>Ga0315314_1000363_pt1 | contig 53363 bp, 43 predicted proteins | sample TDP9_MG_FD_203631 | JGI IMG/M metagenome (GOLD analysis project Ga0315314, IMG submission 203631) | Freshwater sediment microbial communities from Lake Towuti, South Sulawesi, Indonesia - TDP9 | ecosystem: Environmental > Aquatic > Freshwater > Lake > Sediment | place: Indonesia: South Sulawesi... | reverse complement strand
TAGTGTTCCGACATATCGGAGCGAATAGATGCCTGGCAAAAATAATTGCTCATTAAAAACGGACAGAATTTTCAAAGAACCAACTTTTACTTTTTTACTTGACAAGCCTTTTCATAGATGCCTACAAGAATCATTGTAGGCACAGATTCAATCTGTGCAAATTATTTTTATTAGAATATTAGCAAAAAAATTAATAATATACAATAGCAAAAAATGTATCCTGAAAACCTGAATTCAACTGATTGGCCTTCTTGCCGGTACCCCTGGCTTCCTCGGGTAATTTTCCGGCGTGCTCTTCACCTTATCTATCACCACCAAATTTCTCTCCAATTCTCCTTCTCTTAATGGCAGCTTATAAGGAATGGTCTCCTTCACTCTGCCGCCCAGAACCTCGATCGCCTTCCTGGAGTTCCCCAGTTCACGCTCAATCTCTCGACCTTTCTGGGAAATAAAAATTCCTCCAATCCTGATAAAAGGGAGACAGTATTCAGCGAGGATAGCTAACTTACTAACTGCCCTCGATAACGCCAGGTCATATTTCTCCCTGTACTCCCAATTTCTTCCATATTCTTCCGCTCTTCCACAGATTACCTCCAAACCCGTCTCAAAGCCCAGTTTGCCAGAGAGATGACGCAAAAATTCTACCTTCTTCCCGGTGGCCTCAAGCAATGTTATATTGAGCCCGGGATTATAAATTTTCAGGGGCAGCCCGGGAAATCCCGCTCCAGAACCGATATCTATGACTTTTCTTATATTTCTATGAATTTTGGACGGAACTCCCAAGAGGCATGAAAGGGAATCTATAAAATGTTTGACCAAAATCTCTTCCGGATCGTTTATGGCAGTAAGATTAAACTTCCTGTTCCATTCACTTAGCTCATTTAAGAATAGGAAGAACTTTTCTATCTGGTCTTCCGCGAGCTCTATGCCTAACGCTTTTGCCCTTTTTTGGAACCAAGTAGCCAATCCATCCATAGGTTTATTGCGGTTCCCAGAACCTTTTCCACATCGTCTCCAGCCTTCTTTTCCTCATTAACTTACGAATATCTGCTAATCTTGCTCTAGTGGATTCCTCCCCTTTCCTTATACAATATCCTAACTTTCTAAAATTTACCCAGTGAATGCTGTCCACATCCGGCCTTATCACCAGGTCTGCCTTTCTTAAATCGAGTTCATTTAGCGCGCCAATAGGGCCCCTGAGCTGGTGCCGGCAATAGTGTCTATAGATATCCTCGCCTCCCCCAGAACCTTCAGCACCCCAATGTGGGCCAGCCCCCTTGCCCCTCCGCCGCCCAGGGCCAAACCGAATCTCAATTTTCGCATAGATTTTCTCTACAAAAAGGAGAATGGTCCAAAATTGTTTCACGTGAAACAATTTTTCATTAGTAAGGATAGAATATGAAGAAAAGCAAGGAAAAGGCTCCCAGACCCCAAAGTCCCGGATGGACTTCTTTTGCCCTTCCCGAGATTATTTTGAAAACTGGATAGAGAACAAACCCTCCAGTCATGCCGATACCTATATTATAAGTAAAACTAATCAAAACAACTACGGCAAACGCTGGAATCAACTCTGTATAATCGGCAAAATTAATCTTGGTTACAGGGCTCAGCATAAGAACCCCACAATGATTAGAGCCGGACCATAGGCTTGGGGAGGAACTGCTGTCAAGAACGGAGCAAAGAATAGAGCCCCCAAAAATAGAACTGCCACTACCAGAGAAGTAAGCCCTGTCCTTCCCCCTTCTTCAATCCCGGCAGCAGATTCTAAATAGGTGCCTGTTGTACTGGTGCCCACCAGGGCGCCAAACTATGGTTGCCAGGCTATCTGCCAGCATTGGCTTCTCAATTTCGGGCAGATTGCCGTGCTCATCGAGCAAGCCCGCCCGGGCAGAGCAACCAATGAGCGTCCCCACCGTATCCACGAAGTCCAGCACAAACAGGGTAAGAATTACAGAAAAGAAGCCCCAGGTAAGTGCTCCCCGGATGTCCAATTTCAAAAATAACGGCCCAAGACTCGGGGGTAAGCTAACCCATCTTTCTGGAACTTTTCCCACACCCAATAAGAATGAAAGGAATGTAGCAGCCAAAATGCCTATAAGAATGGAGCCTTTTACTCTTCTTACCATTAGAATCCCTATAATAATAAAGCCAAATATTGCTACCAACCCAGCCGGGCTCGTAAGGTCACCCACTCTTACCGGAGCCCCTGGCACTCCCAGCCTGACGAGACCTGCCTCATTCAAGCCAATAAATGTTATGAATAGACCAATGCCTACGGCAAAACTATATTTCAGGCTTAAAGGAATTGCCTCTGCGAGCCACTTTCTCAATCCGGCAAGGGTCAATATAGTGAAAAGAAGCCCACCAATGAACACCGCTCCCAGGGCTGTCTGCCAGTTATAGCCAAGAACATTAACCACAAGTGAAAGCTACAAAAGCATTTTCACCCATATAGGGAGCCTGGGCGAATGGCCTCTTTGCATAAATGCTCATAGCCAACGTTCCAAAGAACGCAGCCAGTATTGTAGCCACCATAGAAGCCCCCCTGGGAAAGCCAGCAGATGCGAGAATGGCAGGATTTACCACTATAATATAGGCCATAGTGATAAAGGTAACTATGCCTGCTACCACCTCAGTCTTCACATTGGTCTTCGCTTCGTCCAACTTGAAGAATGCCTGCAAAAACCTTTTCATTTCCCCCTTCCTCCCCATAAGAATTTCACTCTAATTAACTGGAAATCGATAACCACCCCCTTTCCCCTATTTTCAGTGAAACCAAAGCCCTAAAATGTTTCACGTGAAACATTTTGCATCGCCGTTTGCCACGATTTTGCCAGTTCCCCTCCGGCCCTGGAGAGGTGTTTTCTCCCCCTCAGCCACGTCTTTACCGAACCAACTCCGACTACTCTTCCTCCTCTTTTCCCCACCATATCTTTCAAAATATTGATGGCCCGGCGATATCCGACTCCCCTTGAGGTAACAAACAGGATCACCTTCTTGTTCAGGAGGTTACACTTATCCAGGAATGTACTAATGGCAGGAGTTGGATTGTACGCCCAGACAGGTGTGCCAAGAATGACCAGTTCATAATCGCCTAGGTCGAAATTTGAAGGAGCCACTTCGGTTTTTAAACCAAGGTGAGCGTCCCGAACCCCTCCGAGGAAGCCAAAAAAGCCCCCTCTCTTTCTTAGGTCTCTTATCTCAGCTAAATCGGCTCCGAGTTCATCTCCAAGTTTCTCTGCCAGAAATCTTGTTTTCCCCGTCCGCGAATAGTAGAGGATTACGCTTTTCACTTTAAATTGTTCCCTCTTTTTTATCTGGTCAGAAATCTTACTCCAATTCTTACTTTCGGCCCCTTAGAAAAGCCAATTCTAACCGGGTAAGGCTTCCCCTTCAACCACTCGCCATACACCATCATTCTCTTTTGCCAAAGAGAGCTTCAAAAATTCTTTCCCTTCAAGGTAGCCAAATTCCCTGTGAGAGGCCCGAACGACAACAAGGATATAGAGATTACATATTTTACCCTCAAACTTTTTCCTTTTCCTTAAAATATCAATCTTGAAATCACCAAATTCGTTAAGGAAATCGCTTACCTTGAGCTTCAGACCGTGGTAATCGTTCCCATATCTATCCCGATAATTTCTGGAAACGTAACTGAATGCCTCCTCAAACTTCTTTTCCTCTATTAATCGCTTTGCCTCCTTTATGCCCTTATTGATTAGCCAGCGATCTTTAAGGAACGAATCGTACACCATGAAAAGAACGCCGAGAGCAACGATGAGCACAAAGGCTCTTTTCATTCCACTCTGACCCCTTTTTCTTCCAATACCATTTCGATTCTATGTCTCATATCTATTCCCTGTGTTTCCCTGTATGCTGAGCTTCTGATTTTGCTTGTAAGGTCAAATTCCATCCGGGAAGAGATCAGCCGGCTTTTCTCAAATGCGTAGAGGAGTTCACCTTCTCCCTTACCCTCCATATTGATATCTATATCGATTCCTTTCTCTTTCTTAACCGTCTCCCCAGTGCTGCGGATTTCCAGGTTGACCCCGATTACCGCGCACAAAATCTTCCCCTTTTCCTTAAAGCCAGAAAGGGTATAATTTTCCAGGACATCTGTTGTGACTAGCATGCCCGCAATGGGGATTTTAGACTCTGTCCGATTATCCCAGGTATCTCCAATTTTGAGTTCCCTGTCGGGAAAGATTGGTCTCAATTGTATATACGTATCCTCTATATTTAAATCTTTCAATTCTCCTGAGAACTGGCCGAGACCTTCTGCGGAGATAACCCGGCCATCCCTGTCAAACTCCATCAGTATACTCTTCCCCTTCAGTTTATCGGCGAAAGGGAGATTCTGCCTATTACCTTCAACTTCCATCTCTAATTGGACGTCTTTATAAGTCAGTTCTTCCTTAATTCTTCCTTCAGGAGTAACATCCAAAATCTTATCGGAAAATACGAATCTACCGAAAGTTGTTGATACCTGCGGAACAGTGGGGTAGATTTCTTTCTCCCTGCCAATCAATCTGGCGGAAGCCTTCACTTCCATTTCATAGATGTTGAACGTTCCAACCCGGGGTTGATATACCAACCTCAGCGCATCGGGAGACTTCCTAACCTCAGCCATGATTAAGCCAGAAGCGAGAAAGAAAGTAAGCAACAGGAAGAAAGTCGGCTTCTTACTTATCCCTGGGAACAATCCTCCGTGTAATCTCATTTTCCACACCAATCAGTTTCAGCTAAAGTTCCTGTTCAAGAATAATGGATAATTAATCCTATTTGCCTATGCAAAATCTGGAGAAAATCCTGCTCAGAATATCCTCGGTGGCAGTCTTCCCCACGATTTCTCCCAGCGCTTCCAACGCCCGGCGCAAATCGAGGGCGATAAATTCTTCCGAGTCACCTCTTTTACAAGCTTCTATTCCTTCTTTTAAGGATTCTTCCGCCTTTACCAGAGCCTCCTGGTGCCTCACGTTTGTAACCAGAACGGCGTCAGAGATACTTGCTTCTCCCTTAATGAACAGACTATATATAAGCTCTTCTAAATCCTTTATCCCTGTCCTTTTGGTTGCTGATACTTTAATTAAAGGCGGATTTCTCAGGATAGATTGGTTGCCTAAACTATTGTATGGAGAATTAACTGAATTGGATGATAAAGGTTCTCCTTCTGGCTCGAGGCCACCAGGGGAAGATGCCCACAGGTCTCTTATCTCTCTCTCAGATACCACCTGGGGCAGGTCACATTTATTGGCCACCAGGATTGTTTTCCTGCCCAGCAGGTTCCCTGCAATGCGAAGGTCCTCTTCGCTCAAGGGTATTGATAAATCAATTACAAAAAGGATAAGGTCTGCAAGCGCTATTGACCTTCTCGCTCGCTCCACCCCGGCCATTTCGATTTCGTCCCTGGCATGTCTGATACCAGCGGTATCCATAATCTTCACGGGAATACCGAGGATATTGACCATATCTTCCACTACGTCCCTGGTCGTTCCAGGAATTGGAGTTACAATTGCTTTCTCTTCTTGAAGAAGGGCATTCAAAAGTGATGACTTCCCGACATTGGGCTTACCCACTATAGCTGTCTGCAAACCCTCTCGCAGAATTCGTCCCGACTGCGCAGATTTCAGAAGTTCTCTTAATTCCAGAGAAGTCCTCTCCAGACTCCCCACTATTTCTGTTCGAGAAAGCTCTGTAATATCCTCTTCCGGGCAGTCCAGGCAAGCTTCAATGTGGGCCAGAAGATCGGTTATCCCTTCACGAATCCGGTTCACAGTTCTTGATAAGTCTCCCTCCAGCTGGTGGAGAGCACAATTCAGGGCAGCGTCGGTACGGGCCCTGATTATATCACAGACTGCCTCAGCTTGCACAAGGTCTATTCTGCCATTCAAGAAAGCCCTCAGCGTGAACTCCCCTGGCTCTGCAAGCCTGGCACCTTCCCTTAGACATAATTCCAGAACTTTCCTGAGAGGAACTATCCCCCCATGGCAAGAAATCTCTGCTACATCCTCGCGGGTATAAGTATAGGGTGAGCGCATCACGCTCAGGAGAACTTCCTCAACCACTTTTCCTTTATCGTAGATATGACCGTAATGGGTGGTAAATGTCTTTACCCCTGTTAACTTCTTCTTCCTTTTGGGAGTGAAAAGTCTCATTACAATGGGAATAGCTTGGCTCCCACTCAGGCGCACAATGCCAATTCCCCCCTCTCCCATCGGTGTGGAGATGGCCACAATTGTATCCTCTGCATCAATTTTCAAATCGAATCCTTCTCCTCTTTCTTTCTGGGAGAGACTACCACCCTCCTGTAGCCTCCTTCTCCCTTTGAGGTAGTTTCTACATCCTTATCATTCTTTAAGGCAAGATGCACTACCCTCCGCTCAGCAGGATTCATTGGTTCCAACTCGCGAGGTTGACCTTCCCTCTTCACTTCATTAGCGACCTCCTTAGCCATTTTTACCAATGCGTTCTCCCGACGCTGGCGGTAACTTTCGCTATCCACAATTACCCTTGTTCTCGTCTTTTCATCTCTGTTCACGATTAGATTCACAATTAACTGCAGCGCGTTTAGCGTCTGACCTTTTCTGCCAATTAGAATTGCACCGTTTGGGCTTCTGATGTCTGCCACTACCTTCCCCCCTTTTAAGGAAGTGGTCACTTCTGCCCCGATTCCCGTCAATTTAAGGATTTCGTCCAGTTCCTCCTTCACTCTTTTCTGGGCAGAAACAAGATCGACGCCTGCAACTTTCTCCGGAAATGCCTCCTCTTTCTCCCCTGTCGCCAAACCCTCTATCGCTTTAACTATCAGCTTGATTTTAGCCGGGCTTGCTCCCATGAGGCCAAATAATCCCGCCTTGCCTTCATCCAGAATCTTTACTTCCACTTCGTCCCGGGAAAGACCGAGCTCTTTCAATCCTTTCTCAATTGCTTCCTCGATATTTTTACCAGTAAATTCCCTCTCTTCCATTGAAAAATCTCCTCTACAACAATTTCAAAATTCATTCGTCATGCTCCCTACATCCTCTCCCTAAGGGGAGAGGATTAAGGTGAGGGGAAAAATTTAGGCCTTAACTTTCGACCTCCTGTACATAATGGATTGCATTGCCAGGGTGAGAATATTATTTATTAACCAGTAAAGAACCAGCCCCGAGGGGAAATTCCAGAAGATAACCGTAAATAGAACAGGCATAAACATCATCATTCTGGACTGGGCGGGGTCGGTTGCAGTCAACTTCTGCTGCACAAACATTGCAAGTCCCATTAGAATTGGTAAAATATGGATCACACTCGCTTCGGGCATAGACAAGTCTTTTATCCATATAAAAGGTGAGTGGCGGAGTTCAACAGCGTTTCTGAGCATCGTGAATAGCGCCCAGAATATAGGAATCTGCAAAAGCATTGGCAGACAACCGCCAAACGGGTTCATTTTCCTGGAACGGTAAAGGTTCATTATCTCAACATTGAGTCTCTTGGGGTCATTTTTATACTTCAGTCTCAATTCGTTTATCTTCGGTTGAAGATTCTTCATTGCTTCCATCGATTTGAAACTTTTCCTGGTCAGAGGAAAGGTCAAGACCTGCAATATGCAAGTTAAGATGACTATGGACAAGCCATAATTATAGGTTAGTCTATAAAAGAAGTTTAGAATGGAAAGAAAGATTACGCTCAAAAATCCAAATAGCCCGAAATCGAGAGTACGCTCCAGACCAATATTCAAGTTCTTTAAGTATCTATAGTCCTTGGGGCCCACCAAAAGATCAACTTTGTAACCCTTAATCTGCCCGGGCTCCAAAATAGAAGGAGGCGCAGTCACACTGATGACCGGGGTATACTTATCGAAACTTTCGACTCTACCCATGGAGAAATCTTCTTCCTTGTTAATAAATGCGGCAAGAAAGTATCGGTTGGTTACACCCATCCAATCTATCTTCTCATAGTGAGTGTTGGGTTTCAATTTCTTCATAACCATTCCTCCAATCCTTCCCTCTACTCTCATCATCTTGATATTCTCTTTGAGTAGAGCCTCATCCGTGCCCAACCCTGCCTGCCATAATAGAGTCAGATTTCCAATCTGTTTAGGAAGTTTGGACTGGTTATGAATTCTCACTTCAACGCCCGCAAGATAACCCCCGTAAGAGAACTTGTATATTTTGGAGAGAAGCAGTTCCTCACCCCATCGATAATGGAAGGGGACTTCTCTCTCCTCTCCCTCGCCCAATATGAGTTCTTCCTCCTCTGTTTCGAAATCGGCCTTAGAAAGACGAGGAAAGCCCTCTATTTCCAAATCCAGAGGTAAGATGCCCTGGCTACGAGGCGTCTCCAGAACCAGGTCAACCGTATTCCCCTTCTCCTTGATAGACCACTCCAGGACCCTTGCTCCCTCTGTGGTGAGGACAATTCTGGAAGTGGCAGTGATTATTACCACCGGCTTGGCCTCTCTATTAAGTTCCGCGGGCCGAGAGACGACTCCTAGTTCGGTCTCAATCTCTTCCCCTTTCTCCTCTATCTCTGGAGCCGGAGTAACTCTACTCTCATCGGGAGCGCTGCGCCGTGGAGTAAAAAATCTTGACCAAACCAGAAGAATTACCATTGAAATCAGAACAGCAATTATCGTTCTTTTCTCCATCGAATTACCTTTCTAACCTGGAATCTATTTTAGAGGGTCGTAGCCTCCGGGATGGAAGGGGTGACATTTCAATAGCCTCCTTATCCCCAACAAGGCTCCCTTCGCTATCCCGTATTTGCTGAGGGCTCGAATTGTGTACTCTGAACAGGTGGGGTAGAAACGGCATACTCTGGGAAAGATAGACGAAATTTTCTGGTAAAATCGAATCACCAATATTATTATCTTTACTATCATTACCTCAGTTCCTAAATATTCTGGCCTTTCCCCAGAGATTGAGGATTCTCCTTTCCATCTCCGAGTAACCAACTAATTCCCTGGCAGAAGAACGCGCGATTAAAATCATCTCAATCTTGTCCTTCACGCGGGACCGATGCAGCCGAAACACTTCTCGCATCCAGCGTTTGATTCGATTACGAATTATAGCCTTACCAATCCGCCTGTCTACAGAAAGCCCGAGCCTGGGCGATGGACACTCCCGCCCTGGAGTCACCCTTTTCCCTGAGCAAGAAAGTGAATTTATCTCGGAATTCCCGTTAAGGACATACATAACCAAATAGGGGTCAGCATAAGCCTTCCCTTTCTTCATAATTTTCTTAAATTCGGCCTCACGCTTTATCCTTTGCTTTTTCCCCAACCCTAATTTTTTCATAAAACCAAAAATTTCTCCCGCTAAGGGGATAACCTTCTTCTCCCCTTCCTTCTTCTTGCGTTCAAAATTCTCCGCCCGCCCTTCGTCGCTCTTCTCCTTCTGAAGCCGTGAACCTTCTTCCTTCTTCTAACCTTCGGTTGGAAAGTTCTTTTCATTGTTCTCACACCATCAAAATTTTTTTAAATTCTATCTTTTATTCGCCGTCTTGTCAAGCATTGGTTCAATTAACAATTCTCCTCCCAGAGGTTTTTGTGAAAAAATTTTGCCCTAAAAAAATTGTTGACACAATTTGGGAAGAATAATATAATATGTCAGAAAAATTTCTTCTACAGTAGGCAAGGGCTCTCAAAATTCTATCCCTTAACCTCAATACTACCTAAATGTTTATTTCCAACCTCCGGATTGATGACAGGCAGTTTCAGTTCCCTTACCACAAGAGATTTTTTAAATTCTAAATTATAGATGCCTCAGACCGAAAATTTGATCGTACTATCACAGTTATGCACAGCTGTGGAAAACGTGTTAATAACTCCTGGCAGATTGGTGGAAAACGGAGGCCACTATGGTATTGTCCGCAGAGGAATTATGGGACCAAATTCTAAATAGCCTCAAAGAAGAAATGCCCAAGGATAGTTACGAACTCTGGTTCAAGCCCACAAGAGCAATATCCTTTGATGATAATGTCCTGAACGTTCGTGTGCCAAACAGGTTCTTTTCCAAATGTTTGCAAGACAGGCACAAAGAGAAAATCGAAGACCTGCTGAAAGCAGCTACTACACCGGAAGCGCGAATAATTTTCACAATTGACCCGCATGCCCAGTTCCAGGAAAGCGAGAGGAAAGAGGAGGAAATTGAACCCACCTCAATTGCAGCAGATGAGACCACCTTCGCTACAATGGAATTCAATCCAAAGTACACCTTTGTGAATTTTGTGGTTGGCCCTTCCAATCGTTTCGCTCACGCAACTGCTGAAGCAGTAGCCAACGACCCCGGGAAAGCCTATAACCCCCTGTTCATATACGGCGGGGTCGGCCTGGGGAAAACACACCTATTACAGGCCATCGGGCACCAGAATAAGCAACAGAATCCCAGACTCTCCGTTCTCTATATCACCTCGGAAAGATTTACCAATGAACTTATTGAATCCATCCGAAACGATAGAATGATAGCATTTCGCAACAAGTATCGTAATTTGGATGTTCTCTTGATTGATGACATACAATTTTTGGCGGGAAAAGAAAGCACTCAGGAAGAATTTTTCCATATCTTCAATACCCTATACGAAGCTCACAAACAGATTGTGATTTCTTCCGATTCTACGCCTAAGGAGATACCCACTATTGAAGAGAGGCTCCGCTCCAGGTTCCAGTGGGGAGTAATTGCCGATATCCAGCCGCCTGATATAGAAACGAGGATTGCTATATTAAGAAAGAAAGCAGAGGCAGAAAAGATTTTTATTCCAGATGACGTTGTCCTCTTTCTGGCCAGCCAAATAAAGTCCAACATCAGAGAGCTGGAAGGTTGCTTAATCAGGATTGTTGCATTTTCTTCATTAACCGGAGCTGAGGTTACGGTGGATCGTACTAAGGAAATATTAAAGGACATAATCACCAAAGAGGAAATAACCGCCCCCATAACCATAGAAGTAATCCAGAAAATCGTGAGTAAACATTTCCATCTGGACGCCAGAGATATGAAGAGTAAGAAGAGAACAGATGCGGTCGCTTTTCCTCGGCAGGTTGCGATGTACCTGGCCAGAACGCTGACCGAATATTCAACGACGGAAATCGGAACCGAATTTGGCGGCAGGGACCACACCACCGTAATGTACGCTTGCGAAAAGATTAAAATGAAACTTGCAGGGGACCCCTTCTTTGCCGCTCTCATAAATCGGATAACCCAGGACATAAAGACCGGGCTATAACTTGTTAACCCACTGTGAGTAAGTCCAGGGCGCGGCGAATAGAATTTTAAGAAAGTAATTTCTTGTGCGTTGTCTTAGTATTTTCCAGTCGTTATTCACTTGATATTTGCCTTTAATCTTTTTTCCAAAAGGGAACTTAACTCTGAATTTCTTGGCTCGCTCCAAACCTTACTAACATATTAACAATGAATACTACTAAGTTACTACTATTATTATAATATATAAAGGAGGATAAGCATGCAGATTACTTGCAAACGTGAAGCGCTGCTAAAAGGCATCCAGACAGTGCAAGCTGTCGTGGGAACGAGGAGCACTCTTCCTGTATTGGCAAATGTTTTAATGGAAGCTAAGGGAAACAAAATGGATATGACAGCTACAGATTTAGAAGTGGGAATAAAGTGTTCGGTAGACGTAGAAGTTTTGGAGCCAGGTGCGATAACTGTGCCGGCAAGAACTCTCTCGGAGGTCGTGCGAGAATTACCTTCTGAGGAAATAAAGATACGAATAGGCCCAAACAATCGGGTAGAAATCAATAGTGCGCAGGCTGTGTTTAATCTCATGGGATTGCCTAAGGAAGAGTACCCTGTACTGCCAAAATTTAAAGGCGATGGCGAATTCTTTATTGAGGGTAAGTTGCTTGGGGAAATGATTAAGAAGACCATCTTTTCTGTTTCGCAGGATGAGACCCGTTATGTTCTATGCGGGATATATTTCCAGGTGGCAAAAGGAAAGCTCACAATGGTTTCCACTGACGGCAGGCGGTTATCGTGTATTTCAAGGGAGATAGGAATTGATAAGAAGAGAGAAGCGAAAGCGATCATTCCTACAAAGGCGGTTAATGAGCTTAACAGAATCCTGGCGCAATTTGAGACAACAGGAGAAGCCGAGGAGGTGGGCAAGGTAAGAGTAAGTATTGAAGAGAATCAAATAGGTTTCGTGATAGACGATACCATTTTGATCTCCAGATTAATCGAAGGCCATTTCCCAAATTACGAACAGGTGATTCCCCCAAAGAGCTCAATTACGCTTAAAATAAAAACGGAAGAACTGTTACAGGCAACTAAGAGAGTAGCCCTGTTGACGACGGGAAAGTCTAACTCCATAAGATATTCTTTGAAAAAGAATAACTTAATTGTCAGTGCTAATACAGAAGGGCTCGGCGATGCTCGCGACGTGGTTGGAATCGAGCACGCTGGAGAGGAGATAGAAATCGCGTATAATCCTCAATTCCTAATCGATGTCTTGAGAAATATTGGTTGCGAGGAAGTGTTTTTCGAACTTACCAATTCCCTCAATCCCTGTTTGATAAGGCCCACGGGTGAGGAAGAATATATTTCTATAGTGATGCCTATGAGAATATGATATAATATATTGGGGTGGCTTTGATTCTTAAGGAATCTTGTGGATAGTAACGCCCAAGGGTTTGTTACTACTAATGAGCCGGGCGTTCTGGAAAGTGTCGAGGAGAGCGCTTACGTTTTCGATATAGAGGGGAGAAAGCGAGTCCAGTGGGACACTTGAGGGAAGTAAAAGAGATAATTGAAGAGACTTTGAAGAAGTTTAGCCTGGGCGAAGACAGCCGGAAGCTACTCGCTATCTGGCAAGAAGAGCTGGGTGAATTGGCAAAGCATACCCAAATTGGTAGTTTTCGAGAAGGCAGATTGGTGGTAGAAGCAGATAACCCTGTCTACATGCAAGAATTATCGGCAAGAAGAAAGTCAATAGTGGATATTGTAAATAAAAGAATGGGCAAGAGATTTATTGTTGAAGTTCGTTTTAGGTCTGGTAGAATAGACAGGAGTAATAGTGCAGGTTAAGACAAAGATCATTCTTTTTGCAAACATAATATTGTTTATGGCCATAGGACCATTAATCGCAGCGGGCTTTTTTCTGGGGAAAGGGTTTCTCCTGCCCTTAGGCATAACGGGAATAGTTTTGGGAAACATTGTCGCATGCATTGTGGCGAGCAGAATATCGGAAAGAATTCAAAGATTGACCACTTTGGCAAGAGCGATTGCCAGTGACCAATTTGAGAAAAGAATAGAACCAACAAATGACGAGTTAGGCCAGTTGGCCCGAGAGCTGATTGGCATTGCCGAGAAGTTAGGAGAACTGGACCGGCTAAAGAGTGACTTTATTTCCAGTATTTCGCATCAATTCAAATCTCCTCTCACAGCCATAGAAGGTTATATCGATTTTTTCATTGAAGGGATAGGTACCGGAATAGAAAAGGAGAAACAGATCAAAGCACTAAACATAATGAAACACAATACTTCTCGCCTGGGCAAGCTGATTAACGATGTCCTTGACCTGGCCAGGATAGAAGCTGGACAGCTTGAGATTAAAAGGCAGCCTCTCAAGTTAGCCGACGTGCTTGAGGAGAAAGCAAGAGAGTTTCAACGTCTTGCCAGGGAGAATGAAATCGAAATTGTGGTGAAAAGAGAAGAAGAAATAGGGCAGGTCTTGGGGGATGGAGAGAAGCTTAGGAAAGTATTAGATAACCTTTTAAGTAATGCACTGAAATTCAACCAGAAGAAAGGTAGGGTGGTCATAGAGGCAAAGGTGAGAGGCGGTCAGCCAGGGCAAAGTAGCGGCTTCGTGGAAGTGAGCATTACTGATACCGGTTACGGCATACCAAAAGAAGAAATTTCAAAGATATTCGATAAATTTCGCAGGTTGGGCCCAGAAGAGGAGACAGCCATGGAAGAGTTGAAGGGGCCCGGTCTGGGTTTAGCTATCGCTAAAGGCATGGTGGAGGCACAAGGAGGGAAGATATGGGTGGAGAGCGGACTGGGCAAGGGTAGCAAGTTTATCTTCACTCTACCCCGGGCGTAGATGAAGCAGAAAAAAGTGAGCTTATGGCCAGAAGAAAAGTCTTAGTCGTTGATGATGAAAAGCACGTTGTAGAATTGGTTAAGGACATTCTGGAGTCGGCAGGATACAAGGTTATTCCCGCTTACAACGCTAAAGAGGCAATGGAAAAAGTCTACGCCGATTCCCCCGATTTGATTCTTCTGGATATTTTGATGCCCAAAGTGGACGGGTATCAAGTTTGCCAAGAGATACGAGGGGATATTCTGCTGTCAAATATTCCCATTATTATGTTGACAGTTAAAGGAACAGAGAAAGATGAAATCAAAGGGCTGGGTATTGGCGCTGATGACTATATAATAAAGCCCTTCAGACCCGGCCTTCTCTTGGCCAGAGTAAAGATGGTGCTTAAACGCACGCTAAGGGGCTTGGAGGCAAACCCGCTCACTCGACTTCCCGGCAATACTGCAATTATTGGCGAGATAGAAGAGCGTATTGAGGGAGACAAGCTTTTCGCAGTTCTCTTCTTGGACCTCGACAATTTTAAGGCTTTTAACGACAGGTATAGTTTCAAGCTCGGGGACAGGATAATCCAAGAGACAGCCAGGATAATCGTTGAACACACAAAGGAAGTGGGGAATACTGAAGATTTTGTTGGGCATATCGGTGGAGACGATTTCATTTCCATTACTACGCCTGATAAAGTCGAGCCAATCTGTTCTGCAATCATTAAGTCGTTTGATAAAGGGATTCTTAAATTCTATTCAGCAAAGGACCGAATGAAGGGATACATCACGGGTAAAGACAGACAAGGGAACGTAAGTAAATTTCCCATAATGTCGATAACAATTGGTGTAGTGACGAATATGAAGAGGAAATTTGGCCATACTGGACAGGTGGCAGCAGTAGGAGCCGAGCTAAAGAAGTATGCTAAGTCTTTTGAGGGGAGTAATTACGTAATAGATAGAAGGGCAAAATAGAAACAACCCTAACAGCATGGGAGGAGGCGTTGTGGCAAGGCAGAGGATTCTGGTGGTCGATGATGAGCCGGACCTTGTGGAACTGGTCAAAGATGTATTGGAGCGGAATGATTTTTCCGTGATTTCGGCGCGCAATGCTGATTTTGCTATCAAAAAGGTCAGAGAATCTAAGCCCGACCTCATAATTTTGGATTTGAATCTTCCCGGTATCGGAGGAATAGAGGTTTGTCGTATTTTGAAGCGAGACAAAAAAACGAGCTCTATTCCCATTATCATGTTGACTGTAAAATCGACTGAGACTGACAAGATTGCCGGGTTGGAGGCAGGAGCTGATGACTACATGACCAAGCCTTTCAGTACAGGGGAACTGGTAGCGAGAGCCAAAGCTGTTCTGAGGCGGACTTTGTACGCAGGCGAGCAAGGGGAGGTTCTGGTGTCTGGTGATACAAGGCTCGATTCGACTGAACATGTGGTATATGTGATGGACAAGCGAATCGACCTTACGCCAAAAGAGTTTAATCTGCTTTATCTATTAATGAAGAAAAAAGGCAAGGTTCTAAGCAGAAGTTTCCTCATCGAAAATATCTGGGGCTACGAATATGTTGGTGGCTCAAGGACTGTCGATGTACACGTGCGCCATTTGAGAGAGAAGCTAGGTGAAGAGGGGGCGAAGATAGAAACGGTGGAGGGTGTAGGTTACAAGTTCGTCGAGGAAGAGTAAATATCAAATCTTGCTCTCTTCTGCCTTCCCGCAGTAGACATTTCTGAGAGTCATTGCACGTAGAATTTACAAAAATTTTACAAATTGTTAACTTGAACTTAACATCAGTGTGGTATAATAAAAATTGAGAAGAAACTTATTGATTTTCACGGGGCTGGAGAAGAAAATATGAGGGCAAGAATTCTAATTGTCGACGATGACCCGGATCTTGCCAATCTGGTCAAGGCTGTTCTGGAAGCAGAAGACTATGCGGTCTATTCCGTGGAGAGCGGGGAGGAGGCACTGTGGGAAGTGCGTAAAGCGAGACCGGACTTGATCATACTGGACATAATACTTCCAGGAATAGACGGTTACGACACGTGCAAGATTCTAAGAACCGATTACCATACAAACCCGATTCCAATCATCATATTGAGCATAAAATGCTCGGTTGAAGACAGAATTACGGGATTAAATACAGGAGCGGATGACTACATCACTAAACCTTTTGACCCCGGTGAGTTAGCGGCAAGGGTGGAAGCAGTGCTAAGGGGATATGGCCGCTCTTCCACTTCTGGGGTCGAGAAAAACTGACTAATTCGGTCTGTCTAAGACTTTTTGAACCCTGCGATTACAGGTCGCGGGGTTTTATTTTGTCAAGTTCCCGGTTGGTTAAGACATAAAGAGATCCGAGATTGGAGGATCAAATTTGGTTCAAAAATTACAATCCGGTCCAAATGAATTGCCCGAGTGGGAAAAATGGTTGTGCCAAACGCTCTACAGGGGGATTTTTCTTGACAAGCGACGGCAAAAAAGGTAAAATAAACTTGCTGAAAACCAAGATTGCTGGTTGTAGGTGGCAATTTTTGGGGAAGTCTAATCAAGAAGCGCAAGCAGTATAAAAGGCTGGATTCGGGAGTAGCCAGATAATCGAGTGAATAAGAGAATTGAAAGATTGGGAGGTAAATAACAGGAAGATGGCATCGGGAAAGAGTGACTATACTGCTGATAAGATTCAAGTTCTGGAGGGGCTGGAGTCAGTCCAGAAGAGACCGGCTATGTATATAGGCACCACAGGCCCAACGGGATTGCACCATTTAGTAGAGGAGGCTGTGGATAACAGTATTGATGAGGTCTTAGCGGGCTACTGTCGGAATATTGATGTGACAATTCGTCAGGACAATAGCGTCTGCGTGATGGACGACGGGCGGGGTATTCCCGTGGATATTCATCCCAGCGAGAAGAAACCAGCCCTGGAAGTCATAATGACCAAGCTGTTTGCTGGTGCGAAGTTTGATAAGAAAGTATATAAAGCAGCCGGTGGGCTCCACGGGGTGGGAATCTCAGTGGTAAATGCCCTTTCCGAATGGCTGGAGGTGGAAGTTTATCGAGATGGGAAGATTTATAGACAGTCGTATCGTCGGGGTAAACCGGATTACGACCTGAAGATTGCAGGCACAACCGATGACACCGGGACCAAGATAACTTTTAAACCAGACCCAAATGTGTTCACCGAGAGTGTAGTTTTCAATTTCGACATTCTCTCCAACCGCTTGCGTGAGTTGGCATTTTTGAACCCGGGCACTACCATAAACATTTATGATGAACGGGAGGACAAGCAGCACTCTTTCTCCTACGAAGGAGGAATCATCTCTTTCGTTCAATACCTGAATGCTAATAAGAATGTCCTTCATAAAGACCCCATCTACTTTGCTCGAGACAAAGAGGGGATAAGCGTAGAGATCGCTCTCCAGTATAATGATAGTTACACCGAAAATATCTTCTCCTTCGCCAACAATATCAATACTAGAGAAGGTGGTACTCACCTTATTGGCTTTAAGACTTCACTAACCAGAGTGATAAATGATTACATAAAGCGAAACGTTGCCCTTAAGGATAAACAGGTGGCACTTTCCGGGGAGGATGTGCGCGAGGGGCTAACTGCAGTAATTAGCATCAAGGTGCCCGAACCACAATTTGAAGGCCAGACGAAAACCAGGCTGGGTAATTCTGAGGTGAAGGGAATTGTCGAATCTGTGGTTGGCGAATCCCTGGCTTCTTTTCTGGAAGAGAATCCTTCTATTGCCAACAACATTGTAGAAAAATCGCTTACTGCAGCCAGAGCCAGGGAGGCTGCGAGAAAGGCGCGTGAACTGACCAGGAGAAAAGGTGTGCTGGATAGTGCTTCCCTGCCCGGGAAGTTGGCCGATTGCACAGAGAGGGACCCCTCATTATGCGAATTATATATAGTCGAAGGCGATTCTGCTGGAGGAAGTGCCAAACAGGGAAGAGATAGGGGTTTCCAGGCTATTCTTCCCCTGAAGGGGAAGATACTGAATGTCGAAAAATCGCGGTTAGACAAGGTGCTCTCCAATGAGGAGATCCGGACCATAATTGCTGCCGTGGGAAGCGGGATTGGCGAAGAAGAGTTTGACTTGAAGAAGGCCCGCTACAATAAGATCATTATCATGACCGACGCTGATGTGGACGGTGCTCACATCCGTACACTGCTTCTAACCTTTTTCTATCGCCAGATGCGCCTTTTGATTGAGAACGGTTATGTGTACATAGCACAACCACCCCTTTATAAAGTAAACAAAGGGAATCGCGAAATGTATTTAAAAGGCGAAGATGAACTGAGTAAATACCTCTTAGCCCAGGGGATGCAGGGTATCAAGCTGTTCAAGTTAAAGGATGGCAAGGAAATCTTAGAATATGAAGAAGAAAAGATCGGGCAAATTCTCCAGGGACTCTTGGAGATGGAAGGGCTTCTTAAAAAAGTCGGGAAAAAAGGGATTACGTGGGAAGATTTTTGGGAGCTGTATAAGGCTGGCAGGCTTCCCCTCTACTCTGTAGTCGAGGGTGGCGGACAAGATTCTTTGGCTAAGGAGAAGTACTTATATTCAGAGAAAGAATTGAAAAGTTTCCGCAAGGAGCTTACGGAAAAGGAAAAGAGTAAGAAGAAAGACACGATTCAAAACGAAGAAGAGAAGGGACCAGAAATAAGAGACCTGTGGGAGTTAGGAAGGATAAAAGAGGTTATAGCTAACCTGGAGAATGCGGGGCTTGATATTTCCCGATATGGCAAGGAGAATGCCGAGGAAGCAATAAATAGAATAAGGCGCGATGGAGAAGAATTTGATGTCTACAGTTTTCATGAGATGTTGGAGACGGTAAAGAATTTGGGGAAAAAGGGCGTCAGTATCCAGCGATATAAGGGTTTGGGCGAGATGAATCCTTCCCAGTTATGGGAGACCACAATGGATCCCAAGAGGCGAACCCTGCTTAAGGTTCAACTGGAAGACGCGGTAGAGGCAGACAGGATATTCACCACTCTAATGGGCGATAGAGTCGAACCGCGGAAGAATTTCATACAAACCCATGCTCCTGAAGTGAGAAACCTGGATGTATAATTGGAAGAAATAGAATAGTTTGGTTTTGCATTAAAATTTGAGTGTTCCGCAAGCCGAACTTTTTTACCCTAAGGGGGAGAAGGGAAGGAGTAGGGGAAGGATAAATTATGGAAGCTTTTGAGAAAATTGAACCGCGAACTATCGAAGATGAGATGAAAGACTCCTATATAGATTATGCGATGAGCGTAATTGTGGGTCGGGCTCTTCCCGATGTAAGGGACGGTTTGAAACCTGTGCACCGGCGTGTCCTTTATGCGATGCATGAGCTGGGTTTACTTCCTAATAAGTCATATAAGAAGAGTGCCCGTTTGGTGGGTGAAGTTTTGGGCAAATACCACCCTCACGGGGATATGGCTGTATATGATGCTACGGTCAGGATGGTCCAGGATTTCTCCTTAAGGTATCCTCTTATAGATGGGCAGGGCAATTTTGGTAGCGTAGACGGCGATATGCCAGCGGCAATGCGCTACACAGAATTGAGGATGAGCAACATTGCTTTAGAAATGCTTGCCGATATTAACAAGAGAACAGTTGACTTTAGCCCAAATTTTGACGACTCTTTACACGAGCCTGTGGTTCTGCCGGCCCGGTTTCCCAACCTCATGGTTAATGGTTCCTCAGGGATTGCTGTGGGAATGGCCACCAATATTCCACCGCACAACCTGGGTGAGGTAATTGACGGGATAATAATGCTTATAGAGAATGAGAACACTGAAATTGCAGACCTGATGAAAGTAATTAAGGGGCCTGACTTCCCTACGGGTGGAATAATATTTGGGAAGAAGGGGATAAGAGATGCCTACCGCACCGGGAGAGGTTCGATACGTTTGAGAGCCGACGTGGATATCGAAGAGATAGGTAGCGGCAGGCAAGCGATAGTGGTCAAGGAACTTCCCTATCAAGTAAACAAAGCTCAGCTTCTGGAGACGATAGCCAGTCTAGTAACCGATAAGAAAATAGATGGTATCAGTAACCTGCGTGATGAATCTGACCGGGCGGGGATGCGTATATTTATTGAACTGAAAAGGGAAGAGAATGCGCAGATTGTGCTAAACCAATTATTCAATCACACGCAGCTCGAGATTAATTTCGGCGTAATCGCGCTTGCTTTGGTAAATAATGTTCCCAGAGTACTAAACCTTAAAGAAATGCTCACCCAATACCTCGAATTCCGGAAAGAGGTCATTACTCGGCGCACGAGGTTCGACCTGGAGAAGGCTGAAGAAAGAGCCCACATTCTGGAAGGCTTGAAGAAAGCAGTGGAAAATCTAAATAAGGTGATTGCTATTATAGAAAAATCGAAAGATGCTGATGATGCAAGAAATTCTTTGATGGAGAATTTCAAATTCACGAGAGTCCAAGCCCAGGCAATTCTCGATATGAGGCTGCACCAGCTGACCGGTTTAGAGCGAGACAAGATATTGGAAGAGTATGTAGAATTAATCAAGAGCATAGAGCAGTTTAAGGCAGTTCTTGCCACCCCGAGAAAGGTTCTGGACATTATCAAGAATGAATTAACAAATGTAAAGGAGAAATATGGAGATAAGAGAAGAACCAAGATTAAGGCTCAGGCCATAGAAATGGATGTAGAGGACCTGATTCCTGAGGAAGAGGTGGTTGTCACTATTTCCCATGCCGGATATGTCAAGCGGCTGCCTGTCTCCACATATCGTGCTCAGCGCAGGGGAGGCAGAGGGATTACAGGAATGGTGACCAGGGAAGAAGACTTTATAGAGAGCATATTTGTCACCACCACCCACAGCTATATGCTATTCTTCACCGATATCGGTAAAGTCTACTGGCTGAAAGTTTATGAGATTCCAGAGGCTACTCGAACTGCGAAGGGCAAGGCCATTGTAAATATGGTCAGGCTATCTTCCCCGAGAGAGTCTATTACAGCTATGGTAGCCGTAAGAGACTTCGGCAAAGAGGAAGATAAATACTTGTTGATGGTAACTGGCGATGGAGTAATAAAAATGACCTCTCTCAAAGAATATTCGAATCCTCGTCAGGGTGGTATAGTAGCCATAAAACTCGGCAAGGGAGATAGTCTGATAGATGTTAAACTTAGTGAGGGGAAGGAAGAAGTAATCATCGCCACGAGAAAAGGGAAGGCCATCCGTTTTCCCGAAGAGGAGGTACGTGCTATTGGTCGTACAGGTCAGGGAGTAAGGGGTGTTAGGCTGGGTAAAGGGGATGCAGTCATCGGTATGGAGATAGTGAAGAAAGGCGATACGCTCCTGACCGCCACATCCAATGGTTATGGAAAGAGGACGCGTGTGGAAAAATATAGGCTACAAGCACGAGGCGGCAAGGGCGTGATTAACATAATAACCGACCAGAGAAATGGTGAGGCGGTGGGGATAAAAAATGTGGGCGAAGGTGACGACGTGGTTTTAGTTACCTCAAGGGGTCTATTCATACGTCAACCCGTAAAAGGCATTCGTCTGGCGGGTAGAAGTACTAAAGGGGTGAGGCTAATCAGATTGGAGGAAGGGGATAGATTGGTTGCCATTGCCGGCGTGGCCAAAGAGAATGCGGAGAAAGAGTGAAGAAGTTCGAAGTAATTGATCATACTGCAGATATTGGCATCAAAGCATATGGTAAGGACCTGGCCGAGCTATTTGCAAATGCAGCTTATGGGATGGCAAGTTTGATTACAGATTTGGAGAAGGTGAAGCCTAAAGATTCACAGGATATCGCGGTGGAGGCAGAAAATAGAGAGGAGCTTCTGGTCTCCTGGCTGAACGAGATAATCTTTCTTTTCGCTTCCCGGAGGATGCTCTTCTCAAAATTTGAGGTTTCAGAGATAAATGAGAAACATTTAAGGGCAAAGATATTTGGAGAAGAGTTCGATGTAGCCAGGCACGAGATAGAAACTGAGTTCAAAGCAGCTACCTACCACCGGCTGAAAATTTCAAAGCGAAAGAGAGACAATTCAACCCTCCCTCAGGAAATGTTACAGGCAGAAGTGATATTTGACATTTAACAGGAGAACTCCATGGCAGAAGAGTGGCAGGGCATAGTGCAGAAGATCGATGATTATAGATGGCTACTTCCTAAGAAAGAAGGGATGAGGGTGCCCGGACTGATATATGCCAGTGAAAGGATGCTGGACCACATCCGAATGGATAAAACCCCGGCCCAGGTAGCCAATGTGGCCTATCTTCCTGGAATCGTAGGTAAATCTCTGGCTATGCCAGATATACATTGGGGCTACGGGTTTGCCATTGGTGGAGTGGCAGGAATGGACATTGAAGCTGGAGGCGTGATTTCTCCAGGAGGCGTAGGTTATGATGTCAACTGCCTTTCTGGAGATAGTTTAATTCTGCATAGTTTGGGATATCATCTGAAAATAGAAGAATTTGAAAGAATGTGGACCGACGAGAAAATCGGATGTTTCGATTTTAATTTGGGAGAATTTACTGATACTGGAATAGTAAATTTCTTAAAACGAAAACCTGATAACAGGGTTTTTGAGGTAACTACGAAGACGGGTAGAAAAATTACTGCTACAGAAGACCATCCTTTCTACACCAGAGATGGTATGGTGGAACTTAAGAATCTGTCTAAAAGTAGCGAAGTCGCAGTCTATCCCTTTGAAGGTGTTTCTTATGAGGAGCCCGGTGATGAAATTATCCTTGAGGAAAAGGATATAAGAAAGCTTCTTCTAACTCTGGGAAAAGATTCTCGAGGGCGCGGTTTAGAACAGATTATTATCCATTTAAAAAAGAGAGGACTTCTGCCTTTAAGATATAGTTCTCCGCAACTTCCCTATATCTTGAAAGTAATGGGTTATGTTTTTGGTGATGGGAGCATCCATTTTGCTAAAAAGAGAGGGAAGGGAATTACTCAATTCTGGGGCAAGCCAGGAGACCTGGAAGCGATAAGGAGAGATATAGCCAGTATCGGCTACAGGTGTTCAAGGGTATATTCAAGAAAGAGAAAGCAGAAAATTGAGACGGGTTATTCGGTTTATGAATTTGAGAGGATAGAAACTGCGTGTAGGGTCAGGTCGAGTAGTTTAGCCATTCTTCTGGTTGCCCTCGGCGTGCCACTGGGAAATAAGTCAAGACAGGAATACCATATTCCGCAGTGGCTATTCAAAGCGCCTTTATGGCAGAAGAGACTATTCTTAGCCTCTTTCTTTGGCGCAGAAATGAATACTCCTAAAACAATGAAAGGCCACGGACATAATTTTTATTGTCCGGTGGTTTCTATGAATAAGAAGGAAGAGTTCGTAGAAAATGGAATTCTATTTTTTAAAGAGATAAGTAAGTTGCTGAACGATTTTGGCGTAACTACTCTGAAAATCAGTCAAAGAAAAGAAAATGTGAATACATTTCGATTGAGACTGATTTTATCAGGATGCCCGGAGAATATGATTAATCTCTTTACAAGGGTGGGCTTCGAATATAATAAAAAGCGGAGTGGGCTTGCCAATGTCGCTATACAATATCTGAAATGGAAACAATTAGTTATCGCGGAGCGAAAAGAGATGGCGACTAGAGTGAGGGAGAAAGAGTTAGCAAGAGGTGGTTCAGCCCGAGACATATTTGGTGAGCTCCATTCCTTACCTGTTAATTTTCGTTTTGTGGAGCGTTCAATTTATGAGGGAAGAAAGACTGATCCCAGAGTGCCGGAGAATTTCCCAGATTTTGACCAGTTCTTGAAGAAGGCGAGTGAAGGATTGGAAGGATCAGGGATGGTCTGGGACGAAATTGAAAGTATTGAAGAGGTAGATTTTGATGGTTATGTGTACGACTTCACGGTTTCCCACCCCCACCACAACTTTGTTGCTAACAATTTTGTCGTTTCCAATTGTGGAGTGAGGCTACTCAGAACGAATTTGAAGGAAAAGGATGTCCGTCCTAAACTTGAAGAGCTAATCTCTGCGTTGTTCATAAACATTCCTTCAGGAGTGGGTTCTAAAGGAAGAATAAAGATCTCCTCACAAGAGGTAATGGAAGTCTTGGAAAAGGGTAGCCAGTGGGCAATAAAGAGAGGCTATGGGCTTCCCGAAGATGCTCTGCATACTGAAGAAAAGGGCTCTATGGCGGAGGCTGACCCTACCAAGGTAAGCCAGAGAGCTTTAGAAAGGGGAAGGCCGCAACTGGGCACATTGGGAGCAGGGAACCATTTCCTGGAAATCCAGGTTGTGCAGGATATATATGAGGAAGGGATTGCTGAGGTTTTTGGCATATTCCCCGGGCAGATTACGGTGATGATACATACTGGCTCGAGAGGTCTGGGTTATCAGATTTGTGATGATTACCTGAGAGTTATGGGCAATGCCGTAAGAAAATATAATATCAGTCTCCCAGACCGACAACTCGCCTGTGCGCCGGTAAAGTCGGAGGAAGGTCAAGACTACCTGAAAGCAATGAGGTGTGCAGCCAATTATGCCTGGGCAAACAGGCAGTGCATAATGCACTGGACAAGAGAGACCTTCGAAAGGGTCTTAAAGGTCAGTCCCAAGGACCTGGGAATGGTCCTCATATACGACGTTGCACATAATATTGGAAAGATTGAGGAACACCTGGTAGAGGGAAAGAAGAGAACACTTTGCGTTCATAGAAAGGGTGCGACGAGAGCCTTCCCCGCAGGACATCCTGACGTGCCTGAGGATTATGGCAGTGTGGGACAACCGGTTATTATACCGGGTACAATGGGCTCCAACTCTTATGTCCTGGTGGGTACCCAGAGAGCTTTGCAGGAGACATGGGGAAGTACCTGCCATGGCGCGGGAAGAGTAATGTCCAGAACAAGAGCTTTGCACGAAGTCCGGGGGCAAGAGTTACAGAGGCAGCTGGGAGAGAAAGGGATAATTATTCAGGCAAAAGGCTATAAAACATTAGCAGAAGAAGCGCCCAGCGCCTATAAGGATGTCGATGAAGTAGTTGGTGTCTGCCACAATGCGGGCATTTCCAGGAAAGTTGCCAGAACGAGGCCCATTGGAGTGATTAAAGGATAATATGCTCGATTTGAAATTTATTAGAGAAAATATAAAAAAAGTTAATAAAGCCTTAAAGGAAAGAGGAGAAAAGATTTCACTTGATGAAATTATCCAATTGGATGATGAGCGAAGAAAAATTTTGATAGAAGTAGAAGATTTGAAGCATAGGAGGAATGAGGCTTCGGAAGAGGTAGGAAAACTGAAGAGAGAGGGAAAGGAAGTCAAAGAATTGATTGGGGAGATGCAGAGAGTTTCTGCGCGCATAAAAGAGTTAGATGATAAGTTAAATGGACTGCAGGAAAAGACAGTAAGTATTCTCTTAATGATTCCTAACCTTCCGCACGAATCTGTGCCTGTGGGAAGAATACCTGAGGATAATAAGGTTGTGAGAGAAGGAGAACCGAGGAAAAGAACGTTCAATTTTGAGCCCCGCGAACATTGGGAGGTTGGGGAAAGTTTGGGAATCCTGGATTTTCCACTGGCCTCCAGGATTTCCGGTTCCAGATTTGCCCTGTTGCGAGGAGAAGGAGCGAGGTTGGAAAGGGCACTGATCAATTTCATGCTTGATTTACATACCAAGAGAGGGTATACTGAAGTATTGCCGCCATTTATGGTCAGTGGGGAGAGCATGATGGGAACGGGCCAACTGCCCAAATTTTCGATAGAACTTTACAGGTGCAAAGACGATGACCTCTATCTAATTCCCACTGGCGAAGTGCCTTTGACCAATCTGCACAAGAATCAAATTATAGAGGAGAAAGAGCTACCTTTAAATTATGTGGCTTATACGCCATGTTTTCGTAGAGAGGCTGGCTCGTACGGGAAGGATACTAAGGGATTGATCAGGAATCACCAATTTAACAAAGTTGAACTGGTGAAGTTTACCAGGCAGGAAGATTCCTATGACGAATTGGAAGTTTTGGTATCCGATGCTGAGAGTGTCTTGCAATTACTGGAGATTCCTTATCGGATCGTAGCTCTGTGCACGGGTGATTTAGGGTTTGGGGCATCCAAAACTTACGACCTTGAAGTCTGGATGCCCGGCGAAAATAGGTGGCGGGAAGTCTCCTCTTGCAGTAACTTTACAGACTTTCAGGCGAGGAGAATAAACATTAAGTACAAGAAGGAAGGTAAGGGAACACTCGAATATGTTCATACATTGAACGGTTCTGGGCTTGCTATTGGTAGAACCTTTGCCGCTATTTTAGAGAATAATCAAACTGAGGAAGGAGCAGTAATCGTTCCCAAAGTTCTCCGGCCCTACATGAATGGATTGGAGTTAATCGATAGAGACTAAGATGGGTATGGAAGCATGGAAAACCAATAATAAGGTGAGAATAATTTTGAGCAAGAACTGGATTGATGGGTCGAGACTCTTGGTGAATACGGTAAAGAACACGGTGTGTATTAAAGGAGAACTATTCTTTACAGGTGGCAAGGTGGATGGAAATAGTGAATTTGCGGTTTCGAATCAATTGAGGAAGGCAGAAAGAGAAATCCTTGCCCTCCGTGACATAAGACATGTCGACTGGAAGCTCACTGCGTGGCGCAAATCAAAGAATAGATGGGAAAGAGAAGGATTGATACCTCCAGAGGAAAAGGAGGCGTAGGTGGAAGGGTGGCCGAGCGGTTGATGGCGCTGGTCTTGAAAACCAGTTTCCGAATACTCGGAACGTGAGTTCGAATCTCACCCCTTCCGTTTGATCCACAGGAGAGATTCGAAGCCCGCGAACGCCGACCCCATGGGAGGAAGAGCACCGGAGGTGCGGAAGAGAGCGGGCAGCCGCAGGAGCGAGGGAGGGAGGGGAAAGCTCCGAGGAGAATCTCACCCCTTCCGTTTTGATTCACAGGAGAGATTCGAAGCCCGCGAACGCCGACCCCATGGGAGGAAGAGCACCGGAGGTGCGGAATAGGGGAATTGGAGTTCCAATTCGACACGGGACTTAGGTAAAAAGACCAAAACAAAAATCGAGAGATGGCCAAGGATTACAAGCGTTTTAGATCAGAAGTTAAGAAAGGTTTACATAACGTCACTATAACCATTTCCGATGAGGCTATCGATTGGTTTTATGAGCTAAGCAGGAGGATGAAGGAGAAAAGGGGCTATAAATTGCCTCGCTCTTACGTAATAAGGGCACTGATTAGTGCCTGTATGAAACTGGATATTAGGGTCGAAGGCGTAAGAACGGAGAAAAGCCTGGAAGAAAGGGTGTTACAGGCGGTTAAGGAATATGGATAGCCGCCAAGGGCTGTTTTTTTCCTCGTTTGAAGTACTGATTTCAATGTTACGCGGGGGTAATCTTTCTATGAAGTCGGGCGGGGCCAAACAGACTTCCGTTTTGCTACAGGAACAGCAAATCGACTTTTTGAGGGATTTGGCAGAAAGGATAGAAAAGGAAGGCCGAAGGAAGATGTCGCGCTGCAAGATCGTGGAAGTTCTGACTAAGACTATAACCTGTATAGAGCCTGAAATTGGTGAGTGCAGAAGCGAGGAAGATGTTGAAAGGGAGCTTCTAAAGTGCCTCAAAAAAGCGTTAAAGCAAGTCTGAAAGTGATGGAGGTTGGTTATTGGCAATGCAAAACTGGGTTATGAGACCAAAATGACTGAACCCTTTAGTGACAAAGGCACAACAATAGCGATTTCTTGCCTGGGAATATCATTAATATAAGGAGTGGAAAGTGAATAAGGCGCTTGAGGCAGGGGAATTCGAGCGGAAATGTAGAGTCTTAGTTGAAAATATGGGACAAAGTGTATGTCTTGTCAATAGAAATATGGAGATCGATTTTGTTAACGATAAGTTACTTGAGATGTCGGGATACACGAGGGGTGAGCTTTTAGGCAGGAAAGCCCGTACATTTTTTGTGGGCATGGATAGAGCAATATCAGGAGCAGAATTCAAAAATAGACTTAGGGGCAAATCATCAACTTATGCTGTATCAGCTAAAACAAAGCAAGGGAAAGATTTGTTCCTCTCGCTTACCGGCGTTCCTCTTTTTGACCGGAGGGGGAAGTTCAATGGAAGCTTCGTAATTATCTCGGACATTACGGAAAGAAAAAAATTACATGATAAACTGGAAGAACGGGCCGAGGAGCTGGAGAGAGAAGTAGAGAAAAGGACAGGGCAGCTGGTTGAACTGTATAGAGGAGTAGCAGTGACAGAGGAGAGGAATAGATTGGCTCAGGAGATTCATGATGGCTTAGCCCAGACCTTAGCCACTTCACTTTTGAAGATTGAGTTTTGTGGGAGACTTTTGAAAGACAATCCAGAAAAGGCAAAGGGAGAACTATCTAAATTGAGAAATACGCTGGCAAAAAGTATTAAGGCGACTCGGCAAGTCATATTTGAGTTACGGCTCCCGAAGTTTCACAGAACAGGCTTTACCACTGTGTTGAGGCAGTATTTGGAAGAGTTTTGCAAGAAGACAGGGATTTCGTGTAACTTAGATCTTAAGCTGGATGAGAGTCTACCCGTAAAGATACAGGTAGGCATCTACCGAATCATTCGGGAGGCGATGAACAATGTAAGGAAACACTCCCTGGCAAAGTATGTTAATATAGGATTGAGAACTGATAAGGAAAGGAATCTTGAACTTCGCATAGAAGATAATGGGAAAGGATTTGGTTTAAATAGAGTCTCGACCCGGAATAAACATGCCAGGGGGTTTGGGCTAACGGGAATGGAGGAGCAAGCTAAACTTTTGGGAGGGACCTTCAACATTGAAAGCGAAAGGAGGCGAGGCACGAAGATAAAGGTAAAGGTCCCGGTTGAGGAGTGAAAATGGATAGACTCAATTTGAAGAAGATAACCAGAATTATCTTGGCAGACGACCATGTGCTTTTCCGCGAAGGTTTGCGAAAAGTATTGAAATCCGAGGAAGACATCAAAATAGTGGGAGAAGCCAATGATGGCGCCGAGACCCTGCGGTTGACAAGCAAATTGAAACCAGATGTGATTTTGATGGATATTAGTTTGCCCGGCCCAAATGGAATAAGGATTGCGAGGCAAATAAAAAGGAGATTCCAGAAAATTTCCATTATTATGCTATCTATGTACGAGGACACGGCGCATATTATGGAGTCATTCCAGGTGGGCGCTTCTGGCTATGTAGTAAAGACTCGTCCTTCCGCTGAACTGATACAAACTATCCGTTCCGTAGTCAAGGAAGGGGTTTCGATTCCACCGCTGATAGAGCATAAGCTGCTGAAGGGTTTAAGGAAGCCAGATTTTTTGATTGGGACAAAACGGGCTAATTTAACAAAGAGGGAAGTGAGAGTGCTGAAGCTGGTGGCTTCCGGGAAGACGAACAAAGAGATTGCCAAGAGACTGTTCGTGAGTGAAAAGACGGTGAAAAATCACCTCAATCATATCTATAGGAAACTGGGAGTGAAAAACCGCGCACAGGCAGTGCTGGAAGGGTTGAAGAGGGATTACATTAGCAGGCATTAAGAGATTCCATTTCGTGTCACCACTAAATCGTCGGACTGTTTACCCGAAAGGCCCACCATATTGTGGGTCTTTTTTTCGAAAAAAGACGCCATTGAATTATCCATTAGACCTATTGAAAGAATGGGCTATCGGTATTAAAATTAAAAGGTATAATTCACTGGCAAATTACCAACCATTGTTGTCTCCGCACATGTTTGTCCCCGATGTACGAGATTCCCCTAATGAGGAAAAGAATCTATGGACAGGATAGATAATCTGGAAGAGCTGGAGCAGAAATATAGAATTTTGATTGAGAACATGGGTCAAGGTATCTGCCTTCTCGATAAGAATATGGTGATAACTTTTGCCAATAGGAAGATGTGTGAGATTGTGGAATGCGGCGCAGATGAGCTTTCAGGTAAAAGCGTTTTTGGTTTTTTTGAAGGCCAGAACAAAAGGACATTGAATAGTGAGCTGAAAAGGAGGGCCCAGGGTAGATTTTCAACTTATACTATATCCACTATGACAAAACGAGGGAAAGAGGTATTGCTCTCGGTTGACGGCGTTCCTCTTTTTGACAGGGAGGGGAAATTCAATGGAAGCTTCGCGATTATCTCGGACATTACGGAGAGGAAAAAATTGCAGGATAAACTGGAAGAACGGGCCGAGGAGCTGGAGAGAGAAGTAGAGAAAAGGACAGGGCAGCTGGTTGAACTGTATAGAGGAGTAGCAGTGACAGAGGAGAGGAATAGATTGGCTCAGGAGATTCATGATGGTTTAGCCCAGATCTTAGCCACTTCACTTTTGAAAATTGAGCTTTGTGAGAGACTTTTGAAAGACAATCCAGAAAAGGCAAAGGGAGAACTATATAAATTGAGAAATACGCTGGCAAAAAGTATTAAGGCGACCCGGCAAGTCATATTTGAGTTACGGCTCCCGAAGTTTCACAGAACAGGCTTTACTACTGTGTTGAGGCAGTATCTGGAAGAGTTTTGCAAGAAGACAGGGATTTCGTGTAACTTAGATCTTAAGCTGGATGAGAGTCTACCCGTAAAGATACAGGTAGGCATCTACCGAATCATTCGGGAGGCGATGAACAACGTAAGGAAACACTCCCTGGCAAAGTATGTTAATATAGGATTAAGAACCTACGAGTCCGGCAATCTCAGTCTTCTTATAGAAGATGATGGGAAAGGATTCAACCTAAAGGGAGCATTGGAAGGGAGTAAATATACGAAAAATTTTGGACTGGCGGGAATGCGGGACCAGGCTAAGCTTTTGGGAGGGACCTTTACTATTGAAAGCATAGAGAAGAGAGGGACCAGGATAAAGATGAAGGTTCCGCTTAGGAGGTGAGATGCAAGAAAATGACTCGAAGAAAATGGTTAGAGTTCTCCTGGCAGACGACCATTCACTTTTTCGGGAAGGTTTGCGAAAAGTATTAGAATCCGAGGAGGATATCGGAATAGTGGGAGAAGCCAGGGATGGCGCCGAGGCCCTGCAACTGGCAAATAAACTGAAGCCAGATGTGATTTTGATGGATATTAGCTTGCCCGGCCCAAATGGGATAAGGATTACGAGGCAAATTAGGAAAAGGTCCGAAAAGATTTCGATTATTATGCTATCTATGTACGAGGACACGGCGCATATTATGGAGTCATTCCAGGCGGGTGCTTCTGGCTATGTAATAAAGACTCGTCCTTCCGCTGAATTGATACAGACTATCCGTTCCGTAGTCAGGGAAGGGGTTTCGATTCCACCGCTGATAGAGCATAAGCTGCTAAAGGGTTTAAGGAAGCCAGATTTTTTGATTGGGACAAAACGGGCTAATTTAACAAAGAGGGAAGTGAGAGTGCTGAGGCTGGTGGCTTCCGGGAAGACGAACAAAGAGATTGCCAAGAGACTGTTCGTGAGTGAAAAGACGGTGAAAAATCACCTCAATCATATCTATAGGAAACTGGGAGTGAAAAACCGCGCACAGGCAGTGGTGGAAGGGTTGAAGAGGGATTACATTAGCAGGCATTAAGAGATTCTCTCCCTTCTATATAAATAATCTTAGGCAGGATTACCCAAAAGGCCCGACTTTGTTGGGCCTTTTTTTCGACAAAAAATTTCATAAAATTAATCGTTTGACCTATTGTAAGAATGACCAAGCGTGACTAAAATTAAACAAGAAGTGCCGAAATTTGTTCATCCTCTCATGTTAACCTTCGACTACCCGCCGGCCTCAAATGCCGGCCCTGCTGAGCTGAGAATGAAGAAGGCTAAGAAAAGAAAACTTTTCTACTGCAAGAGATGCACAGGCAAATTTTCGAAGCATTTTGTTAAAAGAATGGACGGATATTATATATGTTTAACCTGTGCGGGTATTGAAGAATATCTGAACAGTATAAGTTTTTCTGATTATCCTTTTAACGGAGGTAGGTACAAGGTGCGGGATTAGGGTTCCGCACCCCGACAAATTCTTTAAACATATCTGAAACTCCGAAAAGGTAAACCCTGAGAAATCGGGGGACACAAAACCACGGGGCTTGAAAGCCAGCCGAGCTGCCGAAGAGTTTCGTACTAACCGATTTTACTATCCGGCAGCGCCGGGTTAGGAAATCGGTTTTTTTTTGGGGAAGAGGGTGGATAAGTTCATGAGGGTCAGAGTAAAGTTTCTAACCTTGTCAGTTTTATGTGTTTTGGCAATACTTTCTAATTTTAGCCGCTCATCCGCAAAGCAGCAAATTATTCAGCCAGGGCCCGACAACGGGCGGGACAGCTATATTTCCAAGGGTTATGGCGACGAAGTCAGGAACTTTGGAAGCAAGCAGGATATGGCTGTCGGGAAGCGTGATACTAAGCGTGTTCTAATTCGGTTCGATCTGACGTCCATACCCCCCGATGCCATTATTTCATCTGCGGAACTGCAGCTCTGCCTGGCAGGGGAATACTATTTGGATCCGATGAGAGTCATTTATGTACACAAGGTCACGGGTTTTTGGAAGGACAAAGAAGTAACCTGGAACCAGAGTCAAGAGAAGCGCAATTGGAGGTCGCCAGGAGGTGATTTCGATTGGGAAATAGAAAGTGCTAAGTCTCTTATGGGCAAGAACTACGGCTGGGTTTCCTGGGATGTGACGCGGACTATAAAGGACTGGTTGGACGGTAAGTATGTTAACTTTGGATTTTTACTGAAGGAGCAAAATTGTGAGAATGAGGAAATTTGGTTTCTATCAAGTGAATTAGAGTGGGAAGCTTACCGGCCCAGATTAGTAATTTCCTATGAGGCAGGAGGAATATCTCCTGAGCCGCCCCCTTTAGCGCCGACTTCTCCTCTTATAAAAGTTTACCCCAATCCTTTTAAACCGAGCGAGGGCCACACGGAGGTCACATTTAGTAACCTTCCTTCAGGTGCATTGGTGAAGATATTTCATATTGAAGGCAGTATAATCGCCACCCTTAAAGAGGAAGGCGGAAAGGCAACGTGGAAAGTGAAAGATAGTGAAGGGAATGACATATCGAGTGGGTTCTATCTCTACCGTATTGAGAGTGATAACAAGCGTCAAACCGGGAAAGTAGTAATTATTAGATGAGAAACTGAAAAATGGCAATTAAGAAAATTCTAATATTGAGTTTCATTCTACTGTTTTCTTTCATCCCGCGAGCGTCATTATCGGCTGATTCTTCCACTGTATTAGACTTTCTTAAAATAGGAGTAGGAGCTCGCCCCCTCGCTTTAGGCGAGGCTTATGTTGCATTAGCTGATGATGTTAGCGCAATTTACTGGAATCCAGCGGGCCTGGTTCAATTAGAGCGGCCAGAAGTCGGCTTTACTTATAACAAATGGTTTGAAGATATTGGATACCATTTCTTCGGTTATAGCCATCCGCTTAAGGACTCAAACCTTGCTTTCAGTATTTACTATTTAGGGGGAGGGGATATCGATGGTAGTGACGTTGCAGGTAACCCCACTGGTGAATTTAGCGTGTACGACCTCGCTTTAGCCTTCTCCTATAGTAGAAAGTTGGTCAAGGGACTCTCAGCGGGAATGAATTTCAAATTTATCAAGGAGAAACTGGAAGACGAAGTGGGCAATGCCTTTGCCTTCGACCTGGCGGGTCTTTACAAAACCGGAATAGACAGTTTACAGTTGGGCCTCAATATTCAGAATATCGGGACTGGAATAAAATTCATCAAAGAATCTGCCAGTCTGCCTCTTAACTTGAGGCTTGGACTGGCTTATAAACTATTCCCCAGCAATCCGCTAAGTTTAACTTTGGACTTTAACAAATTGGAGAATGAAGGTGCTTATTTGGGCTTAGGCTCCGAATGCTGGATTACAGACTATGTGGCGGTAAGAATTGGAAGCAAATTTAACCCTGACATAAAAGATAGGATAAGATTCGGTTTAGGATTTAGGGTGAAAAATATGCGGTTAGATTATGCTTATACACCTCATAGGATTCTGGGAGACACACACCAGTTTAGCGCAGGTTTATATTTTGGAAGATTGGAAGTAGAGCCGGAAAAAGAGAAAGTTAGAATTGAGGAAGAGGTAGAGGAGAAGGAGAAGGAGAAGGAGAAGGAAAAGGAAAAGGAAAGGATCGCTTCGCTTATTGCCACCCTTTATGAGGAGGGTATGGCGTGCTTAGAACAGAAGCAGTATATCAAGGCAATTGGGAAATTCAGTGAAATTCTATTATTAGATCCTGAAGATAAGAGGGCAATAAGCATGATGAAAGAAGCAAATCGGCTTCTTATGGAGGAACGAGAGAGTGAGGAACGCAAATATCCTTATCGTGGATGGAAGAATCGACCTTATGGAACCTCTCAAGGAAATCTTTGAGAGCAAGGGTTACAATGTGACTATGGTCGAAGATGGAAACAAGGCAATTTGGCTCTTGAAGACGAGAAAGTTCGATATCTTGCTTATGCCTCCTAAATTGCCCGGAGTGAATGGTGTGTATGATTTTGAGGCAATAAAGGCACTCTGCCCGTCGTTGGCGGTGATAATGGTGAATTCTGAAGGCGAGAACAAAGAAATGGCTCAGATTGCGCGATCAAAAATAGAGGCTGTGGTGGATAAGCCTTTCAATGTGAAAAGGCTTGTAAATATTGTTGAGCTCATACTTGAAGAGCCATTAATCCTGGTCGTTGATCATAAGGCACAAGAGTGGGAAGTTTTTGGGAACATGTTGGCGAATAAGGGGTATCGGGTTTTAGTTGCTGAGAATGTGGATGAAGCGATTGAGACGGTTCGGGAAAACAATTCTGCTATTGCGGTTCTCGATGTGGAGATGGTAGGAACGGAATGTATGGGACTCCTGGAAACCATCAAAAGCATTAAACCGGGTGTAGAAGTGGTGATGATTATTGACTATTCTTCAGTCAGGCTTGTAGGAGAATTATTAAGGAAGGGAGCCTACACCTGTTTATATAAGCCTTTGTTGGACATAGAGAGATTGGTCAAGGTGATCGAAGAAGTGCGGTGCAAAAAAAGGGCTTATCCCGCCAAAACAGAAAGCGAATCTCACCACAGTTGATGCTGAGAGCGATCAACGAGAAAACCTTTCAGATTTGCCGAGAGGCGAGAGATACAATATATTTGTAGCCAGTGACCGTAGAATGGATTATGAGAAAGAATATCCAGGAAAGGAATTAATAGTGAAATTAATGCGGGGTATCTTTTTATTTATGTTGCTTTTTCTCTCAATCGCCATACAGCCTGCCCAGCCGGAAGTTCTGGCGACAGAACAAGAGGAATACTATTTTGAGGAAGGGCTCAGGTACTATAAGGAAAAGCAGTACGAGCTTGCGCTGAAAAATTTTCTGGAGGCGTTAGAGTTAAATCCCAAAAATAGATTAATTCTGAAATACGTAAATATGACAGGAGATGAACTCAAGAGAAGAGAAGAGCAGGAACTTTTCGATCAGGCTATTACGGATTATCATGCCCAGAATTATGAACAGGCTATCAGCAAGCTTGTGCGAGTTCTAGATTTGAATCCAAGAAATCGGGAAGCGATAGATTGCATACAAGAGATCAAAAGAGAAAGTATCCGCATCGAGGAGACAGAGAGAAAGGGTATAACTGAGGGAGAGGAACTGGAGGCAGAAAAGCCGATAAGCCCGGAAATATCCAGGATAGCTGAGGATATCGAAATACTCAAAAAAGAAATTGCTAAAGCGAAAGTAAAAGAGGCAAGAGAGCGACCTGCGGTAATTCCCAAGAAGGAATTGCCTGCAGTATCTTCTGGGAAAAGGATTTTTATTAGGCACATCCCGATTGCACTACTTATTCTATTTTCTGGGGGACTTGTTGTAGCATTCTTTACATATAAGGCAAAGGCCTTGAAAAGACGGGAAATGTCCGATAAGCACCTGAAGCTAATGGAGAATCTGAGCAGGATTGGCACCAATGCTATGCATAAGGACGAGGTTTTGGATAACATTCTCAGGGCTTTCGTACAGGCAACCGAATCGAAGTCAGGAGCGTTATTTACCACTGAAGATAAAACAGGCGACCTAATTTTAGGGGCTGGAATAGAACTTAACCCCAACATCCGCAAAGACCTCAGATTCAGTAAGGGTGGCGCGGTTTTCTCTGAGTTAACAAGAATTACAAATCCCGTCACGGCGGCTGAGGCTTTGGAAGATGCTACATATGAGAATTTGTTATTGTTCAAGGAGAGACCGGTCAGTTCTCGTTATTTATTATTAATTCCGCTAACTTATAAAAATCGGAATGTAGGCGTGGTTCTTCTAAATTGCAAAAGGTACAGAAGAAATTATCTGCAAGAAACCCGGGGGTTGATAGAAACGTTAGCAGGTCAGGCTGCAATAGTTGTTGCCAACATTGCTTACGATCGCCAGGTGATTATAGATGGATTGACCGGGCTTTACGTGCACTGGTTTTTCTATCAATGTCTGGAGAAGGAAATTTCTCGAGCTGCCCGGCAAAATTCGTCTTTAGCTCTTTTAATGGTAGACCTGGACCATTTTAAGCAGTTTAACGATAACTACGGGCATCCTACAGGAGATAAAGCTCTGGTGAAAGTGGCGGAGATTCTTAAAAATGACCTGCGCGATATTGATACAGTTGCTCGCTATGGGGGAGAGGAATTCGGCATAATTTTGCCCGGAGTCGATGAAAACTTAGCGTTTAGAACAGCAGAGAGAATAAGGAAGGGCATGGAAAGTTATCACTTCAAGGTAATTGATGGCAAATTCCGACTGACTTTGAGTATCGGAATTTCTATTTATGAGAAAGGCGTGAGCGCTGAGCAGATGGTTGAAAGGGCAGACAAGGCTTTATACTGGGTCAAAGAGCATGGCAGGAACCAGGTGAAGTCCTGGACTAGTCTCTCCACACAGTAGTTGTAACCTATATAACTTAGGTTGCTTCTATGTGATATCTGTTACGAAGGCGATTTTGATTGGCCACCGCGGAAACTATGAGCGGTGGTTTTTTATTATCATTGGCTCAGGGCTGTTTAGTTCATGCAGATACACGAATGAGATCAATTGCTTAACAGAGAAATTGGGGATCAGGGATTTGTAACTTAGCCTGATCCCCAGGTTCTTCCCCTACCTTACTTTACCAACTCATCGCTAATGATTAAAGTGCAGAGGGTCATATTCTGCGCCCCAATATTACCAGTTGGAGCAAACATCTGTTCACCCCAGGCTCCAGCGTTTCCTGCGATAGGAGGCTTCCCCAGCAGGTCCATGATCTTTTTGAAGTTTTCTTCCGTCTTGCCTTTTTCCGTCTGGAGGATAGTCAGGCGTTCCACACAGTTGAACGCGATCACAGCTGCCACTTTCTTTATACCCTCATAGTTTAAGGCGTACTTAAGGCTCCTGATGTTGTCCTCAATGACCGTATCCGGAGTAGCCTCGAGTAAGTGAACCGTTGTACCAAGCGGGGTAATACCAGCTACCCCCAGTCCATCCTTTTCCTTGATGTACATAAAGGGATCTTTGATCCAGATCCACTCCGGGTACATGTGCTCTTGCACACCGATGGGGTTCTTCTGGTTATAGGGAAACATGCCTTTGGTCAGGATATGCTCTCTCGGGGCACCTGTCCACTCTAACCACACCTTGCCAGCAGGTTTTCCGTTAATCTCATAGATTTGGCGGAAGCCATCGCCTCCGGTCACTACCCCAAATTTTCCAGCCACTGGCTTATAAGCAATGCCGCAACCATAGCCCATCTTGACGGGACCCGAAAAGATGGTGATGACGATTGCGTCGTCGTAGGCCTTATCGCCAAAGAAAAGCAACGACTTTCCTAAGGTACCGTCATCCCCTGCGCAACCTCCGACTAACGGGGCCCAACCGATTACGTCCTGTATCCCATAGATCTCGTATTCCACCACCCCCGCATAACCGTCGTCCATCATCATAACTGAATAAGGAGCATGCTTGAGCAGCGCTGGACCTGGTCTTACCTTCCGGAGACCCGCCCAGGGATTATAGTTCAGGTCCTTTATAGCAGCCAAGGTCGCCTTCTTAGCCGCTTCTCTGGGATTCGCCTTGCATCCGGTGCCCAGGCCAATGCCGACTTTGAGATGTGCCGATTCCAATAAAAGAACCACTACAGACTTGGGAACGCACCCGCCGGGACCGATGCTGTAGCCACCACCATAACCTGTTGTCTGCCCTACCGTGCGGACGTTCTTACCAATGACGGAGGCTACCCCAGCCAAAAGGCTGTCGAAATCCTTATATGGCGGTGATGCAAAAACTATCGCGAATGCCGGCTTCTTGACCGTCTTTTTGGCCATCGCTGCCGCCTCTGCACCTGCCTTTCTGGGAGAGGGGTCAGTACTCCAGCCGGCAGCAGCCGTAACTACCGCGCCCGCTCCTGCTGCCTCTGCTTGGGACAAATTCAAGCTTGGAAGTCTGGTTATGCACACCACTATAATGGCTATGAGGGCTGCAGTGCCAACAAACTGAAAACCCTTCTTCACAAGACCTCCTCTGCTTATCGGTTTTTCTAACAATTTCATTTTTTTCCCTCCTCGCTTCCCTCCCTACTTCTTCGCAGGGACGAGCTTAAAGCCGAGCTGTTGCTGAAGGCCTAAGTTATCCGCAAACGTCCAATGTTCGACACATTTCCCGTTCTCCCATTTAGTTATGCAGGCTCCTGTTACCTTCACCCGCTTGCCAGTATCTTTGTGCGTGCCCGTCCAGCTCCACAGCGTAGCACCCCAGTTCCCCTCGAGGATATATTCGTGATGCGTGGCTCTAAAGTCGGGGAAGCTTTTCAGAGTGTCTCTAAGGTTTTGTTTGTAGGCCTCGAGGCCTATAATATCTGGACCGGGAGGAATGTGGGTGACACAGTCGGGAGCTATCGTTGCCTCGAATAGGTCAGGGTTGCCCGTGTGCCACGCTTGTTCCCACTGGTTATACGCGCCCACGAATGCTTTCTTTGTCATTTTCCGTTCCCTAGCTCCAGTCATAAATACCACCAAAGCTACCAGGGCGATGACAGGGATTAAAAACCCAAAGATTTGTCTAATTCTACGCATGTTTCACCTCCTTTCGCAGGCTGAAGTTCCGAAGGAGTCCGACGCCTGTTCGGAGTCCTGTCGGACCTGCGGCTACCGTGCTTCAGTTCCCGATTCATCGGGACCCTCCTTGTTTGATTTGTGACTCAGCGCATGTCTGAGCCCCCTCCTGATTCTGTTTCACCTCCTTTTTGCATTTGTTTATGTCTTGACTAACTAGTCGATAAAGCGCCCCGCATCCTCTTTCCATATTCGAGGAACAAAAAATGCAACCAGTGGGCACAAACATAAAATCTTAAAGTAATAGAGGAGTATGGCGTAGATATGGAACAGCGTGAGTAAATACTTCATACTTATTGGGGATTTTCTTCCAGCAATAGGGATGTTTGTTTCATTCTACCGGAGACGGTGCTCGTTGAGGTGATTTATAATCTTGGGGTCAATACTTCAAGGCAAGAAAAAAATTAGGAATCGCTTCGAGCTATTGCTGGCTTTTGACAGGTTCTAATAATCCTTTCTACTTAGGTCCTTACCCGATTTGACATCTTCGACATTATGGTAACTCTTTTAAGTTGTATAATGCCAGAAAAATTTGAATTTGTCAAGTACATTGTTTAAATGCCTGGCTTCTTTTGATACACCTATGGTTGATATAATTTCCGATTATCGGGAATTAGATTTGTTCATAACGAAGAATGAGTTATAAGCTAAAATTTATACAGGACTTGACTTTACCTATGCTATTTAGTAAAATCCACAAAGGAGAACAGTAAATGGAAATTTATGATAAGGGTGAAAAATGGTTTATAGATTACTATGTCACCGTCAGGAGGAAGAGAGAGTCGGCTGTCTCAAATGCATGTTCAATTTAGCGATAAGAAATAACAAGACGGGGGAAAATAGTTAGTTTGAAAACGTTATGAAACATAAGGGTTTTTAAAAAACGGAGAGGTACCCAAGTGGCTGAAGGGGCGGGTTTGCTAAACCTGTAGTCCCGAGAATTCGGGAGCGTGAGTTCGAATCTCACCCTCTCCGTTTGATTCACAGGAGAGATTCGAAGCCCGCGAACGCCGACCTCATGGGAGGAGGAGCGAAGGATGAGCGGAAGTGAGCGGGCAGCCGCACGAGCGGGGGAGGAAGGGGTAAGCGAGGAGGAGAATCTCACCCTCTCCGTTTGATTCACAGGAGGGGTCGCTGGAGCGACGAATAAGGAGCTCCGGGTAGCGACGGGCGGAAGACGCTTGAGCGCCCCGGGGTCCGAAGGACCGAAGCCCGCGAACGCCGAGGTCGTCCGAGGAAGAGCGAAGGATGAGAGGCAGTGAGCGGGAAGGCGCACGAGCGGGGGAGGAGGGGGTAAGCGAATAAAAAGAAAAAAACACTTGACAAAAGTTAATAATATAAATAAAATTATATATTTAGAGAACTACCACATGGCTTAAAATCGTAGACAGTAGGCTTCCGCTTTTGCGGATTAAACATTGCCTACCGAGATCAGATAGGTGCAAAAAAAACTTCTCTGTCTGGGGAAGTTTTTTTATCGCCTGAAAAGGCGATTTTTTCCTTATTTTTTGTGAGTTTGGGGGAAGAGATGGCACGCAAAGAGAAGGAAGTCTTTGTTAGTGAACTTACGGACAGACTAAAGAGGAATAACAATTTTATCCTCACTGATTACGAGGGATTGAACGTGGAAGAAATGACTGACTTAAGAGAGAGGATGCGGAAAATAGGTTGCGAGTTTAAAGTGGTAAAGAACACTCTCGCTCGCCTGGCTATGAAGAACCTCAATCTGGGAGATCTGATAGATTACCTTCGGGGGCCGACTGCTATTGCGCTTGAAAAGATGGACATTATTATGGCTACAAAAACTCTTGTGGATTTTTCTCGCCAACACCAGAATTTAAAAATTAAGGCAGGTTTTTTGGAAGGCCAGGTTGTTCTTCCACAGGAAGTGGAATCTTTAGCTAAGTTACCTTCGAGGGAAGTGCTCCTTGCTAGACTATGTCAGCGCCTTCAACTACCCATTACCAGGTTTCATGGAGTACTTCATGGGATAGTGAGAAATTTGATTTTTGTTCTGGATGTGATTAGAAAGAAAAAGTCGGAGGGTTGATTCACACAAGGAGGAATGAAAGATGACAACTGGGAAAAAGAAAGACGAGATTATCCAAACAATTGAAAAGATGAGTGTCCTTGAATTGTCCGAGCTGGTGAAGGCTCTGGAAGAAAAGTTCGGAGTTAGCGCTGCCTCTTTGGCTCCAGTCGGAGTAGTAGCTGGAGCTACGGCGGAAGCTTCTAAGGCTGAGGAAAAGACTGAGTTCAGTGTTATTTTTACAAGAGCCGGTGACAAGAAGATTCAGGTAATAAAGGTCGTGCGTGAGCTCACTGGTTTAGGGCTGAAGGAGGCCAAAGACCTGGTAGATAATCCACCGAAGCCATTGAAGGAAGGAATAGATAAGACTTTGGCAGAAGAAATCAAAAACAAGCTCAAAGAGGTTGGAGCAGAAGTAGAAATTAAATAGAAAAATTGCTATTGCTGATGGACTTAACTAGGGATGGAGCTTTAGTGCAGAAATTTTGAAATTAGTTGATGAGGAGGTTGGTCGATTTGGCAAAGAAAATAGATTTCTCTCAGATTCCCGCAATTATGGGTATTCCTAATCTCATTGAGGTGCAGAAGAGTTCCTTTGAAGAATTTTTGCAAAAGAATGACCTGCCAGAAAAAAGAAAGAGGCAGGGTCTTCAGGCGGCTTTCCTGGATATCTTCCCTATCGTGAATGTTGACCAAACTCTATCCTTGGAGTTCGTGGAGTACATCCTGGAAGAGCCTAAGTATGACAAGATGGAGGCGATAGACAAAGACCTCACCTATTCTATACCATTAAAGATAAGAGTAAAGCTGGTTATTAAGAAGGGAACTCGGAAGAAGCCAATCATTAAAGAGCAATCAGTGTATCTCTGCAATCTCCCCAGTATGACTGATACGGGTACCTTCATTATAAATGGAGCCGAGCGTGTCGTGGTTAATCAATTGCACCGCTCGCCTGGAGTCATCTTTGAAGAAGACCAGGAACCCGGGACCAAAAAGATAAAGATCTCATCCTACGGCAAGAGACTTTATGTGGCAAGTATCATACCATATCGGGGAGCCTGGGTTGAGTTCGAATTCGACAATAATAATGCACTTTTTGTTAAGATTGATAAAAAGAGGAAACTTGCGGCGAGCGTGCTGTTGAAAGCATTGGGTCTGGAAACCAATGAGCAGATTTTGCATGTGTTCTATAAGACTGAGACTATTCAATTAAAGGGCAATAACCCACAAAATTCCCAGAAATTCATTTATTCTTTAGCGGGTAAGATTCTTGCTTCTGATATAGTAGATAAGAAGTCAGGAGAGATACTGGCGGAGGCGAACGAGCAGATTACCGCGGAATTGGCAAAGAGAATAATGAAAGCAGATATTAGCGAGATTGAAGTTTTGAAGATTGATACAGCTATTAATGATATAACCATTCACGAAACATTGAAACGGGACAGAATCAAATCGCAAGCTCAAGCAATACTGGACATATTTCGCAGGTTGCGTGCACAGGAATATATTACAGAAGAGTCGGCGATAGCCTTCTTTGATACGTTGCTGTTTAAAACCATCAAAAAGTACGATCTGTCCAAAGTTGGGCGCTATAAGATAAACAGAAAACTATCTTCTATATTGGAGAAGATGGGAGCAGAATTACCCACTGGTTTACAGGAAGTTATTTGTCGCAGTGATTACTATTCTGGAGACAGGGAGAGCAAGAAATTGGAAATTCCTCTGGAAGCGAAGCGAACCCTATGCCTGCAGGATATTTTGGCCACGATTAAGTACCTCATCGAGCTAAACAATGGGACTAGTGGAGAAGTAGATGATATTGATCATCTGGGGAATCGCCGTGTCCGCTCGGTAGGTGAGCTTTTGGAGAACCAGATAAGAATCGGACTCTCCCATATGGCTCGTCTGGTCAGGGAAAGAATGAATATGCAAAGTAATGAAAACATAACTCCGCGTGACATAATCAATACTGCTCCGGTAGTAGGAGTTATTCGGAAATTTTTCGGCACCAGTCAACTATCTCAATTTATGGATCAAACAAACCCTCTGGCTGAACTCACCCATAAGAGGAGACTCTCGGCACTGGGACCCGGGGGGCTGAATCGCAAAAGAGCTGGTTTTGAAGTGCGCGATGTTCACCATTCCCATTACGGGCGTATTTGCCCGATTGAGACCCCGGAGGGCCCGAACATAGGTTTGATTACCAGTCTGTCACTTTACGCCCGTATAAATAAGTACGGACTAATTGAGACACCTTACCGTAAGGTGGTCAAGGGAAGAGTGACGGACGAGATTGAGTATCTCACTGCTGACAGGGAGGATGAATATGTAATTGCTCAGGCAAATGCTCCCATAGATGAGGAAGGCAGATTTAAGAAGGACCTTATAGCTACACGGTGTCGGGGAGATTTTTCTCTGGTTTCACCAAGAGAGATAGATTTTATGGACATTTCACCGAAACAGCTTGTGGGCGCTTCGGCCGGGTTAATTCCCTTTTTAGAGCACGACGATGCTAATCGAGCCTTGATGGGTTCCAATATGCAAAGGCAGGCTGTTCCTCTTCTTACATGTGAGGAAGCACTTGTGTCTACAGGCATTGAGGAAGCTGTAGCCAGGGACTCCGGAGTGGTGGTGACAGCTCGGCGGGCTGGCCGGGTAGAGAACGTGAGCGCTGACCATATTATAGTATGGTGTGAGGATGATAGTAAAAGTCAAGAAGGAGCGATAGACGTATACTATTTGAAAAAGTATAAGAGAAGCAACCAGGATACATGTATGAATCAGATGCCGATTGTTAAGGCAGGAGACCACGTCAAGAAAGGTCAAGTGATTGCCGATGGCCCAGCCACTTGCCATGGAGAGCTTGCTTTGGGCAGAAATGTTCTGGTAGCTTTTATGTCTTGGGGCGGATACAATTTTGAGGATGCGATTTTGATCAGTGAAAGGCTGGCCCGTGATGATATTTTCACTTCAATTCACATTCAAGAATTTGAAGTTGATGCCCGTGATTTGACAATAGGTTCGGAAGAGATAACGCGAGACATTCCCAATGTGGGAGAAGAAGCGCTAAAAAATCTGGATGACACCGGCATAGTTTATATTGGGGCCTATGTTTATCCTGGAGACATACTCGTAGGTAAAGTTACTCCTAAGGGTGAGACCAGAGCTACCCCGGAAGAAAGGTTACTAAGGGTTATTTTTGGAAAGAAAGCCGAGGAGGTTCAAGATGCTTCATTGAGAGTCCCTCCAGGAGTAGAGGGTAAGGTCTTGGATGTCCAGGTTTTTACCCGTAAGGGAAAAATTTCCAAGGACCGAGAGCTAAAGATGTCCAAGGACATCGACCAGAAATATAGTAAATTAATTTCCGATTTAAGACAAAAGAGGAAGAAGATGTTTGGCGGTGCAACAAAGTTGACCAAGGAAGTAACAGACAGAATCGATAAACTGACTGAATTCCAAATAGAAGAACTGAAAAAGAATAAGAAGAAAGAACAGGAGAGTCTCCAACAGGGAGACGACCTCGCGGTGACAGTTAACAAAGTCGTGAAAGTTTTCATAGTGAGCAAAAGGAAGGTCTCTGCAGGTGATAAGTTGGCAGGCAGGCACGGAAATAAAGGGGTCGTGGCGCGTATTCTACCTGTTGAGGATATGCCGTATTTGCCTGACGGTACTGCTGTGGATATAATCTTGAACCCTTTGAGCATTCCTTCACGTATGAACGTGGGACAAATATTGGAGGCAGAATTAGGGTGGGCGGCCTATAAATTGGGTGTGCAGATGATTTCACCCATCTTTGATGGAGCGAGGGAAAAAGATATAAAAAGTAAGTTGAAGCACGCAGAACTTCCTGAGGATGGTAAGATTACCCTTTACGATGGCCTAACAGGCGAGCCTATGGAGGAAAAAGTTACCGTAGGATATATGTATATTATGAAACTGGCGCATTTAGTAGAGGACAAAATTCATGCTCGTTCTATTGGTCCTTACTCCCTGATTACCCGGCAGCCCTTGGGTGGTAAAGCACAGTTTGGTGGCCAGAGGTTTGGGGAGATGGAAGTCTGGGCAATAGAGGGATATGGTGCAGCTTATACCTTGAAAGAATTTTTGACCATGAAAAGTGACGATGTCACTGGTCGCACCAAAATGTATGAGGCTATTGTGAAAGGAGAACCGATAGAAGAAGCGGGAGTGCCCGAATCGTTTAAAGTGTTAGTAAAGGAACTCCAGGCTTTAGGCCTTAGCGTGGAACTCCAGAAATAAAAAGCAAATTCTTAATTCTGAATCTTAGAGAGGTGAAATGAATTGGTTAAGAAAGCGAGGATAAAAAAACTTAGAGAAAAATTGGATTATACTGATTTTAAGTCTATCCAGTTACATTTAGCTTCTCCGGAAGAGATAAGAGGCTGGTCCCATGGCGAAGTTAAGAAGCCAGAAACTATTAACTACCGCACTTTTAAGCCAGAATGGGATGGCCTATTCTGTGAGAGAATTTTCGGGCCGGTTAAGGATTATGAGTGCAGCTGCGGGAAATATAAGTGGTCCAAACATAAAGGAATTATCTGTGACCGTTGTGGAGTTGAAGTGACCGAGTCTAAAGTGAGAAGGGAAAGAATGGGTCACATAGAATTGGCAGTGCCCGTTGCGCATATCTGGTTCTTGAGGAAGCCTCCTTCTCGAATTGGGATGCTTTTGAATATGAAGCTGGGTGATTTGGAAAGAATTATCTATTACGCTTCCTATGTGGTAATCGACCCCGGTAAAGTATCAGGATTATTTAAAAGACAGCTTCTCTCACAGGAGGAATATGAAAGGTACAAATCAGAATATGGCGAAAAGGCGTTTAAGGCAGAGATAGGAGCGTCGGCAGTAAAGACTTTGCTTAGAGAAGTAGATTTATCAAAGATGGCTCAGGATTTGAGATCAAGAATAAAGGAAGAGATAGCCCAAACTACCAGGACAAGAATGGTGAAACAGCTGAGGATAATCGACGGATTTGTTAAGTCAGGAAACAAACCGGAATGGATGGTACTCGACTGTATTCCTGTGATTCCACCTGACCTTAGACCATTAGTTCCCCTGGAAGGAGGAAGGTTCGCTTCTTCCGATTTGAATGATTTATACAGGAGAATAATTAACAGGAATAACAGGTTAAAACATATCGAAAATCTGAAGGCTCCTGCAGTTATGATTCATTCTGAGAAGCGCCTGCTTCAAGAGGCTGTGGATGCTCTATTTGAAAACGGAGCTCGGGGAAAGACAGTTAATGGCCCTGGCAATCGGCCATTAAAATCTCTTTCAGATATTCTGAAGGGTAAACAAGGGCGCTTCCGCCAGAATTTACTGGGGAAAAGGGTGGATTATTCTGGACGCTCTGTTATCGTCGTTGGTCCCCATTTGAAAATATACCAGTGTGGCCTGCCTAAAGAGATGGCCCTGGAATTATTCAAGCCTTTCATTTTAAACGAGTTAATCTCCGAGGGCCACGTGACGACCTTAAAAAGTGCTAAGAAGGAGCTGGAAAAGAAGACTCCGGTGGTTTTCGATATTCTGGAAAAGGTGATTCATGAACATCCTGTTCTACTCAACAGAGCTCCCACGCTCCATCGGTTAGGAATTCAGGCGTTCCAACCGGTTTTGGTCGAAGGCAAAGCAATCCAATTACATCCTTTGGTTTGCGCAGCATTCAACGCTGATTTCGACGGTGACCAAATGGCAGTGCATGTTCCGTTGTCTCCTGAGGCTTGCATGGAAGCAAAAGTGCTCATGTCTGCAGCCAATAATATTCTTTCTCCAGCTAATGGTCAATCCATCGTAACGCCTACGCAGGACATAGTCCTGGGTTGCTGCTATTTGACCAAAGAGAAGAAGGGAGTAAAAGGAGAAGGCCGAATCTTTGCTGGTGTAGATGAAGTTACGGTAGCCTACGAGGAGGGTGAAGTCGACCTCCATGCCCGGATAAAAGTTAGAGGGATTAATAAAATCAGAGAACGGGAGGACTGGCAAAGAGAAGATTTTATTAACCCTGACAGGTGGGAAGACTATACAACTGTGGGCAGAATTCTATTCAACCAGGTGATCCCTGAGGAACTTCGCTTTGTCAATACGGTAATTGATAAGAAGAGCTTGGCAGATTTAATCCAGAAGTGTTTTCATCAACTTGGTAATTACAGGACACTGTCTTTGCTCGATGAAATAAAAGCGTTAGGGTTTAAATATGTTACTAAATCTGGAATTACTATATCAGTTGATGATATGAGAACGCCTCAGATAAAGGAGCAATTATTGGAGTTGGCCAGGGCGCAGGTGAAGAAGATTGAATCAAACTATAAGCAGGGCTTGATTACTGAGGCCGAGCGGTATAATAATATAATTGATATCTGGACCAGCGTAACTAATAGAATAGCAGACACTATGTTTATGGAGTTGAAAAACCAGGGATTGGAGTTGGCTAAGAAAGGGAGTCCTAAGTTTAATTCTATATATCTTATGGCTGAGTCTGGAGCACGCGGTTCCGTTCAGCAAATCAGACAACTTGCCGGGATGCGAGGGTTAATGGCAAGGCCGGAAAAGAGAATTACTGGCAAAGTAGGCGAAATTATAGAATCTCCGATTGAATCCAACTTTAGAGAGGGATTGACGGTTCTTGAATATTTCATATCTACACACGGGGGAAGGAAAGGCTTAGCCGATACAGCCCTGAAGACCGCGGATGCTGGGTACCTTACGAGGAGACTAATCGACGTTGCGCATAACATCGTAATAAATGAAGAGGACTGTGGCACAATCAACGGAGTCCGCGTGAGTGAATTGAAAGAGGGCGATGAGATTATTGAATCTTTAAGCGAGCGGATTATAGGACGCATTAGCATTGATAGAGTCGCCCATCCTTTGACTGACGAAGTTGTCGTAGAAGCGGGACAAGCGATTACTCCAGATATAGCTAAGAAAATCCAGGAATCCGAAATAGAACGGATTAGAATTCGTTCAGTTTTAACCTGTGAATCCACAAGCGGCATTTGCTCGAAGTGCTATGGCACAGATTTGACCACAGGAAAGCTGGCGGAAATCGGCTTAGCTGTGGGGATCGTGGCCGCGCAGTCTATTGGCGAGCCCGGGACGCAGCTTACTCTTAGAACCTTTCATATCGGGGGGACTGCCACGGGACCCGTGAAAAAGTCATCGATCGTATCCAAAGACGATGGAGTAATCAAGTATCATAATATCCGGACAATAAGGAGTAAGCAGGAACAACTGATTGTAGTTAGTCGTAATGGCGAGATAAGTGTTAAGCCTTTAAAAGGGCAAAGCAAAGAACAATATCAAGTGGTTCCCTACGGTGCGCGCTTGAAAGTTAAAGAGAATAAGAAAGTTAAGAAAGGGGAACTGTTGGCGGAGTGGGATCCTTATTCTATGCCCATTATTTCCGAGGTTTCTGGCAAGGTCAGGTTGGAGGATATTATTGATGGCGTAAGCCTGCACGAGGAGATAAACCGAAACACGGGTTTAAAAGAAAGGGTAATTATTCCTTACCATTCTGAAAAACTCAGACCCAGGATAGAAGTAGTTGATAAAAATCGGAAAAAATTGGGAACTTACCTTTTGCCTGTGGATACTCACCTTGTCGGTGAAGAAGGACAGGAAGTTTCTCAGGGAGATGTTCTGGCGAAGATTCCCCAAGTCGATTACAAGCCGCGTGATATTACTGGTGGACTGCCAAGAATCTCCGATCTGTTTGAGGCCAGGAATCCCAAGAACAGTGCAGTTATCTCTGAAATTAGCGGTGTGGTAAAGTTGGGGACCACCAAAAAGGGTGCATTTAAAGTTACTGTTATTCCTGATGTAGGGGAGCCAAAGGAATATCCGATACCACCAGACCGACATCTGGTTGTTTACGAAGGAGACAGGGTAGCGGAGTCAGCTCCTTTAACCGATGGCCCAGTCAACCCTCGTGACATTCTCAGGGTGAAGGGGGACAAGGAGGTACAGGAATATTTAGTTAACGAGATACAGGAAGTGTATCGCTTGCAGGGAGTAAGGATTAACGACAAACATATTGAAACAATTGTACGGCAGATGCTGTCGAATGTTCGCATCGAAGATAGTGGTGATAGTGACTTTCTTGTGGGAGAAACAGTTAAGAAAGCGAGAGTTATAGAGGAAAACAAAAAGATCAGGGCTAAGCGGGGTAAGTCCGTTCAGTACCGCCCAGTGCTTTTAGGTATAACCAAAGCCGCTCTCTCCAGCGATAGCTTTATCTCTGCTGCGAGTTTTCAGGAGACAACAAGGGTTTTGACAAACGCCAGTCTCTCTGGCGAGAGTGATAATTTGCAAGGTTTGAAGGAGAATGTCATAATCGGAAGATTGATTCCTGCGGGAACAGGGATGTCCAACTATCAGAAGATTTTGGAGAGTTGAAGGGCCAAGCCCGCGGACATCAAGGGATAGACATTAGGCTACGTACTGCGGACCGGAGATATGGCACTCAAAATCCCTGGTGGTATCTTGCAAAAGTAGAGAAAGGAACGGGAGGCGAAACGAGGAACTAAGATGCCTACAATTAATCAATTGATAAGAAAAGGCAGAAGAAAAATTAGGAAAAAAGAAAAGACACCCGCCTTAGGCGGGTGTTCTCAAAAGAGAGGGGTTTGTATTCGCGTTTATACTACTACGCCGAAGAAGCCAAATTCGGCACTGCGAAAAGTTGCCCGCGTGAAACTCAGTAACGGCATGGAAGTGACGGCTTATATACCCGGGATAGGACATAATCTGCAAGAGCATTCTATAGTCTTGATTCGGGGGGGAAGGGTGAAGGATCTGCCTGGGGTCCGCTACCATGTTGTGCGAGGTATTTTAGATACTGCCGGGGTAACCGATAGGAAAAAGGGCCGCTCTCGCTATGGTGCAAAGAGAGTAAAGGCTGTAGCACAGGCAGCTTAGAGGGGAGGTTAGTACCTTGCCGAGAAAAGGAAAAGTAAGAAGAAGACTAATAAAGCCAGACTATGCTCACAATAGCCTTCTTGTAGCTAAATTTATAAATAAGGTAATGGTAAAGGGGAATAAGAAGGTGGCTGAACAGGTTGTTTACCGCGCTCTGGATAGTGCAGGAAAGAAACTCAATCTGCCCCCTATAGAAGCATTCAATAAGGCTTTGAGTATGGTGAGGCCTGTTTTAGAGGTAAAAGCAAGAAGGGTTGGCGGAGCAACATATCAGGTTCCGGTTGAAGTAAGACAAGAACGGTCGCTTGACCTGGCAATGCGTTGGATAATCCAGTTTGCCAGGCTCAGAAAGGGCAAGCCCATGTCTGAAAAACTTTCTGAGGAGATGGTTGCGGCTGCAAATAGCGAAGGCTCGGCGGTGAAAAAGAAAGAAGACATGCATAAGATGGCTGAGGCCAATCGTGCTTTTGCTCATTATCGCTGGTAAAAAGGGGTCAACTCTCTTTTTCAAGCTACCGATTCTAAAAAGGGGAGAGGTACTTTTTTCCGTTTATTGCTGTCGATGGTCCTAATTTTCAAAATGACTCGGCCAATTTTTTTGAAAAATGACTCTCAAGCTTTTTTTGACTTTTTTTTCAAAAAGAAAGTTGACCCCTATTTTTTGATGTGTGATTATGGCCAGAGATTTTCCCTTAGAAAAGATAAGGAATATAGGAATTGTAGCCCATATTGATGCCGGCAAAACTACGACTACTGAAAGGATTCTATACTATACTGGAAAGATTTACAAGATGGGCGAGGTACATGAAGGTACGGCGACAATGGACTGGATGGAGCAGGAGCAGGAACGAGGTATTACAATTACCTCGGCAGCGACTACTTGCCACTGGCGAGATTGCCGCATAAATATCATTGATACCCCCGGACATGTTGACTTTACTGTGGAAGTGGAAAGGTCTTTGAGAGTCTTAGACGGTTGCATAGTGATTTTCTGTGGGGTGGAGGGGGTTGAACCCCAATCAGAGACGGTTTGGCGACAGGCAGATAGGTACGGGGTACCCCGCATAACTTTTGTGAATAAGATGGATCGCGTGGGGAGTGATTTCTTTTGGGTAGTGGATAGGATGAAGGAGAGATTAGGGACAAGAGCTTTTCCCGTGCAAATACCTCTCGGTAAGGAGGAGGATTTCAGGGGAGTCATCGACTTGATCAGGATGAAGGCTCGAGTCTACAAGGGAGAGGATCTGGGAGTAACCTATGAGGAAATAGATATCCCACAGGAATTTATTGCCTCAGCGAGAAAGTATCGGGAAGAGTTTCTGGAAGCTCTCTCTGACGTGGATGATAGCCTATTGGAGAAATACCTCCACGGCAAAGAGATAGAAAGCGATGAAATAATTAGAGCTCTTCGCAAGGCAACGCTTGCGGTCAAGATCGTGCCTGTTTTCTGCGGGTCGGCATTGAAGAACAAGGGAGTGCAGATGCTTTTAGACGGAGTGGTAGACTATTTGCCTTCCCCGGAAGATTTGGCAGCCGTATCAGGGATTAATGCGCGGACACAAAAAGAGGAAAAGAGAAAACCCAGCGACAAAGAAGAGTTCTGTGCTTTGGCGTTTAAAATAATGGCTGACCCCTATGTTGGAAAATTGACTTTTCTTCGTGTCTATTCGGGAACAATGAGAGCGGGCTCCTACGTATATAATGCTACCAAGAATATAAAGGAGAGAGTAACTCGCATTCTGCGGATGCATGCTAATCATAGAGAAGATATCGGGATGGCGTATGCTGGCGATATTGCTGCAGTGGTAGGGCTGAAGAATACTTTTACCGGAGATACTCTCTGTGGCCAGCATCGTCCGATAATTCTGGAGCCCATGCATTTTCCTGAACCAGTTGTTTTCCTGGCCATTGAGCCGAAAACTAAAAGTGATGAGCAGAAGATGATTACAACTTTAAATACCCTGGCCAGCGAAGATCCCACCTTCAAGGTAAGAGTCAACCCCGAAACAGGCCAGAATATAATCTCAGGTATGGGAGAACTCCACCTTGAGGTTCTTGTCGACCGGATGTTGAGGGAGTTCAAAGTTGAGGCAAATGTTGGTAAGCCGCAGGTGGCCTATAAAGAGGGTATCACTCGAGCTTTTGTGCAGGAAGGGAAATATATTAAACAGACGGGCGGCCATGGCCAGTACGGGCATGTGGTCTTGGAAGTGAAGCCCCGGGAAAGAGGTTTTGGATTCAAGTTCATTGACAGGATAAAAGAGGGGAAAATTCCCGAAGAATACATTCCTTCTGTGGAGAAAGGAGTTCTTGAGGCAATGGAAGCTGGAATACTGGCTGGATATCCAGTAGTTGACCTGGAAGTGAGATTGGTGGATGGCAGCTTCCATGAAGTGGATTCCTCTGACCTGTCATTTAAGAACGCTGCTGCCATAGCACTGCACGAAGGGATGAAGAAAGCTTCTCCTGTTCTGTTAGAGCCGGTGATGAAGTTGGAGGTCGTGGTCCCTGAGAAATACCTGGGAGATGTGCTTGACGACCTTAACATTCGACGGGCAAGAATAAGTAAGATAGATAGGCGAAGCCAAATGCAGATAGTAGATGGCATTGCGCCGCTGGCAGAGATGTTCGGATACGCTACCAGTTTGCGCTCGCTAACGCAAGGTCGAGCAACCTATAGTATGGAACCCTCCCATTACGATGAGGTTCCGGAGGAGATAGCGAGAAAAATTATCGAAGGTACTTAAAATAACTAAATGGAGGTAACAAGATGGCGAAAGAGAAATTTGTGCGAACCAAGCCACACGTAAATGTGGGCACAATTGGGCACGTAGACCACGGGAAGACGACATTGAGTGCGGCAATTCTATTGTGTCTATCGAAGCAAGGGAAGGCAGTACCCAAGAGGGTGGATGAGATTGACAATGCGCCTGAGGAGAAGGAGAGGGGATTAACTATTGCCATAGCCCATCTTGAATACCAGACAGACAAGAGGCACTATGCGCACATAGATTGTCCCGGGCATGCGGACTATGTGAAGAACATGATAACCGGGGCGGCACAGATGGATGGGGCAGTTTTGGTGGTGAGTGCGGCAGATGGGCCGATGCCCCAGACCAGGGAGCACATTCTATTAGCGCGGCAGGTGGGGGTGCCGTCAATAGTGGTTTTTCTTAACAAAGTTGATCAGGTAGATGATAAGGAACTTTTGGACCTGGTGGAGCTGGAAGTTAGGGACCTTCTTACGAAGTACGAATTTCCTGGAGATAAGATACCGGTGGTAAAGGGTAGTGCCACAGAGGCCTTAGCCTGCGGTTGCGGAAAAGAGGAATGTCCAAAGTGTAAGCCGAT
>Ga0315314_1000362_pt1 | contig 53561 bp, 53 predicted proteins | sample TDP9_MG_FD_203631 | JGI IMG/M metagenome (GOLD analysis project Ga0315314, IMG submission 203631) | Freshwater sediment microbial communities from Lake Towuti, South Sulawesi, Indonesia - TDP9 | ecosystem: Environmental > Aquatic > Freshwater > Lake > Sediment | place: Indonesia: South Sulawesi... | reverse complement strand
ACAAACTGTACAGCTACCTACACCCACACAGCCATTGCAAACTATTATGGAGGCAGCCTCTCACTTGGAAACAATACCCTAACGGTTACAAATGCCACAAAAGGGGTGATTGTTCCTAGCGCATCTATAAACTCTACCTCATGGACGGACGTATTCGACATTGTTCAAAACATCTCAATCCTATACGACGAATTTGAATTTGTAACTAATGCCCCACGAGGCAGCGCAGGTGACCTAGTAACTGGTGTGGACGATCTCAACATAACAGTCGACATCAAGATTCCACCAGAAGGCGGGTATTTCACTGTCTACAACTCTACATACTTTGGAAACAATGTCACCACCGGAAGCAGCTACAACGCTACTTTCAACGGAAACATGAGTGTGATGTACAAAATCAACCCACCCCATAGTCTTTCAGGCTACCAACACGAATATGTCCACATAAATGGTACAATTCTACTCCAAGCTAACCACACGCTGTACTATACAGGCTCAGCTTACAGAGCAATAGCCAACTATACGATTGCAGGCGCTGCGCTAACAAAGGAGATAATGGGGCGCTACGAATGGATTGTGGTTGGAAACCACTCCCGCGCCATTGACTCAGTCGGTGCGGCAATGGTTTCAGAAGCCTTCAAAGAGAAGCAGGTGATAGCTGAAAACGGCGGCTTAGACATGACAGATATGTGGGGCACAAATATACCTTACCTTATGGCCAACCTTACCTATGCCTCATGGCGTGCAGGTGGCCCAGCATGGACAAACATATACGACAGCCTTGGCAGACTAGGCTACATAGACGACTGGTGCACACGCTATCCAGTTTCCACAGCCAACATAATCACAGTTGCAGGCTCTCCGGCAAATCTCTTCAGCGAATACTTCAACGAGTTCTCCCAAGCCATCATGATTCATGGCATCACAAGCGGCAATCTGATTGACGTGATATTCGCACCCACATGCTGGAACACAACTGCAGCCAGCAGCTATTTAGGTCAATGGTACTACAGTAACAGCTGGTGGAACGCTAGTGTAACTGGCTACGGAATAGGTGTAATCACAACATACAAAGACATTAACGGTACAGTTGGCTTCATGATCTACGGTTGGAGTGGAGACGACACTTACTACACGTGTAACTGGTTCCAAGAATATGGCGCCTACTATCTGCAGACAGAAAACCGAGGAGTAACAACACTCGTCTTGAGGCTTAACTATAACAACCAGACCGCACGTTCAAGCAATCCAAGACCACCCTACTACACATACGACTCACACTACCCAAGTGTAACAATACTGGAACGCCTAGGAACGATAAGCGAAAAGACACCGCATGATCCATAATTCAAATCCTAAACCTTTTTTCTCTTTTTTTATCAAGCAGGTCAACAATGTGTCGAAGGCACTTGTCAGACTTGATTTTCAAGCGTTCTTGCTAGATTCTCAGCTGATTTCTCTATGGTAAACTCTTTCAAGGCTCTGTCTTTTCCTTTCAAACCCATACCGGTGGCAAGCTTTTCATCTTCTAGTAGGTGTACGATTTTGGCTGCAACATCCCTAGGATTATGAGGGTCAACTACAAAGCCATTTTTTCCATGAATGATAAATTCTGATGTTCCGCCACTGTTTGAAACGATTGAAGGTTTTCCATGAAGTGCAGCTTCTACTGGAATCAAACCAAAGGGCTCATGGAGAGCAAGATGAACCACAAACATGCAATTCGCATAATAGTTGTCAAGTCTCTGTTCGCTTACTCTGGATTGAAATACCACGTTTTTCAAATCAAATTTACAAGCTAAGGAGCGGATTTCTTTTTCTAGCGGTCCGTTTCCGATGATTACGAGCTTCAATCTGGAATGATACTTCTGTGGCAAGTTGTGAAAGGCTCTTAGCAGCGCAATATGATTTTTCATTGGAATCATGGCTCCCACTGTTAAAATGTAGTCTTCTATTTCTTCATCGTTGGCTTCTTGTTTACTTTGTCGAGTTTCTGCACCCGGATAAACCACAGGTATATGCCTGTTTAGTCCGTATATTTTTTTGACAGCATTTTTGGTGTAGTTGCTGTTGGTCATGATGACAGGGTAACGGTGAGCCGTCAATCTGTCGATGGTTCTGAGAAAAGAAACTGAAACGCCATAGAGTTTATTTGAAAGAAATAAGGAAGTGACGGATTTTCCATAGGATTCTCTGCTAGTTGATTTAACTGTACAGCTCAACTCTCTATGATTTATTCCAGACAAACGATCTTCCCATAAAGCTCGAAGAGGCTCCCCACAGTACCAAATAAGCCTTGATCTTAAGAGCACCGCCAAGTAATAGGCTAAGAAAGGACATATGTGGTGATTGATCAGAATGACATCGAAGACTTTGAGGCGGCCCACAAGTTTTCTTATGTTATTAAAACCTTTAAAGGAAAAAGCGAGTCCAAAAGGCAAAATGCTTAAAGGAACATTTGACTGAGCTCTTTTCTCCCAATCAAAAGGTATTGGACCGTTATAGAAGAGTTCCACGTCAAAACCCATTTTTTTAAGGTATAGACTATGCAGTATGGCTATCTTTTCGCCTCCTCCAAATCTTCCTAAGGCGTGGTGGAGAACAGCTATCTTAATGGTAGACACCCTCCTTACTTTTGAGCCAATCCGCTAGCCAATTTACTATTAAATAAACCGCCCGATGGATTCTAGAAGTCGTTTCTAGAGTTTCTTAGTGTAGCTTTTAGTACGTATAGAAGAAAGCTGAGTATTTCGTTCTTTGTAAGTTTCGATTTCCCTTTTTTTCTGTTTGTGAATATTATTGGTGTTTCTGCAACCTTTGCATTGTGGATGCGCGCTTGCCTTAATGTTTCTATTTGGATTTCATATGTTTGGCTGTGGAGTTTTGGCAGTACTTTCCGGATGTATTTTATTGAGTAACACCTGAAGCCACTTGTGAAATCGTTTAGTGGAAGTGCTATAAGCTTAGCTGTCATTCTGTTGGCAACTTTGCTTATTATTAGCCGCGCCAGAGTCCAACCTTTGACTTTTCCTTCTCGGCAATATCTGCTTCCAATAACAACGTCATAGCCTTTGTTTGCCTGTTGTAATAGTTTTGGTATATCCTTAGGATTATGCGAATAATCCGCATCCATTGTTATTATGTAATCAGGAGGATTTGGCTGAGATAAAAAGAAACGGAAGCCATCCGTTATGGCGGTCCCAAGCCCAGCTTTAAATGGTCTGCGTAACAAAGTTATGTTCGGGTAGCTTTCACGCAGTTTTTTAACAATGTTCCCGGTTCCATCTGGGCTTGAATCGTCTATAACAAGTATTTCTGGATTAATCTCAAGGCTGTGAATTGTGGTGATTAAGTTTTCAATATTTGCGGCTTCGCAATAGGTTGGCAGAATTATGGCATTGTGATAACCATTTTTGTCTTCTGCTTTAATTGGTTCCAATTTTTCATCAGCCTTGCATAATTGATGTTTGATTTTTGCCATGTTTGTGTCTGTTTTGGTTTGGTAGTGGAGTTTCTCTTTAAACGATTATTAAAAAGTTTTTAGAGGTTCGGATTCCGAACAAGAACTGAAAAGAAATCCAATAAACTTTTCTACTTCCAAACGCTCTAATAGGGCAACAAAACGAAAAGAGCAGAAGAGTCATGACCGAAATACCAAGCAAAACAGCAGAAACACCGCCAATCCAACAAAACGACTTTGAAAAAATAACCCAGATCGTTTCTGCAGAATTCCAGATTGAAGAGGCTCTAATGGAACACAACATCCCAACATACTATTTAAAACAACCTCAAGAGACAAAGCAAGCGTTTCTCAAACTGTTGAAAAACTTGGAATCAATGAAACTGATTGCGCTTCTGAGAAGAGTGGATAGAAGAATAGTCTTAAGAATCATTCCGAAACCTTCCACAAAACCAAGCAACATTCTGATTAACTGGCTACTATTTTTCGCAACCATTGGAACAACTTTCATTACTGGATATTCGCTCTCAGGGGATTTAGTTGATCCTATGATTGGTGGAGTCGCGTTCTCAATTTCTATAATGACTGTGCTTGGTATGCATGAAATGGGTCATAAATTGACTGCAGACAAAAGAGGAATAGAGGCTACGCCGCCATATTTTATTCCTGGTCCACCGCCGTTAGGAGGGTATTTAGCAATTGGAACCTTTGGCGCAGTTATTATGCTAAAATCGCTTCCGCCAAATAAGGATGCTCTCTTTGATAATGGCGCAAGTGGTCCAATTATAGGATTCATACTAGCATTTTTAGCGACTATTATTGGGCTTCTGTTTTCTCCAATAAGGTTTAGTGATGAGCTGCTGCCTAGTCTTCCAGTTCCTTTGTTGTTTTTGCTTTTGAGTGATTTCCTTATTAGTGTTCCAGCGGTGCATCCTGGAAAGTATGCATATATAATGTTGCACCCTGTGGCTGTTGCTGGATGGGTTGGCATTATTGTCACTATGCTCAATCTGATGCCTGCTGCAATGCTTGACGGTGGGCACGTTGCGCGGTCAATGTTTGGAGAGAAAACGCGGGCAGTTCTTACGTTTCTTTCCATAATATCTTTGATTTTTGTGAGCTTTCCGATGGCTATCTTTGTCATATTTATATCGATGTTTAAGCATCCTGGTCCTTTGGATGACGTATCGAGTTTGTCAACAAGTAGAAAACTGTTAGCAATAGTGCTGGTAATGATTTTTGTGCTCTGCTCGTTTTTGCATTATTTTGTTTTTATCTTATTAGAGCTTTTAGGCATGTGAAATGTTCACCGTTATGTTTATTTGTATTTTTGTTGAACGCTAATACAATAAAGTTTATTAAATATTGCGATACTAGACGTAAATTGAAGATGAACACCTCCAAAACAAAAATACATTAAACTCCGCATGCGTGAGTCAAAATGAGAGGAGCAATAATCCTCGTAGTATTCTTTTCAATTTTCGTATCTGCCTCTCTGTTGATTCCTCTACCTATGTTTCCTGGGAGCGTCTTCTGCACGCTAATTGGAGAAGCGATAAGCGAATATTCCGGATATTTAAGTGCAGTTCTTAATGGTGTTTTTTACGGCGTAATATTTTGGTTAGTGTTTGTTGTCATAAGCAGGAGACTTGAAGCAGAAAGATAGTTTAAAAACAGTTTTTCTCGGTTGAGTCAATTTTCTTGTTGCGCTAGGAAACCAGTAAGCCTAATGGTGCTTCCACACTTGCCACACATCAAAATTAATTCTGCTAACTCGTCATTCTTAACTCTTGTTTCAATAATCTGGTAGGCTTCTTCTGTCTCATCGTCTGGGGATATTATGGTTCCGCATTTGGGGCATGGAAAGGCTCCGTCTCCATCAATCTTTGTCAAATCAATCGTGTACATGATGTTTTTCTTAACTGCTGATTTTTTCATCATCTATATCTGCACCCTTTAATTTTGTTTTGATCTCGTTGTTTCTCCATGGTTAGCCAAGAATATAATTAACAATTATGAATCTCCAATTCATATTGTAAGTAAACTTGAACGGCTGAGTGTAGTATGCCTAATATTCTTGGAGAATTAGTGTTTATCGTTGATGTTTCTGAGTAAGACTGCTTGAGTAGTATAGTAAAGGTAATGCGAGTAGTATGATGTCTTTTCCTCTATGTGTTAGTTTATATTCTACTCTCAAAGGTGGACCGGCCTCGACTTTTCTCTCTACGTATTCATGAAGTTTCAGACTTTTGAGTTTGTCTGATAGTGTGCGAGAGTTTACTCCTAGAATTTTCTTCAGTTCACTGAATCCAACTGCGCCTTTCAAGAAAAGTGCGTAGAGGATTTCAAGATTCCACTTTTGAGACAACAGAGAAAAGCTTTCTTCGAGGCTTTTCACGTCTTCTTTTAGGTCTTTCCAGCTTATTTTTTGTTTCTCCATTATGCGCTTTAGTGTTTCTTCTATTCCCCTTAGTGTGTGTTCTATGCGTGATTCCACAAGTTTGCGAATTTCGTTGGTCAGTGAAATTCGCGGTTCCAAAGTTTACACCTAGTGTGTGGGGGTTTACTTCCTAATTTATAAAGGTTTACTTATACAACAAGGTATAGAAAATATATCACTGCTAGGTGGAAGTCTCAGTTGGAAAAGTTTGACGTAATTGTGGTAGGTGCTGGAACAGCAGGTTGTTTAGCTGCCAAAACTATCGCCGAAGTGGACCTAAAAGTGTGTTTGGTGGAAAGGAAAAGGCGAGAAGAGATTGGAGAAAAAGTCTGCGGCGACGCGTTAGGCGAGCACCACCTAAATTTTCTAGGTTTGGAGAAGCCTCAAAGCGGTGAGCTTGAGAAGAGGATTGAAGGCGTCCGGATTTACTCACCAGACCAAAACACCGTTTTCACGATTGCTGATAAAGATTTTATTGGTTACGCGTTAAACAGACGCCTTTTTGGACAGTGGCTCTTGAATAAAGCTCTAGGCAGTGGCGCTACACTTTTGGATTCAACGCAGTTCTTGGAGCCCATAATCGAGAACGGATTTGTAACTGGCATTTTGGCCAAAAACTCAATCGGCAGAACCATTCAGCTGAAAAGCAAAGTCGTTGTGGAGGCCAGCGGGTTCATGGGCGTGGTTCGGCGCAAGCTTCCTCCGGAGATGAGCATAGAGAGGGAAGTTGCGAATGAGGATGTTGAAGCTTGCTACCGAGAGATTAGGCAGCTTAAGGGGGAGACTGAAAACACGCGTTACTGCGAGATATACCTGAACCAGAAAATAACGCCGGGAGGGTACACGTGGATTTTTCCCAAGGGCGGGGCTAAGGTCAACGCTGGTTTGGGCGTCTGCATGCATGGAAAGTTCCCAAAACCAAAGAGCCAGTTTTACAAGTACATTCTAGCCAAGCCTCTTTTTGAAGGTTCGCTACTCTTGAACAGCGGTGCGTGGTTTGATCCAACACGCAGGCCGCTGGATAATATGGTTGGGAATGGCGTTATAATCGTGGGCGATGCTGCTTGTTTAGTTAATCCAATTCACGGTGGTGGTATAGGGCCGTCTATGCTAAGCGGATACTATGCTGGGCAAGTGATTGCAGAGGCATTGGAAAAAGGCGATGTCACCCAGAGAGCGTTATGGCCTTACAACAAAAAGTATATGGGTTCGTACGGGAAGAAGCAGGCGAGCCATGAAGTTTTCCGTATGCTGCTTCTAAAGAGTCGTGACGCAGATTTAAATTACGGAATGAACTGCAGGGTTGTGACAGAAGATGATGCGCTGAAAGCTGTTCTTGGCGAGGAGTTACACTTGCATATCACCGAAACCGCAAAACGAGTGTTCAGAGGTGTGAAGCGTGTGCGCTTCCTGAACAAGCTGAGGCTCACGGTCAACATAATGCGACAGGTCAAAGCACACTACGACACTTATCCGGATACGCCTGGAAACTTTGAAAAATGGCGAATGAAAACCGAGTCTTTATTTGAGGATGCGAAGTCAAAAATTATGGAGTAAAATTGCAATCACTTTAGAAGTGTAGCTGCTATGCGTGTTGCCGTTCTCGCCACTGGAGGAAAGGATTCCGCTCTCGCGCTTTACAAGGTATTAGCCGAGGGTTATGAAGTAGAGTATTTAGTCAGCATGATTCCTTTAAGAGAGGACAGCTGGATGTTCCACTACCCAAACATCCATCTAGTAAACCTATTCGCAGAGGCTGTTGGAATTCCGTTTGTAATGGCTGAAACGTCTGGAATCAAAGAAAAAGAGGTCGAAGACCTTAAACGATTGATTGAAAAGCTTGACGTTGATGCCATAGTTTCCGGGGCAATAGCTTCCAACTATCAAAAAACACGAATAGAGAAAATCTGCAAAGAGCTGAGGCTGGAGTGTATAACTCCACTTTGGCAAAAGAATCCTTTAAACATTTTAAAAGAAATTGTTAAACTCAAATTTGATGTAATTATAACTGGAGTTTCTGCACACGGTTTTGGCAAGGAATGGCTTGGAAGAGGAATCGATGCTTCCTCCATTCAAGCCCTATTAGAACTGAATAAGAAGTATGGTGTTTCGCTTGTTGGTGAAGGAGGAGAATACGAAACGCTTGTTCTTGACGCTCCTTTCTTCAAAAAGCGAATGAAGATCATTGAAGCAGAAAAGGTTTGGAAAAATCAAAATGGCTATCTTCTGATCAAAAGAGCAATACTTGAAGACAAATGAGTGGCTCAAAGCTGTTTTAAGCGTGAACTTTATAGTTTACAAGGGCATATTTAAACTTGGGAAACTTATGGTTGAAGAAGCCGATGTTGTAGAATTTCTCAGGGCGCATGATGGTAAAGCATCTCTGAACGATGTTGCAGAGGGTTTGGGCATATCCAAGTATGGACCAAATTCAGCTTATGCTCTCCTACAATCTTTAAAAACTAAGGGCATTGTTGAGCGTCGTGGCGAGCTTTGGGCTCTCCCAGTAGAAGAAGTTAGGCCTTTGAAAAAAGCCGAAGAAGTGCCTGCAAAACCAGTTGAAAAGGAGGAGGCTGCTGCAGTTCCAGAAGTGGAAAGACTAATGAAAGCGATGGCTAAAACCATTGCAGAAGCAATGAAGGGAGTCCAAGCACCAGCAGATGAGTGGGAGCTAGCAACAAAACCAATGACAACAAAAATTGAAAGGAAGGAAGAAAAGCTAAGTTCCCTTGTCTTGACACCTGACGAGGCGCCTGAAGCCAAAAAACCATTGCTAGGATTTCCAACAGGCACATATATAGACAATTTCTTCTTAACCCCGGAAGGAAAAACCCTCAGCGGAGTGCCCATATGCGGACAATTTGCAATAACAGGCCTGCCGGGCGCCGGTAAGTCAATCCTTGTTGAAGAAATCGCAGTAGGGGTTGCGGCTTCTGAAAGAAGAGTCCTTTTTGCAACGGCTGAAGACACTTGGAAAAGTGCAACTCCACGCTTCGATTTGCAGTCCCGCCTAAAACAGAAAGCCGACATTTTGGGTTTGGATTGGAGAAAGGTTCGTGGAAATCTTTTTGTGCTTGACACGGTGGCTTATCCTGAACTGCGAGACTGGACCACTTTTGCCGAAACCTATCGTTTTGTTGCTGAAAAAGAGAAAATTGAACTGGCAATCGTGGACTCTGTCACGGTACTTGAAGCGTATCGCGGGGCATTAAAATACCGAGTCATGGAACTAGCCCGATACAACCAAGTTCACGGCATAACAGCCTTATACATAAATCAGAGAAGCTCAGAGGTTTGGGACAGCTATGATATGGCTGGAGGTATAGGCTTAGCCCACAACCTAGACGGAACAATAATAGTTGACTACGGACGTGTTTATTGGCAGGACCAGCAAGTTGATTTAGCTGTGAACAGAGGTGAATTCGTCCGTATCTCACGGGTTTTAGATTGCAGAATGTGTAATTTCGAAAGGAGAAGAATAAGAGTTGACATAACATCAGACGGATTTCTCAGAGCTATGGAGCCAACACCAAAATCTGAAGAAGCAGGATAAACGTGAAAAATAAATGTCAATAGTTAAACCGCCGTCCTTCGACGAGCTTGTTGAAGCTTACGGTTCTCCAAGAAAGGCAATACTCCACTTAATTGAGGTCGGGTTTTCGCCAGAACAAATAGAGTGGAAGATGGGCATACCATACCATCGCATACGTTTGTACATAGAGGAAATAGAACCAAAAACAAGCATACCGTTTTCCAAAATAGTAGAAACCTACGAACGTCTCGCCGTTTTACGCGGAAAAAAAGGAAAGGAAACTGAACTAACAAAGTTTTTCCAGAATCCTGACCTATCACTAGAGGTTAAAGCACGTTTCGCCCTTGGCATCTTGGCAGAGGATAGCCTAAAAGTAGGTCCGGGCTTAATTGAGAGAAGTATCAGTCTAGCAACAGGGGCGCCGATAAGTCACGTCAAGAAGCTTCTTATAGACTATGGCGAACATGGCGAAGTCGCTTACTTACTAAAGAAGTCCAGCGAATCTGCGCTAACAATTGGAGAAGTCAGCGAAGCCATCAAGCTTTTGCCAAAGCTTAAGAAAATACGGGAACGTGAGCTTCACATTTCAAGTCTTCTGCGAATAAGCACACTAACTGAAGCAAAATATATTGTTAGGCTTTTACTTGGGGATTTAAAGCTTGGCTACTATACTCGGTCAGTGATAAGAGCTGCTGCAAGAGCCTACGAAGTGCCGTTCGAACTAATCGAAAACGCTGTCACAATACTAGGTTTAACAAATGGTATAGCACTAGCCTCGGAAGGCGCACTCAAACTATCCGAAGTTAAGATGCGCCCAGGTCAATTTATTAGGCCTCAACTCGCCCATCTCTACGAACCCGACAAGGTGGCCTACCCAGCCAGAGCCGAATACAAGCTTGACGGAAGCAGACTTCAAATTCACAAGTGGGGCACCCAGACTTGGCTTTACTCAAGGAGAGGCGTAGAAAAGTCACAGACGCTGCCGGAGATTGTGGATATTGCTAAGAAATTCAATGCCCAAAGCTATGTTGTTGATAGTGAAGTAATAGCTATAGATGATGTTGGGAATCCTTTGCCTTTTCAAACCTTGCTTGAAAGAACTGTGCCAAGGGAACTTACACCCGAGGAACTGGAAGAAAGGAAAAGAAAAGTTGAGGTCACCGTTAAGGCGTTTGACATACTATTTTTAAACGGTCAGGAACTCGTTGATTTGACGTTTTCTACGAGGCGAAAGTATCTCTTGGAAGTTGTTCCAACCGAGTACATTGTGGAAGGTATGGACTGCGAGAGTGAGGTCGAGCTAATGCGTTTCTATGAAGAAGCTTTGAAGAAGAAATTTGAGGGGATAGTTGTCAAGAATTTGAACGCGTCTTACGAGATTGGGCAGCGCACTTACACATGGTTGAAGCTGAAGCCTGAACGAGACACAATAGACTGCATAATAGTGAAGGCTCTTTATGGGAAGGGTAAACGCGCAGGCTTCTACTCGTCTTTTCTGCTTGCGGTACGTGACCCCTTAGAAAAGAAGCTTTACACCATTGGAAGAGTTTCAAACTTGCCAGAAGAAACAATGGATGCTTTAAGAACAATAGTTGAGAACACTAAAACAGGCGAAGACAGTGAAGGTGTTTTTGTAAAGCCTTCAGTTGTGGCTGAGGTCACTTATCAGGAAATTCAGGAGACAGACGAATATACGAGCGGTTTCGCATTACGAGTTCCAAAGGTAGTTAGATTCAGGGAAGACAAAATGCTTAACGACATAGATACTGCTGAGAAACTTCAAAAGCTGTATGAGTTGCAGTACGAAAGATATCCTATTCAATCACTTTAACACTTAGCGAAGTTGGCTTTTCGTTTTTGTCAATATGCTGGATGGTCGAAAATTATTTATCCTTAGTTATACTAGAAAATTCCTTTTGAGGTCACACTTTTGAGTAGCGGAATTGTTGTAGAGATGGATGATGTTGAAAAGACATACCAGCTGGGAAAGGTGAAAGTTTACGCCCTTCGTGAGGTTAGTCTTTTTCTTTTTCAGGGCGAATTTGTCCTTGTCATGGGACCTTCTGGGTCAGGCAAGACTACGCTTTTGAACCTCATTGGCGGCTTGGATAAACCTACTCAAGGAAAGATCTCCGTGAATGGTCTTGATCTAACCACTCTATCAGACAAAGAATTGACCAAAATCAGGCGGCACAAAATCGGATTCATCTTCCAATTTTACAATCTCATCCCAGTTCTCACAGCCCTAGAGAATGTGGAATTGCCCTTGCTAGCTGCAGGGCAACCTAAGGGGAGGGCTCGAGAACGAGCGAAGGAGCTTTTACACATAGTTGGCTTAGCAGAGCGTATGAATCACATGCCCGATGAATTGAGCGGCGGTGAACAGCAGAGAGTGGCAATTGCGAGAGCCTTGGCTAATAAACCATCAATAATCTTGGCTGACGAGCCTACTGGGGATTTAGACTCAAAGACCGGAAGTGAAATTGTTCAGGTTCTTCATGATGCGGCAAAAAAGGAAAACGCAACAGTCGTCGTTGTAACCCACGACCCATTGATAGCAGAAAAGGCTGATAGAATAATGCGGATGCGCGACGGACAAATCATTAGTGAAGAAAGTTTGGGGTAGCATAATTGCTATTGTGGAAAATGGCTTTCCGTAATCTGCGAAGGAGAAGATCACGAAATACACTAACAATAATAGCCATAATGCTTGGAGTATCGTTGTTGATTGGCATAAGCATTGCAAGCTCAAGCGGTATGGCAGAATTTTCTAAGTATCTAAGCCGAATCTGGGGGGAGACAGATTTAATCATTCGATATGGAAATAGAATGCCTTTCGATGAAAGAAACATAACGATAGTTGAAGGCGTGGCAGAAGTTCAAAAATCCGTTGTGAGAGTCAACTGGCACGCACGGTTGGAGAACGACACGAAAAAAGTTGCTGGACTCATGGGTATTGACACAAACAACGATTGGGAATTTGCCGATTACAATATCAGTGGTTCCAGAGAAATCCACGGCACTAGTGTGGTTGTTGGCAGTATGCTTGCAGAGAACTACGGGTTGAAAATCGGTGACACCTTTAACCTCACCATAAGAGCCTATAATACTGAGACCTGGAACCGAACCTATCACTATTCAATCATAGGCATCTATTATCCAACGCCGCCAGTCTCTTCCGTGGACGTTTTTACAACTCTTGCTGAAGTACAAGATGCGTCTGGGTTATCAGGCATGATTAGCACCATACTTGCTAAGTTGAAAGACGCTTCAACCACAGCAATAGTTAGAGATCAATTCCAAGATAGTCTCGGTCTTGAATTTGAAGTCTTGGCGCCAAAGATCGAGGCTCAAAAGAGAATGGAGGAAATGGCCACGGGCTTTCAAGCCGGACTTACTGTCCTTATGTTAATCGCTTTACTTGTCAGCGGTTTTCTGGTTTTCAACACGATGTTCATGTCGGTCTATGAAAGAACGTACGAGATAGGCGTTCTGCGAGCCATAGGCAGTTCTAGACGGCAAATTTTCTTCACTTTTTTCAGTGAGAGCTTAATTCTCGGCCTCATTGGAGCAAGTCTGGGAATTCCTGTTGGTCTGACACTATCGAGCCTCTTCACCTTTCTTTTTGAAAAAGCCTTTGGTTTATCAAAAATAACAATTTTAGTAACTGTTGATGCATGTATAGGAGGTTTTATCGGCGGAACCGTTACTACTATGATTGGAGCCGTGTATCCAGCAGTTTCAGCGTCAAGAGCGAACGTTATCCAAGCCTTAAGGCCCATTTCAAGAACTGGCCGTAGAGCAGTTTCAGATGTCGCCGTGCTAATAATTGGCTTGGTCCTTTTAGTGACAGGATCCGCCTTAACAGTCCAACTGATCCCACATGTCGAACCTTTCATGGGATTTCTCGACATCTTTCTTGTGCCCATAGGAGTTATCATAATGGTTGCTGTGCTCCTCAAGCGAGGGGCTGGCTTTTTGGCGAATCCCATCGGGTTAGTTTCCAGCAGTATAGGTACTCTTCTGTCAAAAACGTTAGAAGGAAATTGCTGAGAAATGCAGTTAGTTTCGGCGTTATCGCCATAAGTCTTACTTTCGTCATTGTCATAGGCGGAATGGAGGTCGGACTCATCGATGCCATGGAGAAAGGGGTTAGAGAAGCGTGGGGAGCAGACATAACGCTCATAGCAAATCAAACCGTCCCAAGAGTCTTCACATCCAATTTGACAAGCATCGAAGGAGTGCATATGGCCTCAGCCATGGGGATGTTTCCAACAACAAAAGTGTTTAACAAAAACAATGAATCCATCGTCACAGTCCTAGTCATCGATCCCTACACATTCCCAACTATTATAAACTACACTTTTACTGACTCACCACCAACAGGCGAGATTTATACAGAGCTCGCCACCAACAATGATAGCCTAATTCTAACTAAATCTCTGGCGGATAAGCTTGGCGCGTCAGTCGGACAGAACATAACAGTTCTGACGGTGAGAGGCGAGAAAAAGAACTTCACTCTTACAGGAGTATTTACAGGAGGGATACTTTCCCAGTTCTGGTTTGGTGAACGACCTATGGCAGAGTCGATACTCATATCGTTTCAGAGTGAGAAAGCCCACTTCGATGGGAGAGATGAGGCTGTAATATTCTTCGTGGACTTGAAAGACGAATACAAAGATAGCACATCTGAAATCGCTGACTTAATCAACCAAACCTATCCCCAATTTGACTTTGGAAAATACATGATGACTCTTCCAAGTCTCCTCTCCCAAGTAAGATCCACGATAAACCAGATATTCTCGATATTCGCAGTTTTCCTATACTTCACTATTCTGATAGGCGCTTTAGGAGTAGCTATCATTATGATTATGAACGTAACGGAGAGAAGAAGGGAAATAGGACTTCTGAGGTCTCAGGGTTTTAGCCGTAGCCAAATTCTATGTCTCTTTCTAACGGAAGCCATGCTTATTGGCTTGGTAGGATTTCTAGTCGCTTTGCCATGCGGCCTCGTTCTTCTTAAGGGAGTCACAAGCACAATGACTCTTGCAGGTTTATGGTTCCCATTTATGATACCATGGTCTGCTGTTGGTCAATCCGTATTATTCGCCTTAATAGCCGCTGTAATAGGAGCCATATATCCAGCCTACAAAGCCTCAAGACTAAGCATCACCGAATCATTACAACGAAAGTAAGAGCAGATAAAGCATTGAACCACATGCACTGCAGGAAACTTCGAAAGTTTATATGAATTGCGGCGATGAAAATTGTTCTGTTCAAACCTTATGGTATGAGCCAAAGCGTCTAATCTGATTATATGGCTGAAACGGACCAATGTCTGCAGTTGTTTTGTTCTGTTCTTTGCGAAGATCTAAGGCGATTTCCACAAATTCTCTTAAAGTGTGATTTGCGAAATCTGATGTTGCTCGTCCATATTTGAAACCACAGCATGTAGAATCAGCGTATATGAAGAGTTTACCTTCACCATATTGATAAACAGCGTAATCTGCGTACCCATATTCTGGTCTGCTAAGAACTTTAAAAGGCCAAAGCTTGCACGCTTTCGATTTCATGTGCTGAAGTCCGCATAGATGCATGTTTGAAAGACTGTATAGGAAAAAACATGAGCCGTCGTCTTTTCTTTTTATGAAAAGCTTGTTCAAGCCTGAGACGGTTCTTTCAACGCCGTAGTTTCTAACGATTTTTAGCCATTCTTGGAAGTTTAGGACGATACTGTAAGCTCTGCAACATTGGCCGCATAGGTTGCATTTCCAATCAGCAATATGTTGCTATGGGACAAACAGCATTTTCTATGCCTGCATGCCTCTTGCTCTACTATTTTTCAGAAACATTTTTTCTCTTAAAAACTTATTTGTGGAAGAGCTTTAGCTTTCCTGCTAATTCTGAGGGAATTTGCGTGGCTTTCCCAGTTTGTTTGTCTGCTGCTACAATTATTACATAGCCATTCGCAAGTAAAGCCGCTGTTTCTTTGTTGAAGATTTTGAAGTCATATTTTACTGATTTTTCTTTTAATTCCTCCAATGTCAATTCTATTTCAAGTAAGTCGTTGAATTTTGCTGGTTTCTTGTACTGGCAAAAGACTTCAACTCTCGGAAGCCAAATTCCTCTGTCTGCAATGCTGTCGACGCTAAAGCCTATATGGCTATAAAATTCTTCTTCCACTTTCTCGAAAAACTTGAAGTAATTAAAGAAATGTACGACTTGTGCAGCATCAGTGTCTGCCCATGAAACCCTAAAGGAAGTCTTAAAAATGGTGGGCGGCATTTTTTCCCCTAATTGGAAATCTAACCTTTCTTGTACAAATAAATTGTGTGTGATGGGTACCCTAAAGTCTGGTTTTCACAGAAATTTTCAACTTTAAAAGCTTTCCATCCAATAATTTCATAGTCGTGAGAGACCACGCGGACTCCAGGTTTAAGCTCAGTCTCAAGTTTAGGTTTGATTTTTTCGTTTGCACTCGTTGTTAAGTATAGGAAAATGACGTCGGCAGAAGTTAAGTCAACGTTGAATATGTCGCCGTTCACTATCGTCACTCTGTCTTGTAGACTCTGTTCATAGATTGTGCTTAGTGCCTTTTTCACAAGGTCTTCTCGCAGTTCGACGCCGACGGCTCTTGCCCCAAAATCTTTTGCAGCCATTATGACTGCTCTGCCGTCGCCAGCGCCCAGATCAAAGAAAACTTCTCTAGGTTTCAATTGGGCTAAAATAAGCATTTGCCGAATTACTTGTGGTGGGCTTGGAACATATGGCGCAATATACATCCCGAGTGCTCCTCATATTCGCGCGTGACTGTTCTTTGGTTGGTTTGATTCAATGTTTCAGCGTTCTTTTAAAGATTTTCTGCATCTCTAGGCAACATATGTGGCTTTTTTAGGCTTTGGGGTTCTTGCTTCTCCGCATTTCATGCAACTTTGGGCACATAATTCGAGGTATTTTGCTTCTTCTCCAGAACCGACGGCATCAGCGGCTTTTTGACACAGTTCGCTTGCTTCTTGACATCCGCATTCTTTGCAAAGTTTTGATATGGAAAGGCAAATGTCATTCACATCTTTAGGGTCTAGTACAGCTCTGTTTGTGCGAACAAGCAGGCAAGCTTCCCTAGCTAAAACGCAAGTTTTGACGTATTTGATTCTCTCAAGGACTTCTTCTCTAAGCTTTTTTCGACTTATTTCCAAAGTGTTTTTTCTCCTTGCAATAAGCGTTAGAATGCTCACGTTCAATAGGCTAGTCTTTCATTTAAAAGTTGTTGTAAGTCTCTGAGTGTTACCAGAATCGTTTGCTTAAGGCTTTGCGTTCTGCATCGAGTACCAATTCATAAAATTTTTCGTTGGGTTTTGGTTCCTCTTCAAGAACTTCTATAATGTCTGATGGTTGAACCTTTCTGGCACAAAGCGCTACTGCAGCCACTTTCCCATACTTTGCTATTAACTGCGCCGTTTGCAGCGCATGCTTTCTCAGTTTTTCTTCGTTTTTAGTCAGTTTTTCGCCTTTCTTTTCAATGATTGGTAGTGTTCTTTCTTCTTCGACTTTGAGAAGTCCTACCGCTGGGGAGCCGCATCTTGGACATTTTGGTTTGTCTGGCAAGTCTTTCGTACGTATAAGCTCATTGTAGTTCCAACAGTTTGTGCATAGGAAATTGCATGTTTCGTTAAGCAACCGTGCTTTTGCAGATTCTACGAGCACGGCCCGCATTCTTTCAGCGGGAATCAAATCAGTTTTCATGCTTACACGTTCGATACCTACTTGAGCAATAGGCGTGGCATTTCCGCCAGTTTCAGCTTTCCGCAATTGAATTTCGCCTTCACGAATTTTTCCAAGAATGTAAACGAGTTTTTCAAGGTCTAAGTCTTTTGTGAAAACTTCTTTCAAGGCTTCCTCGTAGATTGGTGTTTCTTCAAAACTTTTTACCAACCTTTGTAGGCTTACGCTGCTGAAGTCAGCCCATTTTTGTAAGGCTCCGAAACGCCGTGCCACGTGAATCATTCTTCTCTTGAAAAGTCCAGTTTTCACAGTTGCCCTCGTCAGCGTGTCCCTGATTGATTGGTCCGGCATGGCTCGCATTTCCTCAAATAAGGCGATTGATTGGTCAGCGTTTGCTGCTCCCATTGTCTGTACGAAGATGCGATAGGGGTCGTGTTGAACCACGATGCCATATCCAATTTTTTCCGAGAGTAGCTGACCTAACAGTTGTGCAAGGGCTCTGTTCGTAAGAGACCCGAAGTTGGCGTGAATTATAACGAACTCTTCCCAGTCTTCGATGATTATTCGCTTGTCAGTCGGAACTGAGAATCCGAGGGTTATATGCTCTACTGTTTCTGCTAAAGCACTCATAATAGCATCTTTGTCGGCTGGATATTGTTCGCTTAATTTAGCAGCTGTCTCCTCATGCGAAAGTCCTTTCCGCAATTGCTCTTCAACAAAACCTCTGATTGAGCCTACTTCCTGTGCCACTTCGAATGGAACTGGAATCTCTTCACCAATCCAGCTTGGAATAGCTCCAGTTGGGTCATCGACTGGTTTTACATGGACTTTTTCTTCAGAAACGTGCATGATTCGCCATGGGCTTCCTCTTATAATGAATTTTGTTCCCGGTTTGCCGTATTCAGCCATGAAGGCTTCGTCTAAAACGCCTATTGCGGAGTCACTTGACTCGTCAACTACAAGGAATTGTTTTTCTTCCGGTATCATGGATAAGTTACCGAAATAGTATTCGAAGAGGGCTTTTGTTCTTCGCGGTTTCAGAACCACTTTGTCTTCGAAGGATACCCATGCTAAGCGTGGAAACCGTTGATGCATGTATCTGAGGATTTTTTCAACATCCTCTATTGTCAATTTTTCGTAGGGATAGGCGTTTTTGAATATTTCCAATATTTCTTCAAATTCAAGCCTTCTGTTCTTAAGCAGTAGTCCGGCTATTTGATGTGATAGGGCGTCATAGGGTTTTGGAGGGATTTCAACCGGCTCCAGGTCTTCTTTTAGGGCTCTTCTTGCTATTGCTAATGCTTCGAGAGTGTCGTCAGAATCCAACGCAACAATTATGCCTTCCGCTATGCGGCCAATCCTATGACCGCTTCTGCCAACTCGCTGTATAAGCCTCGTCACTTGCCTCGGGCTCATATATTGTATGACTAGGTCTATTCTGCCTACATCGATGCCTAATTCGAGGCTGCTTGTGCAAACAAGTCCTTTTAATTCGCCGTTTTTTAAGCCTCTTTCGGCTGCTATGCGTGAGGGTTTGGCGAGTGAGCCATGATGTATTGAAACTGGAAAGTCTATGTCCCAAACTTTGAATCTGCTTGCCAGAACTTCTGATATTGCTCGGGTGTTTGTGAACAAGAGTACTGATTTATGTTTGCTTATGTAGTCGCGGATTATCCTTAGCCTTGATGCAACTTCTGGGTGCGTATAAAGCTGTGAGGAAAGCTTGAAATCTTCTGCGTCAGGTTTTGGAAAGACTATTTTTAGGCGCATCATTCTGGCGACTGGAACTCGGACGATTTCGACGCTTCTGCCATTGCCAACGAGAAACTGAGCTACCTTTTCCGGGCTGCCGATAGTGGCGGATAAACCTATTTGTTGGAAGTCTCTGCCTATCATTGCCCTAAGCCTTTCTAATGCTAGGGATAGCTGGCTTCCTCGTTTGCTGTCAGCCATCTCGTGAACTTCGTCGATTATTACCCATCGCACTTGTTGCAGGTGCTGCCTCATAATCCAGCCAGAAAGTATAGCCTGCAGAGTTTCGGGAGTTGTTATCAGTATGGCTGGTGGGCTTCTGGCTTGCCTTGTCCGCTCTTTTGTTTCTGTGTCGCCATGTCTGACAGCCAATTTTATGTCTAGGTTGTTACACCACCATTCAAGCCTCTCAAGCATGTCTCTGTTCAAAGCCCGCAGAGGAGTAATGTACAAGAGTCTTATGCCCGGTATCTTCTGGGGGTCTTGGAGGAGCATGCTTAAAACTGGCAGAAACGCAGCCTCAGTCTTGCCCGTGGCTGTGGGCGAAATAAGTAATACGTTCTTTCCTTCGAGGATTTTTGGAATGGTTTTTTCTTGGGGTTCTGTGGGCTTTGAGAATCCTCTCTGCTCGACAAGCCTTCGGACTGGCTTAACAAGCAGGTCAAAAGCATTTTTCGGGGGTTCTTTCAAGTGTGGTTAAACCTCAAATGCTATAGGAATAAGGCTGAAGCCATAGGTAAAAGCATTTTGGAAGCTTTTTTCAAATGCCTTATATTCTAAAAATTTGGAACAATATAAAGAAAAGGGGAACGTAAGGATTTTCAGTCTATTGGAGCAACATGCGCCTTAGTGCGTATTACCGGCGTGTGAGCATAGTCTCCCCAGCTTCCAGCAACAACCAATTTGTCCGAAACAGCGTCCACGTTCTGTAGCATATTCAACAAGTTATCCAAAAGCCTAGACTTCTTCACCGCACCAGCAATTTCTCCATCCTTCACAGTGTAAAGCCCCATCCTCAAAACACTTGTAAAGTCTCCCCGCGTTGGGTTTGTCACACGAGTATAATGGAAACGACGGGCAAGCAAGCCTTGCTTCATGTCTTCAATTATTTCTTCTCGTTTCCACTTTCCAGGCTTAAAGTATAAGTTTCTTGGAGCAGGAATTGGTTCGCCGTTATAGTTCTTACCCGGAAAATAACTAACGCCAACAGCAAACGACGCCCGAACAGCGTTTCCAGTTGTTTTCTTATTCTCAATAGTTCCATAGAAGCTGTCGTAGACGAAGGTTTTCAGAGTGCCTTCGTTGATTATGACTTGCATTTTTGATGGTGTCCCTTCATCGTCCACTGGTGCAGAACCTATGCCGTTGGGCATGAGCGGGTTGTCGATTGCGGTTATTTGCGGGCTTGCAACTTTTTTGCCCAGTTTATCCAAGAACAGTGGATAGTAAAGCTTCGCCATTAAAGGGTTTACCAGCATGGAAACGTTGGAAAGCACTTCTTCTGCTGGTTCATAATCCAATATGATATCGTATGTGTCTTCCTTTAGCTTTTGAGCAGACTTAAGCCCGGAGACAGCCATTTCTGCAGTTTTCTTTCCAATGTCTTTCGGCTTCAATTCTTTTAGGCTTCTTCCAGCAGTTGCTTCAGACCCTTCAGAAACGTTTTTGCCATCTTTAGCTGTCGCACTTAAGCTGGCTTCAAAGAATGTTCCAATGTTTTTTGCTGAAACTCCATGTGTATTCAAAATCAGCGTTTCATAATTCACAACGTTTAGTACCCCAGCGTTATCTTTGATCGTCCTATCATGTGCCATGGAAGCCTCTACCATGTCGTAGGCAAGTTCAACAGCCTCCTCCGGAGGAAGCTCAGCCAATTTTTTATCATAGATTCCTGCGACGTTTGGTATTTTCCCTGGTTTTGGAAAAGAGTATTTGAAAGGCAGTTTACGGGCTTTTGCAGTGGACCCTGCCGCATTCACAAGCTTCTCCAGAGACTTCTTGGAAAGGTCTGCCGTTGAACTGAAGCCTAGCATCTTGTCTTTAATTACTCTTAAGCCGACGCCTATATCGTGTACGCCTTTAGATTCGAAAACAGCGTTGTTTGCCAACCTTATAGTCAAGACCTTGTTTGAAACCAGATAGGCTTCAACCTCACCCAGCCCCTTCTTCTCAGCAATTTCCAGGATATTCTCTCCAGCTTCTTTCAAATTTGCCAAAATTGACACCATTTATCATTGCACCCCCAAAAGCGTGGCTACTCCACGAATATATGGGCCTCCATTTCCAACATATAACCCCTGCATCGGATCACCTTTTCCACATCCTGGCAAAGGCACAATTTGGATTTTTTCTGTGACAGCGTTTATACTTTGGAAGAATTTAGGTGCTAGAGAGGTTAAGGCTACATCTCTTAAGTGTGTTGTTAACTCTCCGTTTTTTATTTCGTAGGCTTCTTGGGCGCTGATTGTCCAGTTATAGCGTTTATCATCAATTGATGGATTTCGCATGCATGAGATTAGGTATCCATGCTTGGTTTCCTTAATTAGCTCCTCTTTCTTCCAGTCGCCTTCGCCAAAGAACGTGTTTGACATGCGTATCAATGGTATGTACTCAAACGTTATCGCTCGCATCCCAGCGTTTGGTTCAACATCAAATATGGCGGCAGTTTCGCGACTGTGCATGTGTCCCTTCAAAACTCCTTTCTCTATGAGCACTTTTCGCTGAGCCTTCACGCCTTCATCATCGTAAAGGTAGTAGCCCAGAGTGCTTGGAACCGTAGGGTCATCATAAGCCGTGAAATAGTCCGAGCCTATTTTTTCTCCAATTTTCCCAGCCCACCATGTTGTTCCAGCCCATGCAGCTTCACGTCCAAGAACCCGGTCAGCTTCGCTCGGATGCCCAACAATCTCGTGGGAAAGCAAACCAACGTAATCGCTGTCAAGGATAACTGTGGCATCTTTTTCGGTTTTTACAGATTTAGCGTCTAGGAGACTCTCTGCCTTACGCCCTGTTTCCAAGCCTATTTTTTCCATGTCATTTTCTTGAAACATTTCGTATCCTGCTGAATGCCCGATCGTTTTTTCAAAATACTGTGTTAGGTCACCTCTTTTTGCATCAGCTTTCAATACAGTCCACGCTATTGAGTTAGAAAAGTGAATGTTTGCGCCTTCGCTGTTTACAAAGATTTTCTGAATTTTTATTCCAGTATAATCTACAAGTCCTCGAACAATTTTCCTAGATGTGTGTAGGTTTTTTTCCCAGGCAATTGCTTGATTCAATTTGTCCTCGAAGGCTACGTCTTCCAAGTCAACTTTCACTTTGGTCTTGTAGGAGGTTTTGTAGGCTTTGATGGGTGCAAGTTTAGCTGGTGATGGTACATGTTGACTGGATGCTTTTGCCACTTTGAATGCAAGTTCAACAGTTTCTCTCACGCCTTTTTGCGCTAAATCTGTCGTCGATTGAAAACTCCATGCTCCATCAAACAACAATCTGACACCTATTCCACACTTACGATTTATGATTCCTCGCTGAACTTTGCCATTGGCAACCGTTATAAGCTCGTTATAATGGTCTTCAAGCCTTGCATCAGCATAATCTGCGCCGATTTTAGAGGCATGTTTGACAGCAGTTAAAGCCAAATCTTCTTCCATAGTCAATTCCATCCAGTTATGTATGCATTTTTAGGCTTTAACTTAAAAGTTTTTGCAGTATCATTCCATTTCTTTGTAACAAAAATGCTTAAACTTAATGTTCACATGGAGTTTTTCTATTCGAAAACAATGGAAAGTTTTTTATCTATCATCATATGAAACCATGGTTATCGAGAATGTTGGAGGAAATTAAATGGCAAAATGTCCAAAATGCGGAACCGTTGTTTCATCGCCTAAGAAGAAGTGGACAATGGCTGGACGCCCAGACAAATCGGGAAAGAGAATGCAACTGGAAATAGGGCTTTTCGACTGCCCGAAATGCAAGAAACCCTTCCGTGAAGTATTGAGCAAGAAGAAGATTTAGAACCACTGTGAACTACTGGAGACTTCACATGCCGAAAGGTCAAACAAGAGAAAACGTGTGCCCCGATTGCAGGGCACCAGCAAAAGACCCGTACAAAACATGGGAGCTTGTCGCTCCGTTTCCAGATAGAAAAATGAGAATTACAGTAACAGTATTCGGCATGTACGAATGTCCAAAATGCAGCAAAAAATTCAAAGGAATTGTCAGCAAAGCCAAGCTTGGCGCTGAAGGCATAGAACTTTAAGCTTACCTCCTTTCCCCTATTTTTCCTATTTTTCCTATTTTTAAGCGTTAAGTTTTAAAATGAGGAAAACTATCTTCAAAGACTCCTAGCATCAATAGAAGGCATGAGATTGGCTACAGGAACGCTTAGCAGGTTATGGAAAAATGAATACTTCAAAACAACTATTGTAATCATCTTAATCGTTGTAATAGTTTTCGGATTCTGGTACTTTTTCCAATTTGTGCAAAACACACAATATCCCGCATTGGCAGTGGCATCTGGAAGCATGTGCAATCTGCCGGAATCCTATTGTGACGGCTGGTCACACCCATTTGACCGAACATTACATGTTGGAGACCTAATCATTGTCCAAGGAGTAAACCCTAAAGACATTAAAACTGCACCATATCCTGATGGCGACATTATAATATTTCGCCGACCGGGCATCGTGGATGAATTAATAGTTCATAGAGCAATAGAAAGCGAAACGGTAGATGGCAAAAGATACTTCAAAACAAAAGGCGACGGAAATCCCAGTCCAGATTCCTATTTTGGCGAAGGCACTTGGGATGGAATGATTTCTGAGGATTTCGTAATTGGCAAAGTCGTTATGCGAATTCCTTGGCTGGGACATCTTGCACTATTTATGCACAATTCTTATGGAATCTATATCGTAGTAACCCTATTAATCATTATGATAGTCATAGAATTTATTCTGCCGGCACTTTCAAGCAAAGAAACACAAACTGAGCCAAAAGAACACATGGAAAAAGTCCCAGAAACCTAAGGCTTTATAAAGGGTATTTAAACATTCACTATCTAAGAAGTGATGCTTCATGCCAAAAATCAAGGCTATAGTAAACATTGAAAACGTTGTTGCTTCCGCAACCTTGAATCAGAAAGTTGACTTAAACGCTGTTGTGAAAGGTTATCCAGGCGTAGAATATCGCCCAGAACAGTTTCCCGGACTAGTGTTTAGACTAAAGAGACCGAAGACAGCCACCCTGATTTTTAACTCTGGGAAAATGGTTTGCACGGGTGCAAAATCCGAAAAAGAGGCCCGAAGAGCAGTTATGAAAGTAATTAAGGAACTGAAAAAGGGCGGAATAATAATCATCAGCAAACCGGAGCTAAAGATACAAAACATTGTTGCCTCCGCAAGCCTAGGTGGAATGATAGACCTAGAAAAATCAGCGTACACTCTTGGAAAAACAATGTATGAGCCGGAACAATTCCCAGGTTTGATTTACAGAATGGACGAGCCAAAGGTTGTTATACTGTTGTTTGCAAGCGGGAAACTTGTCTGCACAGGAGCCAAAAAAGAACAAGACGTCTACGATGCAGTGCATAAACTTCACAAAATACTAGAGGACCAAGCCCTAATATTCTACGAGTAAACTTTCACTTATGCCTTCATTTGCCTTTTTTCCTTTTTGATTTGCTTCCAAATAGTTTTCAATTGCTCTTCGTCTATCGTCCCTATCTCATACAGCTTATTGGCTATCTCGCTAATACTGAGCAGCGAATGAAGCTTTATTCCGCTTTTCTCAAGTTTCTGTTTTCCGCCCTCTTCTCTGTCTAGGAGAACAACTGCTTCAGACACTATTCCGCCTTCTGCCGTAATGGCTTTTGCTGCTTTTTTTAAAGATAATCCTGTTGTGATTAGGTCGTCGACTAGTAGAATTCGGTCTCCGGGTGCGAGAATTCCTTCTATTCTTCTCTGTCTTCCATGGAGGCGCACGCCTTTACGGACGTATAGGAAGGGTTTTTGTAGATTATGAGCAATTATGGATGCGAATGGAATGCCGGCAACTGGAATTCCGGCTGTTCTCTCAAAATTTTTGATGCCTATTTCGCTTTTTATGAAATCTATGTAGAAATTGCAGATTTTTTGGAAGGCATCTGGAAAGCTTGGAACTATTCTTAAGTCTATGTAGTAGGGGCTTATTTTTCCGCTTGTGAGTTTGAAGGCTCCGAACTGTAGGGCACCTATCTTGTTTAGGATTTTGCAGGTTTCAACCTTAATCGCTTCACTGCTTTTTTCTGTGGGCAATGTTTCACGTCCGCTTTGAAATTTGGTAGATTTTGTTGACTTCTGGTATTAAGCAGGTGACTTTCGGCATTTCCTTCTTAAGAATCTCAGCGAATTGCCTTAAGTCTGCTGTTGAGCCCGTATGATATGGGACAGCCACCTTAGGCTTAGTTAACCTGACAATCTCAACACCAGTTTGAGGCGACGCACCAGGTGCAATCATCCCAACGGTGCAGAAGGCAACGTCAAGTTTTTCTCTTTCACCAATGGCCGCCATCTCTGGAAATGGCAAGCTATCTGCTGTGTGGAAAACTTTCACGCCATCCTCACTTGTTATTATGAAGGATATTGGCGAGGCAGCTGGGTGATTGCATTTTTCTGCTTTCACAGAAACTTCGCCAATCTTCACTTCTGAGCCGAATTGGGCTTCGTGTAGTTTTTCTGAAGGAATTATGTTCTGCAGTCTTTTTGCGGAAGTCGGGTCAGCCACAATCATACATTGTGTCTGCTTGTGAAGTTCCAGAACGAGAGCTTGATCCAAGTGGTCGTAGTGCTCGTGGCTGATTAGAATTGCGTCAACGTTTTTGAAATCTCGAGATTTTACATCAACCGGGTCTACGATGAGTGTTTTTGAGGGGGTTTTAATTGTTACTCCGGCGTAATTGTTAAACCAAACAAACATTATTTCGTTTTTTGCGGGAGTCTTTCCGATTGCCATAATCAGTTCCTCACATAATTGAATATTATTGTTGTTTGAGTTTTAAAGAACTTGTGCTGGGTTATGACTGGGCAAATGTGCCCGAATGATTGTTTTATGTTCTCTTTTTTGTTAAAGCTTAATTACGTAAGTGACTCGATTAGAATGCCATCAAAGCTGGGTTGAAAATGAACGCAGACGAAATGTTTGAAAAATTAAACCAAGAAATGTTCGACAAGCTTATGGAAGAGAATCCTGACTTCGCCACTTATCTGGGGATGCATGAACCCTATGATTATCTGATGCCAGACGGTTCCACTGAGAAGTTTAAGGAAAATCTTCGCTTGTTGGAAGAATGGCTTAACCGTTTGAACCAGACTATAAAACGCAAAGAACTAAGCGAGGAACACCGAATAGATTGGGAAGTGATTGAAAAAGCCTATGAACGTTGGAAGTTCGACTTTTATGAACGTCGAATACATGAGTTAAATCCAGACGCTTCCGACGACTTAGGGGGACTGGTTTTTATAATGTTCACCAGAGAGTATGCGCCATTAGAAAAAAGATTGGACGCAATTGCAGCCCGCATTGAAAAATTCCCCAAATATTTGGAAGAGTTTCGGTCCAGATTCAAAAATTCGCAGCCAGTGAAGCTTTGGACGGAGATGGCCATAGAAAAAACTGAAAGTATAGGCGGCTTATTCCAGTTCATACTTTTCGCCACAAAAGGGAAAGTTTCTGATAAGATTTATGGACGGCTGGGTAAAGCTATAGAGAATCTTCAGCCTGCGCTGAGAGTGCATATGGAGTGGCTTCGTGGATTGCTTCCAAAAACGAGGAAAGAATGGGCTTTAGGGAAGGAGAAATTTGAGAGGCTCATCCAACTGCGAGAGTTAGGCATGAATTCGAGTGAAATCTACAAGTTGGGCGTAAAATACCTGGAAGAACTAAAAGCTGAAAGAAGGCGACTGGCACGGCGAATAGATCCCGAAAAATCTGAGGAAGAAGTCATGAAGACTATAAGGGGCATAGCGCCTAAAAACTTTGAGGAAGCCTTGGAATTTACCAGAAAAACCATGGATGAAGCTAGGCGTTTTGTTGGAGAAAAGAATATTGCAACTGTCTATTCAGAAGATGTGTTGTTAGTTGAAGAAACCCCTACTTTCCTTACGCCTGTTATTCCCTTCGCAGCTTTAATGATGCCTGCCAAATTTGATAAGCCCCAAATAGGCATATACATCGTGACGAGACCCAGAGACCCAGCAAATTTGGGCAAACACCTAAATCATTCTGCTATAAGAAACACGGCTGTTCACGAGGCTTTCCCTGGGCATTTCTTGCAAGGCGCCATATCAAACCGTGGAAGCTTTGTTCGCTTGTTGGCTGATGGAACTGAAACTGTTGAGGGTTGGGCACATTACTGCGAGGAAATGATGGCTGAGAAGGGTTTTATAAAGGATTTGGAGACGAGGCTTATACAGGTCAATGATGTGATTTGGCGTGCAGTTCGGATTATTGTGGATGTTAAACTTCATCGAGGCGAAATGAGCTTCGACGAGGCTGTTGATATGCTTGTTGAGGAGGCAGGAATGTCTAGGGAAGCTGCTACTGCTGAGGTCAAGCGTTATACACAAACGCCAGCCTACCCGCTGTCTTATTTGCTAGGGAAACACCTCATCTTGAGGCTGAAAGCAGAGCTAAAACAGAAAATGGGAAGCAGATTTGACGAGAAATTCTTCCATGACACCATAACAGCCAATGGTTATCTGCCCTTATCGATGTTAAGGAAAGTTTTTGAACAAAAGATAGGCTAGTTCAAGACATTTTTGCTATCATCCTTTTTTGATAAGGCTTAATAGTTGCTGTTTGCGTGTTTTCAGTATTCACAGGGATGGCTCATGGTTGACGTTTGGCTTCCCTACGGAAAGACAGAGATCTGCGTGAGGATTCCGACGCGAAATTTTCTGGGTTTAATTGAACCCAAAGAGAAGCCAGGAGTGCCAGACGCTAAGGCTGAGGTTGAAAGGGCTTTAAAGGAGCCTATTGGCTCAAAGAGGTTAAGTGAAATCGTTAAGCCAGAACATAGGGTGGCGGTTGTTGTTGATGATGCGACTAGACCTGCGCCGAGCTATTTGATGGTTCCGCCATTACTAGATGAATTAAACGTGGCTGGCGTTAAAAATGAGAATATAACAGTGATTTTTGGGTGTGGAACGCATAGGGCGGTTAGGCAAGATGAAGCTGTTAGGTTGTTAGGTGAGGAAGTTCTTAGCCGTGTGAAAACTATAAGCCATGATTGTAAGGCTAGGGATTTGGTTTATGTTGGCTCGACTCAGAAGCATGGAAACAAGGTTTATTTGAATCGTGTTTTTGCCGAGGCTGATGTTAGGATTTTGGTTGGCGATATAGGTTTTCACTATTATGCGGGTTATGGTGGTGGAAGGAAAAGCATTTTGCCAGCAGTTTCGGGTGAAGAAACGATAAAGCATAATCATGCCATGATTTTGCATCCGAACGCTAAAACAGGTGTTTTGGAGGGGAATCCTGTTCATGAGGATATGGTTGAAGCAGCGAAATTAGCCAAAGTGGATTTTATTTTAAACGTTGTAACCAACAGTAAAGGAGAGGTTGTTGGGGCTTTTGCTGGTGATTTGGAACAGGCTTTCTATGAGGGGGTTAAGGTTGTTGATGAAATGTATCGCATTCATGTGGACCGTAAGGCTGAGATTGTTGTTGTTAGTTCAGGTGGGTATCCGTCGGATTTGAACCTTTTTCAGGCTTACAAGGGTGTTGACGGCGCTCTTGAAGTGGTTAAGCGTGGAGGTGTGGTTGTTTTGGTAGCTGAGTGCCCTGAAGGGCATGGTAACCAAGTGTTTTATGATTGGATGGTTAAGTTTAATGATTTGAAGGCTGTTGAGAGGGAAATTAAGCGCAATTTTGTTTTGGGTGGGCATAAGGCTTATTATTTGTTGAAGGCGTTGCAGAATCATACCCTAATCTTGGTTTCTTCTATGCCGGATTATTATGCCACAAATATTTTCAAGTTGAAGACGGCGAGGGCTGTGAATGACGCCTTGAATGAAGCGTTTAACATTGCGGGGAAAACTGCTAAGGTTTGGGCGATGCCATACGGAAACTTTACATTGCCCGAAGTTAAAGCGAGTGAGGGGCAAGCTGTTTCGGAAAGCGGTTAAATATGAAAAGTGATTAATCCCTTTAAGTTGGGTGGAGAAAAGAAATCTTGCAAGAGACTTTCACGTTGCGAAGGTTTAGGGAGGATGATTTGCAAGGCGTAATGCAGATTAACCGGGTTTGTCTGCCGGAAAATTATACGGATTTTTTTTTCATTGATTTGTTTCGTAGATTTCCGGAGACTTTCGTTGTAGCGGAAGAAGATGGCGAAGTTGTTGGCTATATAATGTGTCGTATTGAGTTGGGTTTGTCGAATTTTGGTCTTAGTGGTTTGGTTAAGAAGGGGCATGTTGTTTCTGTGGCTGTTTTGCCACAATACCGACGTAAGGGCGTAGGACAAGCCTTAGTCAACGCAGCCATGGAAGGCATGCAACTATACAAAGCGAAGCAATGTTTTCTGGAAGTGAGGATAACTAACACTGATGCGATTAACCTTTACAAGAAGCTTGGATTTCAAATAACCCGCACAATCCACGGCTACTACGCAGACGGAGAAGACGCCTACGTAATGAGCAAAAAACTGTAGAACAAGCTTCTTCAAACTCAGGGGGAGAATTTAGATTTGTGGGTATTCGGCTTTTTCGCTTAGGTAGTTTATTGCTTGAAGCACGGATTTTGCGAACCCTAATAAACCCAGAAGCAAGGCAATCATCAAAAACAAGCGAAGGTCAACAATCAAGCTCAAATTTTCAAATGTGATGCCTAATATTCCACCTCTCAACGATAAAATCAGATAACAAATCACGAACAAAGCCTTAGCGGCATTAAAAAAGTGCTGAAAAATCGTTCCGGAAGTAAGTTCTCCAATGATTATTAAGATCACGTAGGTTATGACAAAGGCTTCAACCGTTTGCTGAAAACCAGGAATTATTTCTGAAATTGGTGCTATAAACATCCACAAAATAAAATAGACTGCATAGAACAGACCGCCTTTAATAGTAGCCTTCAAAGCCTTGAAAATAAACTTCCGAAGCCTCGTCTTGGAATCGCTTTGGGTGTCAGCCAAACGGAATCACCAACGGTCCATAATCAAAAAGCGGCGTCAGAAAAGAAGCCTCAAAATATCCGCTTTCAGTCATTTCTGCTATTGGAACATAAAGCTCCACAAACCCATTGTATAATGCACCTTGCGAAACTTCAATCACAGTTTCCCCATCACCCAAAAGCACGCTAGTGCTGTTGAAAATGCGTAGCTGAATGTTTCCAACAACATCGAAAAATGCGTGGTTTTCAAAGCTTACTGGGACAAGAGCCCTAAAGTGGGTGATATTAAATGCGGTATAGTTGAGTTCTCCCAACAAAAAATTATACAACGGCGCACCCCAGGGCATAGAAAGATTTGTTGAAGCCTGAACTGGAATTAACTCAGCAAGCCTCATACTTGCGGAAGCACACATTCTCAATTCACCATCGCTAAACAAGTAGTCCTGATGATTCTGCAACAAATCATAAACATCTATCGTCACATTGTGATTAATGATCACCTTATTGTTCCTTTTTATGACTGGCGTAAACGTCAGCCCGCGCGCAAGAACAAGACCTTCCTCATCAGAAATCTCAGTCGTTATGTTGAAAAAGCCTATGTTGTAAAAGCCTCTGTTCACAATCGAAATGGGCAGCGAAAAAACCACTTTGTTATCAGCGGTCATGCTCATCTGAGGGTCGCCAAAATCGAAGTGCAAATCCTTAACAGAATAAACAGCGGTTATGGAAAAGGCAATTAGGAATACCCAAAAAAGAGTTGTAGCTAATCCTATCATCCGTATTGAAATCCTCATGGCTACTCCTCTTCCAGTGCCTAAGGCTAAAGTTTACTGATTGTTGGACGGTTGCGGAGGAGAACTGCTATTCTGCGGCTGCTTCTGCTCTGGTTGCGGCTGTGAAACCTCTTCTGGAGGTATAACCACAAACTCTGGCTCTGATGGTTTGGCTTCTGGTTTGGCTTCTTTCTGGGGCTGAGGCTCTGTTTTTGCCTTCTCTTTCTCTGGAACCGGCTGTTTCTGATTGTTCACCATTGGCTTTTGTGGAGCACCCGCTGTCGTTGGCACTTGTGGGGGCGTGTGAGCGATTATTGTAACTCCTCTTATCGTCAAGAGCGAACCCACCCAACCCATAACTCCAAGATACATTATGCGAATGCAAGTCGCAATCAAGGGCGCCAACGCCTCGCCGAACGTTCGCACCAAATCTTCAGAAGCCATTATAGATAGGCTTTGAGTCAAAAAACTGTAAGCGCTTACGAAGGTGAAGATTAGAAGGGCTACGCCTATTATGAGCACTGTTATTCCTGAAAAGGCTATTTTGTCTCTAAAGGTTTTGAACATGCTTTATCCTCGCTATTATGGATTATGATAATCTTATATTAAATCTTCCGACACATTAAACAGAATCTAAACTAGCTATCAAAAATCCAACACACAGATAAACAGAAAAAAATACTGGTTAAAAACTAAGGCGACAAACCAAGCTTCTGATAGATTTCCTGCTTCTTTTCTTCAACCTTCTTTTGAACGTCCATGAAAATGTTGCTTCCATGCGAATCAATAGCTACAGCCAAAGGACCGAACTCTTCAACTTCAAAGATCCACAACGCTTCAGGCGTTCCCAAATCAAGCCACTCAACACTCTTAACACTTTTAATGGCTTTAGCAGCCAATATCGCAGCTCCGCCAGTGAAAGCACCATAAACAGCACCATACTTTGCCATAGCATCAGTCGTCTTCTTACCCATTCCACCCTTGCCAATGACAACCCTAACCTTGAAATTCTTGATGAACTCATCCTCAAAAATGTCCATCCTTGTGCTCGTCGTCGGACCGGCCGCCACAGCAATCCACTTCTCGCCTTCCTTGCTTACAACTGGTCCGCAGTGGAAAACAGCTAATCCTTCCAGATTTATCGGCAAAGGTTTTCCTTGACCAAAATATTCCAATGCTCTTCTGTGCGCTTGGTCTCTTGCAGTCACTATAGTTCCAGTCACGTAAAGCACGTCGTTTACCTTAAGCCTGCGAATTTCTTCCTCTGAAATGGGAGTTTTAAGTTTGTAAACAGCCATATTCCTTTCACCTCTCTATTTTATTTTATGCGTTAAATATTCCACAGCTCCATCAGCGTCAATTCTTGCAGAAGCACGTCTAGCAGCCCAACAGTTGAAGGCAACAGCAGCCGGATAGGACGCTGGGTGTCTAAAAGCATAGTCTATCTTTACGCCCAAAACCGTGGTTTTCCCGCCAAGCCCCATAGGTCCAATCCCAGTCATATTCGCAGCTTCAAAAATCTCCTTCTCAAGCTTCGCAAGTTCTGGATCCGGATTAGGCTCATTTAAAGGTCTCAACAAGGCTTTTTTAGCTATTTTCGCGGATATGTCTGTTCCGCCTCCGACAGCAATGCCCAAAATTGTCGGTGGACAGGGTTGAGCGCCAGCCTTTATCACAGCATCCACAGCAAACTTCTTCAACCCCTTTATTCCTTCGCCTGGAACAAGCATACCCGTCACGCACACGTTTTCTGAACCTCCACCTTTCGTCATTACTGTTAGTTCTAAATCGTCTCCGGGCACAATTTCCCAATGTAAGAATGGTATGTGTCTTCCAGTGTTGTCTCCGCTGTTTCTCTGAGTGAAGGGATCAACCGAATTCGGTCTTAGCGGAACTTCTTTCGTGGCTCTTCGCGTAGCATTTATCAAAGCACCCTCAACTTTGTCCAAGTCTTTCGCTTTAGCTCCAGCTTTAACATAGAATATTATTGTGCCCGTGTCCTGGCATACCGGCGCTTGATACTTTTCTGCAAGTTCAATGTTGTCTAAAATTGCTTTTAGCTGAGTTTTGCCTGTTTCGCTCGTTTCTTCCGCATACGCTTTTTTGAGCGCTTGTTTGACGTCTTCTGGTAGGTAGATTACAGCCTGTTTTAGTATGTTAAAGGCAACGTCTTCCACAATCTTCGCTGTTTCCAACGCTTTTCTCCTCTCTTTTTGTCGGTTTTATGAACAATACGTGTACTTATGTCTTGTCTTACATTTTAGGAAAACTCAAGATAATTTTTCGAGTAACAAATACTTATGGAAACTGAGCTTAGCGCGTCTCTGCCCTTATCACTTTAACCCATCTCTCCATGGATTAGACGTTCTTGTGCTTCGCGTGTTTTAAATATAGCTTAACCTAACTCTCTCACAGTTGAGAGAAGAGAGGGTTTGATGACTGAGGAAGAACAAGTAGAAGGCACAACCAAAAAACAATACTCGTTTTTAGAAGACCTCCCAGGAATTGGTCCGGCCACTGCCCAGAAACTGCAGGAGTTGGGCTTTCACACGGTTGAGTCATTGGCTATGGCTACTGCTCGTGAATTGGAGCCTGCGGGCATCAGCGAGAAGAAAGCCTTCGCCATCATTGAGGCTGCCCGCTCTTCGATTAGTGTTTCTTTTATCCGAGCTGATGAGCTTCTTAGAATGCGTCAAAGTGTTCTGCGCTTAACAACTGGCAGCAAAGCCATGGACAGAATTCTTGATGGCGGGTTGGAAACGCAAACCATAACCGAGTTTTATGGCGAGTATGGAAGTGGAAAGAGCCAGCTCTGCCACGAATTGTGTGTGAATGTTCAGTTGCCTCCTGAAAGGGGCGGACTTAACGGTGCCGCGTTGTATGTTGATACGGAGAACACTTTTAGAACTGAGCGGATTGTGCAGATGTCTAGACATTTGGGGCTTGACCCTGAGCAGGTTGTTAGGAACATTATTTATGCTGAGGCTTACACTTCTGACCATCAAATGTTTTTGTTGGATAATGCTGATGAAGTGATTAAAGTGAACAACGTGAAGCTCATAATTATTGATTCTTTGACCGCTCATTTCAGAAGTGAATACCTTGGGCGTGAGATGTTGGCTTCTAGGCAACAGAAACTGAACAAGCACATGCATAAGATTATTCGTTTAGCTAGGGCTTTCAACGCCGTGGCGGTTGTAACAAATCAGGTTATGGCTAAACCAGACGTATTTTTCGGCGACGCCATCCACCCCATCGGCGGTCATATTGTAGGACATACGAGCCACACGCGGGTTTATCTGCGAAGGGCTGCCCACGGTCCTGTGCGGATTGCCCGCCTTGTTTCAAGCCCATATCTGCCCGAGGGAGAGGAAATATTTAAAATAACTGAGAACGGCATAGAGGATGTTTCCGAAGAAGAGAAGACTAAGTCACGTGGGCGTTGAAAGATGCCTGTTCCTCAAGCTTTGGTGTCGCGTTACTTTCAACTTGTAGTTAATAGACAATTTACTGAAGCCGAGCGGGAACTGGAAAGGATTAAGCAGAAGATGCACAAGACGGAGTGGAACCGAGGCTATTTTAGGGGTTTATATGGAATGCTTCTTGCCCGCCGGTCAAACAACAACGATTCGCACGCCTTTTTCTCTAAGCTGGATTTGACTGATAAAGCGGCTTTGCACGGTTACAGACGGGAGTTTTTGGATCATGTTAGGGATAGGCTTCATGGAGACTTTGACCGTGGGTTCTTCTCAGCTTGGGCTGATTGTATGCGTGTGCTTAGCAGAATTGATGTTTCGAATATTCCCAGTGTGAACAATGTAACGTCTGGAAAAGAAAAGATTGAGACGTTGAAAACTGATAAAAGCCAGGCGACTATGGAGAGTTTTCTTAAAGAAGAAGCCTAAGCCGCTGCGATTATTGTGTAGAGTAAAACCCAAAAAACTAGCCATGACAAAAAGTATATTCCTATTCCAGTCGTGAAGAGTTTTTGCGTCTTCTCCACTTTAAGAACGAATTTGTTTTTTATGAGGTAGTAGGAGATTAGGTAAACTATTATTGCCAGTGACATGCTGTTCAGGAAAAGGGCAATGTCGATTGGAAATGGGGCTTCTGGACTGGTCTGCGGGATTCTTCCTGTGGCTGTTGCGTAGCCTGCGCATATTGCGGCTGCAACTATTCCCAATGCGAGTCTTATCCAGTACACCTTTGCTAAAGGATTCATCGCTTTCCAACACCTTTTCCATCTAATATTTCGGATTATGATTTAAAGCTGTCTGTTTTTATAGTTTGGCTGTGATTATTACATTCCCAGAAAGTGATGCCCATTGCGGAAGAGGGAGTTCACAAGTTTTGATGTTGCTGCTGTTATGCGGGAGTTGAAAGAGGCTATTTTGGACTCTCGTGTTAGCAATGTTTACCAGTTGAATTCTAAGACCCTCCTTCTTAAGCTGCATAAGCCTGATCAACCTGTTTTTCAGTTGGCTTTTGAGACTGGCAAGCGGCTGCATTTAACCATATATGCCATGGAGAAGCCTTTGGTTCCACCTGCCTTTTGCATGGCTTTGAGGAAGCTTCTACGGAATGGCTTTTTGACAATCATTGAACAGTACGAGTTTGAAAGAGTTATCATTCTCAGTTTTAAGACTAAGTCTGGCGTTTTACGCCTTATTTTGGAGCTTTTTGGCGACGGCAACATCATTCTAGTCAGCGAGGAAAACAAGATTCTGCACGCTTTAACCTACAAGCGAATGCGAGACCGCAACATCCTACGCAACGAAACCTTTACCTTTGCTCCTCCTAGCGGAAAAAACCCGTTCAAAATTGGCAAAGAAGAGTTGCAGAAAGCTTTGAAAGATTCTGGCGATGTTGAAGTTGTGCGTGCTTTTGCGAGGTTTTTGAGCATTGGCGGGGTTTATGCGGAGGAGGTTTTGTTGAGGGCTGAAGTTGACAAGACTAAGCCTTGCAAAGCACTGAGCAATGGAGATTTTGACGCCATTTTTGATGGTTTGCAGAGTTTGCTTTCGCATGTTTCTGATTGCAAATTGGAGCCTTCCATTGTTTTGGATGAGACAGGCGGGTTTGTTGATGTAGTACCTTTTAGGCTGAGGCGATATGAAGACTTTACATTTAAGCCCTACAACAGTTTTAACGAGACTTTGGACGAGTTTTATGTGAGGGTTTCCACTGTTGAAAAGGCAGCTGCAGCAGCTGGAATTGAAGTTAACGAGCTAAAACGTGAAGCGGAGAGGCTTAAACGGATTGTTGAAAGCCAAGTGAAGGCTTCGGATGAGGCTGAGGCTAAAGCTGGAAAAGACAAGCAGATTGGAGACGCAATCTATGCCCATATTGTCGAACTTCAAACTTTGTTAGACAGATTTCTAACGAATAAGAAAGGCAGCAAAGAATGGAACCAGATTGCTTCCGAAGTTTTGGATCATAAGAAGGCCGGTGTCAAACCATGGGTGTTTTTCGAGTCTTTTGATGCTAGGGGCATGGTTGTTTATGTTTTTGTAGATGGTTTGCGGTTTGGTTTGGACTTAAAGAAGGGACTGTATGAGAATGCTGGGCGGTTTTATGAACGAGCCAAGCGGTCTAAGCAGAAGCTGGAAGGCGCTAAAACTGCTTTAGAAGAAACTCGTAAGAAACTTTTGGAGGTTGAAGCCAAACTGCGAGAGGCTGAAACCTTAGAGCGTGCCAAGCCAACTGAAGCCTTCGGAGAGCTTGCAAAGCGTAAGATTAAGCGTAAAGAGTGGTTTGAGAAGTTCAGATGGTTTGTTTCTTCCGACGGGTTTTTGGTTGTGGCGGGCAGGGACGCAGTTAGCAATGAGGTTTTAGTCAAGAAGTATGCTGAGACTGCAGATGTTGTTTTTCACGCTGATGTTGTTGGCGCGCCGTTCGTTATTGTTAAAACTGGCGGTAAAGAGCCGAGCGAACAGTGTTTGCATGAAGCAGGAGAGTTTGCTGCTGCTTTTTCACGTGGTTGGCGGGAAGGATTCGCATCTGTTGATGTTTATTGGGTTAAGCCTGAACAACTAAGCAAGGGTGGGCCTTCTGGCGAGTACGTGTCAAGAGGAGCTTTTGTTGTCTGTGGCAAACGAAATTGGATACGCAACATACCGCTTAAAGTAGCGATTGGCGCTGTTGTTGAAGAGAATGATGAAGTAAAATTCTTGGGCGGGCCAGTCAATGCGGTTAAGGCTAAAGCAAAAGCCTATGTGGTTATTGTGCCTGGAGACCAGAGCAGCAAAGAATTGTTTAGGCATGTCTTAAAGGGTTTGACTGCAAAAATGCCTAAAGAACTGCGTGACAGGGTCTTGAGGGTTTCGGTTGAAGAGGTTAGGGGGTATTTTCCTTATGGTAGGGGTAGGGTTTTTATGGAATAGTTTTGTATGTTGTTGTGGTTTATGTTTATGGTGACGGAAAATGGACTACGTTAGAGTGAAGGTTAAGGTCAGAAACATTCATAAACCTGAGCTTGAGGATGAAGTGGAACTATTGGCTGATACTGGTTCCATCTATACTATTTTGAAACGTGGGCGTCTTGAAAGGCTTGGCATCAAGGCTGGGGGTAAGAGGCGGTTTAAGACTGCTGATGGAAGGGTTATTGAGCGTGAGGTTGGGGCTGCTGAGACAGAGATCAAGGGGCAGAGTGCTTATTCTGTTGTGGTTTTTGGTGAGAGTTTGGATGCCGAGGTTTTGGGTGTTACAACGTTTGAGGAGCTTGGTTTGCAGGTGGATCCGACAACAGGAGAACTAAAACCACTAGAGCTTCTACTTTTAATGTTGTGTTAGTTGGTGTTTGAGTAAATTCTAATATATGTTTAATTCTAGATAAAATGGTAGAGATGATAACAGATAATGTTATTGAAAGACGGCGTAAAATACCTCCCTTATTCATACACGTCTGAAGAAGAACTAACACAAATGATTATAGAACACTATGAAGAAATCTTCGGACCACACACCCTATATTTCGACCCCCAAACAATGAAAACTAGCATAGGAATTGAAGCACGAAATGACGGCATACTTCTTGCAATGAACCGGAATATGTGGTATATGCTAGAAGTTGAATTGTCTAAGCATCCGCTTCATGATCATATAATTCCACAAATAACAAAATTCAGTATTGCCTATGAGGACACAGTTACTCGAAAGAAGATTATAGACAGTCTATATACAGCAATTCGACAAGATGTCTTCAAAAATGCTACCACTAAAACCCAAAAAATCGAAGATCTGCACAAAACGATAAGCGACTTAATAGATACCCAACCAACCATTGTAATAATAATCGACCAAAAAACACCTGAACTGGACTACATTTGCAAAAAATTGCCTTTTTCAACAAGGATAATTGAGTTCAAAACCTATACAAGAGAAAAAATTGGTGTAGGTGTTCACATACATGAATTCCAACCTTTATTTGAAAAAATAGAGAAAATTGAAATACGAGAAACAAAAACATTGGAAAAAAGACCAAAGCAACTAGAAAAAGTGCTAGATGTTGCCCAACTAATCTTTAAGGGAGAAGAACCTAATAGAGCATTCAAAAACGTAGCCAAGCAACACGGTGTCTGCGAATCCACAGTGAGAGACAAATGCACAAGGGTCCTTGGCATTAACACTGATCAATTTAAGGAAATAATTAAGGATAAAAATCGCTTTGTAACATTCTTAAAAGGAAAGTATCCTCACTACGAGAACTTAATTAACGAAAAACTGGCGTGATTCACGAATTCGTCAACTCAGATTTTTAGCTTTATTAATGGGTTTTCCGGTCGCAACGCAATCCGGCATCTTTACCCTTATATCTTCGATTTGAAACTATAACAAGCACAAACATTCGGAGTGTTTTGTGTTATGTGTCAGTCTAGTAAGAAAGCGAAATACGAATGTTGCGGCGAAACCTTCAACACAAAAGAAGACCTAGAAGCACACAAAAGCAAAACGCACAAAAAATCCTCATGCGGCTGCGGACACCCATAAAACAAAACCAAACCCACCGCACAACACCCTCTCTTTTTACCCTCTCTTCTGCACACCCTAACCAGCTCTAAACATAGCTTCACTCATAGAATTGTTGAACAAAAGAAAATTTTTAATGTTCAACAAAACAGCAGTCTCAACACAACATGTGAATGGGCTTCAGCGTTTTTTCGCTCTGTGGCTTTCTCCTCCAGCCAGCAATGCAAGGCTGTTTCTTAGGAGGTGATCCGGCCGCAGGTTCCCCTACGGCCACCTTGTTACGACTTTTCCCCCCTCACGAAACCTAGATTCGACGCAGCCAACAAAGACCACGCCTCACCCAGGAGTCGCTCGGGTGGAACGACGGGCGGTGTGTGCAAGGAGCAGGGACGTATTCACCGCGCGATAGTGACGCGCGATTACTAGGGATTCCATGTTCACGAGGGTGAGTTTCAACCCTCGATCCCAACTACGGCAGGCTTTAGAGATTTCCTTCCCCTTTCGAGGTCGGAACCCATTGTACCTGCCATTGCAGCTCGCGTGTGGCCCGGGAGATTCGGGGCATACTGACCTGCCGTGGCCCGCTCCTTCCTCCGCCTTATCGGCGGCGGTCTCCCCAGTGTGCCCAGCTCATGGCTAGTAGCAACGGGGGACGCGGGTCTCGATCGTTGCCTGACTTAACAGGACACCTCACGGCACGAACTGGCGACGGCCATGCACCTCCTCTCAGCTCGTCTGGCAAGACCTTTAATCTGGCTTTCATTCTGCTGTCGCCCCCGGTGAGATTTCCGGCGTTGACTCCAATTAAACCGCAAGCTTCACCCCTTGTGGTGCTCCCCCGCCAATTCCTTTAAGTTTCAGCCTTGCGGCCGTACTCCCCAGGCGGCAGGCTTAACAGCTTCCCTGCGGCACTAGAGCGGCACGTGGCCGCCCTAACACCTAGCCTGCATCGTTTACAGCTGGGACTACCCGGGTATCTAATCCGGTTCGCTCCCCCAGCTTTCATCCCTCACCGTCGGGCGCGTTCTAGCCGACAGCCTTCGCCACTGGTGGTCTTTCCGGGATTATAGGATTTCACCCCTACCCCGAAAATACCGTCGGCCTCTCTCGCCCCCTAGCCGGACAGTATCCCCCGCAATCCAACGATTGAATCGCTGGATTTAACAGGGGACTTGCCCAGCCAGCTACGGATGCTTCAGGCCCAGTAAACATCCCCACCACTCGAAGAGCTGGTATTACCGCGGCGGCTGACACCAGACTTGCCCTCTTCTTATTCCCCCAGCTATCTACACTAGGGAAAAGCCATCCTCAGCGGACGGCACTCGGGATAGCCCCGTCACGCTTTCGCGTATTGCGGAGTTTTCGCGACTGCTGCGCCCCGTAGGGCCTGGGCCCTTGTCTCAGTGCCCATCTCCGGGCTCCCGCTCTCACGGCCCGTACCGGTTAAAGGCTTGGTGAGCCGTTGCCTCACCAACAACCTGATCGGCCGCGGCCCTATCCTTGGGCAATGCCTAGAAGCATGGTCTAAGCGTCTTTTGGGCGAAGGTCCATTCCAGGAGTCTTCACCTGTCGGAAATTAGCCCCAGTTTCCCGGGGGTGTTTCCGTCCCAAGGGTAAGTTAGCCACGTGTTACTGAGCTGTATGCCGCTCCTCTAACATGGCCTAGAAGCGCACGACTAGCATGTCTTAGTCCTATCCCGATAGCAGTAGGGTCCGGCAGGATCAACCGGAGTTATGCTTTTTCTTGGCTAATCGTTAGCCAGACGTTTACTGCTGTACAGCGCAAAGCTGACTGGATTTGGAGGATTCGCAACCAACGCCAAAGCCCAATTCAGACCTAACGATGGTATAAGCTTGTCAGGTCTACATGTTTGTCCCCGCAATTGGAGGCCAACCATCCTCATCCTCTAGGGCGATTTTTCGCCTTTATAGTTGGGGTTGAGCCGCCGCCGTGAAATTGCGGGGTTAGCTTTCATTCGCCAAAATGAATTTGAAGGCGTCTCAGCCAATATAAATGTTTCTTTGCGTCCTAATATACGTTATTATTTAACAGAACAATCTTCCAGCACAGTCAATAACTCGCTTAAGCTGGTGATAACTTTGTCTGGTTTAACGTCAGTGTTTTCTTCTATGGGTCTTCTCTTAATGAAGATAGTTTTCATTCCAACACTTTTTGGACCCATGACATCCAAATCCACCATGTCACCAACAAAAACCGCCTTAGAAGCTTCTACTCCCAAAGCCTTCAGCGACCTTTTAAAAATTTCGGGGCTTGGCTTACGTCTGTTAATTTCGCCGCTAATCATTACGGCATCGAAAAATTTTGTTAAGCCAAACTCTTCCAGCAGCTTCCATCCGCACTCGGGAATGGCAAAGTTTGAAATTAATCCGAGCTTATACTTCCCATGTAGTTTCTGTAAAACATCAAGTGCTTCTGCATCCAAACTTACATAATTCATAAACTCGTCAGCGAAAGCCATGGTTGCTCTGATTATAATTGGGTCTGAAACATCAAAATTGTAGCCTAACCTCTGCAAAGTCTGCACGACACGAAGATTGAAGTGGGGTTCTTCTAGACTTTCGCGTGACTCAGAATAGAACTTATCCCTAACTTCAAAGTAAACCTGGCTGAAATTTTCAAAAGAAACGTTAACGCCGTTTTTGAGCAAAAATTCGTAGAGTTTCCTTAAAGATGTCGGATAATAAGCCTCATATTTCTCGAGCAACAGCAGAGTGTCGAACAAATCGAAGAGCACTGCCTCAACCCGCAATTTCCTACCCTTCAAAATCGACAAAAGGCGTCGAACTTAAAAACAGTTTTTGCAACAAACAATTAAAAAAGCAGTTTTTAGACCATACCTTTTATTTTGCTGTGCCAGTTTCCGTGGTCTCCAAGAAAGTATTTGACTGAGCTGGTTAGGCGTGCGAGTATGTTGATCAATCTTAAAATCGGGTAGAAGGGTGTGTAGAAGAGCAAAGTTCTGTAGTTGTGCTTGTTGTATGCGTATTTTAGGGCTATTGTTTGGTTTGCGATGCCTATTAGCAGTCCGTATGGTATGAAAATGTGCATGTTGAGGATGAAGAAAATGCGGTCTGGTGCGAACCAGAAGAGAAATGGAAACGCAAAAAGCGCAGTTATATCGATGAAGGCTCCTCCGTACTCAAAGATGTAGCAGTACCACAAGAGCATGGTTAACCAAGACTTCTTCGTGAGCATATCTTTGTGGATGTTTAAGGTGTTATGGAGCCAGCCGGTGAACCATCGAAGGCGTTGATTCCACAGAACATTGAATGAGGATGGAGCAATCGTTAAACTTGTGGCTGCGCCAATATAGCCAACATTTGCGCCTCTTTTGTGCATTTCTAAGGTTATTTCTAAATCTTCGGTAACAGAACGGACGCTTTTCTCGTATAGAATTCCGCGCAAGGCTTCAGCGTCGTATAAGCCTATGGCTCCAGAAACAACTAGTACACTGTCGCTTAATGAATGGGCGCAGCGGGCTACGCCTAAGCCTTGGCTATATTCGAGTTGTTGCAATACTACGTAGGGGTTTACTTCTGCGTCTCCATCCGAGGGGTGGGCGTAGCCTGTGACTGCCTTTTTTCCATTTGAAAGCATGTAATCAACAAGTCTAACAAGGGTGTTGGGTAGCCACCATGAATCTGCGTCAACCACTGCTATAAAACTGCCTAGTGCTCTGTCTATGCCGGTTCTGATTGCTTCGATTTTGCCCAGATTTGCGGAGTGTCTGATGACTTTTGCGTGAATTTGTGGGTGTTGCCTGCGATTAAGTTCTATTGTTGTCCAGGCAACTTCGTAGGTGTAGTCTTTGCTTCCGTCGTCCACTATGATAATTTCGCATGGTCCGTTGTATTTTTCTGTGCATTTGAAGAGGCTTTTTATGCAACGGGCGATGTTTTTCTCTTCGTTGTAGGCTGGGACGATAAATGATACCATTGGATAGGTTTTTTGCTTGGTTTTTTTCTTCTGGGTTCTGGCGAGTGTGGCTGCGATTGCCCAGACTCCTGCGACTCCAATAGCAAAGAAAGTGTACCAGGCGTAGAAGAAGCCTACAATTGCGTACCAGAGCCAGTTTTCTTGTTGAATCCAGATTTTGTAGTTGAAGATTTGGGTTATGAGCCAGTGGGCGAAGATGGGGAAGAACTGCCAGGAGAGGTAGGCTAGAATAAAGGGTAGGCAAAACGCTAGGTAGACAGCCTTGGATTTCTTGGGCAATCTCCTTTCTCCATTAGTAGGCAAGTGTTTCACAGAATAAAGCGTGTATTCCCGCAGAGACAATATATCAATAGAGAAACCTAAATTCACTCAAACGCGTGTATCAGCGTCAAAAATGTATAAATACAAAGTCTAAAACACTCTTCTAAGAATTATGGAGCCTATTCAATGGATGACTTGTCGCGGTATTACACTTTACTAAGGGATCCAGCGCGCAGAAAAATAGTTGAAATTTTGGGCACGCAGGAAAAAATCGGGTTTAAAGAGTTAAGAGAAGTCTTAGGCTTAGGCGTGGGCACGGTTTACTATCATTTAGACATGCTTTCAGACTTTATAGAACAAGACAAGCAACGTAAGTATAGGCTTAACGACCGTGGAAGAGCATTGTATAGGGTTTTGAAGGAGGGAGATGTTCCGCCCACATTGGAAATAAGTGAGGCTTTTAGCCATCGTGTAGGGAGATGGCTTTTTCTTTCGCCTGTTTTTGCGAAGACGGTTAAGCCTTTGAGGCTTTTGCCTATTTCTGTAGCCATTTTGCTTGTGGGCGCTTTTGGTTCAGCTTATGCTGATCTTGATTCTGCGCTTTTCTTTTATTTTCCTTATTCGACTTATAATTTCACGGGCATAATAACCTTATACATCTTTAATTGGATAGGTTTGTTTCTCTTTGCAGAACTTTTCACTTACGTGCTTTATCGGCGTGTTGGAAATGATCTGCAACTGTTCGCGTGTCTTGGTTTGGCGTCTTTTCCGATGGCCTTTTTTCCCTACGTATACCTGTATGTTTTTGATGTTTTCTCGCAGTACGTACTGTTTGCTTTGCAGATTTGGAGCTTGCTGCTCGTTTCGGCGGCTTTCTGTTTTGGAAAAGGTATAAGACTTGATAAAGCCATAGTCATAAGCCTAACAGCCATGTACCTAAACATAGCCATGCTATTCATGCTAGGACGCTTTGCGTAAAGTTCGAGGTTTGTAGAACTCTAGACAAGTGATATTCGGGTTTTTTCGAAGCGGTTTTCTTAATAAGCCGTTTTACACAGTTATTTTTGGTGAAAAGCCGTGAAAAACACGAAAAAACTGTTTGCGACAAGTTTTCTAGCGCTATTGCTCTTTGCCATCGCAACACCATCAGCATTAATATTGCTCGTTTCTGCAGAAGAAACCACGACGCCAGCAACCTTCACAACAGACGGCAAATGGGCTTACTTGCAAAACGATGTAATCACTATAATGTTTCCGGCAGGCGGCAAGAAACCAATGTTTCTATGGTATTACACCAAAGACCCGAATAACATAAACGTAGTCAAATTCAAAGGACTAATCGAATACTGTACTTATCTAAAACCATATTTCCTATGGAGATATCAAGCAGAAGCTTGGAGAATCGGGGAACGCCTAGAAGCCCACTATTATGGTCTAAGGCAACATATGCAAGCTCTTCGAATTTTGTGGAAGATCGGAAACGCAACAGGCTTGCACGCACCTTACCTGCCCTTCAGCGGAGCCACATGGAGACTCGACGGTCCAGAAAACGTGACCAAAGGCGACGTACAATATCTAAGCTTCAACTTCACCCTCGAAGATGTCCCAGGATATAGACCAAACCTGCAATTCGCCGAAAACAACGTAATCCTCAGATGCAGATTCTACTACACTCCAGCAACTGAAGATGTCTACGGAAAATACACATACACAGTTAACGCGGGCGAACTCAAAATTGATATAATCATAAAACATTGGGAATGGAACATAGACAAACTCGAACCAGTAATAGACGAATTGAGGGCATTAGGCTTCGAAATTCCGGAGGGCAAGTCTGGCTTAGCCTTATGGGTTAATATGGCTTCCATCAACTTGACAAAGCTTGACACGGCTGAAGACGACGCGGAAGACGTACAAGACGCCGACCTAACAGAAGGAGCCTCAACAGCCCAAAGTATGTACGTAGAAGGCGACAAAGTTTCAGTGGTTGCAAACAACACTGGAAGTGACGAAATCCCATTCCAACGCCGCGGACGAGAACGCTTCAGAATACGCTTCGAAAAGGGCAACGCAACGTTCGCAGGTTTCTTCGAATTTGTCCCCCAAGCCATAATCACAGACGGCACCACGTACAACACAACAGACGTAACAGCATCCTACATCTCCGCAGGCGCACACATGCGGGTGTTCCTCGGCTATCCATACTTCGGCAACTACACTCTAGAGCATGACCCATCCATTGGCTTAGAAACCATTTCACCATGGTTGCCAACTGGTCTGCTAATGATTCTAATTGGAGCCACAATAGCAATAGCCATAGCTGTAGCAGTAGTCAAACTTCGGAAGAAAACAGTAAACATAGTAAACGTCCATTAGCTTTCCATTTTCCTTTTTTTGTGTTTTCAGGGCATATATCGCATTTGGAAATAAAACCTTATATGGTATATCACTATACACTACTCAAGGATGTCTGAACAAATGAACACCAGCCAAAAAACAGAAGAAATCCGCTGGCAAGTAATGAAATCCATGTTAGACGAATTTCCAGTTTTGAGAGAAAAAGCCAAAAGCTATTTGAAAGAGCAGAAGCCCAAAAAATAGTTTTGCCCTAGTTTTCGCTTTATTGTAAAAGTTAGCCGTATCTTAGAATGTTAGCTTTCCTAGTTTCTTTTTAGAAGATGAGGCGGCGGCATCTTAACATTGTTTTTATAACTATCGTTCTCTGTTTTGAGCAACTCTGTTATTTCGCGATAGCGTTGAAGGAAATCCAAACCCTTCTCAGTCGCCTTATACACTTCTTTATCATTCTCTATAGTTTTTTCAAGTAAGCTTAGTTTCAACATGAAGCCAAGGTATTCGTTAAGTTGTGTAAAGCTTAAGTTCGCCCTGTACATGATCTGGGTCTTCAAGGTTCCCTCTTTTGCTATTTCCAAAATTTCCGCAATTATGTATAGTTTGTCTCTTCTTCTGGCTGAGGGATTTGAACCCCAAGGATTCATTTTCTATATTCCTCTTTCAGAACTGTTTTCTAAAATGAAAGGGGATGCGGAATGTTTTAAGCCGTGTTTCGCTTGCGTTATTATTCTTGGAATTGAAATATTCTCTAGAACAAACTTCTATATGCTAATATAGTTAGATGGTTGCTCTCTACGAGTAGCCTACCCCCCTTATAAATAAATAAGGGGGAACTGATCTTAATGTTTCAATCTTACTATTTTTTCCATGTTTAATTCAAAGGCTACGGCTGAATTTTCAAGCTTCCACGCAGTCAAAACTTTCGGGTTAATTTCGCCTATTATTCCAATATATGTTTTTTCAACAATCACAGCGGCCACTCGCCCCCTAATGAAGCTTGGGTGGGTCGTTTTTCTTATCTGCCATTCCATGCCAAGATTCATAAAGAAAGCGTCTAAAGCTGATTTGATCTCGCTAAAACTTGCATTCGCGTGGCAGACAACAGCAGCAAGCCGCTCTTCGTCCCTCGTCTTGGTCTCACACTTCTCGTCTAGAAGCGTAACCTTGCCCAACTCGAAAATTCTCTGTGGATACTCAACCGAAAGATTGTTGCTCAAAAACTCCATGAGGCTTGGCAAAAGCCAGTTCCTCAAACACGTCAAAGTTTGAACCTTAGGATTGGCAAGCTCAACTATACGCTCTTTTCTGCAGTTCATTATTCTGAACAAGTTTTCCGGGTTTGTCAGCATATATGTTAAAACTTCTTGAAAACCCAAACCCACCATTAACTCCCTCGCAACATTCAATAGGCTTTGCTCTGGTTTCGCGCCACCGGTTGTTGGCAGTTCACGCCACAACGGCTTAATTTTGTTGTATCCATATGCTATGGCAATGTCTTCAACCAAGTCTATGGGGTGCATCACATCAATTCTGTAACATGGAATCTGCACTGTCAGTTTGGCGCGTCCAACTTTTTCAACGGCAAATCCAGCTTTTCCAAGCAGCTCAACAATATGCTTAGCAGATAATTGTAAACCTAAAACTTTGTTTACATATTCAATATTCAAATCCATGCACGAGGTGTCAAGCTTAGGCGTCACAACCTCAAAATTTTCGTGTGAATAATGAACAGTAGCCGAGTAAGCTTTCCCTCCACGGTCAATCAAAGACAAAGTAACCATCTTCAAAGCGTTAAGCACAGTCTCATGCAACGTGCCAGTTACCTCAACAAGAGCATGCTTCGTTTCCTCCGTAACGCGCCCCAAATCATTCGAATTAATAATAGGCGGAAAAGACAAAACCTTTCGCTTCGAATCCAACAGTAGAGGATAGACCCGATGTCCACTAATAATGTGGCCATACTCTATACCCTTCGGATGCCTTTCAAGAATCTCCTTCAGATTCATCTCTTCCCCAAAACCCAAAGGAACAAAACTAATTTCAGTTGGTTTTGCAACCGTGTAGCTAAGCGGCGGAGTTATAAGACTAAAATCGTACAACCCAATCGATGTTCGCTGTCTATTTCTCCCATAGGTTTGGTCAAGTTTATCCTGCAAATGCATAAGCCCGCGAATTACGGTATCCGTCAGTTTAACATCCTTAACTATTGAACACCCTATGTAGGGTCTGATATCCTTAAGTCTCTTGTCAACGTGAATCTCCACTATAGGCTTGCCAACAGCATAACGCTTTAACCCTTTTTCAATGCCTAGAAAATCACGCAAAGCACGGACTAAGCCTTCAATGTTCCATAAATCTGGACGATTTGTATCGCCAATCTCAACGCTCATCAAACCCTCTTTCTCGTCGAAAACGTTCAATTCGCCCTTTACAAAGGCCAAGATTTCATTTAACCGTTCCACATTTTTGTGCAGACTCATTCCAAGCAGCCTTTCGAAATCAGCATAATCAACGTCTATGGTGGGCAACCTTAAACCACCTCCTTCCTCCTTATCCAATCCAAATCCTGCGTGAAAATCTGGCGAATGTCTTCTATCCCGGCCTTCATCATGTATAAGCGGTCTATGCCCAAACCCCAAGCAATTACAGGCACCTCAACGCCCAAAGGCAAAGTTACCTCTGGTCTGAAAATTCCAGAGCCTCCAAATTCAATCCAACCATAACCTTTCTTGTAGGCGCTCAACTCGACGCTTGGCTCCGTGAAGGGGAAATAATCCGGTCTAAACTTAACTTCGTCTGCCCCAGCTATTTCAATGGCAAATTTTTCTAAAACCCCCAAAAGGTCCCGAAGTGTCAAATCTTTATCGACAACTATGCCTTCGACTTGGTTAAATTCTGTAAGATGCGTTTTATCTACAACCTCAGGCCTATAACAACGAACAATAGAGAAATATCTTCCAGGAATTTCCAAATCCTCCCTCAAGAGCGTTCTTGCGCTAAGGCATGTGCCATGTCCACGCAGAATCAAGCGCTTGGCCTCTTTTAGAGAGTATTTGTATCGCCACCCGGTGGAACCAGTTTTCCATCCGCCTTCATGAGTCCGTTTGACATTCTCCAAGACACGTCTATCAGTGTTTACGCTACCATATTTTGGAGACTTAACTAAGTAAATGCCGAAGATTTCGCGAGCAGGATGATCCTGAGGCATGTAAAGGGCATCAAAGTTAAAGAAAGAGGTTTCAACAATCGGACCCTCCATTTCTCTAAATCCTAGAGTGACAAGCTTCTCTTTTACTTCGTCAAGAAACTGTAGATAAGGATGCTTTTTGCCAGACCAAGTTTTGGCTACTGGAGCGTCTATGTTGTATTTCTGAAATTTAACTTTTCGCCATCTTCCGCTGATTATTAGCTCTGGCGTGAGCTGGGTTACCTCCGCAGCAGTTTTTGTTCCCTTGACTATTTCCTCCCATCCGTTTGGTGTTACTTCGATGATTCTCCTTGTTTTTCCCTCAATCTCCAAGAGTTTCCTCTTTTTCAGAATTTGGGTGGCTTCTTGAAGCTCTGGATTTAAATCCTCAATTGTGGCTTGTCCTTTTTCGTCAAGAAGCATCAACAACTTTTCATCTTTCCCTTCCATTGGTTTTCCCAGCACTTGCAGCATGTTCGTTTTGGAATCTAGAGTAGCCCACTTCTTCCTCTGAATCCAACCTAACGCTATCGGTATGAACTTTTTTTCCAGATTGGCTGAAGAAGCCAATTCTTCAAGGGTGGCTTTTCCGCCAAGTTTCTTCAAAGCATTCATTAAACGTCTTTCTGGTAAGGCTTTTTTAGCATGGATTTTTCCTTCATCGTTAAGCCTAGCGATTGTTCTTTTCTCTTCGCGGATTCTTACCAATTCCTTTTCTTGCAATGTTAAGGCTGCACGCATTACCGCTGCATCTGGCAAGCTGCTCTCATCTACTGTTTGCTCAACTGAGGCTATTCCGCCTAGCCTTTCAATGGCTAGAAGCATCTTGCGCTCTTGTTCTCTAAGCTCAACCATGACTTTTCCCTTCATTAACACTATTAACCAGATTTGCTAATGTAGTTGTTCCAGTTTTAATAAAAGTATGTGGATGCTCCGCTGATTCTTGCTTAGAAAATGCTTCCTCTATCAGGTAAATTGGCGAGGCATCAACTCACCGTCACCAGTCAAAATGCAGAAACCCTATTTATAGCTTATTCCACGAGGCAACGAACACTAGTCCACACAAAACTTAATACGCTTTTCATGAATTGTATAAGGAGCTAAAAAACGCTAGGCGGCGTCGCGTTTGGTTGACGAAGAGAAAAACGAGATGGTTGTCACTCCATGGGAAGTTAAGGGTAAGGTTAACTATGAACGCTTAATACGGGAGTTCGGCACCCAACCCGTAACAGAAGAGCTGTTGCAAAGAATAGCAAAACACACAGGCGGCTTACATCCTCAACTGCGAAGAAAACTCTTCTTTTCGCATCGCGACTTAGATGTCGTACTAGACCAATACGAAAAAGGAGTGAAATTTGTATTATACACTGGCAGAGGTCCTTCAGGTCCAGTCCACATAGGGCACTTGATTCCATGGATTTTCACAAAACACTTGCAGGACAAATTTGACACTAGGCTCTATTTTCAGATGACTGACGACGAAAAATTTGTGGTAGAAGACGAGCTGAAGCTTGAGGAGGCGACAAAATTTGGCTACGAAAATGCTTTGGACCTAATTGCCTTGGGCTTTGAACCAGAAAAAACGTTCATAATCTTTGATGTAGAGAATATAGACTTGCTTTACGATATCGCCTTGGAAGTTGCAAAACGCATAACCTACTCAACAGCAAAAGCAACCTTTGGATTCCAAGACAGCACAAACATCGGCTGGATATTCTGGCCAGCCATTCAAGCCGTGCCATGCTTTATACACGCGAAACTAACTGGCGAGAACGTTCCCGCTCTTATTCCAGCAGCCATAGACCAAGACCCCTATTGGCGGATAACACGTGACATAGCCCAAAAACTCGGCTACTACAAACCAGCCCAAATCCACTGTCGCTTCCTACCCGGTCTTGGCATAGGCGGAAAAATGAGCGCTTCAGAACCCGAAACCTCCATATTCACTATAGACCCACCAGACGTTGTGAAACGTAAGATTTGGAACGCTTTCACTGGTGGCAAGCCAACGGTGGAGGAGCAGAGGAAGATGGGCGGTGACTCAGATATTTGCACAATCTTCCAATACTTCTTCTACCTATTCGAAGCGGATGATAAGAAACTGGCTGAAAGAGAAAAAAAGTGTAGTTCTGGCGAAATTTTGTGCGGCGAATGCAAAACCGACTTAACTGAAAGAATTAACAAGTTTCTTGCTGAACATCAGGAAAAACGGGAAAAGGCAAGAAAAATTGTAGAGAAATTTCATCTCAAGAGTTGAAGAGGGATTACCATGTCTGAAAAAGAAAAAGTCAATGTTAATCTTTCATCATCCCTTAGACTTCTCCATCCCATGCACACTGTGCTTCTCTCTTGTGTTGGCAAGACAGGAAAACCAAACATAATAACCTTGGCGTGGGCTATGCCAACATCAGTTAATCCGCCGCTAGTTGCTGTAAGTATTCGACCAGAAAGATGCTCTCACGGTCTTATTGAAGAGACAAAGGAGTTTGTTGCAAACATCCCAACAATGGACATCTTAAAGGAAACACTGTTTTGCGGCAGAGTGAGCGGTAAGGAGCATGACAAATTCAAAGAAACAGGCTTAACGCCGTTACCCGCTAAGAAGGTGAAACCACCAATAATCAAGGAATGCGTAGCCCACTTGGAATGTAAACTCCATAGTCGACTAACTGCTGGCGACCACACCATTTTCGTTGGCGAAATAGTTGAAGCTTACGCTGACAAAGAAGCCTTCTTAGATGAATATGATTTAGAAAAAGCGAAAATGATCTTTCATTTGGGCGGAAATGAGTTCGCAACCCTTAAACCCAAAGTTTTCAAACCCAAAATCTAGGCAATTGCATGCTAGAATTGGCAGCTTTCTCCGGGTTTCAGCACAACGACTTTTACCTGCAGCATTTTTTCTTTGACGTTCTTTATGAATTCGTCTGCTGATTTTGCTAGGATAGGAAAGGTTTTGTAATGCATTGGGACGACAATCTTTGGATTAAGCAGCTTAACTGCTTCAGCAGCCTCTCTTGCTCCCATGGTATAATAGCCGCCTATTGGAATTAAGGCCACATCAAGCTTGTAAAGCTCTCCAAGAAGACGCATATCACCAAATAGACCCGTGTCTCCTGCATGATAAACTGTTTTACCTTCGCCTTCAACGATGACTCCGGTTGGGGCTCCTCTTGAATCCGTGTGAAGTGCTTGGGTCAGCAACAGTCTTACGCCTTTAATTTCTACGCTTCCGCCAATGTTCAAGCCAGCTACATTTTTGACGCCGTTTTCTTCTGCGTAGTCTGCAAGCTCAGTTGCAGCCACAAAGGTTGCGTTTGTTCTTTTACATATGTCAAAAGCGTCGCCTAGATGGTCGTCGTGGTCATGTGTAACATAAACTATGTCAGCATTGGTTATTTCTGAAGCCTTTATTGAAGAGGTTGGATTTCCATCAAGCCACGGATCGACTAAAACAACTTTATCTGCAACTTCGATCTTAAATGTCGCATGTCCAAACCAAGTTATTTTCGCCACCTATTCCACCTCGTCACTAAACCTTTTAAATTATAACACTGTTAGCGTTAATAAAAATAAAGTGTGACATTGATGAGCCATTATGACAAGGAAACTATTGAGAAATTTAAGCTGTCAGGAAGAATTCTCCGCGAGACACGTGAAGAAATAAGACGCTTTGTTCACGAAGACATGCTAATAATAGAAATCTGCGAAAAAGCTGAAGGACTTATTCAAAAAAAAGGCGGAAGACCAGCATTTCCTTGCAACGTTTCAATAAACGAAGTAGTAGCGCATTATACATCTCCACCAAACGATGAGCGAAGAGTCCCCGAAAAATCAATAGTTAAGGTGGACATCGGCGTGCATGTGGATGGCTATGTGACTGACACCGCGGTCACAGTATGCTTTGACCCAGAATACAGAAGCCTCATGGAAACGGCAGAAGAAGCCTTGAAAGTAGCCGTAGAAAACATCAAACCGGGAATATCCACATCAAAACTAGGCGCAATTATCGAAAAAACCATAAAAACTCTCGGTTTCAAACCAATTTCGAATTTGACTGGGCATCAGGTTGGGCGATATCTCGTTCATGCCGGCACTTCTATACCTAACGTCTCACAATTGTCTTTTTCAAAAATCAGGCTTGGAGAAGTCTATGCCATTGAGCCTTTCGTGACTCTTCCAAGCGCTGTGGGCAGAGTTGAGGACGGAGAGGAAGTTACCATATTTCGTTTTCTAAAATCTAAGCCTACAAGAAACCTCCATGCAAAACAGCTTTTTAAGTATATTGAGGAAAAATTCAGAACATTGCCCTTTGCTGAGCGTTGGTTAGAAGGTGTAGTGCCAAAAGAGCGTCATAGACAAGCATTCCAGGAATTATTATCATCTAGGGCGATCATGGGTTATCCCGTATTCGTAGAAGTTAGCAGAAAACCTGTTGCCCAAGCAGAGCACACAGTTCTAATAACCAACGACGGATGCGTTATCCTAACCTAAGGAGACACCCGTTCTTTTTCTTTAACTTCCTTGTAGATTGCTGTTATCAGCATCTTATCGTTGCATTTTTGACACGGTTCAACTTCTTTGAAAATATAATCGCCACGCTGGAATTCTCTGAGGCTTTTGAAGTTGCATTTCTTGCATTCGATAGTGGTTGTTATTGATGGAGGCTCAATTCTTAAACGCATTATTCGCCTTCTTGTTTGGAACAGCACATAAGTGGACAGGGCTACTCCCAAAAATCCAATTAGCAGTAGATATCCCGCAACAATATCTTGACCAAGGCTAAAGGCTTGAAGAGCTAAGATAAGAGCTGTTAGCGATAATGCTATTGTTAGGAATATTATCATGAGTACGAATGACGAGATTTTTGTTGATGCTGACGCTGAAGTTTTACCCATTATTTTCTCTCCTCCTATTGTCCAATACCGATAGAGTTGCCCACTCCAGCAATTATCACTTTGTCTCCTTCTTTAGTTCTTTCCAAAATAACATGCTTTATCCTTTCAATAGC
>Ga0315314_1000361_pt1 | contig 53754 bp, 48 predicted proteins | sample TDP9_MG_FD_203631 | JGI IMG/M metagenome (GOLD analysis project Ga0315314, IMG submission 203631) | Freshwater sediment microbial communities from Lake Towuti, South Sulawesi, Indonesia - TDP9 | ecosystem: Environmental > Aquatic > Freshwater > Lake > Sediment | place: Indonesia: South Sulawesi... | reverse complement strand
GTGTATAGCGTCTGAAGGTATTCCTCGATGTTACTGGTGGACATGTCAACAGGATTTAGGGGAGCCTAAAGTTAAGCTTTGCTAGGATTCCTAATCCGCCTTGCGCGCCTTTGAGTACGCAGCTTTCGGACAGAGTGCAATGATGATGCTAGAGGGTTTATCGTGCTCATCGCAGCCCGCTAGGAATCTGGGAGATGTAGCTACCATCCCTACTTATTTCAGGGCAAACTATTAGTAGGACCCGACGATAGTGGCTGTTGTGATACGTTTGGGGCCGATTTGGTTGAAGGAGGAGCTAGAGTTCTTTGAATCCATGAAAACAGAATGGGTGGAGAGTTACAGGGATAAGTTTGTCCTTATCAAAGGGAGAGATCTCATTGGGGTATTCGACACTTTCGGCGACGCCTACAGAGTCGGAGTGGGAAAATTCGGAAACAACCCGTTCCTGATCAAGAGGGTTAGTGAAGAGGAACAGGTCGAAAAGTTCCCTGCGCTTACCCTTGGGATCATTCATGCCAGTCTATGAGGTTGGAGGTTCCCCTGGCACCCTTCGACGCACCGGGCCAATTCTTCCAATAGAGATTTCTCTCCCGCAAACATTGATAGACTACCTAGGTAGCAAAGGGGAGCCAATACCTTCTCCTGTTTCCGGAAATGCCCTTATCGATACAGGAGCCTCCATCACTGTGGTGGATTTGGATGTCATTTCTAAGCTGAAGATCAGCCCTATTGGAGTAGTGAAAGTTCAAACGGCTGCCGGACCAGTCAATCAGAATCTGTTTCCTGCAAGGTTCAAGCTTCCCCATCTCGTCATCGACTTTGAGGCTGTTGCCGGCGCGGACCTAAGACCTCACGGAATAGTTGCCTTGGTAGGCAGGGATATTCTCAGTCGTTTCGTATTCATTTACCTTGGTGGAACCGATAGAATCGTTCTTTGCTTCTGATGTTGCTTATCTGACTGCCACTGCTGCCCAAGGTCTGATGCGGCTGCTGGGCCTCGAACCTCGAGCGGTGAATCTTCTGGTTTCGGAGAATTGAATGTGATCTGTATTGGTGGTAAGGCCTGGAGGGTCCTGATCCGTGATGACACATGGATTGGAGACATGAACGATAGGGATTGACGTTCTGCATATTCGCCCCCGCCCGTGCCCTCATGGCTTGGCTAGTCAGGTCGCTTGGAGACCGCAAGTGTTAATTTATCCCGGTGGGATTAATCCCACAGGCGTTACCTTTGCCAAGAATCCTAGATGCCAGAAAGGCGGAAGAGCTAACTGACGTAGTGCAAGACCTCGGTAATGCCGCTTCGTTCAGGAATATAATGCGAGAGGCTGCACGCGTCGGCGTCTTCAAGGAGCACAAGACATTGCGGCGTTATCTGGATCTTCTAGTCAAAGGGAAAGTCCTAAGAATGCGGACTCGCAGTGTGGGGTCTGTCAACCTGCAACAACTATACACTGTGATTTCACGGAAACCTGAGGTCTGTGTCGGACTTGCGGTGCTTCGAAGATATGGTTTGAATTGGGAGATTCCTGAGACAGAGCTGCGACGGGTGCTGACAGACTTTGATGGGCTCGTGCGTTCGAGAGTATTCGACACGGCCTTGATGGCGTCACTTGAGGATTGCCTTATTCGAGAGTTCCATAGAGACGTAAGCAGGAAATCGGGCGCGATCTCATTCGTCATCGCAATCATATCAACAAGGATGTTGGATCTTCCGTATTTGCTCCGAAGGGCAGACGAAAGGCGCTTAGGAATGACTCTGCGTGTGTTGTTCAAGCGCATTCTGGAGGTCGTATCTTCAAGTGAGACCGAGGTTGCCGCGTTGGTCTTCATGGCTGTGAGGGCACATTTCTTGAAGATTGCTAGACAGTACAGCCAGTCCGGACTTTGGAAGCTTATCGATGAAAGGGGAGTTGGCAACTTTGGCTTGCGCACAGTAAGCAGCCTCAGCGAACATGAGATCATTATGGCGGCTGGGAAGCAGCTTGGAGTGACAGGCTGATTGAAGCGTCCAAGAGAGATCCGTGCAGCTCCTAAGGAGTGGGTACCACTGCTTCGCGTCGCATACTCATTCCTGCGCGGGCAGGGGATTGGCGATCTTCTACTGTATGGGTCTCAAGCCATGTCAGTGTACATGAAGAACCCATTACGAAGCAAGGATCTCGACCTCGTCTCAAGCCAAGTGAGCCTTCGCCAAATGGATGCATTGGCTGACAAGTTCTCCGAGATCAATGAGGTCCAATACAAGGCAACTACTGCTCAAACAAGAAAATTCGACGACAGAAAGATGACAACCTATGCAATAGAGTTGCGAGTCAATGGAAAGCCGTTCTTCGTTGAAGTGTTCGACAGAATCTTGGACGGCCGGCCTCCCTCGATTCTCCAACCCTATGTCGTGCCGACAGAGCGCTGGACCTTGGATCTATGGTCACTGACACGTGAAGCCATTGTTGCTCTTCGTCTCGCCTTCAGGCAACCAGAGGGCATCACGCGCTTAAACGCAACGCGCCTGAACAGTTTCATTCAAGAGAATCGACGAGCCTTGGATTTCGAGCGAGTGGCAAAGATCGTGAGAGAATGGGGTATAGAGAACTGGGTAGAAGCTAATCTCATACAGCTCTATCGCCGAAACAGAGTTCGCATATTGAATGACAGCAAGATGATCCCGGGAATCGAACGTAGGATCAAAACTCGACGGTAAAAACGAATTTCGTTGATGAATGTCAAGGCGCTTGCAAAGAGGAGGGACTACGAGAGGGCATTGTCTCCAAGAGAGAAGTCCGAGTGTGTGGCCAGAGTGGTGCGAGAATTACGGTTTCTGGCTTGATTCGGACCATTCTGCTGGGCTATGCTCGGAGAAAAAAATGGGTGTAATACACCCTACTTCTTCTTGAGCGAGAGGGTTTTGGAAAGGGGTGGCCACGTGAAAGTTCTTGAAGGCATGAGCCTCACAAGAAGTGCCCAAAAATGCACACCCTTTCCTACAAGTGGGAATCGTTGATTCGGTATTTCAAAGTCCTAACGGGAAGAGCTGTGGAAAGAAGATCATAGTTTACACAAGGCCCAGACTAGAGAATACGCATTGATAGGCGGTTCCGAATACTCGCGTATCTGAGATAAACCAACATCTGTTTCTCTTTCCAAAGGTGCCATTTGTTCGGTCTTGCAGATAGTTAATAGTGCAGCCAAAGTCATTTCAGATTGAGGAATTCTTCAACTTGATTACTGTTTACAAATTGACTAAATCCCAGCTCAGAAGGAATGACATTTATGGAGATGCTGGCTTTGTCCAACGCACTCGCCAGTCTCTTGCTAGTCTCACTACTCTCGCTGCTATTCACGACCTTCATGATTATCTTCTTTTGTAGTTTCTCTTTAAGGAGTTCAATGAATTTTGTCTCGGTAGCTCTCCATCCGATTAGCAGCATTTTAGTCACCTCAGGAATGCATGTTCGTAGCACTTCCAGATGCTCGGTTGGACACTCGTAATCTTGCTTGTGCTCAAGAGGAATGGCCAAAGCTGGGAACAGAAGTGATTTACTGGACCACATTGCAGACTGTTCCACAAGAGGCTGCCTCAGCATTTGGAAATCTGATGTTATGGTCAGTTCTGACCTTCTCTCTATCAACTCATTTGCAACCTCCAAAGAAGTGCGACGAAGATCTTTGACGATGTCTCCATAAACACCATGAGCCCAATTGACTGAGCCATGTGGCTTTATGATCTTGTAATCATTATTTGCAATGTAGTGTGAGAGGTCACTAATCTTGATGTCAAGATCCACAAGGGCGTTTTCAAGCATCGTGTCGTAATTGAAGGTAACCAGACATACCTTTTCGTTAGTCTGTCTTCGCCAAGAATCGATCCTATCAAGCAAGTTCTTGTAGTTGGTGACCCCCCTTGCGACTTCTCGCTCCCATTTTTCGGTGCATTCCCAAATCATTGAATGCAAATAGAACTGCACAGCTGCGAGTTGCCTATATCTGCGAGGATTTTTCTCTCGCTCAGTCCACAGTTTTTCGAGTTCACTCTCAACCGAGCTACCATTCGGAGGACTTTGAAGCTGGGTGATCACTGCATTGCACGCGTAGTATCTACTTATCCACGCATCGAAATGAGGACGACGAGAAAAGAGACCACTTGCAAGTGGAGGCCGATACGTTGAAGCAAGACGATTGTAATCCGGCAGTTTAGAAACAGAATCATATGATGCCCCCGCCCCGAAAACGACCATCAACATGTTCTGTTCACTTTGTATAGGGTCATGGTAACTATTGAGATTTGCCACGTGTAGCGGGCCTAGCAGGAAATTCTAATCGCGCGCGCCGTCACCCTTTTCGTCGTCGTTACAGTAGAATTGTGTGTGTGGGCAGAGTGGTGCGGCCGACGGGCCTCACTATTGCGCACCCGTGTGAAGTGCGAATTTTGCGGGCTCAGGAAATACATGCCTGCATTGCCTCTAAGCAACGGTGGCAGATGGAGATCAACGCCACAGCGTGACTCAACACTATCTTTACGCCCTTAAGTAGAGACCGATTCTGTCATGCTGAAGTTCTTTCGAGTCATTATGTCATGTTAGGGCACTGAGCAAGCACAGTGGTTATGGAGAAATCGAATAAGCAACTCTATCGCTCGCTTTGAATCATATGATATTTGCATGGTCTTAATGATCCGATTTCCTTTCACAATGGGGACAACCGCTTTACTCAGAGCTTTTGCATACTTCTTCGGTTTGCCAGTATGAATCACTGGATTTCGAATATCTGACAACCATTTCAAAGAGCGCCATTCGCCACTTTTGATCATTCTGAGATCTCGAAGCTTCTTTATCAACTCAGAATACTTAGTTTCTTGGTCAAGAGAAGCCTTCAGAGCCATACGCCTCAGAAGAGATTCTATGGCAGCTTGAACCATGACAACTGTTGCATAATAGATCCCCTTGACATAGCACATTCCAGCCTCCTCCAAGAGTACCGCTGTCATTTGGGGCATTCGCCACATTTCATTGCGAGGAAACAACTTGTAGAGCCAACCATGCCGCTTCTTCTCTTGGGCAATCATCTTGGGATAGATCTTAGTGACATACTCGGAATACTCATCTTCTGCGCAAGGCAGCAGCAGCGCACAGTAGTTTACTGCGTCCATCACGATATAGTCAGTCGAATCTCTGTACATCTCATCAATAATCTTCTGTCGCCATAGGCGTAGCTTCGAAACCATAGACCTAGCCCCGAGTATCATGGCGGTGTTGAACCTTAAAAAGCTCCGAGAGTGGGAGAAGCCAGACTGGCGGGGCAGCCGGGCCTCACCATCTTGCAGCCGTGTCGAGTGCGAATCTTGTGGACTCAGGAAATTAGCGGGCAATTTCAAGAACAGAGGACTTAAGATAGACACGAGCCAGTTGTTAGGCAAGAATAATGGCTAGGGGTCAAAGGAGAGAACGGAATGAGCGACAACAAGGTTGAGGAGTTCATGAAGAAGAATCCTCCTTGGTTCATGTTTGACGTTCATCCGATACGGTTTGCCAAAAAGCTTTCAGAGGAAGAACAAGAAGACGAGAATAGGGCAGGAATAGGGAAAGGCAAAGGATAGCAGAGTTACCCCCTAGATGGTAGCGTCTGAGTTGAGTGAAGAAAGAGAGGCTATCCATCACGTTGACAGTGCTTTCGGAATCGTGTTGGCGATCACGGTCTTCCAATCAAATTTGCTCATAAGTATTCTTGGTCGGCCTAACACATTGAAGGATGTATTGGGTATTTTTGCTCTTGCCGCAGCTTTGATCTTCTCCGTTTTTGCAGGACTTGTTGGCATATTCAGACAGTCTTGGCGTTGGAAACTATTTGCATGGAATGTGACCCTTTTTCTCTTCCTATACGTCTTCCTGATGCCTCTGTTCATGCTTCTGGGTTTTGCGATGGAGATCGAATTGGGCTCAAAAATCCACGTATCTTTTTTTGCGCTTCTCTTCCTATGTTCGTCCCTGTTTACAAGATACCTTGTCAGCGATGCATACGAACGTCGTCTGTTGAAGATTGATCCCCAAGGAGTTCAGTTGGCAATATTGAGACATTGGAAGAAACTGCTTGTGTCATTTGGTATGACCGTGTTTGGGGTTCTACTGGCCTTTGCCTTCTTGCTTGTTCCATAAACGCAACCCTAGAGAGAAGATACATAGGAGCTAGTGAGCACGTCCTCTCTTACGGGACTCACTGGCCTCAAGAATCCATGCCTTCATATAGGTTGCCTTCGGCCCCATGCCAGAACCCTTCGTCAGAGGTCTAGGCTTGGAACCTGAGAAGGTATTGGTTCAAAGCGAGTTCGCTGAACCTCATCGAGCCTGCGCAACATCAGAAGACAGAGAGCAAGTTCAGGCGAGAATCCTTAGCATAGCGATCAAAGAACTCATCAAGAAAGAAATATCGACTTGAGATGGAAGTCAAGGATCTCATCTTGCGTCTCAATGTGGAAGTTCTTTCGGTCTTCAGCAAACGCTCAGTGCAGCCACTAGTCCTACTCTGGTTCATAAGGCAGTGATCCGTCCAAAGTTGCCGATTTTGAGATCAGAACGTTAGTCGCTATCGGCACCTCTCTATAGTCGATTGCGCAGGCGTATATGTCGTATCTTCCTGGGGCAACGTTCAAGGCGAATCGTCCTCGGTCTGTGAGCGTTAGATAGAAGCACCCTTCCACTGGACGCCCTGTGGATTTGTGAGTTGAATCGTAGGGGTCAGAAGCTATCCCAACCGCACGAACCCTTCCTGGATGTTCAAGTGGCTTGTTGCTGGAAGTGAATATGGAGCCTGAGACGGTCGCTGGAGACACTTCGCCCTTGACGATTATGGGGTTGAACACAAAGGGAGATGTCGCCGCAGTTGAAGAGTCGATTGAGACCTGGCCTTGTCCATAGAATAGGTATCTTCCAGACATGAGAGGAGAGGTCACGTCAAGAAGCTTGAGAGACAACCAGCCGTTGCGCAGATGAGCTTGAGCTTGGGGAAAAGCCAAGATGATCTTGATGAATGAGAAACCCAAGAATGGCACGTTCTGTCTCCTTCCAGCAGTTATCCTGCAGATCTCCTGAGGTACTTGGGTCACAATTTGGTTTTCTGGATTGTTCATTACTCTTCCAAGGTTGAATTCGGGCGGGATGAACATTGTCATGAGAAAATCTCCAGCTGGGAGCTCTGGTATCCTAACTGCAATCGTGACTGGTCCCCTGTTTCGATGCTCATAGTACGCATCACGTATTGTGGGAGTGGGATCAAAACTGCTCATTATCGAAAAGGGGGTCCCTGCCTTTGCTGTTGATGTAAGCAACTCCTCTGGCTCAACTACGCATACGTTCATGGTCTTTCCTGCAAGTTCACCTGAAAGTTCTGCTATCGATTTTCTAATCTCAAATGGGCTGTCTCTCCGAAACGACACGTATGATGTGACTTTCTCAAGTATTCCTCCCACTTCGGAAACGCCCTTTTCCACAAGAGCGTAGATGGGCTTTTTGGCACCCCATGCTATGCCTATCTCATTTTGGACCCAATCACTTCTTTCAGTTGTGATGATTGCCAATAGTGCATCGCATGCAAGTATCTCGCTTCTGACAACATCTTGGGGTGGCTCTTTGCTTATGCTTCCCACATCTGCGCATTTGATACCAAGTAATGATAGTTGTTCCCGGACTTTCCACAATTTTCATGTTGGTTTCGCTGAACTTCAGCGACAAGAAGACTTTGAGCATAATCCACCCACTTCTACCAGAAGTCCTGCGACTTCATTAAGTTTATGACAACTTCCCCCGATCTTCCAGCCGAATGGGATTTAGTTAGTCGTGAACACAACGGGGGGTGATCCATTACGTATTCACCAGCGATATTCACACACAGGAAAATCCTGAGTCCAAAGAATTCGCTCATCTGAGCGTAGCGTGATGGTGCGGGGGATATTGATAGGATGGGGTTTCTGAGTTCCACGTGGAAGTTATGTAAAACCTAGGTAGATGCTAGACAGTCTAATTGGTTTGTTTTTGTTTCAGGTTGAGGGCGTATCGACCGATTGCGACATCGAGAAACATAGAGACGCCTACAGAGATGATTGCTCCGGATACTAGCACGAGGGCCTCTCTCAGTTGCATCGTAATCGGATTTCTTGCTGTGCAGTGTATGGATCTGTAGAAGCCTTCCAGCCTTCCAGAGAATTCTATCAGCCAAGTAGCAAACCTTGAATCCTTCGTCAGGTACTCCACATCAGGATCCGGAAAGGTCTCGGAAAAGAAATAGTCTTTATCGACGCCTACCGTGACCGGTAGAGCAATTAGCTTCGCCACTTCAACTTCTCTTTCCCCTAGATACTTCGACAAGGATTGGAACTGAGTTGAATGTGGCCAGCCAAATGTCAGGATTATTGTTTCCTCTCCGAGGCTTCTTGTCGCCACCAAATCCCTGACATATATGTCGAGATCGACAATGTGCTGGTAGAAGCTTACGTTGATGGGAAAGGTCAAATGCGCTAGTGAGCACGTCCCATCCACAGTGTCTTTGTAGTAGCTTACAGTCATGTCGCTATAGGTCCCGCTTCGCATGCTTACAACCACGAAAGGAAGGTAGATGTCTAGGTAGTTGTTGGATTTGTCGTTAGCAAAAGATGCATATCCCCACACTTTGATCCTTCTTTCGTTCACATAAGCTATGAATCGGAAATCATAGAGCCGTATCGACTTCTCGTCACCATCTAATGGGCCAACAGTGATGAGGATTGAGTCGGAAGGGATATTGTAGCTGGGCATTGCGACGTAATAGAAGAGTAAGAACCCTGAAACAATCAACAATGCTGCAAGAACAGATAGAATGGTTCGCCTTGATCGTACGCCTCTCAGGGTTATCCTACCCATATGGATACGCTCACAACTGTGCTTCGGCCTATCTACGCGCGCATCTCTGCAATTTCCGTTCTGCCCTGAGTTCGTTCTCGAACTTATCTTCCCCGATGGGCCGCAGATCTTTTGCGCTAAAGTGCTTTTCCAGTCTTCTCCTGCCTTTCGACAGAAACCATACCAGCGACTGTAATCTGCCGCTCCAGTATGATATCTCCGAGTCTCGGAGTTCTATCCGTGATCTTCGTAGACGTCGCAACAACCGTCTGGTCTCGGTGAGATCGTCTTCGATGCGAGCCCTTGTTATGCCATGTCTCAACTCGTGGATTAGGCCGGACAAACCGTGTCTCAGTCCATCAATGTAAAGAGAGGTAGCCATCCCTACCTCGGTTTCGGGGTAGGCGCGCGCGCTAGTCACTTTAGAATCTACGAGGTAGGCTTCTTCCAGTTCACTATCAATTCTGGGTATTTCCCACTGAACGTCAAACAGTATATCTTTCTCGATCAGGGCTCCTCTCACGTTCTCTAGAAAGGGATAGGCGAGTGCATTGACTATGGTTACATGTTTTCCTCTCCATTTCGCTGCTTCGTTGCTAGTTATGTTGGGGGTAACAAGATACAATGGCCTAGCGAACGATTCAATTCTATTAGATATATCCGAGTACATCTCGATGAAACTCGGATCTCTTAAGCCATAGCCAAGAAAGAGAAACGTCTTTGTTGCCATCAGATCACGGATCTTGTTCCATATCAATGATTTGTAGATATCTCTCATGTAGTTATCGTAGTCCTTGGTTGTTACGATGATCGAGCTTGGATCGGTTATACAACCATGCATTTTGATGACCTGTCTGTAATGATCGTCCCAATATGCTGCCAGATCCTTGTCTTTCATGCGCGCTACAATCGGAACAACGTTCATAGCGCGCTCCATGAATTGATCCCAATTGGTAGTAACGATTATCTTGAATTGTGGAATTGACGCGATGATTGAATGACATATCGTGACTGTTCGAAAGGCGTCTGGAGTGTTCATGAATCTCCGAATTCTTTCAAGGATAATGCGACACAGTTTTCCCTTATTGCCAGCATCCATAGTGTCACAGTAGTATTGAGCTACGTCGGGAAGTCTCTTGCTGATTCTTGGCGGAGGCTTGCATTTTGCGATTAACTCGTCTACTAGGAGCTCCCTCCAGTAACTGGTTCCCTGTCCTTCAGTAGAAGCCCCCGCACCCAAGAATACGACACATTCCTCGTTGACAATATCGTCAATGAGATTCGCGGGTACTTTCACATGGCGAAACACTGGCCTATGAAAGCTCTGAGCCAAGAATTCTCTTCTCAATTAGCTTTCTGCTGGTCGAACTTATCAACGCAGCGATGAAGAAGACCCTCTATCAATAAACTCTGGATGACAGTTGCAGTATTCGCAGACTAAATATGCTCGCCTTAATCGCGGGAAAGACGTTCGGCCAGAATCATCCTGATGGTCTCCGGTATCGAGTCTAGGAAGTGCCTTTTCCGCTCTTCCTCCAGTCTGTCAGCCATCTCAGACGTTACTGTCACCGTAAACCTTCTCGCAAACACCCCATCCACCAGCGTTGATTGATGTCTGCGGGCGTCAATATGAAGCTTTCTGGCGTGGCAAGACGTGAATTGATGAGTGCGAGCGTCTTGCGTCGTCAATTTGTGCTGAAAGTCCGAGTAGACTGCCAGAACTTGCCTGATTTTTCGTAGAAATCGACTCAGAGCGGAGCTTTTCTCATCCGATACTGCGTGTAGCTGTTCTTTTCTACTCCTAAAACCTCTGATTCTTCTAGTTCGTTGGCTTCTTTTCCTATGTAACATATCTTCTTCACCCTGATGGATCTTCTATGAAGTCTCCCCTTACGATCGCCGTCACGGAACTTCGATTCTGGATGGCCTAAGTAGGCTCCTACGACTGAATCAAGCGTCTTCCAATATGCTTCCGTATGTTTGTCATAGAGCCGCCCAGTCTTGTAGTCCACGAAGGGCTGATATGGAGCTAGTCTTGGATCTGCGAAGCTCGTCATTGGATGAACAAGTCTTCTCTCTTGGCCTATGACACACGGCTGACCTACACACACAAAGTTGAAAGGCTTCACTCTCCCACAGTACTTCTTTCCTCGGTTCAATGTGGCAATTCTCTTCATGACATGAGCAGTGGAAACGACAAGCTTGCTGACTGCATACTGACCCGAATAGTCGGACAACAAGTCCTCTTTGGTGATTCTTCCCAGCGCGTATCTGAGAATGTTGCGCCAAAGCTTCTTCTCCCAGTTCTCCTCGTTTCTGATAAGATGACCCAGTCCATGGGAAGACCACTTCACCGGCTCAGGTTCACCATTCTCGTAACGAAAGAGAACATAGCGCTTCGCAGATATTCCATAGAACCATGGATCGATCAGATTGCCGCGCCGATCATAGTTCTCCTTTTCCAGTTTCAACAACCGGTCACCTGTGCTGAATGGATTCAAGAGTTCAAAGAACTCCTGAAGCTTCATCCAATGGTTAGGGGAGACTGCTAGACTATCCGTGTCACAGAAGGCATAGTAGCCACGATGTTCCTTCAACCATGCCTCAGCAACCGCTACCATCAGGCGAGCTCCAGAAGTCAGCAAAGCAGCAACTATTGGGTGGAAGTATCGCCCAAAGATCTCTTTCTTTGACGCGTTTGATCTGAAGGCATCTAGTCCGTAGACACCCACAGATTCCGCTTGCTCCTCAGTATTCACCTCTATGAAGATCCCATACGAGATAGAGTTCGCAATTGTCTTCAGGGCTTCTTGTTCTCGATCAAGCCTACCTAACAGTGATGGTTCGCTGAAATGCTCGTCTTGTTCCTTCTTCTTGAGTGAACGCGCTTCAACCAACTTCCGTATGAGGTTCTCGTTCTTTGAAACGTGAATTCCACCGACGATGTCTATGTCAGACAATCCTTCTTGCACTCCCTTTGCTTTGAATCGAACTGCCTTCAAGATTCTCGGAGATCTGCCGGCCAAAAGCTTGGAAGCTGCTACGTCTGGCAACGGGTACCAAAGCGGAGTTCTGCTCGTGAGTTCGCAGAGGCCTATGTTCCACACGTTTCGTTCGTTACCGAAGTGAGTTCTGACCGGCAGCGTATCTGCATCAGGTTTGACTAGAACGATGACAGACAGCTTCTCCCAGATGACGGTTTGGTTCATTGATTCCAACGAGGTTTCTGCAAGTAGCTTGCGTGTGTCGTCTGTGGCATCTTCATACTCTATTCTTTCTGAGATCAGGAAAGGCCAGAGACCCATTAGAACAAATAACGCTGGATAGGTGCAAGTGAAATCCATGTATCGAACCTTGACCGGCTCCTTTCTGATTTTGATCTCAGCTCTTCCGCCATAGAAGGTCGTCATGATTCTTCCAAGGAGCTGTCTGGGAAATGTTGGGTTCTTTTCGAGAAATGATTTGATTCCCATTTGTTCTAGATAGGACTTGCCGAGACTTGCTGGAGAGTATGCTTGCTCTGGTCGTATTGAGGCTCTGAGTTCGTGATATCTTTCGAGCATTCGTTGAAACAGGCTGTGGGTTGAAAGGGTGTCTTGTATGTTGCAATTTACGTAGTCCTCGGTGACTCTTCCGTGGGTTTGAGGTGTGCGTTTCTTAATCGGTGCGTCAAAGTGATCGCACGCGGTTTCTAGACTCATGTTCTTGTTCGTCATCGCAAAAGCCAACGTGTGAAGATCAAGGAACCGGCCCGCATATTCGGTGCCATTGTTGACTTGTCCGAACTCGATGAATGCTCTTTTTGAATCCAAGGATTTGATCCTGATTCTTGGGTGAAACTTGCTGTCTAAGAGCTTGAGTGAGAAGCCGTTTGTAAATCTCTTTCTAGCTAATCCGTATCCGCTGGCGCCCCTCGACAGATCGAACGGCAAGTTGAATCCCACACATAGCGCTCTCGCGTCGTATGCCCATGGATAGAAGACTGATTCAATGAATTCGCTGCGAGTCATCACTTCAAGCGAGACGCCTTGAACTGACTGGCCTGAAAACCTCCTGACAACTTCTGTCTGGGATTTGCCAAGGCTATCGCCGTGGAAGAGGATGAATCTGTGCAGGTTGCCGGTGATCCATATTCCGCAAGACCCGAAAAGTAGATTCTGGTACTGGTCGGTCGTTGTCTCCGTGTCCAAGACCAAGACCATGTCATCGCTTGAGAAGGCAAACCGGTTCTTGCTATTACTTTTCGATGACTCTCTGGGAATGTAGACCCTGAGAGCGCTTTCGCTTGGTTCTGACAGTAGCGATCACTTCGGTGGGGTGCAGTTACGAATGTACCATGCTTTGTGTCTGAACTCCGTTGCCAGCGCTTTCAAGTGATCTTGTTTGTTTCGTTCGAATAGCAGTTCGAATATGTCACTTAATCCGTGGAAATAGGATGATAGTGCGATGTGAGGCTCATGCTTGTTGTATTGCCATTTCTTCTGTTTCTCAGATAGCTCGTTGTGACATGGAAGGCATACTGTGAGAGCATCAGGTAGGTGTTCTCTTCCAGCTATGTGATGGCTCTCTAGTTGGCTATCGCTTCTTCTCTTCGCTAGTTGGCACAGAGTGCACTTGCCACGAGAAGCTTGCTTGTGGGCAGTGATTATGAGACTAAGGATCTCACTGAAATCTTCGGATTCACTAGGCAATTCTTCCTGCACTTTGTGTACAGAGACTGCAGCAAGGTTGACTCTATCAGTATTCAATGATTGCTCCTTCATTACTGATGGTAGAGTTGGAAGAATTCTGGTTCGGCTCTTCTCTCGCTGATTCTGTAGAGCACCTCAGGTCTCAGTTCTAGAGTATGCGTCTTGCCATGGATGTCTCTGATGTGCCCTATTTCTTGAGCCTCACGGAGTATCGAGCGGTCTCCTGTGTCAAGGAATCTTCTGACGATCTCATAGTACTTGCCGATTTTTGACGCGTTTTCGAAGTCAGGCACTTCAACTATGATTTCTGCGCCATGCTCAATAATTCTTAGGGCCCGCGAGACTCGATCTCGTCCAGTCAGTGCCCATCTTCCCTTCCGCTTTCTAAGAGCTGGGCCTAGGTGTCGTTTCACAGTCTTTGCTGGTATTCCGAGGTCTCTGGAGGCTCTGGCTAGAGTGTACCCTTTCTTTCTCATCCTCTGAGCGACTTCTAGGGCTCGTTTTCGCGTTTCTCTGTGTTGGGGCGATAGCTGGGAATACCTTCTTCGATGCATCGGCATCTTGCGTTTAGTTCTTCTCACTTCGATCGCCTAGACTCAAAGGTTGCCATTTGCCAAATCGCTCTCGGTTCTTCTTGTTGCGCGAACTTCGGCATCTTGGGCACCTGATTCTATGCAAAGAGCGCCCTCGGTAGTGCCAGAAATGTCCACACCGCTCGCAACGAATCTTCACTTGCGCGAGACCCCATGCGTAGTCTCTGCTGGCTTCAAATGCGTAGAGAGTAGGTTCCTCGACTCTAGGTAAGTCATGATGCAGTGCCGATAGAACCCGCTCCGTGTCATTCCAAGTTTCTTTCTGACCCTTTCCAGTAGCTGAAACAGTTCTTCAGGCAGACAGACGAGTTCAGTTCTTCCTCTCATTTTCTTTCCCAGTTAGGCTATCGATAGGTTTATCTTAAAGGTACCTAATATGACTAGCTAGGTATAATCAGAACTAGGTAGGTTGGCATATTGACTGACAGGGCATTGAAAGTTCTTGAGACAGTCGCCATGAATGGACTAACCTCAGGGTACGGTCTAGGCAAGACGCTGAGAATCTCGGTATCACATGCTCAGTGGTGGCTGTCGAATCTCAGAGAAGTGAAAGTGTACAGGAGGGAGCGTGTAAAGAAGCGAAGAGTTCTCTACGGTTTGACCGAGATAGGATTGCTAGTCGCCCTAGAAAGTCCTCGGGTGAGACGCAACTTCGCAAAAGTGTTTGAAACATTTCTGGGTTACCAAGACGACAAAGGCATCACTGCGGATTTGAAGAACAATCTGTTTGAAAGCCTAAAGTCAACTGAGATCTCTGACAGATTCAAGGAATTCTATCTAGAGGTATCCGACGCCCTGAGGGACCTTTACTATCTCGACGAAGTACCCGATCATATTCTCTTCGATCTAGCCACCTATTTTGCCTGCTTGAGAAAACAGAAGAAGATGTTTGGAATCCTCGTTCAACTGCATCCAAGGGTCTTGCTCGTTCAGCGTATAGTGGAAGGCTACAAACAGTTTGCGTCCCAACTGGACAAGATAATGAAAGAGGAAATCCCATGAATCCCATCTATCTTTCGGGTTTTGGCGTGTCATTGAACGTAGACGCTGCGAGGCTCATTGTCAAAGACGGACACATCGCCCCAGATACACATCCTTACTCATGCGAAGTTAGGCCAAGACACGCTTCCTTCGATTCGGTTGTAATTGACTCACAATCGGGTCAGATGTCGATAGGGGCTGTCAAGTGGCTTATGAGACACGGAATACCGATCTTCATCCTAGACTACAATGGCTCTATCCTTTCTTCCATTCTTCCGAGAGGCCCTGTCACAGGAGATCTCAAGCGAGCACAGCTCGAAGCCTACCAAGACCCTCAACGACGAGCCTATATCGCCAAGAAAATCGTGGAAGCCAAGCTTGAAAGAACAAGAAACCTCGTCGAATGGCTCTCGCTCAGATACAACATCGAAGACAAGGACAAGAAACAGCTAGACACTGAAATCAATCGTCTAGGCGGAGTCAACGATCTAAAAGGCGTTCTCTTTGTAGAGGGGAGAAGTGCAGACGTCTACTGGAGAATATTCCAAAAACTCATTCCGAAAAAGTATGGTTTTCTTTTCCGTATGCATGAGAGCCATCAGATGAATTCAACCGACCCAGTCAACACGCTGCTCAACTATGGCTATGCCTTTCTGGAGTCGAGATGCAGAGCAGCCATAAACACGGTTGGGCTAGAACCATCAATCGGGTTTCTTCACGAAATCGCTCAACCGAAATATCCACTAGTCTACGATCTGCAAGAGCCATTCAGATGGATCGTGGACATGACAGTCCTATCCTGTTTGGAGAACAAGATCTTCAGTAAGAAAGATTTTTTCCTCACAGACAACTACGTTCTGCGATTGAAACCGTCGGCGATCAAGAAGCTACTCCAACAGCTTAGGCTACGTCTGAATTCAAGGGTAAGATACAGGGGAAAGAACTATTCTTGGGATACAATACTGCAACTGAAGACGCAGGAACTGGCCAGACATCTTCTCGGAAGAACTGAGGCACTTGACTTCACAGAACCTCTTCCGCAGTTCGACATGAGAAATTCTGACACATTACGAGATACAGTCTTGTCACTCACTTCCTCAGAAGCCAAAGAAAGAGGAATCAGCAAGAGCACGGTGTGGTATTTGAAGAACCGTGCGCAGAACGACGAACCGTTGTGCATCTATGCAAAGGTGAGAAAGAAGGTCTCGAATTCGTAGGTGGCATCGTTCGAGATTGTCTGGCAGGGAAAAGAAGATATCTTCGTCGGCAGTCGCAACGATTCTGATATTTGTTCTTCTTTTCGCGGCCTTTCAATACTACGGATACAACAGGGTCTTTCTAGAGTCTAGTCGACTTCTGAAGAGCCTTGGTTTACCCGTGCAAATTCCGCCATATTCCTCTATATCTGAAGGAAAGATCAGATGGGTCTTCTTTGACCTCAAAATGAGTGTTACGACTTGGGAAATGTCTCTTGACGCCTACCGTTATTATATTTCTACACCAAAACCCGTGGAGAGATTAGGTCTTGGCGCAGTCAAGGGATCAATATGGACTTACGATTTGAGGCCATACATTCAACCATCATTCTTCAGATCAGTAATCGGGACTCTGACGAGTGGAAGATCTGATCGAGAGTTCGTAAAGGAGGTCGATAACGTCAAGAATCAGATCGTTGTCTACGGCAAAGGACTGGGCAACGCTCCGTACAGGTTCTCTGCTGAGACATTAACAGAAGGGAAAGGAACCTGTGCTGACACGACCATTCTAATGGCTAGTATGCTCGTAGAAGGCAATCGAAGAGGATCATACAACTTCAACGTTTACATATGCTATGTCCAACTGTCAGGAGGTGCTCTTATCGCCGACAGTCAATCAATAACCGAAGCAAACCATGTGATTGTACAGATAGAATTCTCAAACGGAGAAAGATGGTCGATTGAAACCACTACGAATTACTTCTTCACATACACCAAGGCTTTCACAGGCTGGAGATTCGAAGTCACAAGGATCACGAGATAGGCAATACGTTAGCCCTAATAGCTTGAAAACTCGTAATTCATGTGGAGAGATACAATTGGACTGGACTTCCTACATTCTGGGCATAATCGCCACAGTAATCGGTTCTTGCTCTGTCGTCGTCTTCTCTCAATGGATTCAGACGAGGGCCGAAAAAAGACGTGTGATCACAGCTCTGTTTTCTGAAATCCGGATGAATCTAAGAATCTTAGACCGTCTCTTGGGTGAGAGTGACTATATGCCAGACCATTGGGCTTACGATGAGATGTCTCTCGAACATGAATGTTATGACAAAGCGCGAGAAAGTGGGTTCCTGTATGAAATGAAGCCTGAGGTCTCTGAGAAGATATCAAAAGCCTATGACATTATCCGGCTCATAACGAAAGAAGATTATCATCCCAACGGGACTGCTAGCAACACATTCAAAGATCTGAAGCAGATTCTAGCAGAAGTTGCCAAACTAGAGCTATGACGATTGTAAGACCCCCTTGTTTTTACCTAGCTTTTAAATAACTTCCACGTGGAACTCAGAAACCCCATCCTATCAATATCCCCAGCGTGATGGTGCGGCCGCCGGGATTCGAATCTGAGCTTCGAATCTTCTTTTCTATCTTCAGCGTCTCAGACAGGGCTCACCTTCAGATGTGATCAATTTGCGCTTACAAGTCTTTCGATCGCAATATGTCGCACTTCGTGCGCCAGCCTTTTTGCAGCCCCACGTATCTATTTCGTCTTTCGAATTATACTCATCTTCTCCCATAGCTGTTCCAATGGTCCGGGGGGCGTCCGAAGAGTGTCTTGTCGTTTTCGAGGATAAGAGTAATAATTCTCCTTGGTAACAACCATGTCCGGAAGGGAGAGGCTTCCGGGGGGGACAAACACATAGAACCTGTTGGCGAAATGGACGCAAGACTATTCTACAAGAGTTACTTCTCTCGCAACAATATAGAGCTGGATGTCATTCGGGTGTGTTTCTTTTCGAACATTCGTGGCCGAGGCGCCTCCGCAGATTGGATCGGGCGGAAGAGTGGCTTCAAGTATGTAAGTAGGGGGATTCTTAGGAAATGCGTGGACAACCAATTCTTGGCTCGTCGAGCACGCGATGAATATGTCGTTACTTTCAAAGGTGCGGAAGCTCTCCTTTGTGTTATTGGAGAAATAGTCAAGAGATTGGCGGAGGGATGGAAAGCAGCAGAAGCGATTGCTGAGGAAATGCACCGAGACGGCATTTGCTTCGCAGGTTTAGGGAATGACATCGCTAGCCATTATCGCTTCGTGGAATTGACTCTCTCGGATCTGTTGGGAGCCGGGATAGTCAATAGAAGGGAAAAGTATTTCGCATTGAGTCCAATCGACGAACGCGAAAAGAAGGCAGGCGAATCGGTAGTCAAGCTGTTGCCTCAACTAATGCCAAGAAGATGGGACATACTGGATCGCCTGCTGTCAGATTTCAAGTACGCCTTTGATCTTGATAACCTGTCCGTAAGATTCTTGATCCAGCTAGCCAGAAGAGAAGGGCGTCTCAGTCTGGCGCAATTCCTTGAGCGCGTAGGTCGTGGCGACCCCTCCATTGAGGAACTGATAGATGACGGTAGAAGAGATGCTTTCCGGCAAGATGACAAACTGAAGGAGGCAGCACTTGCGTGCTTAAGAGCTCATTTCTCAGATAACGAAAGGACAAGAGATAAGCTATATTCAGAGGTTTGGATAGGCCTCGCCGTCTTCTGCAAACAGAATGGCGTAATGTCAAGAGCTAGGGACTTCTATCAAATGGCGTATGAGGTACTAAAGAAGTACCCTGAACATAGCAGCAGTGCGAAGCGTCAGCTTGCGAATTCTCTTGGATGTGATCGTCGAATAAAGATGGAAAAGGGCGACTTCCAAGGAGCAATGCAATCATGTTCGGAAGAAGAGGCCATATGGCACAGTCTAGGCATGGCGAGAGAGAAGACTTTCTGTGAATGCATGAAACTCGAAATTCAAGCACATGCTGCGGAGCAAATGGGTAACTACCTTGAAGCTTCTGAGTTGTGGAAGCACTGTTCAAAGCTTTCGTCAACGTTATCCAAAAAGAGAGCGACGGCGTATCTGGCCAAATCTCTCGAACTGGAGGGAAAACACTTTGAGAAGCTGGGGGACCATCTCGAATCATCGAGACGCTTTGAAAAGGCAGCTAACTATTATGCAGAAAGCAATGATGCCCGTAGGGCAAATATCGCACTTGGTTCGGCCCATCAATCCAAGGCTATGGGCTACAAGGACGATCCTAGGCACTCATTTGGAGAGGTCGCATCAGAATTCTTGCTTGCTAAAGAAAAATACGATCTGGCAGAATATCCGGAGCCAGCGAAAGTTTGTGAATCAGACTATTACAAGTATAAAGGCCTAGATGCAAGAGGCAATGGGAATTATGACGATGCTATCAAGGATTTTCAGCAAGGAAGACTACTTCAATATCGAATTGCAGAGTCATTCACGATAAGGGCGAGTAAGTACCTAGTTGGTGCCAAGTGGTTTGAGGGCATTATCCTTGAAACAGAAGTTGAGAGAGATGCCCCAACTTTGATTCCAAATCGAGACAGTTTGGATGATTGCATGCGCAAGTTGAGACAGGCAGGTGACATCTTCTCAGAGATAGGAGACGAAAATCATGCTCAGATAGACTACTGCCTCAGCATCATACTGATGGCGGTGGACCACTTTCACGCAAGAAGAATCGGTGAGGCAAACCAAGCCCTTGCTGCAGCAAAGCATGAGTTACCTGATGAATTCAGTGCCGTGCTCCTTCAAGATCAGATTAGCGATAGCTGGCAGCCATTGAGGTACACTCTTAAGATGATTGAGGAATTCAACAAATACTCACGCAAAATTGAGACGGAAAAGGGCTTCAGTTTCGAAAGCAGGGTCAGAGAGGTATTACGACGTGAGTATTCTAACTATTCCGATATCGAAAGCAGAGCTTTCACTCCGGATGATGATGAGGTGGGCATTGTTTTCCCGGACAAAACCCCAATTGAGATAGATGCCTTAGGAATTAGACAAGATCATGGGAAGATCCGTCTTCTCATTGGCGAGATAAAGAATCAGAACAAGCCGATTGATCTTGATGAGATCAATCTTCTCAGGAGAAAAACCGAATTCATGAAATGTCGCTACTCCAAGATAGCGAAACTCCAATCGCTTTCCGGAGTTGAAGTTGAACATCTTGTATTCATTTCCAGAAGCGGGTTCACCTCCAGACTGTATGATGAAGCTCGACCTGTCGATGTTCTCTTGCTGAAAAAAGGAGAAATAAACGAGATGATGAAGAGGCACAGAATGCACGCACTGCCGTGAGCACGGTTGGTAAGAGTGAGATCTGAACCGCACCCCAGCGTGGCGGGCCCGCGGGGTCACTATCCAGAGGCCGTATGGCCCTCAGTAGGACGCTTTCTGGGAATTTTGATTCTTGTTCCAAGATAACTGGTAGGTTCGGCAGGTCTCAAGCGTCTAACCCTCCTCCTCGCAGGTTTATCCGGTATCGGACACTCCTTCCATCTCCGTAGCGCAACCTCAAACGGTTCGAATCGCTCCTCAATGCCGGACAAATGAACGATAAGCAGTCGCTCATCTTCAATATATGCAGCAACGTTCTCCCAATACAATCGTCTCAAAATCTCCTTCATAAGACGCTTATGACCTTCCTCGCTTTGCTTCCATGCAAGGCAATCACTTCTCATGGTAACCAAGTAGGTTTCTTTCTAAAGTCCCTCCTCGTATTGAATCGGCACATCTTCTCCGTGGATCTCGACTGTGATCTCGAATTGAGTTGGCAAATGCGTCACGAGGAGCAAACCTTTGCGATTCTCGTCAGCCTGACAAGATGCGTGACGCGCCTCGCTAGGCTAAGCCCCTCATCCTCCAAGTGCTCCAGATACTCGAGAAGCTTCCGCTTGTTGCATTCGCTTATTCCTTGATGATTCTTCAGATGGTTCAATGCCCGCTCCATTCTGCCGGCGTAGTCGTGTACGTCAACCTTTCCGTTGCTCCTCACCATAGACATCATAGCGTCTGTCCTGAGCCCATTTAAAGCGCCGAAGAGGGATTCGAAGCTCAGATTAGGTGCGGCCGCCGGGATTCGAACCCGGGTTGTTGGCTTGGAAGGCCATTGGACGTCTTGCTATGTCCTAGACCAGGCTAGACTACGGCCGCCCAGTATGGAGACAACTCGTTGACAATTAAAGGTTAACACAATGCGGCACACTACCTTTCGATGAATCTTCTCACTACATAGTTCTTCTCTCTCTGGCAGGAGGGTAAGCTTTTCTAGTTCTAGCTACAATTCGACTCCAAGGAATAGACATGTCCTCAGCATTGCCTGAAGATGAGGGAAGGCTAGAGAAGCTCGGGTTCAAGAAGAACAGGGAAGATGAGTGGATCTACACCTACGCAGGTAGGGGAGGATTCAGACTAAAGCTGAAGCTCTTAGGAGACGGCTCTCTGAAAGGAGTTCTCAACCCCGCATGGTCCTTCATCTCTCCATCAAACGTTGCGTACAAGGACGTTCAAGAACTTGAAAGAATTCTTGGCGCATACATGAAGTTGGACGAAGAGAAGACTCCATCCCTAGGCGAGAAACTGATCCAAAGACTGACGAAGGGCAAAAAGACGAGTGTAGAGAACCCTTAGACCCGCCCTTCTGCTATTGCAGTTGTGAGAAAAGTCCAGACGCGGGGAATCCCCCTTTTTGCGCGATTCTTTGGCTCGGCTACGAGACAGATATGAGCACTGACATTCTGTTCGGGACGAAATATCGGGGAATCTGAAAGCGATCAGAATGATGCCTAGAACTAAGATCTGAGTTCGCCTAGAACGCGTTGAATCAGCAGAGTTTCTATGTCCAAGGCGTTCGATACTGAATCTAGGTCTCTTCTGGTGAAGGATTCTAGGGTCATTCTGATCTCTTGAGAAGGAATCAGGGCTGTGAGAGCTGTCTTCAAGGTTTTGAGTTGCATATCAGAGTACCAAGATAGAGCGTAGATATCGGCTATGTCTTTGACTCGCTTGTGCTCCTTATCCCGCTGACGCACACTTCTGAGCTTGATTGCTAGCAGAACATCTGCTAAGGGAAGAAGAACCCTTCTGCCGAACAACTCAATGATTCTGTGTTTCTGTGCCATAAACATATTTTCTAGGAGAGGCTCGTCTATGGGAACAAAGCCGAAAACCTTGCGAGCCTCTGGGTGTATGTAATCCACAACGGGGTCCACGAATAGGTCGAACATCTCATATGAAGGAGTCTTCCTGGCATCCTCGCCCCGTAATTCCTCTCTTGTGTCTGCGTGGAAGTGCTTGACGAATCTAAAACTCAGATACTCGAACTCCATCTCACGCAACATCTTGATGGCCTGAGCTAGACTGGAATCTTCCAGATGGGACCGATTCCACTCTTTGCCAATGTGAAAGCCTAGGTCGATATCCCTAGAGCCAAGGTAGTCTCTTCCTTGCTCTCGCCTGAAGTTCTCGTTCACAATGGCATACACTGCCCAACCCCCGAGTATGCAAGTCGGCTCTATGAGCTTCGAGATTACGTTTCGCACGTATCGTTGAGAGATCTCAATCTCATACGGCTGATATAGCACGACTCTTCACCTTCTTCAGCAGAAGCTGTGCGGCCTCAACGCAGGGGCCGCCTTCACCAAGCAGGTCAACTATGAGTTGAGGCACAGAGACAACTGTCAACTCTTGGCGTCTAATGGCGTTGTAGAATACATGTCTGTCTGTCACAAGAATTCTAAGGTTGCCCTTGCCGACTAGACCGCCTCCTGCGGCTATTAGCCTATGCCATTCTTCACGATCTTCTTCACGAATGTAGAAGTCGGTGCGCGAAGGGAAGAGGTAGTGCTGGAGCAGATTCTCCCCTTGGTAAGTAGTCAGGGCATAGCTGAGTTCTATCTTCCGCAGGAATTCTAGCGGTTCTCTAAGCATATAGTCCCGATGCTCAGGCTCGGATCGAACTCCACTCCAAAATCTTATGAGGCCACCATAGTCGAGGACCCTAGTCTGCCTAACGAGGCCCTGCGTCTCAAGCTTCCTTAGGAATTCTATTACCCACTCACGTGAGCATTCTGAGAGTTTCGCTATTCTGTACTTGGTGAGGTTGCCGCTAGGCTCATTGAGGAGCACCCTCAGCACACGTTCACGCTTTCTGCCCCGTACCCTCAATGAGCTTCACCAAACTCGAGGCGATGCGTAGGCAACTCGCTTTCCTTATAAAGATTGCCTACACGTAGGTAACCAATACCGAATATGAACAATACCTACGCGGACAACTCTCTTGACAGCTTCTTAGAACTTAAACCACCGAAGAATACGAGGCCGCTAGTGCAAGCACACCACAGTTTCGTCTCCGAAGATGACTGGCTCGAAGTCTCTTTCCCGGAGCCGAAGTCTTCTCCTCCCAAGTCGACTGACTGAGCACAGACATTCAGTTCTGACCCCAGGGTCCTACTCTCGATCACTCTGACTCCACTTAGGACATAGAGAGGAGACATCTGCTCTGTCACAAGCTGCTTATGGAAAAACACTTCTCCTAGGTCAGGCCAAGAAAGGATCAACACCGGTGGTGACTGAATTTGAAATATGACCTCGCAATTCTGAACGGAAGAATAATTGATGGCGCAGGCAATCCTTGGTACAAGGCAGACGTAGGCATCGTCGGAGGAAGAATCAGATCGATTGGCCGGCTTGACGGATCAGCTAAGAAGAAGATAGACGCAGAAGGACTTGTCATCAGTCCTGGATTCATTGACATGCACAGTCACTCAGACACGCTGCTGCTCGTGAATCCACTCGCCGAGAGCAAGATCAGACAGGGAGTCACAACGGAAGTGATCGGCAATTGCGGCAGCTCACCCGCCCCCCTCAACAAGTACACGCGCGAGGAAGCGCAAAAGAACGCAGGGGAAGTGGGAAAGAAGATCGACTGGGACTGGCTGGGTTTCGATGAGTTCCTGCGAAAGATACAGAGAAATAGCGTTGCATTAAACGTGGCTCCGCTCGTGGGCAACGTGCCCATCAGAACGATGGTGATGGGTTTCGAGGCAAGGAAGCCAACGCCTTCCGAACTTGCGAAGATGAAGGCACTGACTGCTCGATGCATGGAGGAAGGCGCCTTCGGCCTGAGCACGGGCCTAATCTACTCGCCGAGCTGCTACGCCAAGACAAGGGAGATCATAGAGCTCTGCAAGGTGGCCGCGAAATACGGCGGGATATACGCTTCGCACATTAGAGGCGAAGGCGACCCCCTAATCTCCTCGGTCCGTGAGGCCATAACCATCGGAAAGGAAGCAAGGATCCCGGTAGAGATTGCGCATCACAAGGCGGCCGGCAAAAGGAACTGGGGTAAGGTCAAGAAGACCCTAGCTATGATTCAAGAAGCAAGAGATCATGGCGTAGACGTGACCTGCGACGTATACCCATACACCGCAGGAGCGACAGGACTCGCCGCAGGAATTCCCTCTTGGGCGCACGAAGGCGGAACCGACAAACTGACCGAGAGGCTCAAAGACCCCAGAACGAGAGAAAGAATCAGACGCGAGATACACAAGGGAATTCCCGGCTGGGAGAACCTGATCGGAACAGCGGGCCCCGAAAACATCATGATCACATCCTCCGAGAAGCACAGGAACTATCAAGGCAAAAGAATTTCTGACCTAGCGAAGGCTCGGCGAAAGGATCCGCTTGAATTCATCTTCGATCTTCTAGTTGAGGAAACAGCGAGAGTGGGAATCGTGCTGTTCATGATCAACGAGAATGACATGAGAAAAGTACTGTCAAGCGAGTTCACGATGATCGGATCAGACGCCTCAGCTCAAGCACCGTATGGTATCCTCGGAAAGGCAAAGCCCCACCCAAGAAGCTACGGCACCTTCGTACGCGTCTTGGGCAAATACGTGCGAGAGGAAGGACTGCTCTCACTGCCTGAAGCGATCAGGAAGATGACCTCTCTACCAGCTCGGAAACTAAGCCTATGGAACAGAGGCCTAGTAAGAGTAGGAAGCTGGGCCGACCTAGTTGTCTTCGATGAAGATGCGATTGGAGACAGAGCCACCTACATGAACCCACACAAATACCCCACCGGGATCAAATACGTCGTCGTGAACGGAAAGATCGTCATCGAAGGAAAGAGACATACGAAGGCGCTCCCGGGAAAGGTCTTAAGGAGAGGACGAGACTAGCGTCCTCCCAGACCACAAGAACGTCCATGTCAAAAAGAGAAATAACCTCTCAAACAGAGAGTGCTACAGTGGCACTAGATGTCAAGTGAACGAAAGCTCAGATTCAGAATTCGACGGCCCAACGGATCAGAGATTGAGCTCGAGGGCGAACACGACTACGTAAGAGCCAGATTCGAGCAACTCGTAAAGGAGCTACCCACCTCCCAAGTCATCTTGCCGACCATTCCACAAGAACAACTAGCCACAACTCGACCAACGCCACAGATCCAAACCGGAACAGAGCTAGAAGGAATCATCGAACGTACCCCGGATGGCAAACCCCACCTGATCATCCCAGCTAACAATGTCACCGCCAAAGAGGCCGTAGCCATAATGCTCTTCGCCCATCACCCAAACCAACTCTCCTATGAGGAATTGAGCAGCCTCCTCAGCTCCAGCTGGAAGACGACCAAAGCGCATGTCGTCAGGGCCAGGGCAAGCGAACTGAAAAAAGACGGAAAGCTAATCGTTGAAAGCGGAAGATACGGACTCTCCGGCGCAGGAGTCCAATGGGTAAGAAGCCAAATCCTACCTAAACTCAGGTCAGGAGCAGTGACGCCGTAGAGGCTCTCTCAATTCAGGATGTTCGTCGGAATCCATTAACCCTTCTACGCCTGTCTAATAGAATATCTCATGTTTTGGCTCTTGGACCTTGTTCAATCAACTGAGTCTGTCATCCTGGCAGCTTCATTTTCCCGAAGATGAGCCAGAATATGGTTATAGAAACAGAGTACAGAAAAGTCGCCAAGTAGAACGGTGCAGCCAACATTCCAGCACCCATCAAAGCCGCGCCAATCGCAGTACTCATAGAATTCGGCAATGTCCAAAGCGCAGAACTGATCCCTGACGCAGCCCCCCTCTCATCCTCAGCCACCAAGCCCATAATCAACGATTGCTGCAGAGGACTGGACATGTTCATCAGAAAGGCTCTAACAACATAGATCGTACTCGCAACAAGGTAGTTTGGAGAAAGCGGCGTCGCGAACATGAAAAACGTTGACACGCCCTGAGTGAAGACAATCGACTTCACAACACCTAGTCTTCTTGCCAAGGCCGGGACGGTCAAAACTGCGAACGCAATCAAGAAGCTTGAGGTCCCGAGAATGGGGGCGCTCACCGCATCCGGCGCTCCATATTTGAGATATAGCCACCGCGTCATTAGCGGCACAACCATCCCAGCGCCGAAAGCAACAATTGAGCTGGGAACTATGAACTTGGCCAGGATTTTCATAGTTTTCCTCGATAGGACGCCTCTCTTTCTCCTAGATCTGTGCGAATGCATCGCCTCACTCACCTTGAACACTAGGAGCGTAGACAACGAGCTGAGCGCACCCAGAAAGACGTAGAGCGCGACGTGAGCGTCTTTGCCACGAAGTCCAAAAGTTTCCAAGACGAAGGTCAATGGAATCATGAAGCCACCCAGCCCATGAGCGCTACCACTAACGAAAGAGTAGAGAGAGAATGCCGAAGTTCTATTCGCGTCTCCAGCCTTCTCAGCCAGAAGCGCGTTCCCTGCAGCGATGAAGGCAGCCTGAGAAATTCCTCCGATTATTGCTGACAGTAGTAGTGTGGCAGGGTCCGTCGTGAGAGCGAATGTGACGATGGCGCAGCTTGCCAAGAGGTTTCCTACGATTAGGGATTTCTTTCTGCCATATCTGTCAGCCGCTATGCCCAATGGGATGCTGATCAGTACTGTGGTGACTCCCATCGCCATAATGATCGTACCCATGAAAACATCTGACAGCCCTTGCACGGTGGTCAGGAAGTAGGAGATATCTATGTAGAACATCCCGAAGGCCAAGGACGGTAGGAAACTTGCGTAGATGAGGTACCTAGCTTCTATCGGTACGCCCTTGTAATCCTCGAACAAACCCAGTCCGTCCTATGTTGTTAGCCCCCCACGTGCACGGCTGCCTATTAAAGGGCAACTCACGGCATGTAGTCACAAATTGCTACTAGGCGGTTCTTCTATGCCAGCGAAGGAACTCGACCGACTAGAGGTTGACTCTTCTCTTGACTGCTATTGCCATAGCACGATTCTACACAGTACTAAACGCTCTTCAGCGCGTACCTCTTCTCATACTCCTCTCTAGTGCATATCGTTCGAACGTCCAGAACTCGGTCAATCGCTAGTATGCCGTCCAAATGATCAATCTCATGCTGGAGAAGCTCTGAGAGAGCTTCCTCAGCCACAACTTCCTTCTCTCGCCCGTTATCGTCCTGATGGCTGACCTTGATCTTCCTCGCCCTCGAGACTTGGAAGAATATGCACAAGTAGCTGAGGCAAGCGTCCCAAACCGTCATTCTCTCTTGACTCATCCACGTGATCGACGGATTGACCAGAAGCCAAGGCCTGTCAATGTTGATGAAGACGACACGTCTCAGAACGCCGATCTGAGGAGCCGCTATTCCTCTACCATAACCGGTCGTCCTCCTCCAATGTGAAAGAGTGTCACCCAAATCCTCATGGAGACTATGAAGTTCCGAGAAGTCCTCGACGCGAGCAGACCTCTCTCTGAGGACAGGGTTCCCAAGCTGCAGCACCTCCCGAACAGTCAAAGATCACACCTGAAATCTCATGATGCACATGCATGACCTCGTTAGCCAGTTCTCATATGCTTTGCGCCAGTTACCGCAACAATTTCATAGACCTTCGATTTCTCCATATGGCTCTCTAACAAACGACTTCCAGGTCACGATGTCTCAACGATATGCAATTGTCTTTCGTTGTTATGTCTGCCTTCACGTGCGAATATTCTCAAAAAATACCTAGGGGGGGCTGGGGGTCACCCTTCCGACTGAGTTCCGATGCCTTTCAGCCAAAGTAGACGCCTCCCCCCCTTTTCCGAGAGCATATAGACGTACCTTCCTTCACGCCTTTCTCTGTGCAAAAGCCCCTGCCTCCAGTACCTCATCAGCGCCATCTGGACCGCGCGAATTGACGCTTCAACTCTATGCTCATCTCTGAGCCGTTGAGCCACATCAAAGCCATCCATAGGCCCGCCTGACGTGAATAAGGTCAAAACGAGCTTCTTCATCTCATTGTATCCGTACTTCAAGGCGAACGAAGGTAGGGTCATACCTTCTCTATAAGCCTTTCTAGGGACTGAAGAGATCTACCTGATCGACGCCCGATCCTCTGCACGATGATTTGAAGTAACACCTAGCCGAACGCTCTGCGGTCAAGCGTTTCATCCCTGATCAGGGGGTTCCGCTCTATCCCATGATGCGTCAGCGAGATGTTACTTCATCTCGCCGGGCACGAGCCGAAGGCTTATATGCGGGCTGTGCACAGAGATGGCCGAAAGTGACCGCGGCTGGAAGGAGAAGACCACGTGTCCACGGAAGCTGTCGAAGTAACCGTGCGCTACAAAGGCATGCAGAAGACTGTGACCGGAGCCGCCGACGACGTGATTCGCGAACTCCTCCTCTTCTTCTCAAAGGTCTTCCCTCAGCTTGAGCTGATCAGCAAGATCTCCCTCTCAGTCGACCTGAATGATTTCCTGAAAGCCTGCGAAGGCATCATAGCACTGACTCCAGAAGGAATGGCCGTAACAGCTGACACCAGCCACCTGAAAGACAAAGAACTCATAATGCTTCACCTAGCGAAGACAAGAGCCGGACACATGCTCGGAAAACTTGAGCGAGACACGCAACGCCTCAACGACCTTGTGATAGCCGCCAAGAGCAAGTCAGGAACAGTGGCAGGCAGACTGAGCGAGATGTGCTCAGAAGGGATCGTCGAACGATTAGCGAAAGGAGAGTACCGAGCCACAACCTCAGGGCTTGACCACTTCATCAAGAACATTGCGCCGAAGCTGAAGCCTCCTGAAGGAGCGAGACCTAGTTGAGCGAGACACCTAAACTGAAAGTTGTCATCGAGTGGAGAGACATGAAGCATACTGCAGAAGGAGACCCCGACGCAGTCTTCAAAGAGGTAACAGCTTTCATTCTGAAGATATTTCCGGCCCTTGAAACCCTATCAAAGATCACATTCACACCCGACTACGAGACAATGCTAACTGACCTCTCATCCCTAATCAACATAGGCCCGAATGGAGAGATAATTCTCCAGAGGCCCGGACTCCCAGCCGACCAAGCGATCGGCCTCACACTCCTAGGATCCCAAGTAGCGAGCAAGATCGGAAAGAAGCAAAGCGACGACATGTCAGTCGAGGAGTTGGCATCCTCAATTCGCAAAACTCCCAAGACGGTAAGGAATACCGTCGTCGAGATGAGCAAAACCAACTTCGTCGAGAGAACAGGAAGAGGCACCTACAGAATAACCACAATCGGAATGAAGGAGCTTCTCGATGACGTGAAAGCAATACTCGAATCAGAAGGACGCCATCAAGGAGGCGATCGCTGAACACAAGAACCCAGAAGCCGCCGCATTAGCTCTGTATCAAAGAGAAGGTGCGGCGGTTCGCGGGAGTTAGAGGGGGATACTCCCACGAAGGGGGCGAAAATATGTGGATCCACCGCACCGAATCTATAGTTAACGAACATTCAGACATAAGTAGTTTACTATTGAGGGGCTCTCAGAGCGAAGAGGAGCTTCTGCCAGATTTTCTAGTGAAGCTTAGCAATAGCTCCATGAAAACCATCAGAGGTGGGAAATTCAAGCCAAGAGAAGTCTCACTCTTCGACCTGAGCCTAGAAGACGAGACACATCAAGATCTTCCGCTGATACTTGGCAACGAACTCATTCAATGCAAACCGATCAAGATTGAACCCACCGAAGACAAGGCCCCTGTCGTAGCGGTCGACGTATCAAGCATGAAGATCGGAGACACCGATGACGGAATGCTCTCCGCTCTAAGAACCGTAATCGTATGGAAGATCAATGGAGAATACGTGTACCTTCGATGCGGCCCAATAATGTTTCACATAACAGACTACGAACACAAGCAAATGTCAAAACATCTTGGCTTCAAAGAATCACTTCCGCCTAGCATGTTTTCCTCTGTCACCATGCGAATCTTGGGCAGGCTGAGAAACACGCTTGAACGATGGACTCAGCGACTCGTCTGCAAATCATCCAAAGATTCGCTCATACTATTCGACGGATCTCTAACAGCTGGCACGCCAGATAACCCTGCCAAACACGTTGAGAGCATCCTTGACTCCGCCAGAGAGAATGGCAATGTCGTACTTGCGTTCTCCAAAGCCACGAAGCTTGCCATCGCAGGCCAGAGGGTGACAGATATGCTTGGGCAGATGCCAGCGCCATGCCTTCTGGACATCGACCATCAAATAGGCGCTCAGTTCCCACCGAACCCTGTCAAGCTACTAGGCAGAGTCTACGTTGCGAAGCTCTCTTTCGGAGGCTTCACTTTCAGGCTGGACATAGACCGTCAGATACCAATTGACGGAGCCATCGACGCCGTATCAAAACTCTCTGGATGCGACCTCATTGAGCAGGGATACCCTGAAACCCTTAGGCTAGCCCACATACTCTCCACATTCACAGCTAACGAAGTCATAGGAATTCAAAGGTTCATCGCAAGAAATCACGGCTTGAGAATCACATCGCAACTCAGCCTAAGGAAATCGCTTTTCGGACCATTTGGAACAGGGAGGGAAAGCGCCTAGATGAGGCTCTACAAGAAAGAAGGCGACGTAGTACAGCTCATCTGTTTCCCAGACGAGCTAGTCGAGAAGGGAGACTACCTAATAATTGAAGACCAGAAGGCCAAGGAAGGGCTGATAGTTCAAGTCATAGATACTCAGTTCGCCAACATCCCAGGAATACTTGAAGACATCCTCCGCGACGTGATGACGGAGGAAAACATTCACGGGGAAGACTATGATCCCTTCCATGTCTCCTCTCAGATCACAGTCCTGAAAGATACAAGGCTGGTCATATGCAAGATAAGAGGCGCGATAAACGATGGCCACATATCTTCTAGTGTTTCACATCTCCCCTCACGCATATCATCTAAGATCACCCGATTCCCCATTGAAACTGTCGTAGTAAACCGCTTCAAGTCCAGGCCGATCCAACTTGGAACCACAAAATCGCAAGCTGAACTTACACTAGACGCAAAGACCCTTGACGGAAGACTCAACATAATCACAGGAAAGAAGGGAACAGGCAAATCCCACCTCTCCAAGCTTCTCGTGCTAAGCCTGATCGATAGCAGAGCACCTTGCATAGTCCTCGATGTCAACGGAGAATACATCAACCTTTCAAAGACCAAACCAAACTCACCCAAGCTACAGAGGCGAGTAATAGTCCTCACGCCTGGAGTAAACATGAAGCTGACCCTGCGGCAAGTCGGGCTCCGCACAGTGCTTGGCGTTCTTCTATTCGCACTGGATCTACCGGGCAACTCGGCCAGAGTCTTTTCGGGAATATGGCGTCAATTGCAGGAGCGAAATGAACTGACATTGAGCAGTCTTGGTGCAGCGATACAACGGTGGGACTGTCACGAAAGCGTGAGAGACGCAATGATCTCGCGATACAACACCTTGGTTGAATCTGGAATATTCACCGACGATCAGTCTGAAGCTTCCGACTTGGAAAGGATAGCTGGCCAACTCAGCGAGGGAGGTGCGCTCATCATCAACATGAAGAACCAGTTCTCCACGATAAGGCGCATGACCGTTGAGATTCTCCTGAGCAAGCTGACCGATCTATTGACATCGTGGAAACTAAGAGCAATCTTCCTCTTTGCTGAAGAAGCTCACCTCTACCTGAGAGAGACATATTGGGAGGACATAATCACAAGGATGCGGCACATCGGCATATTCACAACTTTCATCACGAACCAACCTGACACGATAAGAGAGAGCATCTATCGGCAAGCAGACAACATCTTCCTATTCAACTTCGTAAACGAGAACGATCTAGAAACGGTCTCCAAAGTTGCAAGAATAGACGGCGAAAGCGTAAAACTGATAGCAAGAGATCTGCCACCGCACCACTGTCTTATCATAGGAGAAGCCGTGAACAACTTTCCAATAGTCGTCAACGTGCGTCCCATAGATGCGGAAACTATGGGCGAAACAAGGTTCTTCTTCAAAGACTAAAGCCGAACGTGAAATGTCTTAAGCTCCCACAGCCCGTACTCTCTTGAAGAGGCGTCTCACATGGTTGGTCGCGTAGAGCCGACACACCGACCAAGGATTGTGAAGGTCGAGGAGACAAGGACCGATACTCCCTCAATTAGGACCCTCATGTTCACCGACGAACAATGCTCGAAAGCAGACCCAGGCCAATTCGCCATGGTCTGGATTCCCGGCGTTGACGAGATCCCCATGAGCCTATCCTACCTATCAGGAAAGGGATACTGCGGCATAACAGTCAGACTGGTGGGAGAAGCAACACAGGCACTGCATGCAGCAAAGATTGGAGACAATCTGGGAGTAAGGGGCCCATACGGAAACGGCTTCAAGATCGCGGAAGGCGGCAAGGTACTCGTTGTCGGCGGCGGAACAGGCATAGCATGCGTAGCTCCGCTCATAGAAAGACTCTCCACGAGATCCAGTGAGCTAGCCATCGTGGTAGGCGCAAGAAACAAGTCAGAACTGCTATTTCTTGAAAGGATCAAAAAGGCCACCGCCAAGGCGAAAACCAGGCTGTTAGCGTCGACCGATGACGGATCTTACGGCTCCAAAGGGTTAGCTTCCGACATCGGGATTACCCTGATGGAGAGCACGAAATTCGATGCTGCTTACGCATGCGGACCAGAACAGATGATGAAGAGAATAGCCGAGAAATGCCTCGACAAAGCCATTCCCCTGCAAGCAAGCTTGGAGAGGCTGATGAAGTGTGGCATAGGGATCTGTGGAAGCTGCGTGATCGGCGAATACCGCGTCTGTAAAGAAGGACCTGTATTCGACGCAGAGGCTCTCAGGAGCCTGCCCGAGTTTGGGGTCTACCGTAGAGACGCCTCTGGAACAAAGATCAAAGTCTGAAGTCCAAACTCTTATCCAGTAACCGGAGGAACGTGAAGGATCATGCTCAAACAGATAATGGACGAGATCTCAAAAGAAGTATCTGGAACAATGGCAAAACGACACGTTGAGCAGATATCTCGTTACCATAGGATACAGGCCAGCCCCGGATTTCGCGAGGCGGCAAACTGGTGCAAAGAGGCACTCAAGAGCTACGGGCTAGACACAAAACTCCTAGAATACCCTGCCGACGGGAAGACCAGATATTGGACTCAGCTGATGTTTAAAGAATGGTCAGCAACTGAAGCTGAACTCAGGATAGTCGAACCGAAGACATCAGCGAAGATTCTCGCTCGCTTCAGCGAGAACAAGATGTCACTCATCCAGCGGAGCTCTCCGACACCTCCAAAAGGGATCGAGGCTGACCTTGTCCTGTTAGAGAACGGGGAGGAGCCCGGAGAATACAAGAAAGTGAATGTTCGAGGAAAGGTCGTGCTAACCTCAGGAGACGTTGAAAGAGTCCGCTCACTTGCAGTAGAAAAGTACGGAGCAATCGGAATAGTCACCGATCGAATGGCCGAGTTTCCTCCTATCCGGCAGAGAACCGACCTCCCCGATGCCCTCCAATATACGAGCTTTTGGTGGTACGGAAAGCAGAAGCCATGCTTCGGCTTTGTGATATCCCCAAGGCAAGGCAACGAACTCAGGAAGCTAATTCGGGATCAGAAAGAGAAGACGCCCGTCAGAGTACACGCAAGGGTTGATTCTCGGTTCTACAAGGGAACGATCGAGAACGTAAGTGCCGTCATCAGCGGAAAAACAGGCGAGGAAGCCCTAGTAGTCGCGCACCTATGCCATCCCCAACCTTCCGCGAATGATAACGCCTCTGGCTGTGGAGCAGCGATCGAAGTTGCACGTACTCTGCAGAAATTGATCTCGGGGAAGCGTCTTCCAAGGCCTAAGAGAACGATAAGATTTCTCCTAGTACCGGAGATGACTGGAACCTACGCCTACTCGGCGACCAACAAACACATTATCTCAAGGACCTTGGCAGCAATCAACCTAGACATGGTGGGAGAGAATCAGGATCTCTGCAAGAGCCCGCTCCTCATTGAGTCTCCCCCAGAGGCAACCAGCTCATACGTGATAGACCTGTTGGAAAGCATCCTTGAACGCATATCCACGGACGCCCGAAGTCTTGGTGGGACTTCAAGCTACGCCCTCTTCAAGCAAGCCATGATCCCATTCTCAGGAGGAAGCGACCACTACGTCCTATCCGATCCGACTGTCGGCGTCCCCTGTCCGATGCTCATACAGTGGCCCGACAAGTATTATCACACATCAGAGGACACGATCGACAAAGTCGACCCCGAGATGCTCAAACGCGTTGCAGTTCTCACTGCAACGTACGTCTACTTCATAGCAAACGCAGGATACGAGGAAGCAGTCTGGCTCGTAAACGAGTCCCTTACACGCTTCAAAGGAAAACTGGCTCTCTCAATTCAGAGGAAGATCAGCGACCTCATAGACAACCTTCGAACTACCTACAAGAAGAAAACTGAAAGAAAGAGAGCAATCGAACGGTTCGTAAGAGATCTCGCTAATCTCACGGCCTACCTAGCCTCAAGAAGGGCTGAATCAATCAAGCAGATATCAAAGCTCGTAGAAAAGCCAAGGCAGAAGCAGTTCTCAACTGTGATGTCCACCGCGTTATCGGACATCAAGACCCTGACCGAACGCGAACATCGAAGAGCCCTAGCGGAACTCCAATGTCTAGTCCCAGAGGCCAGAAACCTTGAGCAAGTGCTCCGAAGAAAGCTACGTCTCTCGCTACTTGAAAGAAAAGCTGCGAGGACTGTTCCAAGACGACGATTCCCGGGGCCCATAAGCACCCGATTCCTACTTAGCCAACTCAAAGAAAAAGATCGGGAGGAACTGCGGAAAATGGAGAAGACAATGAGAGAACGTCAGCTCGGAATCTTGCCGGTGCTGGCGCTATATTGGACGGATGGCAAGAGAACATTGAAGGATATATCTGACCTGACATACCTCGAAACGGGCAAGGAAGCGCTCAAGGAACTAGACATCATCTTCCGCCTTCTAGAAGAAGCAAACCTGATTGAGATTCGAAAGATCTGAGCCTCGACACACTTAAAAGAGATAGATGCAAAGCTAGTGTTTGGTGACGACGATTGCCGACTCACGGATCGCTTACCAAGGCTGGAAAGGTCAAGAGTCAGACTCCCAAAGTACAGGCCAGGCCTAGGATCTCTCCTTTTCCGAGGATGAAGTTCAGGAGAGTCGCTGAGAAGAGGTTAATTCTCGGAAGAAAGTCTGGTCAGAACTATATGACAGGCTTCTCCCGAAGACGCTAGCCTCTTCAAGGAGGCCTCCGACTTCTTCGTCTAAGTCTCATTTCAGCTTATAGATCTGAATCACATTTTCGTAAGCAAGCTTGCGAGCGAGATCTGAAGGAAGCTTCCTAAGGAAAATCCAGGTAGGATCTTCTTTAGGCTGGAGATCTCCGCTCGGGGTTCTCCACGTGACTTCTCCGGAGACTCCGTAAAAGATGTCGCTGCCAATTACAAAGCGGTCTGGAAACGAACGTATAAGATCTAACCACTCAGGCAGGATCTGGCCTTTACTATCCATGGGCATGTTTTGGGGATAGAGTGGTCTCTGTATCTTTATACTCATGTACAGGTTGGCATGGCGCTGAAGCAACTGGCGCATAAGCTCAACCGTCCTGTATCCAGTGTTATCCCATCCAGCGTGAGCCCAAATGATACGAGCACCACGATTATGGGACAGCAGCCGCTCAAGGGCTGCGATGTTTTCACGCAAACTCCCCGGATTAGGCGGGCCAAGGTTCTCTGGCAAAGACATGTCCTGAGGAACCGCCTCCATATGCAGGTCAATGGGTACATCGTACTTTGCAGCGATGTCGGCCAGTAGCAGGAACAAAGGATGGTCGGGACGGGTGGATAGGTAGGGATGACCGGCATGGAGTGAGAAGTGCTCAGCGGTCAATTCGCCGAATCCTATGGCGCCATTACGGAGAATCTCCATAGCTATCTCCTCAAAGCTGCGCCGGACATCAGAGGTCACTTCATCAGCGCGAATCGAATGAATCATAGGGTTGAGCGACCCGCCCCCTCCCAGAACGGCAAACCGCCCAGGATACTTCTTCGTGGCCTGAATAAGCTCCCCGTAATCGTACTTCTCCGGGTTGTCGCGAGGAAACGGCGGCGGCATGATCAGAGTCTTTTGGATCCCCAATCTGTCCATGATTTCCAAAGCAGTCTTTGCCGCTAGGTCAGCAGAACCGCCTGATCGGGCCTCCCAATAGAGGTGGGCATGCGTGTCTATGACTATACGATCCTGTTGGCCAGTCGTTTGTGCAACCGTCGTATGCGTACCTGCGACCGTGGCAACTGTTGCAGTGAGCGTGATCGTCCTAGGCTGTGCTGGCTGCGAGGTGAACTGCTGCCAACCCGCAACTCCCAATATGACCAATACGACAACGGATACGGCGATGAGTTTCCATCTGCTCTGAGCAGACAAGCAAACCATCGCTTCCACTGCAACTCGAACAATATAACACTAGCGCGCCTTCCTAACAGAGTTGCAGGTGTTACTAAGCCGTGTTGACGGAGACGCCGGGCAAAGGCTTTTCAAATAGGCTTCCGGATCTTTCGTGGAACATTCACCGTTGACATCAACCTGCCAACTCTCGAGGCGAATCATCGAAAAGCTATCTGACATGGATAGCCCTACGAGAGCAGATCTTGAACGCCTCAAGATAGAGATATGCAGAGAATTTAACGCCGACAAGATCCCTTCCAACTCGGAGATCATTGCTCGTCTACTACCTTCCGAAGCCAAGCTTCGCAAAGTGCTGAAGAGAAAAGTCGTTCGGAGCATCAGCGGTGTTACAATCATTGCTGTGATGACTCCCCCCGTCAAATGTCCTCACGAAAGCGCTCCCTGCTTCTACTGCCCTGGCGGCCCAGACTTCGGAGTGCCACAAAGCTACACTGGCAAAGAGCCCGCCTCGATGCGCGGAGCCCAATCGAACTACGACCCCTACTTGCAGGTGACCGGAAGAATGGAGCAACTCAGGGCAATCGGCCACGCTGTAAGCAAAGTCGAGCTAGTAATCATGGGAGGGACATTTCCCTCTACACCGTCCGGCTTCCAAGAATCCTTTGTGAAAAAATGCCTTGACGCAACCAACAGACATCCCTCTGCCAATCTTGAAGAAGCAAGACAACTCGCTGAGATGGCAGCAATTAGGAACGTGGGAATCACTGTGGAGACAAGACCGGACTGGGCGAAGCAGAGGCAAGTTGACCAGATGCTAAAGATGGGTGTGACAAGAGTGGAAGTCGGAGTCCAGAACGTCTATGATGACATCTACGCCATAGTCAATCGCGGGCACACCGTCGCCGATGTCACCGAAGCTACACGAATCTTGAAGGACTCTGGCTTGAAGGTTGCATACCACATGATGCCAGGCCTTCCGGGATCAGACTTCAACCGGGATCTTGAAGGGTTCAAGAAGATATTCTCAGATGACAGGTTTCGACCTGACATGTTGAAGATCTATCCATGTCTAGTGCTCAAGGGCACCAAGCTCTATGACTGGTGGCGCAAGGGACAGTACAAGCCATACTCATCAGAAGAGGCCGCAGAACTGATAGTAGAAATCAAGCGGAATATCCCACGATGGGTTAGAATAATGAGAGTTCAAAGGGACATTCCCGCGAACCTCATAGAAGATGGAGTTGTCAGAAGCGATCTCAGAGAGCTAGTGCGACTGAAACTAAAAGAAAGAGGCATTCGTTGCCGCTGCATCAGATGCAGAGAGGTAGGGCACAAGTGGCTCAGAGATCACATTGAGGCTGATCCCGACAAAATAGAAATTACATGCCACGAGTACAAGGCTTCAGAAGGAAGAGAGTTCTTCGTCTCCGCAGAGGATGCAAATCAGGATATTCTCGTGGGATATCTGCGCCTGAGGATTCCTTCCGAATCGGTTGGCAGGCCGGAGATTGCCGGAGCAGACGCATCCATTGTAAGAGAACTCAAAGTTTGCGGCCCTGTTGTCCCGATTGGAACAGCGGAGGACGATGCTTGGCAGCACAAGGGGTATGGCAAAATCCTCCTCGAGAAGGCTGAATCAATCTCCCGAAGAGAAGGTAGAAAGAAGATACTTGTTACAAGCGCACTCGGCACAAAACAGTACTACTACGGCTTGGGATACGGTGCGGACGGGCCCTACGTGTCCAAAAGCCTCTAGGACTCTCTCGGTGATCACAACAATTAAGCCAACTCTTGGATGTAACAAGGAGTAAAGGTGAGGTCGTTGGAAAAGGCGCCGTCAGGGTACAAGGGAAAAGCCGCTAAGGCGCTCCAACGCGCAGGTGTCTCTGTCGGAGACAACATCAAAATCATCAAGAGAAACCAAGTGTACGAAGGAACGCTTTTCCCGCGATCTGAGTACGCTGATGACAGTCACATCGTGATCAAGCTCAAAAACGGGTATAACATTGGAATCGAGTGGACAGATGGTACAGTAATCCAATTCATAAGCAAAGGCGAGAAACCACGATTCACCTCGCCTCCCCCTCCAAAGGAGAGTCCAGAGCTCCCCAAAGTGTCAATAATAAGCACAGGAGGCACGATAGCGAGCCGAGTCGATTACAGAACAGGGGCCGTGCAACCAGCCCTAACAGCTGAAGACCTCCACTGCTTTGTTCCCGAGATCTCAAAGATAGCCAGAATCGACGCAAAGATTCTATGCAGCGAATTCAGTGAGAACATTGGTCCAGATCACTGGAAAAAAATGGCTCACGCCACGCTCACAGAGCTCAAGAATGGCGCCGAAGGAGTAGTCTTCTCCCATGGAACGGACACGATGGGATACACCGCGGCCGCCTTAAGCTTCATTCTCAGAGACCTTTCATCCCCCGTGGTCTTCGTCGGAGCTCAACGATCATCAGATAGACCAAGCTCGGATGCCGCCCCCAACCTGGTAGCCGCCACGGCAATAGGCGCACGAGCGCCATTCGCCGAGGTTGTTGTCGCAATGCACCAAGCAAGCCCGGACGAGTACGTCACCATTCATCGCGGAACGAGAGTAAGAAAGTGTCACACAAGCGCGAGAGACGCCTTCAAGACGATGGATCCCCAACCTCTTGGACGGCTCAATCTGAAGGATCTTGAGCTAGAAGTTTTCTCAGAGACGCTCCGAAACCGTGACCGATCAAGAAATGTGAAGGCCATGGCTGAATTCGAGGAGAAGATAGCCCTATTGAAATCTCATCCAAACTTCAATCCTGCGGTCATAGACTGGTATCGAGAGAAAGGGTACCGAGGAGTTGTTCTGGAAGGAACAGGTTTAGGGCATGTGGGCAAGATCTGCTTTGAACCCCTGAGGAGAGCGTTGGACGCAGGTATGCTTGTATGCATGACATCTCAATGCATCTGGGGGGCAGTAGACATGAATGTCTATGAAACGGGCAGGGATCTGCTTGCGATGGGGGTCATCCCACTAGGAGACATGATATCTGAAACCGCGTACGTGAAGATGATGTGGACCCTTGGCCAAACAAGAGAGATCACCAAAGCCAAGGAGATTATGCTAACGAACATAGCAGGAGAGTTCTCTCCAAGAAGAATTCTTCAGGGCTGAGACCGGTTGGCCAACATCAACTATCAAGAGATCGGTCTCAAAGTCGGTCTCGAAGTTCACCAGCAGCTAAACACACAAGCGAAGATGTTTTGCAGTTGTCCAACTAAGCTTTCCATTGGCAAACCTTCCAAGACTGTTCTCAGAAGACTAAGGCCGACTCAAAGCGAACTTGGACAGGTGGATCCTGCAGCACTCTTCGAGTTTCAACGTGGACGGATGATCTTGTACGAGCTGGATGAGGAAACTTCATGCCTCGTAGAGATCGATGAGGAACCACCTCATGAGTTGAACCAAGAGGCCGTAACCGTAGCAATCACTGTCGCCTCGCTTCTGAAGTCAACGCCTGTCGACGAGATACAGGTTATGCGGAAGATTGTGATTGACGGGTCAAACACTGCCGGTTTCCAAAGAACTTGCGTTGTAGCTCTAGGCGGATCGATGAAGGTCGATCAGACCACTATTCCGATAACGCAAATCTCGTTGGAGGAGGATGCGGCTCGAAAGACTGGCGAAGAAGGACTCGTGACTCGATATCGTTTGGACAGGTTAGGGATCCCCCTGATAGAAGTGACGACGGCGCCTGTGATAAATACGCCCCATCAAGCCCAGCAGGTTGCGCTCAGTATCGGCACAGTCCTCAGAGCAACAAGAAAGGTCAAACGTGGCTTAGGAACGATAAGACAGGATCTCAACATATCAATAGAGAAAGGAGCGCTCATAGAGATAAAGGGTGTACAGAAGCTCGATCTGATCTCGAAAGTTGTTGAGAACGAGGTGAGCAGGCAGCTTGCCCTCATCCGAATCAGCAGCGAACTCAAATCCAGGGGCTTGACTGAGAGCCAACTCTCTCAAGAGTTTCGTGACGTTACAGTCCTCTTCAAAGACACTCAATGCCGGGTGATTAGAGAATCCCTGACAAAAGGAGGCGTTGTCCTTGCCATACGTTTGCCCAAGCTCTCACGCTTACTGAAAACCGAGCTTGAGCCAGGCGTACGTCTCGGAACAGAATTTGCCCACAGAGCCCGCTTCTGGAGTGGGGTTGGAGGGGTATTCCACAGCGACGAGCTTCCGGCATATGGAATATCGGAAGCAGAACTGTTGGAGCTCCGCAAGAGACTTGGCTGCCAAGAGGAAGACGCAGCCGTGATAGTTGCAGACGACCGCAGCAAATGCGAAGATGCTCTCAGAGCAGTGGTGGAGAGAGCTCAAGAAGCGTTGAGAGGTGTTCCTGAAGAGACACGCGCAGCAAATGAGGACGGCACTACGACATACATGCGTCCAAGACCAGGGGCGGCGAGGATGTATCCTGAAACCGACATTCCACCTGTTGTCATAGGATCGGACTGGGTCGAGGCTGTGAAGAAGAACCTGCCACCGATGCCCGACGTTCTCACCAAGCAGCTGATGGATCAGTATGGACTTAACAAGAAGCTTGCAGACCAGCTTCTAAACTCGGAGTACCTTGAGCTGTTCTCAAAGATTATGGCTGAAACTACCTTAGCTGCGTCATTCGTTGCAACAATACTCACAGAGTCCATCAAAAGTCTAGAAAGAGAAAGCCTTCCAGTAGGCAATCTATCTGACGAACATTTCATCGAAACCTTTCGATTGGCCTCACAGAAGGCGACCGCAAAAGAGTCTGTTCAAGACGTATTGGCGTGGCTCTCAAAGAATCCCCAGTCGAACCCCCGTGACGCAGTCAGGCAACTCGGACTGGCGATGCTTTCGAGAAATGAGCTGGAGCAACTAATTCAAAGCAAGATCAAGCAGAATCAATCATGGGTCGCAAAGTTAGGCGAACGAGCTGAAGGAAAGCTGATGGGCATCGTGATGGGAGAGGTAAGGGGAAGAGCCGACCCGGAACTCGTGACGGAAATACTCAGAGAGAAGTTGGCGAAGAAATAGGGCTCAAATGCGTGGAACATCTTCTAGCGATACAGAGGGTCACTCCAAGAACTCAACGTCATCAATCAACCCATCACTATCAAGATCAAGGCCTTTTACGACTCTGGCAATTTTCTCCTTGGATGAGGAGTTTCCTTCCGCAACACGTTCAGTATACTTTACGAATCCAATGACAGAAGCAGCTGTGCCAAGATGAGTATTTCCAGCCAGCATCAAAACTTTGCTCTTCACATTGATTGGATTGTCCATGAAGCAGATCAGCCCTTCCTCATCGCCGTTGTAGCTCTTTCCCGAGATAGACGAAATCATGCTGCTTGTACCGGCAAGACTGAATCGGATCGGGAGTTGACTGTTGAACCTTGCAGCAACTGTGTTGACCCTTGGCCCACCGACAACGATCAGATTTCCTTCAGTTCGGTGCTCGTTCATCTCGGTGTCCAGCCTTACAACAAATTCCCTTGTGACCGGAAGTAACGAACCAAGGAAAAGCGTGAGGTTGGCAGCATAGTGGCCATCTCTCGCCCTTGCCCGATGCTCGCCATGCTCAGACGGGCTCCCGACCACAACCGTGAGATTAGCCCCCCCTTCGGACATGAAAGGATCAAGGACCATGCTACAGCGCTCGAGGGATACTGGCTCCATCTCAAGCTTCCGAGCGCCTTTCCTAACCGTATCAGGAATCAGTGACACTGCCTTGACACTTGACACGTAGTATCTGGCTACTGCCCCCCTCCGTTTCTCGGTTCTTTCCAGCCGAATCAGTCTAGCCCGTTCAAGCCTCCTCATATGGTAGCACACCACCTGTTCACTCGTATTGAGCTTCTTTGCCAAGTCTCGTGCACACAGCGCATTCTGCGAGAGTTCGAGAAGTATCTTCCAGCGTAGGCGCTGAGCAATCGCCCTGATATGCCGGGGATCGGAGTATACTCGAACCGGCAGCACCTGGCCCTGTTCCCTGCTCTTGAGTACTAGGTAGGACATGGTTGCTATAATCAAGCATAGAGATTATTATTAAAACTCTACCTTGACCAAAACCATGAAGGCTCGCCGCGAATGAAGCGTCTCATGGCGTGACTGTTCAAAATTAACCTTTAGGAATGCTTATGTAATATCCCCCATATTCAGGGCGCTTTCACGCTTCGGTGTAAATCAGTCATGTGCGGAATCTTCGGCTGCATCCTGAGAAACGAACAAGCGGCGCCCATAATGCGACAGGCACTAGAACGCTTGGAGTACAGAGGATACGACTCCGTGGGACAAGCAACCATCAGCGACAACAAGCTCGTCATAAAGAAAGACAAGGGAAAAATCTCCGAAGTCCACGCCAAAATCAATCTGGATGACATGCCAGGGCATATTGGCATCGCTCACACTAGATGGGCAACGCACGGCGCTCCTTCCGAAGAAAACGCACATCCACACACTGACTGCGACAATCGCATCGCGGTCATACATAACGGCATCATAGAGAACTTCATGGAACTCCGAAAGGAACTGGAAGATCATGGCCACAGCTTCAAGTCCAGAACAGATACGGAAGCTATTGCACACCTAATCGAGGAAGCTGTCAAGAAAGGTTCTAGCCTTCCTGGTGCAGTCATCGATACTATGAGGAGGCTCAAGGGAGCCTTCGCAATCGCGGTTCTCAGTAGTCATGATCCTCAAAGGATAGTATGCGCCAGAAGAGAGAGCCCTCTAGTGATCGGAATCGGAGAACAAGCGATCTACTGCGCCTCAGATGTCCCAGCGTTTCTTCCCCTAACAAACAAGGCGATGTGGCTTGAAGAAGACGAAGTCGCTTCACTTGAGCTGGGCAATGTTGAGATCAGAGCACTGAAGACGGGCGAAACAGTTAGGAGAGCTCCCGTCGAGGTCACATGGACTAGGGAAGCGGCAGAGAAGTCAGGTTACCCCCACTTCATGCTAAAAGAGATCTACGAGCAACCGCAGGCAATTCGCAACGCTCTGCGAACACAAAGGATCTACCACGACCTCGTAGCCTCAAGGCTGGACTCAGCAGAAGCAGTTTACCTCATAGGGTGTGGCACAGCATACCATGCCTGTCTGGCAGGTAGCTACTCCCTGGCAAGACTCGCCGGACTCCGATGCCAAGCAGTCATCGCCTCGGAATTCAATCACGTTCAAGCCGATCTCCTGAACAAGAACTCCGTTGTCGTCGCCACGAGTCAGTCCGGGGAAACCGCAGACACGTTGAACGCGGTGAGACAATCCAGAGAGAGAGCAGCAACAATTGTAGGAATAACCAATGTCATGGGCTCGACATTAACCAGACTTTCTGACGTCTACATAGGTCAAAATTCCGGTCCGGAGATAGGAGTAGCTGCAACAAAGACGTTCACAGCACAGGTAACGGTTCTAACGAAATTGGCAATAATCCTCGCGGAGAGACGTAAGAGAATAAGCTCCGAACAAGCAGCACATCATCTTGAGAAGCTTGCGGAAGTTCCAGACGCAGTTTCCACCATTCTACAGAAACATGAGAACAAGGTCAAAGATATGGCGAGAAAATACGAAGATCGTCGAAGCTTCTGCTTCCTCGGAAGAGGGATCAGCGAAGTTACAGCCATAGAAGGCAGACTGAAGCTGCTAGAGATAGCTTATGTTCCATCCTTGGCTTATGCGGCCGGAGAGAGTAAGCACGGGTTCATCGCGATAGTGGAGCCGGGATACCCAGTAGTCTTTGTGGCTCCAAGAGACGAAACCCACAGCAAGATAATTGGAAACATCATGGAGATGAAGGCGAGAGGCGCCAACATAATATCTGTCATCGAGGAGGGAGACGATCAGATTCGGAGCATTTCAGACGATGTCATTGAGATGCCCAAGGGCATCCCAAGTGTCATGACACCTCTCCTCTACATTGTTCCCCTCCAGCTGCTGGCATACAATGTTGCTGTAGAGAAGGGGCATGATCCCGACCGTCCTAGAAACCTCGCCAAATCTGTGACGGTAGAGTAGGAAACTCTAATCTCTCCTTATAGCGGACAGTTACCCATCGGGTCGAACAAGGCGAAACACTGTCTGCGTGGCGGTCAACTATGCAAGCTGAATATGTTCCGAAGATACAGAACGCAATCTCCAGGGCGATTTCCTTCATAGACCAGATCCAAATCGGTCAGGAGAACAGGCCGGAAATCGTGAAGCGGGCTCTTTGGCATGCCTCTGAGGAGACTGAGTATGCAGCTGCAGTTCTATCTCTAACTCATGGCTTAGCCGATCTCGATCCTGAACTCAAAGAGGCTGGTCTCAAGAAAATGACGATGGAAGAGCAGGTCTCTCTCGCAAGAACTTTCCTGCAGGATAGCCTAAAGCTGCTGGGCAGCGACCCGAAACTGTGCTACGAGAAGCTCAGGTATGCAGTGCAAGTTCTTAGAAAGATCCAGATGGCGGCTGGCAAAAGGATCGCAAGGACCTGAGGGAGCAGGCTAACTCGTTCTTGGGTAGAAACCCTTAAATGAGTACAATCTCGATGGCGAGATGCAAGTAACGAGATGTGGAGGGAGCTTCGCCATGCTGAGACAGTTCAGATGGGATTCGAGAGCAGTAGCTTTCACTGCGATGATGGTTGCATTGGGCAATGGTCTGTCAGCTCTCTCGATAGGACTGGCTAAAGTCGGCCAAATCGGACTTGACCTCTCCCATGTTGCCACGTTCATCGCTGCTATCTACGGAGGACCGGTCCTAGGCTTTCTGACCGGACTATTAGGCGGAATTGTTCCAGGTATTCACTTCGGTCCCTTGGGAGGCCTTGCATGGCTCGGCCTAATCGGATTACCAATTGGAAAGTCATTAACCGGATTGACTACCGGAGGTCTATATAGACTTCTCAAAGTAAGTCGAAGGACCAAGCCATCTCTTCTAACAATTCCCGTAGTATTGGTGGGCTACATCCCGGAGTGCCTATTCACGGTCTTCTTCTTTCTCGCCCTAGTTCCCCGCTTCTTGGGCCCGCTACCTTGGCTTACTGTCAGCGTCCTAATCTCGATCTTAGTTAAAGCTTGGATAGAGATAGCACTCATGAGCGCCTTTATGGGTGCGCTGACGGGAAGCGCCGGCTTCACCACCTTCGTGACCAGCTTCTTCACTGTGCGCAAAAGCCAGTGACTGCATCCGCCAGACCGGGATAGTCCTAGCGTTCTTGTCTAGAGGATTCTGACGGCAATTACTCTTACCTGATCTATGGTGTTCTCACACCAGTCAGTGATGTTCTCGATTGCATCAAACAGCTGACCAACCAAGAATACCTCTCCGGGATTCACTTTCGTGAAGTCCATCGTGGGATACAGGCCCCTGATCTCAGTGTAGAGGGTGTCCACTTTCTCCTCAAGAGATTCGACAATATCTGCCAACCTCATGGCTTCTTTCGGTTCTTCGCTTAGCTTGTCAACACAGTTGCGAACCACGATCGCCGTCTCCTTCACAACTTGAATCATCTCCAATCCCTTCTTCGTCAGCTGTTCAGGCAATCTTTCAACCGGAGCCACCGACAGAATTCTGCCTGATTCCTTCGACCAGTCAGTAATCCAATCAATGTCCCTTGAAAGATGAAGCAGATCGTCTCTCTCATGCGGAGGTATTTCGCCCTTGGTAAGCTCAAGCGCAACCTCTCTTCTAAGGGCGTCAGCCTCCTCCTCCATTCTTGACAATCTCGCAATACTTGCCTCAGCCAACTCTCTCTGATTCTTGATCCTGTAGTCCATCGCCTTTCCCAACTCTTCCAATGCACGAGTTGTTAGAGACAGATGCACTTGCATAAGCTGCACAGCTTTCGTCTGCCTCCGCTTTCCAAACCAACTCAAGAGTTTTTCACTCATTATGTGTCACCTTCTCGTTTTCAGAGCAAAACGTGTGACCAACCAGTGATACCTCTAGAACTCTAAACTTTCTCTCCTCCAACATATTCCCAAGTTGGACACATAAGCGTTTGTACCCTTGATTTCATGTGAAACGAACCTTCAAGATTATTCTAGCTGAAGCTCTTTCTCCAAGCCTTGCTCCGGCACAGAATAAGCCATTACGTGTTGTGGAGCTGTCGTGAGCGTTACTTCGTCCAGAGGCTCGATCTCCAGCTCTCCGAAGCATGTAGGATGCTCGACACATATCGTTCTTCCTCCTGCAATTTCAACCTCGTATCGGACTGCCTGGCCCATGAATCTAATCTCTACAACTTTTCCCCTCAAACAATTCTTATCGCCTTGCCCTCTGGCCACGGAGATGAACTCCGGCCTAATGGCGACGATCACTTCCTGACCGACTTCACGAGTTTTGTCGGTAGTCTGAAGATGAGTATCCTCAACTTGCACAACAGCGCCTGTTGATGTTTGCTGGATGACTCTGCCTCTCAGAAAGTTTGCCTCGCCCAGAAAGTTTGCTGTGAAGATCGTCTTCGGATGTAAATAAAGTTGAAGCGGGGGCCCGTCCTCAATGACTCTGCCCGCTTTCATAACGACAACTCTGTCGGATATGGACATGGCCTCTTCTTGGTCGTGAGTCACATGTAGAACAGTTAACCCCAGGTCCGTCGTCATCTTTCTGATCTCATATCGCAGGTCCGCTCTTACCTTTGAATCCAGAGCTCCAAACGGCTCGTCGAATAGTAGCAGAGCAGAGCCAGACGCAAGAGCTCGTGCAACTGCCACCTTCTGCTGAGCCCCCCCGCTCAGTTCCATAGGAAGCGAATTAACTCGGTCGCTGAGTTTGATCAAATTGAGCAGCTCGTTGACAAGTGCTTTGGCGCTCAGCTCTGTCTGTCCCTGAACTCGTGGTCCGTACGATACATTCTCGATTATCCTCATATGTGGGAAAAGGGCGATCTCTTGAAAGACGTAACCGATTCTCCTGTGTTGTATAGGGACGTTTCCGATCGCGTGGTCATCAACCAATATCTTGCCCTTGTCGGGTGCCATTATTCCAGCTATACACTTGATGAGCGTGGATTTTCCGCATCCACTCGGACCAATGATCGATAAGTACTCTTTATCCCGGATGTCCAGATCGACATCTTCTAGAGCTACGATCGATCCGAATCTTTTCGTGAGTCCGACTATCTGAACCTGAGGCATCTAAAGCACCCTCAACTCTCTAGACAAGCCTATGGCAGGATACGAGTAGACCAGGGCGTCGGATGGCTTGAAGTACACAATCACTTTTTTCCCTACTGGCATGGGTTTTTCGAGTCTTTGTGTCGGTGTCTTCGACATGACCATGTCTCCGTTGGCTAGACGTATCTGATGACTGACAAAGCTTCCTAGGAATCGCGAGGATTGGATCTCTCCCTCAATAGTGTTGTAACTACCCGAGTCTACCTTATCGGCGGACTCTGCTATGTTCAAACGATCTTCTCTAATCACTACTACGACTTCCTCTGCAGATAGATGGGTAGTGTCGCGGACAGTGATCTTCAAACCTTGATGTAGCTCCAGAACGGATTCCTCTAGATGTCTTCTTGCGACTACTGCCTGAAGGAAGTTAGCTCCGCCAACAAAGTGAGCGACAAATAGCGATTGAGGCCTCATATATACGTGAAATGGCGTGGCGTACTGTCTTATCCTTCCTTCACGCAAAACGGCTATTCGGTCGCTAACAGCTGTCGCCTCCGCTTGGTCGTGTGTGACATGGATCGTGGTGACACCTGATTCCTCTGCAAGCCTTCTCAGTTTGTACCTCAACTCTACACGAAGCCTAGCATCTAAGGCTCCGAGCGGCTCATCAAGAAGCAGCAGCTTCGCCTTTGTGGCCAAGCCTCTCGCAAGAGCCACACGTTGCTGCATACCTCCACTCAACTCGTCTGGCTTCGAATCAGCCCTGTGGCCAAGCATCATCATTTCCAGCATTTCCCTTGCCGTTCGAAGCGCTTCCTCTTCGTTCACCCCACGAGCAAGAGGTCCGAACGCCACGTTCTCCAAGACCGTCAAATGCGGGAAGAGGGCATACTGCTGTGGTACATAGACTGCGCCTCGTTCCTCTGCCGGCATCTTGTTCACTAACTTGTCGTCAATGTAGATTTCTCCTTCGTCCGGAATCGTTAGGCCTGCAAACAACCTCAGGAGTGTAGTCTTTCCACTGCCGGTTGGTCCCAGAATGCAGACATATTCCTTGTCAGCTATCTCCATGCTCAACCGATTTATCGCTGTGATCGCCCCGAATCTCTTGACTATGTCAACCAGCTTGACTGAAGGCATCTGAACTATCTCCGTTTCCTTATGACTAGGCGAAGTGCAAGAAGACCGATGAAAGATACTGCAACAAGGATTCCTACCCCCAAGCTCTGCGTCGAACGCGAAACCGCCACCGTCCCCTTGACCCAATCGACCAATAGCACAGGAAGGGTCTTCAACTTCTCAGAAACTGCCGCAGCAGCCCCCGTCTCATCCACGCTTCTCGTGAAGGTCAATATCGCTCCTGCAAACAACGAATACTTGGTCAATGGAAGGATTATTCGCCTGAAGACAGTTAGAGGTCTTGCCCCCAGCGTCCTCGCAGTATCCTCCAGATAGATTGGAACGGACTCTATGGCAGCAGACATAGCTCTAACAAAGTAAGTGTACGTGATCGTCAGGTGGGAGATTGTCAGAACCCAAAACTCTGGAAGAATACCGATCGCTCGCCAAAAGGAGCCTAAGGAGACTCCGAGGGCTACAGATGGAACAACGATCGGAATGTTCACTAGCCCATCCATCATCGATGTTGCAGCTTTTCCGAGCCTTCTCCTTGCTATGAGCACAGCCATTGGCATGCCTATCAACATGTTAGTGACAGTGACTATAATTCCGATGACATAGCTCAGCATCATGCTCTGCCAGTACGTACTCCAGACTCCTTGACTTGAAAGAGCCTCCATAAAGGTTCCATCAAATAGCGCATACAGGCTAGGCAAAGCGACGAATAATGAGGGAGCAATTACGACGAAAATGAAGATTGAAAGAGAGGCCAGATCCCTTGCAAGAACTGCGTTAGGACGGCTCAGCCTTTTCTCTGTTTCTGGCCACACTCTTGAGATCGGCAACCTTAGTTTCGGGCCAAAGTGCTTGATGAGTAAGAACGCTATGGCTGATCCAGCTATCAATGTAAAGCTCACAAATGAGAGCGGGCCCTCAAGCCCTGCATCTTTCGCATTCTTAATGAGCACCGGCCCGTTTTCGAAAGATCCCGCCACGACAATCGTCGCCCCGGTTTCAGATAGCGATCTTGCGAACGATAGAAGAAATGAGGCAACAAGACTTGGCCTCAGAATTGGGAGAGTGACGGTCCTTACGGCTGTGAACGGCTCAGCTCCCAAGGTCTTTGCTGCGATCTCGAAGGTCTCTCTATATCCGGATAGTTCGCCGACCATGACCCTGACGACGACAGGAAGAGAAAAGACGAAGTGAAGGAGCACGACGAGAGCGAGCCCAGGCGTCAGCACAGCCTGTCCAAGGAACAGGCTCGCAACTCCCTCAGATCCCCAAAAGAGAAGAGTCGAGAATCCCAACGCCACTGTGGGAATAATGAAAGGTATGTCGGCGAGAGTATCAACGATGCTTCCCCACTTTGGATTGCTCCTTACAATCAGCCACGCTAATGGAATTCCCGACATCAGATCGAGTGCGGACACAACGAAAGCAAGAATGAATGACCAAGAGATTGCCGAATACGACCGACCAAGCAGGGCGGGATCTCTGAAGACCTCTGCCGCCCTGTCAAGCTTCAAGAGTATTCCAAACATCGGGGGAAGAAGTACGAGCGCGAAGAAGAATGTCACACTGAAAGCATAGACGAGATTGGAGACTCTTCGGCTTGCGGACAGTCTGTCCAGGATGCTGAGGAACCTGTTCACTATTCGGGAGTCGGACCGACTTCCTTGTTCCAAGCGAAGGCCCCGCACCTGTTAGCCAAGCTCAGGATATCCTAAGGTCAATCATTTCATAGGTGGAACTGCCGGTTCCTATCAATGTCACAGGTATGCCTGCTTCACTCTCAACTTCATGTATGAACTCTCGCGCGGCTTGAGGTAGCTTCTCAAAGCTTTGAACACCCTTGCATTCGGGGTAGACAACGTCGAGCTTTGTGATCGCGGCTTGCGTCGCCCCGTTGAGCATGACTGCTCTCTTCGCCAACTTGAAGTCGAAGGGCGCAGCTCTCCTAGGTCTACCTGTCACAGTCCCAAACTCTAACCATCCTCTTCTTTCCAACTCTTCTGGCGAAAGTTGGTTCTCCAAGGGCCCTTCTCCCACTCTTGTAACAAAAGCCTTGAAGACAACTATAACATCGTCAACGGCGGTCGGGCCGACTCCCACATCTGAACAGATGGCGGATGCGATCACATCCTTTGCCGTGCAGAAAGGGTAGGTACCATGGTAAAGAGACAAGTAGGTTCCTTGGGTTCCTTCAATGAGCACTTTCTTTTCCTGACTGATCGCGTCGCCCAGCTCCTGAGGGACATCTGTGAGATACTTTGAGATTTCGGGAAACTCTCTGGCAAGTCTTGCTTTCCGATAGGCCCTTTCTGCTTGACAGATTCCCACGCCGGTCTTCGTCGTTCCAACTTTCGTGACTAGATGGGCATTTCTCTTCTCTTCCTCTATGTGTCTTTCCTCTATGATTGCACACTGTCGGTCAACTCCAAGTCTACTCTCGGTACCTGTGAGCTTGATCTCTTCCAGAAGGATTCTCAGATTCACCAGAACTCCCGGCCCTATTAGGAGACGTGTGTCAGGGCAGACGAAGGCGCTGGGAACCATTCTGAGGCCATATGTTCGGCCCTGATACTCCACCTTGTGGCCTGCGTTAGGTCCGACTCCTCCTCTTACCGTTATCGAAGGTCTGTCCCTAATTGCTAGGTACGAGACCAGCTTTCCTTTGCCTTCATCTCCAAAAAATCCTCCGACAACAACCGTGCACGACATGAAATTGTCCCACCGTTGAGGTTGGGACGTTCAGTATAAAGATTTTCAACAACTGAAGGCAAGTCTCGTTTCCCGGAATAATTTCACTACCCGCTTTAGACAGTTTATGGCCAAACTGAATGAGGGGAAGATCCGTTGGATAACCCAGGAGAAGTTGAAGGGGAGGGGTAGAGGCGAGATAGCACTGATTCAAAGAGTATATCACAGACGGATAGAGCAGATCTGGCAAGCATACAGGCATAGTTCTAACCTTGAAGAAGCTAGGTAGACCAAGGAAACGCGCCGTGAGCCTACATGAAACCACACTAATCTTGAAGGCTTATGATCTGTTGAAAGTTAACGCCTTAACCTTGGAACACATATTGAAAGACATCTACTGATTGAAGATACCTCATAACAGGGTCCACATGGTCCTGAAGGAGACAGGTAGAGCCTCGGATCAACCAGCGAAACAGGCGAGGCGCAGATGGGTCAGATATGAGCGGGAGCATAGCTTGAGCTTGTGGCATACGGATTGGAAGCAGCTGGATACGGGCGAGTGGTGGATCGCCTACCTGGACGACGCATCTAGACTAGCAACAGGCTACGGCGTATTCACGGAGGCTACAGCAGAGAACACGATACTGGTCTTAGAACAAGCCATAGCCAAATATGGTTCTCCACGCGAGATACTAACCGATCGCGGAAGCCAATTCTACGCCAGTGAAGGCGAAAGAAAGGAGAAAGGCATCAGCCAATTCGAACAATACCTAGCTGGATCTTGGAATCAAGCATGTCCTCTGCCGCGTCAACCGTCCCCAGACCAACGGTAAGCTGGAACGGCTCTAAAACGTCTACGACCAGAAGAAGCATCACGGCCGGCCGTGGTGGTTGCAGCAGTAGCGGTGTCGAAACGTTCAAGGAAAGCCGAGAAACGGCCGGAAAGTTGAAGGAGATTAGTGTAGGTCAAGCCTAGGGGCGCTCTTCTATATGTAGCGCCTCTATGCTCCCCCAATGCTTCAGCTCTTCCGGCCACGACTATTCACCATGAGGGAACGGTTCTGCCCACTGGATCCTGCCTCCAGGGCGAATCTCAGCACGGTGTAGGCGCGTGGGAGCAGGTACATTGTCTCCGACAGAGAAAGCGAGATGGGCCCGCCTGTACGGCCGGCCTGCCGAACAGGACCGACAGCGATGTAGATGGAGTCAGAAGGAACATTGTATCTCGACCGGTAGACCCTGATGGCAGTCCTTCCAGACCAAGCGATCCCAAGTCATTCGCAGACATAGACTCCCCTGGTCCAAGGAACTTCAACCTAGGTCCAGCGCAGAATTCTCCTTCCATAGAATATCTCCGGAACTATGAGCAGCCCCGAGAGTGATGCGAGTATCACAATTGCACAGTCCGATGCACCGGCTAACGGAATTGTGTCGAACAGTCCAACGTAAGGTACCACCAAGGTTAGGGCTACTGATCCGACGACTGATACCAAGAGGTACCTGTTTGATAGGAATCCTGTTCTAAATGCATTTCGTCTTTCTGAGCGACAATTCCACACGACAACAACCTCTTGCAGTGTTGCCCGCATGAAAGCCATCGTTCGAGCCTTCGCTAGCTTCGCGGCTGTCAAGGCGCCGGGAGCCAAGTAGTATTGCCAGTAGAATAGGCCCCCTGTCAAAGCGAACTGAGTTATGAAGGTGGCAAGAATTGAGGCGAATCGTCCATGCAGAATTCCCTCGTTTGGGTTGCGGGGTGGACGTTTCATCACATCCTCTTCAGGGGGGTCCATCGTTAATGCGAGAGCGGGCCCGCCGTCAGTCACCAAGTTGATCCACAGAATCATTCCGGCGACGAGCGGCAGCTCTAGGCCGAGAAGGGCGAATATGGCTATGATTCCCAGTTCATCGAAGTTGCAGCGCAGCAGAAAGAATGAGAACTTCCGAAGGTTATCGTATATGGTTC
>Ga0315314_1000360_pt1 | contig 53791 bp, 60 predicted proteins | sample TDP9_MG_FD_203631 | JGI IMG/M metagenome (GOLD analysis project Ga0315314, IMG submission 203631) | Freshwater sediment microbial communities from Lake Towuti, South Sulawesi, Indonesia - TDP9 | ecosystem: Environmental > Aquatic > Freshwater > Lake > Sediment | place: Indonesia: South Sulawesi... | reverse complement strand
TTCTTAATCAAGAGAAAAACACGAACTAAATCATAAGTGATGAATCTTTTTTGATATTTATTGACTAAAAGATCTTAGGGGTCATGCCAAGTTAAAAAAGGGGAAATTAGATCTATCTGACTCGACGCCTCTATGTCCTCGACGGCTTTGACTTGTCGGGTTTCAACGTTGTTCCAGAACCATTTCAGGTGATAGTGACGGCCTCCAAAAGGCGCAAGCCTCTTCCAATGGGCTGACGTTTATGTTTTCTTTGCGGCAGATTACCTTTTTGTCCCTTAAAGGGTTGGCGTATCTTCTTAGATTAGCTAGGTAGTGTTGTTTGAAATAGGCCTTTCTTATCAAAAATCGAAGTTCATGGGGTTCGAGCCTTCGGTTGGCATGCACGCAGTTTCCGCAAATCCTGAGTACAGCTGTCTCACTTTTCGGTGACATAAGAGGAGCCGCCAACCCAATATACATTTTGCGTATCTTAATATTTAATACACTATTTCGAATTTTGATATATTTCGGAACTGGAGTGAAACATTATAAAGATATATTATATATTACGATTTAATAGTTAAATAACTTACTCAAGGCGAAACTACGTGATAAGTCCGATTAAAAAGGGAATAGCCGTTTGGATCTTCGGCTCCATCACCTTTCTGGCAGTTTTGCACATATTTGACGCTTTCTTCTCCATCACCCTTGGAGCAGAAATCTCACTCTTACAACTTTATCCGTTTGATATATTGAAACACATGGATGCTGTGACGTACTTCTGGGCATCAATGTTGTCAGCATTCCTTCTTTTTGGTATCACCTGCATCATTGCATTTCAGAACGCTGCCGAAGCATTTATTAATAAATTATTTACGGAATCCGAAGTAGAGGGGCAAGATATAGAAAGCCCTCCAGCCAGCACATTTGATATGATAAACGATTCGCTGACATCCACCAGGATAGACTTGCAAACGGTAAAAAATGACCTGATCAGCGTTAAAGACAGCCTAAACACCGTGAAAATAGAGATGAGGTGTTTTCGGTCGGAGCTGGAAAAGTTTAACATAAATCACATGAGAAAATGTCCTTCATGTGGAAGAGAGACGCTTCCTGACTTCAACTTATGTCCTTACTGTGGAGAAAAGTTGTCCATCCGCGCATACATCAAAAGAGAGACCCCGTTAGCGTTTAAAGGACAAACGATGTAAGTGAAATGGGATAGTACGCCTACTGTTTTATCTCGATGCCCAACTCCTTGGCTTAAGGGAAACACCGGTCATATGGATGGGTGAAACCGCCTCAATCGAGCTTTTTTAATAAAGAGCTCGTCATAACAACTCCCTTAGGAATCCAACCGGATACAACAATAAGGCTCTATCACCCATCCTGACCTCCATGGGTTCTGTGAAACCCCTATCCTCACGCCTAAGAATCCCCAACTTAACATCGGTGCCCAACCCGTAACCCCCAACGGTACAAATTCGGTTTCGCAACATCTTTACCACTCGATGGCACGGGATTAACAATGGAAACGGATTTGACGCCGCGGCGCGCCCTACGGACCTCGGACTTCCACCCACAGTTTTGGCTATGGCACCGTACGTGGTTAGGTATCCAACTGGAATCAGAGATATGCCCTGGAGCACCGCCTGAGTGTAGCTTGACAAGTGACCCATGGCTATTTTAAAGCTTGGCGATACGTCTTTCCCATCAAAAATTAGCTTCATGGTCCTCAGCAACTCCGCTGAAAGTTGACTCGTTTTCTCCGCCATCTGAAAGGGTACGTCGTATGGCAGGCTTTGCAGCAAACTCCGTAAAGCTTCTTCCTCACTGGGGGAGAAGGCGGTGGCGAAGACCTCTCCATTCCCCACAGCGGCGGCATACCACACTTCATCGATTTCTCGATGGTAGATGTAAATCACAACAACCCCTCAAATCCATGTAATAGTTTCTCAAAAGGTATTTAAATCTGACAACCGATTCTATGATTAAACTCCATAGTCTTTCGCCGAATTTAATAGTGTCTGTGGAGTTACTTTCGTTTGCGGGAGATATCACCATTGTGTGGATAATGCCTTTCTTACCGCATTAAACACAAGATATGTGGATAATTTCGCGTAAGGTTATAAACCTCTGTGACAATTTAGTATATGAGGACGACTGGCTGTGCCGATGAAGAGAAAAAGTCGTGGGAGATCAAAGGGCGGCAAGGGGAGAAGCACCCTAGTTCAGTGCAGCATGTGCGGTGAACTGGTTCCACGGGATAAAGCCAAGAGGCTCTCTCGCCCAGTTTCCATAGTGGATCGGGCACTAGCCAGGGAGCTTCGTCAAAAGGGCGCGTACATAGCTAGCCGAGTTGATACAAAATACTATTGCGTTTCATGTGCGGTGCATCGCGGCGTGGTGAAGGTGCGTGCACGAGACGAACGGAAGACGTTTCGTAGAAGACGGCGATTTTAAGGGTTAAGTTAGCCCATTATTTTTCTTCTTGTTGTGACGCCTTGCGGAAATAGACTACGCGCTGGAGCACGGTTAGATGCGTGAGAACAGATAGAAGAATCACTGCCCAGCTTAAGGCTTCTAGCCACACGAGACTGAGGAAACTCGCTATGGCCAATATTATTAGGCGCTCCGCCCGTTCCGCTACGCCCACCGTCTCCATCTTCACCCCCGCTGCCTCTGCCCGAGCTCGAGCGTAGCTCACTAACAACGAGCCCGCCAGCGCAGCCAGCCCCCATAAAGGATGGCAAAGCCCACCAGCAGTGATACCGAAAAACACGATGGCTTCAGCGTAACGGTCCAGCAGGGAATCGAGGAAGCCACCGAAGGTCGTGACTTGTCCGCGCATCCTCGCGAGGGCGCCGTCCAGCGCATCGCAAAAACCCGAAACCAGCAGAAAAACGGGTGCAAGTATCAGGTAGAGTGGATGAGACTCCCAGTTCCAATACGCCAACGCTGAAAAAACGGCTAACACTACTCCAATCGCGCTTATCTGGTTGGGAGTTAAGCCTAGATTATGGGCTAGTTTCGCTTCAGCAGCTATCCAAGTTTCAAACCTTTCCTTGATTTTCGTCAGCATTTTCGATTCCTGACATTTCAGATGTTTATGTTCACAATCTTTATTTAAAAATCCTCCCTAAAGGTTATGCCAGAGGGTTTGTTATGATCCATGTGACCCAGTTAAGGATAGATGGGAAAGCAGCCATGGGCTTAAAGGTGGATTTGCCGGAATCCCCGCCTCTTCTTATAATTATAGGACAATCGGGGTTCGTTATGTGCGGCTTTCTCAACGTGGACGCGGCGGAGAAAATAAATGTGGTTGCGGTTATGGTGAGCGGGGTGAAAACCTTCGACGATGTCCTTGAAGCTGAGGTTAAAGCGGCAACGTCTAAGGCTCAGGCTAAGGGAGTGAAACCCGGGATGAAGGGGAAGGAAGCCCTCAAATTGTTCCTTTGAGCTTTTCCTTTTAAGCAAACTTTTTTAACAGCAACCCTAATTTGATGCTTTTCACGTTAATCAATTGCCTTGGTTGAGGGCTAGACGTATGAAGGCCATCCTTGTGGTCGGAGATGGTATGGCGGACAGACCTCTCCGGGAACTGAACGGGAAAACCCCCCTTGAGGTTGCGGAAAAACCCTCCCTTGATTGGGTAGCGGAAAACGGCGTCTGCGGCATCATGGACCCCATCGCTCCCGGCGTTCCCCCGGGAAGCGATACCGCTCACCTCGCTTTACTCGGCTATGACGCCTTCAAGGTGTACACTGGACGAGGAGCCTTTGAGGCTGTGGGGTCTGGGGTGAAGGTTCAGCCCGGTGACGTTGCCTTTAGGTGCAATTTCGCCACGGTTGACGAAAATCTAAAGGTGGTGAATAGGAGGGCGGGTAGAATCGAAACCGATGACGCCTCCCAACTCGCCGAGGTTTTCAAGGAAATAAGCCTGAAGAAACATCCGGACGTGCAGGTGATCTTCAAAAACTCCATCCAGCACCGCGCCATACTGCTACTCAAGGGACCCCACTTATCCACCATGGTGTCTGATGCTGACCCTCAAAAGGTCAGAAGCAAAGTCTTGACAGTTCGCTCCCTCGACAACACACCAGAAGCCCAAAAGACAGCGGAGATCGTTAATAAACTCACGCGATACTTCCATAAGAATCTGAAAGAACACCCTGTCAACTCTGAGAGAGAAAAAAAGGGTTTGCTTCCAGCAAACATTGTCTTGTGTAGAGGAGCGGGAAAACTGCCGGACATAACACCGGTTTCTCTTCGATATGGGGTTCGTGCGGCTGCCATATGCGTCATGCCTCTCGTTAGGGGAGTGTGTAAAGTGGCGGGGATGAGGCTTCTCACGGTTCTTGGTGCCACGGGAACCTACGACACCGACGTGATAGCAAAGGCGGACGCCGCCCTTCGAGCGGCTGAGTCCAACGACTTCGTGTTTTTGCACGTGAAGGCAACCGATGTCGCGAGCCACGACCACAAGGCTCAGCAGAAGGTCAAGATGATAGAAAAAATCGACAAGATGATGGAACATCTTGTCAAGAACGCAAACCTAGAAGAGACAGTTATCGCTGTCACTGCTGACCACACCACCTCCTTGGTTACAGGGGAACACGAGGGTGACCCGGTGCCAGTAGCCATAGCGGGACCCGGTGTGCGCATAGACGAGGTTAAGGAGTTTGGTGAGAGAACGTGTGCAAAGGGAGGGCTGGGAAGGATCAGAGGCATCGACCTCATGCCCACGATCATGAACCTGCTAGGAAAAACCAAAAAATTCGGAGCTTAGTGGGGCTTTTCCATTGTATTTTAGGTATAAATCTTAACGATCATAACGGCGGCAAGTATGATGTATAGCAGTCCTATAGCGCCGTAAACAGGCAAGGGAAATTCGGGTAAGATTATCAAAACACCCGTAAGTTCTGTGGCGCCCAGTAGAATGGCTGCTGAAGCTAAAACTAGGGTGATCCAATCACCAGTGGAAACACCTTGTTCCATCTCCCTTTTGTATCTTCTTTCTTTAAGAAATTCGGCTATGAGAACAGAGCCGAGTATTAAGAGCATGATAGCATTGGTAACGACTTCAGTGTTTAAGGTTAGGATTCCGAGTAAACGAAGCCCTATTATACAAGCCACTGTTGCCGATCCCCACCCTAATATCTGAGAACTCCACTCCACCTTTTTCCTGTCTTTTCTTTCAAACATTCACCATCACCCTTCTCACTGGTTTACAGCTCCCCAAGACAAACCCCACTCTAACACCACTTTCCCTTTCCATTCGTATTTATACATTTCATTGAATTATACGTAAGGTTGATCCAGTTACTGGCAAAATTGAGCCCTCAAGGGTTTAGTCCGATGACCTGCTAAAATTGTGCGTTTTGGCGCTCATGTGAAAAAGGCTTATTTATTGAAAATAACATGGAAAGTAACATGGAAAAAGAACAGAATTTTCAGAGGATTAAGGGTTACTTCCAGGGGAAATTAGCAAGGATAGGCTATGACGGCGTTTTCGGGGTAGCGGGTTTTCAAGGAGTCTACCATGACCTGATGCCAATTCAAAGAAGCAAATTGGAGGATATTTGCGGAGATCAATTCCATGATCTCATGAAAAATGGGTCGATCATATGCATAGGGATAGCGTATCCTGAACGTGTTATAGATTGCATCGGAGCCATGTCAGGTGATATGATCGATATAGACGCGTGGAACATCTATGCGAGGGAATATCAAAAGCTCAACAGACTTTTAAACACTATTTCCAAGCGCATAGCAGATCGGTTTGGAGGCATCCCAATACTCGCAACCATAGAGGGAGCCGTCGAAAAGGTGGCTAATGTCGAGGATTACTACGGAATAGCGGTTTCCCATAGGGTTATCGCCGAAAACGCCGGGCTAGGGTGGAGAGGCAAAAATGAGTTGATTGTAAACAAGAACTACAGCTGTGCCTTAAGGTTCGCCTCCGTAATAACAAATCTTCCACTTACCCACGTAGAAAAAGTAGTCACCTCATGTGGAGCTTGTAACGCATGCCTCGAAACGTGCTCGTTCCTAAAAAACAAGGAGAGACTCAAAAACTATAGGGAAAACTGTAGGAAGTACATCATGGGGCTCATGGGTCTGGGTTTAGTGGACGAGGTTTGTGGAAGATGCATCAAGACCTGTTATCGCGATAGCATATTTAGAGACACCTTCAAACTTAGATAGATTGCACATTCTTATGTGGTTTTCAGAGCGCGCTAACCGTTTACGGAGCCAACGATTTCTGTTTGAGTTGCGAGGTTTGGTATTGCATCTATTGCCACCGGATGCCATGCCAATTCCATGCAGTTCTCTGATATAGAGTGTCCGATTAACGATTTCTGCGGTTGAAAGCTAAACTATTATAGGTCAACAGGGAAAAACAAGAATGTAGTTCCGTGTGATCAGGTAAAGCTAGGTGGGTAGCTGTGAAGGGGGAGTGAGATTATACAATCCCTTAGAAGGATTCTTGCTTTCTGTGCCTTGTTTTTGATCCTAGTCTCATCCACGCTTTATTTAGAGGCGGTTGTGCCCACTCCAACACCTACGTCGACTCCTACCCCTTCATCTACCCCTACTCCAACACCATCTCCAACGCCCACTCCCACCTTAACTCCGACTCCCACACACATGCCTCCCTTAGAGAACGTGACGATCCATTTCATCGATGTCGGTCAAGGCGATTCCATCTTCGTCGATACGCCTACCCTCGATATGCTTATTGACGGCGGACCTAGAGAAGCCGGGGAAACCGTGGTAAGGTATCTTCGAACTTTGAATGTTACACGAATAGATTTCGTCGTGGCCACCCATCCTCACGATGACCATATCGGTGGGTTGATCACGGTTCTAACCAAGTATAATATTACTCAAACTCCCGTCGTGGTTGACAGCGGTTTTGAAACGACGACGAAGACCTACCAAGACTACGTGACCTTAGCGAGGCAAAGAACAGTGATGTACGCTGTTAGGGGACAAAGTTTCGTCTTGGATGTTAATGTGAACGTTGCTGTTCTCAATCCCGCCCGTCCTCTGGAGTTCGATGACGCCAACGCCAACGACAACAGTATAGTTCTAAAAATGCAGGTGTGCAATGTTACCTTCTTATTCACAGGCGACAGTGAAGCCCCATCTGAAGCGAGCATCCTGACGGCTGGCTTTAACCTAAGCAGCACCATCTTAAAGGTGGGGCATCATGGTAGCCGAACGTCCACAAGCTCGGCATACTTAGGGGCGATCGAGCCTGAGGTGGCCGTGATAAGTGTGGGGGAGGGAAATCAGTACGGTCATCCACATCAAGAGACTCTAGATAGGCTGGCTGCCAAAGGCGTGACCATTTATCGAACCGACCTCGACGGCACCCTGGAAATAACTACCGATGGGGCAAACTACTGTGTTAAAACCGAGAAAATTCGCCCGACCCCAACTCCAACACCTACACCGACCATAACACCTGCCCCCAGCCCAAGTCTAACGCCTACGCCGACACCGACGCCCACTCCAACTCCAACACCCCCAGTTAGCCCAACACCGAGTCCCACGCCTTCACCCTCACCCACGCCCACTCCGACGCCTGCGCCCACCTTCGCAGACTATACCCCGTACCTGATAGCTACGGTCGTAATCGCTGTCGTGATAGCGGTTTCCCTGGTGGTGAGGAGGAAGAAGGAGAGAGAGGGTCTATAAGAGAGATAGCGATGCAAACAACGTAACAAGCATTGCACAAAAGACGGTTGCACTCAATTGCTTATCGCCTTACAATACGGCTCACGCCGCTTAATCGCCTCCACAAAAAGCTGAATCACCGCCCCATCATCAGCACCATTCCTCATGGGAGTGAGAACATCCACCAGATTATCGTTTCGCATCAAACAGGGCTTCAGCTTCCCGTCACTCGTCACCCTGAGTCTGGTGCAATGAGCACAAAACTCCGTGTTCTCAATGGGACGAATCACCTCCACCTTCGCCCTAGGCAGAAAGTACACCCTACGATTCTGCATGTGCATACGAGTCTCCGACCGCCAAGCCCTCTTCCGCAACTCCCCCTCCACCCCATTCAAATCATAGTGATGACGCCCATAATAGTCTGAGCCCACGTTCACAGGCTCTAACTCTATCAACTGAAGAATAGCTCCGCTTTGCTCCGCAAAATCGATCATCCTGGGAATCTCATGATCGTTCACGCCCTTCAAAAGGAGCATGTTCAGCTTCACGGGATAGAGACCGGCGTTCACTGCCGCCTTCACTCCGTCGATGACGTCCCTCAGGTTTCCACCAGTCACTGTTCGATAAATTTCACGGTCCAAGGTGAGGAGGTTCACGTTCACCCTAGCCAAACCGTTCTTCCGAAGCTCCTTCGCGAAAGAAGAAAGAAGCGTTCCATTGGTGGTCATGGATAAGTCTCGCAAGCCCTGAAGCTCAGTGATGCCCTTCACGATTTGAGGAATGTCGGATCGGAGAAGGGGCTCACCCCCGGTCAGTTTCACTCGGAAAATGTCAAGGGCGAGGGCTGCCCGAGCTATGCGGATAATTTCCTCCAAGGACATCTCCGTGGATGGGGAGGTTTCCCCCTCTCTGTGACAGTAGGGGCACCTTAGGTTGCACCTCTGCGTCACTGAGATCCTTAAGTTCAGCGTAGGTCTGCCATAGTTGTCGTAGATCATTTAGGCCATCCTACTTTTCGCGAGCGTGCTTTATGATATGCCCGGCCTCTGGTAATATAAGCTTTTCAACCGCTAAGGAGGCCGCGTGAGGAGAGCCGGGAATGCAAAAAACAGCTTTTCCCTTCGAAACCCCTGCAATAGCACGGGTTAGAATAGCCGCTGAACCAATCTCCTCATAACTGAGCCTTCTGAAAATCTCGCCAAAGCCGTGGAGTTCCTTCTCGAGAAGGGGCTGAACCGTCTCGATGGTCACGTCCGTGGGACTGATTCCCGTTCCACCACAGGTAATGATGGCGTCCACTCTTCTTGATTTCAGTGCCCTTCTTACGGATCGTTCGATGAGACCCCTATCATCGGGCACCACTGTTCGGAAGGTGACGTTATGCCCATGCTTTTGTAGAGTTTGAGTGATCAAGTCGCCGGAGGGATCCTCAACGTGCTTCTCCGATTGGAGCTCTTGGTGACGGGAGGAACTGCAAACAATAACCGCAAAGTTAAGGCTCTTCGGAGCTTCAGCCTTGTGCTTCAGCGTGGTTTCGCTCATTTGCCTGATCCCTTCACCTTGCGCACTAGTTTTAACGATATTGATATAAATAACTCTATCATTTTTCTAAGGTACTGATTTAGAAAGGTAAGAATTGAAACTAGAGGATTTAAGGATTAGGGTTATTGGAACTGTTAACTCTTCGTCACATTTATCTTGCTGTTAACTGTCGGCACATGCCTTTCCAAAGTCTCATGGTCGGGTCATGTTATGACTCCATAATGTTTATTTAGGGCTCCATACCTAATTCATAGTGGAGACGAAATATGGTCAAGTTACAGAAGCATAAAGCATACACATACAAGTCAGAATCAGGTAAGAATATCGAGCACTACAAATACATAGTTACTATACCGCAGAGTGCAATTAGTAAAGCTGAATGGGACGAAGGGCAAGAATTAAATTGCACAGTCAATGGTAATACTGTAATTCTGAGACCTATCATTGGGAAGGAGGACGATAAGAGATGACTTTAACAGTTTGCTTACAGGGTAAAGACGGGCTTATCCTAGCCTCTGACAGTCGGGGAACTTTTGGAGACCCAAGGGGTGTCACCGCCCAAAATGATACCATCAAGAAAGTATATTTAATCAAAAACGTTGGGGTATTATCGGCAGGTGGTCAGCAAGGTAATATGATCATTGAGGAAGTTGCAAGAATAGCCGAATCAGAAAAAATTGAGAATGCAACAAAAATAATGGAGAAGGTCAGGGAATTTTCGAGAAATAGATTCAATGAATGGTTTCCAGGATTTCCTTTCTTACCTATTCCTGGTCAAAACTCTGCGTTCTGCCGACCACAATTGCAGTTAACTATTGCTGGCTATGATGTTGAAAAAGAGATCAAAATCCCTAGAATGTATAGCATGATCAGCAACTTTGACTTCTCGCCGAATCTTCACGATTTCGGCTTCGCATTAGGAGGAGTAGCTCAATATGCCGTTTACTTGCTGAATAGACTATATAGCGTGGACATGGACATCGAAAGTCTGAAACACTTAGCGGCATATGTGGTTACGGAGACTGCCACACAAGATGGGAAAGTCGGCGGTCCTGTTCAGATAGCAGTAATTATTCCCCAAGGACAAGCTTATATGCTTAATAAGGATGAAGTTGATTCTATAGTAGCGAAAAACCAAAAGCGAAGTGAAGGACTTAAAGACATGTTTAGAAAGGGTTGATAGTATGTCAAAGGAAGAAGTTAAGGAAGAAATTAAAGTCATCAAATCACCCATCCCTGAGGGGGCTGAGAGGTTGCCCAGTCTTAGTTCGTTTGGACTTGTAACGATTAGTATTATGCTACCATCTGGAATCCAGATTACCAATCCCGAACAATTTGAAGATAATGAAAACGAAAGCATTGAAGCGATCTCTGAAAATTCTATGGCTCCATAACGCTTAAATAGGTATGGCTCCATACTGTCTGTTGGTGTGGAGCCATAATGCAGTTGAATAACCTTCGTGAAGAAAGAGGGCATGCAATAGCTGCATGAAACAGGTTAATCCAATAAGCATAAGAGTTTTCATTTAGGTTCATGTTTTATGTTTTTAATAATTTTTAAACAATTTGAAGAAACGATAAAAACAAGGGGCAAGAAAAATCAAACCTAAAGCCAACGCAACAATTGGACTTAGATGAAGATCTTCATTTGAATATGCGACATTGAAAGCAAGTGGAACATAAGCAAAATGCGTCCAAATAGACTTTCTGATGTACCAGATGTACCAGAGGGTTATGAAAGCAACAGTCAATAGCAAAAATGGAGTGATTTCTAAAAGAACATTCCTAGACGTAGCTGGTATTAGAACATATGGGGTTTGAATGCCTGAATCCGTCAAAAACCACCAAACAATCTTTGACACCGGGACTCCAGAAACATATGCAAACAAAAGATGTATAGCTTCATGTATAGGAGAATAGATCGTGAAACTAAAGATCAACCCAAGGACGAGCAAAAACACAAAATCGAATTTCTTGAAACATATCGTAAGCTTGTACAATAAAGTTAAAAAAAGCCCGAAAATGAACGTAGGAATTCCTATTTGCCAAGAGACAAAATAGTAAAACGGAAAAGAGAGTGCCAAAAGTAATGTAGTAACAAGGGCAACCAGTTTTGCCGTTTTGATCTGAAATTGAGGTCTCATCCTCTTCCTTCGGTAGGACTTTCAACATTCTTCCTTAAATTTTTAACAACATTCTCAGTGGTGCTTTTTCCTTTCACTTTTTCATATTTATGTAAGGTCTCTTGCGTTACTTTTCTACAAGGTTTTTTATGTTTTTTGTCCACTCTTCAATCAACTTTTCGTATCTGTTGTAGAAACTTAGTCTCAGCCTTTCCATTCCAGGAGGCAACTCAAAGTCCACGGAGTACGTGAACATGGTTCCCCCTTCAGTTGGTTTCATTATCCAAGACCCCCTCCACAGCCAGCCAGAAGTGCTGCGAAAGGTAATCTTCTCCTTTTCCACCCACTCTATTACTTTAAAGGTCTTACTATACGATTTACCAAATGAAACACCGATTTCACGAGTAGTTGTGCCCACACCCGTGCGCTGCTCAGAGGTGATCTCCTCCCTCTGGACATAACCCCTCGCCCATTCCGGAATCCTCTCTAGATCAGATATGAGTTCCCAAACCTTTTCTGGAGGGGCTTTGATCTCAACAGTCTTTTCTATGTGATCCAAAAAATCACCTTCAAACATCATATCATCAATTAGAAAAGCCACTATTAACATTTTACCTGAGAGCTCGACTGGCGGAGAATGCGAAAGATCCACCATTAAGGAATACCTAAAATCAATGTGCTGCCAACAAACAGCACAAGGGGATAGCAACAAGAACCATTAAAGCAGAAGTTAAAAATGTTCTTGGCATGGTATAAGATATTAGAATAAAACCTTCAGGGTCAGGTGATATTTGTTGAGCGGAGGAGTGGGATTGTGTTTTGCGTTGGTCTGGAAAGTTGACGTTGCCCAACCGTAAAATTCTTAGGGGTTCTTTGCTTTAATAAAAATAAAGGAGGATAGTATATGCCCACTGCTTATGTGTTGATAAATACGGAACCTGAGAAAATGGAGGAGGTTGTCAAAGATATACGGAAAATTGAAGGTGTTAAAGAGGTCCAGATGGTTTATGGTGTTTATGACATAGTGGCGACAGTTAAAACTGACACGATGGATAAACTCAAGGAGATTGTGACGTGGAACATACGACGACTGGAAAGCGTTCGTTCAACACAAACCATGATCGTAATAGAGGGTTCATAAACTCATCAAGCCAATCCTCTATCTCTGCGTTCTAGGGGTCCATACCATAAATGACGTAAAAGAGTTATAGGTAAAGGGATCGCTGTCCGATCAATCGATGGAAAGGTTTACGTAGAAAAGAGAATGACATCAACAAGCTTTTTAATCTTTAATGCTTAACCTTGCGCACGACACGTATGTTCTGGATGACCGTGTGAGGATACTGCCCCCGCTCGTCTTTTTCGTATTGTTTCGTCATGTCCCATATAGTCAACAACGCCACCGTGACTGCGGTGAGAGCCTCCATCTCAACCCCAGTCTGTGCCCTCGTCTTGACGGTTGCCTCCACCTCCACCATGGAATCGTCGACGATTCTCGTGTTGAGTTCTACACTAGTTAGGGGGAGAGGGTGACACAAAGGAATCAAGGAGCTGGTGTTTTTCGCCGCCAATATCCCCGCGATCTTTGCTATGGAGAGAGGATCGCCCTTCTCAACCCTTCCCTCCCTAATCAGTTTCATGGTCTCCGGCTTTAACTTGATCAGCCCCCTCGCCGTCGCTTCCCGGTAAACCTCTGGCTTAGCCGTCACGTCAACCATCGACATAGAAGGATCACCAACCTACTGTTCATAACCGATCCGGACTTATTTGTTTGTTCCTATAAATCCCTTGAATCAAGTCGTCTCCATCACCGACCTTCCTCAATTCCATTACTCGTTCGCTTCCTCGAATGATTCTATAAGCTTTTTGATCATTTCTGCTCGGGGGTTTTCCTCGTTGAAGCGGAATATGCGAATTCTCCCAAACTTCTTGTGTCGAATGAGCCCAAAGCTTTCGAGGGCTTGGAGATGCTGATTTGTGGTAGTGTAGTTGAGTCCTGCTCGCCGGCCAATCTCTGAAATGTTGAGTTCCCCGATCTCTGCTAGGATTCTGAGGATTTTTACTCGTCCTCTTGAGGAGAAGATTTCTTCGATTGGCATGCAGACGCCCTCTAACTTTTCCTTACGTGGAGTATTCTGCTCAACTCTTGCTCTAGGTCTGCGGCGGGAACCCTCGGCAGACTGATGAGGGTGGTCTTCCCCCGCTTTCCGAGACCAGAAGGCTCTGTCTTGATTATGCCCAAGGCAGAAAGCTCCTTCACGTATTTCCAAAGCTGGGTGTGACCTCTCCTCTTTTCATCACAGTCCTCGCAGACAACAGCGTAGGCATCCTCAGCCTCCCCCATGGATATGTAAGCAGCTCCAGTTTGCTTGAAATGTCTCGCAACACCGAGAAGAAACAGTTTTTCGTGAAGACCGAGGGAGGAGATCATGTCCTTCCGCACCACAGGATAAACGCTAACCGCCGCTCTTCGAACGTATTCAGGCGAAATTCTCGGTGATGCTGAAGCGTCGGCATACTTGCCGGCTCTCCAAAGTAGCTCGATGGCGTAGCGTGCATCCCCTCCCTCTGAGGCTGCTAACTCGGAGATGAGGTCTACAATCGGTGGAGAGACGGTTCCGTAGCTAAAGGCGAGGGCCACTCTATCATTTAGGATGTCTTGAAGTTGAGGCTTTGAATACTCTCCCAGATGAATGAGGTTGCGTTGAAGGGTGCTCCTAGTGCTGGAATCCAGTATGTCTAGATATGCGGTTTCACGAAGGACGCAGAGGAGAGAGAGCCTCTGGGGAGCCTTCAAGCGGTCTTCTTGGATGCGGGTGAGATTGTATAGGGGGTCGGATCCCTCACTTTGGATAAGTGTCTCCAACTCGTCCATGGCTAAGATGAGATAAGCGTTTTGTTCGTCAAGAATCTGCATCAGCATTTGAAGGAGCTCCTCTGCCGAGTAGCCGCGTCTGGGGAAATGAGGATAAAACCTTAGGATGACTCGCTGAAGGATCATGAAAAGGCTTCCCCTGCACTCGCGGCAATTAACGTGAACGTAATGTAGGTTGATTCCCCGGTCCTGCGCCTCCTTTACTATGTTTAGTCCGAAGTGCTGGGAAAGAACCGTTTTTCCGGTTCCGATCTTTCCAGAAATTAGGACGCGCTGCGCCATTTTCCCGGGGCTTTCGACGGCGAAGCGGAAAAACTGGTTTAGAAGGTTGAGTTGGGGCTCCCTGTGGGGGAGGCGAGGCGGCACGTAGTTGATGTCCATTTTGCTTTCGTCCTTGAAAACACTGGGGTATCGATGCATGTTTCAGCCCATAGTCTTCATGATAGGAGACCAATTTATTGTTTTTGTCCCTTAGAAAGGAAATAAAGGTCTGGGAAAAATGGAAGTGTCTGCTGGCTCTTGAGTGATAAATTTGATATACTGAAATAATCCAAACATATTGCGATTAGCGTTGAGGCTGTCTACGGTGCTTATGGGGTGTGGCGGTTTTCTCGTGTTGGGAGTCGTGGGTCTCGAATGGTTTGATCTAATTCAGCTTCTTTATTATTCTCCTGAGCATCTTGCCCTCGTGGGATGGCGTTTTCTCTTACAACTCGCCTTTACTTTGATGGGCATAGGCTTTGTGATCAGCCCAAAATACCTTGGCACAACGATAAGAACCGGTGCCATCGGAGCCTTGACAATGATTTCACTTATTGGAACACTGGCTTCCTTCCCCTTGCAGAATCTACTCGGTTTCAACCGGTTTATGGGCATCATATTCTTTGGAGCCTTACTCCTGACACACATTGGAAGCATCATGAAATATGGCGAGATAAAAGAGCGCCTAGGAAAAAGCAAATGGACATGGGAGTGACACTAATCGGAGTTTTATACCGCATTGAGTGGTGTGGGCTCTCGCACTCAAGATCTCAATCACTAGTCAGTGGGGCCAGAGTCGTCATCGCCCACCGAGCAAAATAAATGCAGATCTCACATAAAAGGATATAGCTGGAAGACGGTGTGTCGGATAGAGTGCTTAGGAAAATCAGGGTTGGTCCGTTGGCTTCTGAGAGTTTCGGCGTGAGGTCCATGTGCACCTGTGTGGAGACCTCAGACGTGAGGGTTCTCTTGGACGCTGGGGCTTCCTTGGGTCCGAATCGCTTCGGCTTTCCTCCCCACCCGAGGGAGTATGAGGCGATGGCAGAGTGCCGCGAAAGAATATCGAAGGCGGCTGAGAAGGCGGAGGTGGTGACGATAAGCCACTACCACTTCGACCACCATACGCCTTCCTACGAGGACTGGTGCTACAACTGGTCCTCCGCCGAAGTTGCCAAGGAAATCTACGGAGAAAAGCATGTCCTTGTGAAGAGTTATCGTTCTATGATCAACTTCAGCCAGAGGCGCCGAGGCTGGATGTTTTTAAAGACCGGGGGCAAGAACGCGAAAAAGCTGGAGACCGCAGACAGCAAGGTCTTTGAGTTCGGAGACACGAAGCTAAGGTTTTCGGACCCTGTGTTTCACGGACCCCAAGGCTCAGCGCTGGGATGGGTCTTGATGACCACCATCGAACACGACGATGAGAGGGTGGTGTTTGCACCAGATGTTCAAGGACCCATGTACGACCCCACCCTAAAAATAATCCTCGCCGAAAGACCACAACTCATCATCATAGGGGGACCACCCACCTATTTGGCTGAGTTTAGAGTAGAGGAGGATCATGTGCGCCAAGGGGTTCAAAACCTCGAAAACGTCGTGAAAAACGTCCCAGTTACAATTTTAGAGCACCACCTTCTTCGTGATGGAAAATGGAGGGAACTCTCCCAACCGATATTTAATGCCGCGTCGAAAACTGGTCACACGGTTCTTACAGCCGCCGAATTCTTGGGGAAAGAAAACAACCTGCTAGAGTCTCGAAGAAAACAACTCTTCGAAGCCGAGCCTCCTAACACCGAATTTAACAAGTGGGTGAAACTTCCCCACCCTAAAAGAAAGTTAGTAAGACCTCCAATCTAGCCGAACTATACTACCGGAGCCCTAGGCTGTACTATGTTCATCTGCGTTTGCGATATAAAATGCTTCTATTAGGATGGGTATTTCTTTTCTTCAACTATGTCTCCGGAAACTGTTATCAAAAGGTTGTTTCCGTTTATCGAAACCACCCTGTGTTTTCTCTCCATGTTGTAAAATCTCCAGAATTTTTCAGGAATCTGCACAATCATTTTTCCATCCTTTTCTTCAATGGGAATTTTTTCCAGAAAGCAAGATATTTCCTCCCACTCAGGCATCTCATGGCCTGAAATCCCTATTGTTGAACTATCTAACGCGTAAACAAAAGCATGCTCACTCCAAATAGGATTACCAGTATGCAACAGTTCAGATGGAACCTCTATAAGGTTCAGCGGCTTATGATCTTTTGCATAGACAAGATTTACTCGCCTACCGCTTCTTTCCAAAACCCTAACGAAAATCTTACCTGCGTTAAGCAATCTCCTTATAGAACCATCAACACGGCCAGCGTTCCACTTAAGCTTCTTTCCTAACTCGTACTGGGAGAGACCAGGATGCTTCTCGATAATGTCCAGTAGAATTTCGTCTGACTCCCTGCCCCTAATGTTTCTTTTCGGCTCCCCCATTTTTGTTCACCTGTTTTGGGCCCTTTGCGCACCGTACATTTCAACGATGGGCAAATTTACTTTATATTCAGCTAACTATTTAAACTTTTGGAATATTCCAAAAACTGAATAGCATTAAATATAAGAAAATACGTTAAATGAACCCATGTTTCGTTCTCAACCACGAAGAAAAATATACCTTGGCCCAGTAATCCTCGACTCTCAACCAACAAATTGGATGAAGGACAAAAGAAGCTTTGCAAGCAGAGAATGGTTCGAAAGTCAAGTAAGATATGGTGAATGGATAAGAGAACGAAACAAACCAAACCACTACCTTATATACACAACAGTCATCGAAAAAATAGAGCCAATAAAAATCCTAATCAAAATCAGACATTACCACACACATGTTCTCGTCTACCACGCCCACGTCATAAAAAAGAAAAGGTAGCCCTATGTGTCCACTCGTCACAGTCACGCTTCTCGACATCCCGAAATACTTGAGGCTTGAGTATCACCCTGACCAGGTGATGCTCTATTCAAATTTCACTGAACTTGCGTTTAAGGCTCTGAAACTTCCTTTAGTCGCTGAGTTCGTGGAAAACTTTGCAAGTACGTTAAGACTTGAAAAACTTGAGATTTTAGTCATGAGGCTACCAGCAAGGAGAAGCAGACCAAGCTATAGGTACTTCATTTGATGGAGGTTTTCAGCCACGAGAACTGCTCCTTTAGCTGCGCCCATCTTCGTGTTGTGGGAGAGGAGGACGTATTTGATTCCATTCTCTATAACCTTATCTTCTCTAATACGCCCCACGGTTGTGGCCATGCCATCGTAGTTGTCTCGGTCCAGCCTCGGCTGTGGCCTGAAGGGATCGTCATGGACTACTATCATCTGACCCGGCGCTGACGGAAGTCCTGACTTAACAAAATCCTTGCCAAAGTCGAGGAAAGCTTCCTTGACATCTTCAACAGTGCAGCGCATCTTGAGAGAGGCGAAGACAGATTCGGTGTGGCCGTCAAGGACGTTAACGCGGGTGCATGTACAGCTGACGCCTATGCTGGCGTTTACAATCTTCCCATCCTTGTAGGTTCCAAGAATCTTAAGGGTCTCGGTCTGGACCTTTTCCTCCTCGCCGACGATGTAGGGTATGACGTTATCAAGAATGTCGAGGCTGATAACTCCTGGGGAGCGGCCTGCGCCTGAGAGTGCTTGGAGGGATGTCATGATGACGGACTTTATGCCGAAGCGTTCTTGGATGGGTTTGAGAGTTATGACGAGGCCTGTAGTGGTGCAGTTAGGCTGAGTTGTGATGAAGCCCTTCCAGCCCCGGTTCTTTCTTTGGACATCGATGAGCCTTGCGTGCTCCGAGTTCACTCCTGGGACAAGTATGGGGACGTCGTCGAAGTACCTGAAGGCAGAAGCCGTACTTATTACAGGGGTCTTCTGAGCGAAATTGGGTTCAAGATTCCGAGCTACTTCCGCTTCCACCGCGGAGAACACGACATCTACCTGGCCAGCATCCATGGTAGCAGCATTCTCCACAGGCATCCCAAGAACCTCCTTCGTAGGTTGTTCATCACAGAACCAGCGTATTGCTTTCGTTCTCTCATCCCTGAGGGCGTCGATGTATGTCTTGCCCGCAGATCTTTCGGAGGCGGCTAGGAGTGTGAAGTCAAACCAAGGGTGGCTCTGAAGCGCCACAACAAACTGTTGGCCGATTACGCCTGTGGCGCCGACGATGGCGGCTCGAATCTTGTTCATTCTGAGACTCACCTAAAGATTTGAGATATATTTCTATCAGCGTCTTATATCCTTTTGGAATGATCAAATTTGCAACTCTATGAGCCTCTGACCATATAGGTGAAGTGGAAATGACATCTGTGAATCCCATAACCGTTATTTAATTTTAGTTCCTTCTAATCCCTGAAATCTTTCTTGCAGACACTTCGGGCGCGCGAAAAAGGAGAGTTTGCGAGTAATTTCGCCATTAAAAGAGGAATCTAACCGAATTGTAAGGTCTGCTTTTTTGTTATTTTTCTTAAATAGTAGATTAACAAGCCAATGAAGAAGCCTACTCCCAGGTTTGTGAAAAACGAGATCACCGCCATAGTTATTGCTAAAACAATTTCAAACGAATCTTTGACGGTTAAGAAAAGTTTCCCTAACTCCAAGCTTGCGAAAAACAACATCACTCCAACTATTGACAATGGAAATTCACCAAAGATCATTATAATTGATTCAGCCAAGAAAAGCGCCAAGAACACTTCAACAATGCCCTCCATGAGCATTGCACCTCCGGTTCTTGCACCAAAGAAATATTGTGAGGCAAAGCCGCCAGCTCCATGGCACATTGGGACCCCACCGAAAAATGGAAAAACCGTGTTCATCCATCCCATATTCATGGCTAAGCTCTCTTCCTGAATTTTCTGGCTGGGAAACTTTTCATTTACCATCAGGCAGGTGGCCAAAACCGCGTTGGATAGGGTTAAGACGACTTGAGCTACACCAACGGTGAGTAAGCCAACGTATATGTTCCAGAGGGAGGGGATTAAAAATCTCGGTAGATAGAGCCCAAACTTTAGATCGAAGGCTGAATTCGAAAGGAGCGCTATGGCTAAGCCTAAAAGGAAAATGGCAATTCCCGCAGGCAATTTCCTATTTTTAAGCAGCAGAAGAACCAAAACGAAGGAAACTAACGCCAACATAACATTGGTTGCAACGAATTCTATAGACTCTTTTAACAGAATCAACATTAGCCCCCAACTGAACGCCCACGATAACGCACATCGGCGTTATTTTAGCAATCTTCCTAACCAAACCTGAAAAAACTAGAAAAAGCCAAACAAGACCCATCCCTATGCCGGTCCCATAAATCAACGAGGAATCCCACCTTTCATTTAGGGCAACCGTGGCAACCGCCTTTTGAGGCTCAACCGGTAACGGCAGCCTATAAATCAGCCCAACAATGATGTTGGTGAAACCCATGGCGAGCAAGATTCCAGAGGGATCTAAGCCAATTATGGCTATGTAAGCGATAATGAAAGGGTTTAATGGACCGAAATCCCCCAAGGCTCCAGCAAACTCGATTAGACTGAACTCAAAGTCTCCTACCCTGACCATTCCTACACCGGGCTTTTAGTTTCCCTGAATAATTTCACGTGTACACGTTGATAAATGTATTATAGTTAAACGATCTCCGCTTACGATTTACGATGTGTTCTTCACCTTAAATTCCTCTTTCCACGTTAAGATGCCATCGTACATAATTAGGCGTAAATTCTAACAGTTTCCATGATTTTACATCCAAATATATAGAAGTCAAGGTATCTAATGGTGTGCCACCCAGTTCAAACCGGGTCGTAGGCTCTCTCCAAAGCCAATGCGTGGGCTCACACTAGCATTATTAGTCAAAAGGCTTGCGTTACCAAATTGTATCTACGTGTTCCTTTTCAGCAACGACCTGAAGGTCTTTGTCTCCTGTTATTATTGAGGATTTTGTCTTCTTAGCGATGGCTATAGTTAACGAATCGCAGACTGAGAGGCTTCTCTTCAGCTTGGTGACCAGTGCGTCGCTTTTGAATCTGATTTCCGCCGCTGTCAAGGCCACACTGTTTGATAGCTCCACTGTCGAAAAATATGTTTCTAGGAAGCCCAAGGTTTCCTCGGGGGTCTCGAAGATCGGTATTCTTCCTCTATGAAACTGCAGCAGAAACTCGTAGGTGATTACAGGATGGATTGCCCCCTTGAGTTTTCCGCTTCTAACGTTCTCCAAACACTCATTTGCCTTAGGCGTTATTTCCCCGGTCGCCTTTGCCATTAGGGCATACGTGTCAACAATTATCGTTCTAAGCGTTTCTCCCAAGCCTTCTCATCCTCATCTAGTTCCTTCTCAATTTTTTCAGCCGTAATTAAGCCCTCTGCACATCCATGGAACTTCTCCCAACTCGCATCCTTCACTAGAACGATGGCTTTCTCTCTGAAAGAAATCTCTAAGATGTCCCCCTTCACAATGCCGCTCTTGTCCCTAATCTCCTTAGGAATAACTATCGTCCCTCTAGGTCCCACTCTCACTTTCAAACATTTCACCACATCTGACAATAAAATTAATCAGATTTATATTTTTATCTGAAAAATCTTCCTAAACTCTTCAAAGACATAGGCACGATCTTGAGTATTATCCTCTGGTGGTGCGGCCGCCGGGATTCGAACCCGGGTCAACGGCTTGGAAGGCCGACGTCCTAGACCAGACTAGACTACGGCCGCACACCCATCCAACCCATGCTTCGCACACCTATTACAGAGGGTCTTTTAAAATTAAAAGTTTAAGATTTTGTTGGAGGATCGAATGATCATGGTTTGCCTAGATTTCATTTTACGTCGCTTTACCTTTCCTTCGATTCTTTGTTTCCGTGGAGTTCCCAGGCGCGTTAGATACGTCTGCCGTTCGGTGGAGATAAAACTGACCGTTTCCTTTATATGTGAATAATGCTTCGTTTGAACAATTTCGAGGGGGTATAAGTTGGGGATTAAGGCGGTGGTTTTTGATTTCATTGGAACTCTCGCTGTGGTTCAGGAGTATTCGAATGAGGTTTGTGTGGAGAAAATGTATGAGAGTTTGGTTGACGATGGTTTTGAAGTGGATTGTGAACGTTTTCGGGAAGTTTATGGTGCGGTTCATCATAAGTACTGGCTCCTCCGGTACGAGAAGCTGAGGGAGGTCACTAACGCGGTTTGGCTCTCCGAAACCCTAAACCAGCTGGGATTTGCCACGAAGCCGGGAGACGAGGCTGTGAAAAAGGCGGTCAACGTCTACTTTGAAGACTATCTTCGGTCTTTGAAGCCAAGATCTTGCGCGTTGCGAACGTTAAGAACGCTTTCTAACACCTATAGTCTCGGCCTTGTCTCCAACTTCTCCTACGCGCCGATTATTCACGTTGGCTTAAGAAGGCTTCGCTTAAACCCGTATTTTGATGTTATGCTGGTTTCTCAGGATGTGGGTTGGCGTAAGCCTCATCCAAAGATCTTTGAGGAAGCTCTAAAACGACTTAAGAGAGGCGCAATAGAAACCGTTTTTGTGGGCGACAGCCCCATCGAGGACATTCAGGGAGCGAAAAACGTGGGAATGAAAGCCATCTTCATCCCCTCCCAATTCTTCACTATTGAAGATGCTAAAAACGCGTCACAACAGCCAGACATCATCCTAAACGACCTTTGCAAGCTACCTCGCATTCTGCCTCAAATGTAAGCATGTCCTGACTAGGCGCGTTTAATTTGTTCGGGGAGAAAACATGATTAACGTTTGGAAGATAGAAAATGTTGAAGTTGTTGGCCTCAGTTTTTTTCTAAGGCTATGCGTTATGGCAGGCGACCCAGCGATCCGCACCGACTTGTTGCAGTTCTGGCTCTTCATGTTTGCATAGTGCTGTGGGTTCTGTGCATCGTGGGCAGAACCTGCACCCTTCAGGGAGGTCTAGCGGGGTTGGGGTCTCCTCCCTTATGAGAATTCTCCTTCTTTTCACAGTGGGATCAGGAATAGGTACGTTACTGATCAAGGCTTTTGTGTAGGGATGGATCGGTTTTTGGATCACGTCTTCCATAGGTCCTTTTTCCACGATTTTGCCAAGGTACATGATCATGAGTTTGTCTCCGATGTACCGGGCTTGAGCTAGGTCGTGAGTGATGTAGAGGAAGGTGAGGTCGTACTTCTTGCGCAGATCGGTTAGGAGGTTTAAGATCTCTGTTCTTATTGAAGCGTCCAGCATAGAGACGGGTTCATCCGCCACTATGAACCTCGGCTTGAGCACGAGGGCCCTCGCGATAGCAACCCTCTGCCTCTGGCCACCGCTTAGTTCATGGGGGAACCTTCTGATGAACTCCTGAATTGGGACTAGCCGAACGTCTTCCAACACCTTGTTAACCTGCTCCCATCTGTCCTTGTATCTCGTCGCTATCCGGTTGACCTCCAGCGGTTCGGCCAGGATGCTGAAGACGTCCATGCGGGGGTCAAGGGACTCGTAGGGGTCTTGGAATATCATCTGCATCTCAAGGCGCATCTTTCTAAGCTCCCTCTTTTTGAGGGAGAAGATGTCGACACCGTGGAAGTAGACATGCCCAGCCGTGGGCTCGATCAGCCTCAGAATCAGCCTCCCCGTCGTTGTCTTTCCGCACCCGCTCTCTCCAGCCAAGCAAAGCACTTCGCCCTTCTTCATCTCGAAGCTTATTCCGTCGACTGCCCTCACAAACTTCCGCTTCTTGGAGAAGAGGCCACTTCTCCTTGAGAACCACTTTTTCAGGTCGGTTACTACTAACTCTTCTGACATTACTTATCCTCTTGGCATAGGATATCCCTGAGTTCGTCGACGAAGTGGCATGCTACGAAGTGCCCCGCCTCCTTTTCCAAGTACTCTGGCTGTTCTCCACTGCATATCTTCTTTGCGTATGGGCATCTTGGGTGGAATCTACAGCCCTTGGGTGGGCTGATGAGGTTTGGAGGTGCTCCCGGTATGAAGTTAAGGGTTCTCTTCTCGCCTACTATGCTTGGGTATGCGCCGATCAAGGCGGTGGTGTAGGGGTGGAGGGGACGCTTGAAGATCGATTTTGCGTCTGCGTACTCCACCAGTTTGCCAGCGTACATGATCCCCACCTTGTCAGAGGTCTCTGCTATGACTGAAAGGTCGTGGGTGATCAGGATCTGGGAGAGGTTCAGCTTTTTCTGGAGGTTCTTCATCAGATTAAGTATCTGGTTCTGGACGATGACGTCAAGGGCGGTTATTGGCTCGTCGGATATCACCAGTTTTGGATAGCAGGCTAGTGCCATGGCTATCATGACTCGTTGTCTCATTCCGCCGCTGAACTCGTGAGGGAATTCCTTTACCCTAACTGTCTGAAGCTCCACTAGTTCATAGAGTTCCCTGACCCTCTTCCATGCCTCAGTCTTGGCGATCCCCTCCTTTTCGAGGATGACTTCTGCTATCTGCTCGCCCACATTGATGACTGGGTTGAGGGCGTTCATCGCACCCTGAAAGACCATCGAAATCTTCTTCCATCTCACCTTCTTCAGCTCGCTTTCATCCTTCTTAACCAAGTCTTCTCCGTCTAGTATGATTTGTCCGCCCATTATTCGGCCATTGGATGGGAGTAGACCCATGATCGAGAGAGCGACGGTTGTTTTGCCGCATCCTGACTCTCCCGCCAACCCGAAGGTTTGCCCCGCATCGACGGTGAAGTTGACGCTGTCCACCGCTTCGACAGGTCCCTGTAGGGTAAAGTAGTGGGTAGATAGGTCTCTAACCTCTAGGATCGGCATAGCTCTACCACCGCCTCCTCCTAAGCCTTGGGTTCAGGATCTGATCCAGACTGTAGCTGGAGAAGGCGAACCCGATCGTCACCAACATTATGCATATACCCGGCGGAATAATGAACCACCACCTTCCAGTGGCCAGGGCTCCCGCCTCATTGGCGTAGTGGAGTATCATGCCCCAAGATGGTTGGGTGGGATCTCCCAGCCCGAGGAAGCTTAAGCCGGACTCTGCGAGGATCGAGTCGACGATCCCTATGATGGCGTTGGCGAAGACGAGGGGGAACACGTTGGGTAGGATGTGGCGTATCATTATCTGGCTGTCCCTAGCGCCGATGGACCTCGCTGCCTCCACGTATGGTCTCTCTTTGATGGAGAGGGTTTGAGACCTGACCATCCTGGCTGTTCCGGTCCATCCTGTGATGGCGATCACGAGTATTATGTTCCATATGTTTCTACCCAGCAGCGCTGCTAGAATCAGCATGAAGGGAAGAACTGGAAGCGTTATAAATAGATCCGTGATCCTCATCAAAATCGAGTCGAGGGGACCTCGGTAGTACCCCGATAGCAACCCGATGGTGGTTCCTATCGCGACTGCGAAGGCGCTAGCTAGGAGCCCCACCATGAGGGAGACTCTGGTTCCCCAGAGTAGTTCACTGTAGATGTCTCTACCAACCTGGTCTGTTCCCAGAGGGTGTTCCTCGGTAGGCGGGAGAAACGGGGTGCCCACAAGAGCCCTGGGGTGATAGGGGGCAAGCCAAGGTGCGACAAGCGCTATGATGATGAAAGCTAGAACTAAGGATACGCCGACCGTGCCGATTCGGCTTCCTTTGTATATCGTCCAGAAGTCCTTGATCCTTCTCGTATGGGAGGAGACCCTTTCTCTCCACAGAGACCTAGTCGTCATCTGGGTGTCTAGCGTCATTTTACTCCGCCGCCTCCTTTATTCTGGGGTCTAGATACGCGCACGTTATGTCCGCACAAAGGCTCGCCGTCACCACTAGGATGGCCATCATCAGGAATATCCCTTGGAGGACTGGGTAGTCGGCGTCCCTGACGGAGTCGTATATCAGCCTGCCGAGTCCGTCCCATGAGAATACCGTCTCGGTCATTGTAGCTCCGCTGAGGAGGAATGTGAGGTGCACTCCCATGAGGGAAACCATTGGTAGGAGAGCGTTTCTCATTGCGTGCTTGAACAAGATCTTCCGATCGGATAGGCCTTTGGCTCTTGCGGTGAGCATGTAGTCCTCGGTGAAGACGTCTAGGATGGTGTCTCTCATGAAGAGGAAGTATCCGCCGAAGAAGGATACAGCCAGCGTTATCATCGGAGCTATTAAGTGATGCAGGTAGTCCGAAGCGTACTCGAGGAAGTTGGCATACGCCAGACCAGGAGTGACGGTGCCCGCAATGGGAAAGACGCTGATGTAGTAGCTAAAGACGAGCAGTAGGAGCATTCCGAACCAGAATACGGGCATCGAATACGTGACCAGCGAGAAGACTATGGACGACACGTCGACCTTTGTCCCGTGCTTCCAGGCGGCTATGACCCCGACTATGATGCCTAAGGCGAAGGCGAGGAACATCGATGAACCCATCAGTATTACGGTGTTGACCAGTTTTCTACCGAGGATTATCTCCACCACTGGTCTACCGATTTCTACGAAGGAGACACCGAGCTCCCCTGAGAAGAGGTTGTAAATGTACAAGACGAACTGTTCCAAAAGGGGCTTGTCCAACCCAAACTTCGCTATCAGGGCTATCCTCGTTTCGGGGTCCATTCTGGGGTCGCCCACCATGGCTTGCGTCGGGTCTCCGGGCATAATGCGGAAGAGAATAAAATTTAACGTTATAGCCAGCATGACTGTTACAATTCCTTGAAGAACCCTTTTCCCCACGTACTCCTTAAAGCCCATATATTTCCAACTCGCATAAGTTCCAAATTCTCAGTGCTAGACTCGATAAAAAAGGTTTTTGGAAAAAGAAAGGAGGAGAAAAAGCCTGCTACACCCTTCTTCTCGCGAAGTATACGGCAGCAACAGCGACGATTATGGCTACTACGGCCAGTCCGTATGCTATGTTGATAGAGGAAGTCAATTGGGATCTTAGAGCCTCTAACTCTGTCTTTGACGCTGGCGGCGGTGGAGGTGGGACGGGCATCTCTCGTATTCCGTCGGCGTCGATGTCCAAGTATCCAGCTGCGTCCAGTATCTTATTGGCTAGGAACACGTTGTACTCATATTTCACGGCGTTTGGATCTTCGTATGCTGGCCCAAAGAACGCAGGTGGAATGAAGGTGTCCGTTACGGTTCCATACCCGAGTCTCGCGATGTCAACTAATCGTTGCTTATCGATCGCGTGGGCGATTGCCTTCTTTACGGCTTTGTCTTGAAGTGCTGGGTCTGTCCTCTGGTTGAAGTCGATGATGTAGTCCCACATGCCGACGCACCATGTATCCTCTAGGGGTACCAGATTCGGGTCCATTTTAGCCGCCTCTATGAAGCCTATGTCGAGTTCGTAACGCTCCGTGTGAGCCTCATTGGTTTTTATGGCCAAGAAGCGAGCCGAGGATTCCGCGATGACTCTGATGGTGAAGGAGCCAAGATGGGGCTTGCCCTCCATCCAGAAGTCTGGGTTCGCCACGAGCTTTATCCATTCACCGTCTAGGTAAGAGTCCCACTTGAAAGGCCCAGACCCTATAGGCATCATATCGGGATGCACGGCCCAGTCCCAGGCCTTGCCTTCCCAGATGTGCTTTGGTACTATGGGAACACCTTCGAAACCGTTCAGAGCCCAAGCGTACGGCTCGGTCATGTGAAATATCACCGTGTAGTCGCCCTTCGTCTCCACGGATTCTATGCGGCTCATTAAGGCAACGTCGTATGGGGCATCCTGCTCCTTGTAGAAGTCGACTGTAAACTTGACATCCTCCGCTGTAAGGGGTACGCCGTCGTGCCACTTTGCGTTGTGTACGATGTTGAAGGTGATGGTGAGCCCGTCTGGCGAAATCGTCCAATCGGTTGCTAGCCATGGAATGATGTTCATATCCTCGTCGTAGGAGACCAGCGCGTCGAAGACCATCGACATCACAAGCATAGACCGACCGTCGTCCGCTGCTATGGGGTTATAGTGATCGATATAGGATGGATAGGCCATAATGAAGTCAGCGCCGTACTCCTGATCCACATGGCGCAGGTCGATTGTGGTCAGTCGATTGTACCAATTGAATATGCCCCCAGGCAGTCTGTGGTAGCCGGTCCACTCCTTTCTGATGGCGTGGATGTCGTCGGAGGTGAACAACGGGATATAGGGCAGATCCTCCGCGAGGAGATTCTGAGCGTCCCACAGCAGTTTCGTCCTTTTTTCGAAGTCCATCTCCTTGAAGGACTTATCGATCAGGGCGTCGAACTCCGCGTTGCTATAGCCGGCATAGTTATACCCGTAGTCCACGATCATCTCTGAGTGGAATCTCTCGTACATATGTATCGGATAGACCTCATACCCGCGGCTCATCTCGTAGACCTCGTAGGTGTGCTCCAGGTCAAGGTTATCGTATAGCACCTCTTCGCTCGTAGGAAGGGCCTTCATCCTGATCCCGATGTCCCTAAGCATCTGCTCTATCACGTCGCCAGCGTCCACGGATATAGTGTCCCAGTCCAGCGTCCACATCTCGAAGGAGAGCTCCTCCCTAGCTTGAGCTTCAACCCTTGACGAAAATAAAGGAACGATGATCACTATCCCCAGAAGCAAAGAGATCAATGCACTCAAAACGAGCTTCTTTCTTATCATTCTATTTTCCTCCTTTTTTATATTGCATCATGAAAGCTTAAAACTTTTTATACCCGGGAAGCTGAGCAACAGCAGCCACATCAAAACTCGTAAACTACCTTTTCCTCAACACCACATCACTTTCCAAAACGGTATTAACCACTAAACTATAAGGTAACTTTAAGCATCATGAGATGTCTCCCGAACTAAGAACTCTGAACTCTATTTTCTTTTCTCTGAGATTATCTTAGCTTTTCTGAAATTTAAGGCCTTATGGTAGTAAGTTCTATTTCTTAGATTTCAATTTAACATTCGCCATTGCATATAAAGCTCTCTTTGTTTCATTGAGAATATCAAGGTCTTTTTCCATAATGTACGTATCTATATCAGCTAGTGTAAGCCTTTTCAAACCGTTGATTCTAGCCCAGTCAACACATTGACTGACCAATGAGGGAAGCTCCTCTTTTTCTTCTTCCAACCGCCGTTTTTTCTGTGCCTCTGCTTCCCTAGCGATTTCTCTCTCAGCTAAAAAATTAGCTCTCTCTATTTTCAGTTGAAACTCAGATGGCATGAAGAACCTTTCAACACCCTTGCTCGCCCAAAAGAATCGGGAGAGGGTATGAAAACTCAACTTTTCATCTTCAGAGAATTCCTTTTTCTTAAATTCCAACATTTCTACAGCAAGTTCTTCAGGTGTCCTTTTCTTTATCCACTCTGGAACTTCTGCTTCCTCTCTATGAAGAATCAGTCCACCTCTTCCTAGGTTTTCTTCTGATGACGACACACTTTCTTCTGGTAATGGAATGCCTTCAGAAATGCGTTCTAAAAATGAGACAATAAGGCATTCTTCATTTCTAAACATGACACACTCATTTCCTCGACAAGTCTCTTTGAAGAAAGGGCAGAAAGTATTCATTAAACTTCCACCTTTTTTATTTCTTCGAAGATTTCAGTAATCTTCTCATTAATGCTTCTTTTGTAGGCGTTAGACAGATCAATAAGTTCATCAAGTCTATTCTTGCATGTAGTTCTAAGATTGTCTGCAATACTTTGTATTGTATCAATGGTTTCCGCGTTCTTCTGGAGTTCTAAAACATGGTTGTTTACTTTTGTGATGATTTTGCTGATTTCTTCTCCTTTCAGTTCCTTCTTCTTCATAGATTCTAGTTCGATTAGTTTCTTAATTACATAATAGGCAAAAATATGTCCAGACCAGTTCAGTTCACTGTTGACTACAAAGACGGCTGCCTTATTCATTTCAGTTTTGATACTGATACAACCTGAACACTTTGTTATTCCAGAACGCATTGAAACAAAGATTCCATACCGAGTCCCACGTCTTTCTATGTCTCTCCAGAATTTATCAACCTCTTCTGAGGGAACTATGCCTTTGTAATCCTTAAGCTCAATAAGTATAGGTGTCTTAGTGTCCGATGTTGTGGCTAGAATGTCGGTGTATTTTCCTATTCTTGAGACATCTTCAAATGAATCATCAATAAAATGTCCTTGAAGGCTCTGGAAAATAGTTTCTACTGTGATTTCTCCTTTCTTTACTGGGGTTGCTATTGTTGGCACTATTAGCCTTAGTTGTTCCCTTATCATCTCAATATCGGACTTCAGTGGTGCGAAGAACTCCTCAACCGTCTCTCTGCGTGTGCCTATGGATGCATAGGAGACTACAATTTCTCCAAGGATGATATACTTTTCAATAATCTCATCTCTCTGTTTAATTGGAATGCCTTCAACAATCTCTATAGCTCTTGGGTCTCTCAATGTCAGCTTCAATTTCATCTCTTTAATAGAAGATGGAACTGACATAGTTCATCGAGATATTTAGAATAAGGCTCTAGTCTTTTTAATGTTTACTTTTACCTTCTGTCTTTTCTCATTTTTTCCATAACTTTCTGGAAGTTAAAGCTTATGGAGAGTCCACTTGTTTCTGGATTGATCGCCCCTCTTCCTAGTTATGGAGTAAAACGTAACTCAGAAAATCATAAAACCCAGCAGGCTTTTTATTGGTATATTCTAGGTGTTGTTCATGTCTGCTGATAAGGAATGTGCTCTTGATTGGATTGAGAACAATAAGAGGCTACTTGGTGAAATATGTGATAAAGTGTGGGAGTTTGCAGAGCTGGGCTTGATTGAGTTTAAGTCTTCAGTGCTTCTAGCTGAGGAGTTGGAGAAGCATGGGTTCAGGGTTAAACGGGAAATCGCAGGCATGCCCACAGCCTTCATAGCCACTTGGGGTGAGGGAAAACCGGTTATAGGAATAATGGGCGAATACGATGCACTACCAGGGCTATCACAGAAGAAGGTTCCATGGAAAGAACCGTTAGAACCAGGAAAGCCTGGACACGGATGTGGACACAACATTCACGGAACAAGCGGCATGGCAGCAGCAATAGCAGTAAGAAAATGCATGGAAAATCACAAGATAAAGGGCACTATTGAGTTCTTTGGATGCCCAGCTGAGGAGAATTTCTCGGGAAAAGTGTTCATGGTGAGAGATGGATATTTTAGTGATGTCGATGCCGTGATTAGTCATCACCCAGGCTCTATGAATGAAGTTTCCTTGAGAAGCTGCTTGGCTGTTAACTCGGTTAAGTTTCATTTTTATGGTCAAGCTTCCCATGCTGGTGACTCCCCTGAGCATGGTAGAAGCGCATTAGATGCCGTAGAATTGATGAATATGGGTGTGAACTATCTAAGGGAACATGTAATCCAAGATGCAAGAATACATTATGTAGTTGAAAAGGGCGGAGACCAGCCGAACATTGTACCGCCATACGCCAGAAGCTGGTACTACATAAGAGCGCCAGAGAGGGATCAGACAGAATTCATATGCAATTGGATTCTTGATATAGCAAGGGGAGCCGCCATTATGACGAGAACTGAAGTGAAGATAGAGTTCCTAGAAGGGAGTTATAACTTGATTCCTAACAAGACTATTGCGGAGCTGATCGTTAAGAATATGCGTGAAATAGGGCTTCCCAAATACAGTGATGAAGATCTGAAGTTTGCTGAGGAAATTGCCAAGACAATTACTTCTGAAATGAAGATTGCTGAATTAAAAAAATCAAAGCGTCCTGGATGGGAGAGACTTGCAGATAAATTGATAGACGATGAAATACCTGACCCCTGGGGCGAAGGTGAAATTAGCCACGGTAGCACCGATGTGGCTGACGTGAGTTGGCAGTCACCCACTGTGGAATTTGGCACCGCTACTTGGGTTTTAGGCACACCCACCCATTCATGGCAAGCCGTAGCTCAAAGCAGAGTTGGACTTGGACATGCATCATTAATATTTGCAGCCAAGGTGATGGCTACCACAGCTATTGACCTCTTGACCAGTAAAGATGCCTTAAACAAAGCAAGAGAGGAACATAAACAAAGAATAGGTAATAAGAAATACAGGTCACCAATACCCCCAGATCATAAGCCTCCCCTCGATGTCTGGGAGAAATAATTTCTATCCGCCTAACTTTTTTATCGTAAGCGGTTCCTTCTTCTTAAATTAAAGATAAAAATTCTAGAGTCAATCGATCGAATATAGACCCGGTGTTCTAACTCCCTAGACGCCAAAAGCTTCCATGGTCCTTAAAGAATATTAAAGTCTTATAGTCTTCAACTGAGCTGGAATGGATAATCCTTTTTCAGCCCGCTCTTTAGTTGGAACTCTGGCGTAAGCTAGGGCATTTTTCATAGAAGTTTAAAAGATTAATTTTGCTTCCTCTCGGTTCTTTCAGCTTTTACTATTAATTTCCTTTAATATTTCGGAAATTTGCTTTTTAAGTTTGGGAAGTCTATCCTCAACAGTTTCCCAGACCAACTCAAGTTTTACACCAAAATACTCATGGATTAACTTATTTCTCATTCTTGCAATATCTCGCCAAGGAATTTGAGGATACCTTGCTCTTAACTCTTTACTTAAATTCTTTGTTGCTTCTCCAATTATTTCAAGGGCTCTTAACACTGCGTACTGCTTCTCTTTATTCTTATAAAATTCCTCTTGAGACACATTCTCTATAAATTTCTCTGCGTCAGAGATTGCCTCTAGGATATGCTGAAGGTATGCCTTATCTTTTTTCATAAATGATCCGCATTTCCTTTTTTACATCTTCTATTATGCGGGGATTTAAGCTGCTAAAGATTCCAAGGTCTACCTTTCTTTTGAATATTCTCCTCAATTCATTTTCTACATGGACTAGGTCAAGAAGACTTTTTGGCTTTTCCTTATCAAATTCTATTGCTATATCAATGTCGCTTTTCCTTGTTTGTTCTCGTCTAACAAATGAGCCAAATATGGCCATAAAGACTATGTCATTTTCTTCGCAGATTTTAACTAATTTCTCCCCTAAGCCCTTTTTCATTAATTGCCTTGGCAGACTCTCAATTTTAAGCATTTTGAACTCATAGTTATTATTGCTTCTTAATATTAAGGATTCCTGAAAGTTTTACCCTAACCGCCTTCTGAACTCCAGCCTCCTTCTCATAAAGTTTTCCGAGACTTGGAACTCTTTAGCAGTTCTGGAATCGGGTTTTGGGAGTCTTTTACCCATTCTTTTTTAAGATAACATTTAGTTTCTCTTCTGGAATTAGGAAGTAGGCGACGAAGACTTCTGCTTCCTTTTCCATCTTTTTGACATTCAAGCCTTTTATAAAATCCTTATCATTGATGAAGTAGTTTGCTTTCCTTTCCCTGTGGAATAGGTGATGAGCTAAGCCATGAGCAATGAGGTTACGTTTCTTATATGGATGCAGGTTTGGACCGATTACGATGACACCTAAATCTTTAAAGTAAGCCCCTTTACTTACTCTGCCCAAGAGATGCTCAACCACATCAGCCCCCAATTTTTCAGCAACAAAATCGAGGTCTTCAGACCTGTATTTCTCCCGAACCTCATTTGCTTTTTGTCTTCTCTCCTTAATTTTGAGGTAGGCATTTATTATAGTCCTTTTATCCCTGTCTTTGAAGAAGCCAAAGAACTGGGCTTAAAAATTTCAAAGGTTTCAGAAAATGCCTTAAAAGAAGCGATAAGACGCCAAAAAAGGCGAGAATCCTCAAATTCTCCATTCTCAAACGTCGGATGACTTTGAATCCAAGGAAAGGTGGTGCGGCCGCCGGGATTTGAACCCGGGTCGCCGGCTCGGGAGGCCGAAGTCCTCACCAGGCTAGATTCCGCTTCATGGATCTACGGCCGCAAGCGGCCGCCCTAAACTGATAATTTTACATCAATTTAAATCTCTTTTGCCTTCTTTGGCTTCGACTCCTAACTGTTTCAAGGTAAGAGATTATCTTGCTTTCGGCACAAACTTTTGAAGCGGGTTTTCCTCGAGAACCCTCTGAAGCTGAATGTGGTTCAGACCAGTCACGAGATCTCCGTATATTTCGCATCTTTCTAACACCCTCATCTTTTCAGGGCTTCGAACCACCACCTCCACCTCATCACCAGACCCAAGAATCAGGTGTATGTGAAACGATGACTCTCTCCTGCCCCCTTTCGTCACCGACTGCCACTCGTTTCTCATAATCCTAAAGCTGCTTTTTTGAAGTTGAGTTAGCACAATGGTTGGGTCTGAGGAAAACGTGAGGATGTCTATGTCACTGTTACGATGGGCGGTTCCTCGCCAAACACTCCCAACCAGTCTAGGGTGGAAATCCTTTAGGGTTTCCATCACTTGCAGGGTCTCTTTCCTCATCCGAATCAGCCGTTCTTTCCTTGATGGTCCTTCCGTCTCTTCAGTGATCTTGTCGAGCTCCTCTGCAACCTCTAGATTGCTGGGAAGAATCCGCGCTCCCAGCGTTTGAGCCGCTCTCCTCTTAGCTTGCTTATACTCCTTTTCTTGGGACGTGTAAAGCAGAATGGCGGCTTCCCTTGCCACTCGTTTCCTTAAACTTGATAAACGATTTCTCTCCAAAATTCTCCCTTTAGGCGGTCACATCATAGTGAAATTGGAGGTGTTATGCGGCAATTGGGGGTCGATATGTGAGCTTAGACTTCCGAATTCCAACATGGCGTAATGGCGCTATCTTTTTTGCCTCATTATAGATGTCGGAAGCGATCTTCCCTAGAACTGTTTCTTGAGCAAATTGATCAAAGGTGAGGGCGCCAGCCTTTTCCTCCACGAGCCTTTCCATAACATCACGTATCGTTTCCTCTTGTGATGTCTTGATTCGAGTGAGGGTGAAGGCGCAAACCGACAGTCTCAGGCGGTAGCCGTCCTTGGTTGTGACCTCCAAGACCGCGTCAACCCTCGTGGTTCTTCTTCGGACAAGGCTTCTTAAGTAGTCTCGAGAGTATTCATGCCCCCTAAAAATCGTGTTAGCGGTTTTGCCATCCACCCCGGTGACTTGAAAATACATTTTTAGATACTGATGAGCGAAGTCGTTGGTGATATCGTAAAGCGTGACGTCCACCACCCTTCCCACCAGTTTTGATGGGTCGTCGGATGGAAGGGTTCCCAACTCAACCCCGCCAAAGTAGGACGGAGACATCACTACGTACCAGATTTTCCCTCGCCACTTATCCCGCACACGCCTCTTCGAGGACACGATGAACCTCCAATGCGACCGAAAGATTTCACATGGTAGTATTAAAGCTTTAGTGTTTCGTGGTGAAGGTCATCCTATCTTTTCGATTCCACCCATGAAAGGTCTTAAAACCTCAGGGATGATAACAGAGCCGTCTCTCTGTTGAAGTTGCTCTAAAATGGCTATCATTGTTCGGCTGGTTGCCAAAGCGGTGTTGTTTAAGGTGTGCACAAAGCCAACTGGCGCTTGACCTTCCTTCTCTCTGTATCTTATGTTTAGTCTTCTTGCCTGATAGTCGGTACAATTAGAGTTGGAACCAACCTCTCGGTACACGCCATCCGCCATCCAGACCTCTATATCGTATTTCTTTGCGGCTATTATCCCGATGTCTCCGGTGCAGACGTTGGTAACCCTGAAGTGTAGTCCCAAACTTTTGTAGAGGTCCTCAGCGTTCTTCTGCAGTTCCTCATGAAACCTCCAAGAATCCTCCGGAAGACAAAAGATAAACTGTTCAACCTTGTTGAACTGATGCATCCTGAACAACCCCTTCGTATACTTGCCGTGGGCACCCACCTCTTTCCTGAAACAAGGACTAACTCCCACGAATTTTATCGGTAAATCTTCCTTGTTAATGACCTCGTTCATGAAGAGGGCGGCCATGGGGTGTTCGCTCGTGGCTATCAAGTATAGGTCTTCCTTCTCTACCTTGTAGAGCTGGTCTCCAAAAAATTCGAGGTCAGTGACTCCAAGATAGGGCTTCTTTCGCATCATGAAGGGCGGTTCTATGAGCATGTAGCCTCTCTTTCTCATGAAATCTACCGTGTGGTTTAAAATCGCGTAATCCAGCAGAGCCAACTCCCCTTTTAAGTAAAAGAAACCGTGGCCCGCAACCTTGGTAGCCCTCTCAGTGTCTATCAAACCCAGATTTAAAGCAATTTCAAGATGATTTTTAGGCTTAAAATCAAACTTTGGGGGTTTACCCCAAATCCTTACCGCAACATTGTCGGTATCATCTTTACCGACAGGAACAGACTCATGTAGAAGGTTAGGAAGCCTCAATAAAGTATAATCTATTTTTTTCTTGTACTCTTTGACGTTTTTTTCCAACTTCTCCATGCTTTGAAGCATCTTTGTGGCTTCTTCAAGTTTTTCGCTTACATCTTTTCCCTTCTTTTTTAGGTTGGCGATGTCAACGGTCACTATTTTTCTCTCATGCCTAAGCCTGTTGAGTTCTGTTAGCGATTCTCTCCATTTCTTGTCGCATTCGATCAGTTCATCGAGCATCTTAAGCTTTTCAAGGTCTCCTCTCTTCTCTAAATTTTTTCTCACAATGTCCGGATGTTCTCGGACCAATTTTATGTCTAACACATTGACACCCTGTTTGCTCTTTAACACCCTTGCTTAAAGCAGGTCTGACATCGACTCTTTCCCTTAAACCTTTAATATGTCATGTTTAACATGGATTTCAAATATTTAACCTATGCTAAGCAGTTATATGGGTAGAGTTTTGAGTGTTGTTGCGTTATTTGGTTTTTGAATAATTTTGGAGACCCTATACCGGGGAGACTAGACAGACGTGTACAACAGAGACATTTTTCTCTTTCTGGACCATTAACCGCTACCTGTCGCTCTGTCCCCTGCTTCATATCTTGCTTTGTTCACCACGCCGTCTCTATTGCCTCCAGTTCTTGACAATAGTATCTGCAAGATCGCCTGAACCTTAAACTGCTGCTGATCCAACCTAATAAATTGCCCAGCCTCTTAACCGGGGTAGATAAGGCCGCAAGGGATGGAATAGTTTTCTATAACTATCCTTCACAAACGTTTTACGAGCGCACTTGTAGAACATATCTACACTGGAAAAATTTAGGAGAAAAGAGAGAAAAATGGCATCATTCAAATCGAATTCTAGAAGACTGTGTGCATTAATGATCATTGCGTTACTGACGATCAATCTGCTAATGTCTACCATGCTTATAAATCCGGTTCAAGCTCAAACGATTCAGGTATGGAGCGATACGTTTGTTGACACTTCCAAAATCGAATCCTCAGTCGACGTTACTCAAGTGACGGACGTTCCCGGCTTCGGAATAGGTTTCACTCCCTACTCAGGGAACCCATTGTTATCCATTGAAAGCTGTGATCCGTGGGACGCCGACGGCGATGTCTTGAAACAGGTACCATCCGCAGTACACCCCAGCGTGCTCTACTTTCCAGAAGGCATGGATGGCTACAAGTTCTGGATGGTCTTCACCCCCTTCGGCGAAGTTCCTCCAGGGGCTCCGCCCAACCCCGGCTCAGGGGGATATGAAGACTGGTATTGGGAGCGCTGCACGCTGGTCAGGTCCAACGACGGCATAAACTGGGTCAAGACCGATGACTACACAAACCCCTTGATCGCTCCTGAGGATCCCGCAGATTGGGATGGCGACTGGCATTGCGATCCAGACCTCGTCTACGCTCCTGGCGAAGGTCCTGATGGCGAATCCTGGTTCTTATACTATTGTGGATGCAGTCCCATGGCTATTGGCGTTGCTTTATCCCATGATGGAAAGCATTACACGAAATACGCGGGCAATCCTGTTATTCCAGTGAACACCAGATGCCCCGCCATTGTCTACAACGCAACAACCGGGATCTTTCACGGATTTTACAACTGGGGCTCCTACGAGATTGGCTACGCCACCTCCACCGACGGACTCAACTGGACCCCCTACAACCCAGACAATCCTGGGGTATGGGGCTATGTCGTTTTTCGGGGCACACCAGGCACATTCGATGCTTACGGCGTGACCCACATGGATGTTATTTACTATGAAGGCCAGTACTGGATGTACTATCTTGCTCTGCCCACATCGTCATACGCTGGACTTGTGATCGGGCTTGCAACGTCGCCTGACGGCATACACTGGACACAGCATCCGGAACCTGTTCTTACTCCCGGTGAGACATGGACCTTCAGGGACGGTAACACCTACCTAGTTCAGTGCCTTTACCGCCCCAGTCCAGTTATCGTGGACGACACGATGTACATGTACTACTGCGGAACCGACAGGTATGTAGCATATCCTGGTGCTTTTAATTGGGAAGTTGGCCTTGCTTTTTCAACGGGTCCTGACGGCCACGTGGAACTCGAGAGGTATTCCGAGCCGTCGGAATATGTAGCTAGGCCAGGCGAGACCATCGCTTGGTATCACATGAACGAGGGTCCACCTGCGCCGCCCGGTGAGTACTCGCCCAAAGACCAGACCTTGGCTTGGTACCACTTCAACGAGGGAACAGAGACTACGGCAGGAGATTCTAGTGGCAACAACAACCACGGAACACTGGATTTACCCACATGGACGACAGGGCTCTACGATTATGGTCTGTCGTTCGATGGAAACGATAGGGTGACGGTGCCCGATAGCGCGACGCTTAACCCCACTTCAGCCATCACCATCGAGGCATGGGTCAACCCCTCCGTCGACAAGAAAAACAACTACGTCCTATGCAAGATGACACCAGCTGGTGCCGACTATTCCTACGGTCTGAAGCTCGAGAACACCTATACGGTTTCGTACTCGGAGATCGGAGCCTTCATTACAGACCCTTCAGGCGTCATATACTTCGCGTACGGCGGCTCAGTTCCCACCGGAACCTGGACTCACATAGCCATGACCTATGAGATGAACCCAACAGACCCTACTCACATTAAGCTTTACAAGAACGGCGTTGAGGTGACCTACAGATATGGCGACCCGGGGGAGGCTACAGACACAATTCCTGCTGGCACCCTCATCCGCACCAACAGTGGCCCACTTACCATCGGATGCCTCCCCATCGCTACACCACTTTACTATCAAGGGGTCATGGACGAGATTAGAATCTTAGGCAGAGCCCTGACCGCGGAGGAAATCGCAGCGGACGCAGGCTACTCACCCATTGTGCTGGACTCGAGCGGCAACGATAACCACGGCTCACCCATAGGAGGAGTCACTTGGACCGCTGGCATGTTCTCTTACGGCCTGGACTTTGACGGCTCCACTGGATACGTGTATGTTCCATACTCTCTCACTCTAAACACAGCTGATGAGATTACCATAGAAGCCTGGATCCACCCCGATGTTACGAAAGATAACAACTACATCATCTCAAGATGGCTTGGGACGTACCCAGGGGGCGTTGGATCCTACGGATTTAAATTGAACGGAGGAACCACACCAGGAATTGCTAGCTGGATTATGCATGGGGGAACCCTTTGCGAATCGATTTCCGCCTTCACCCCGCCAGCGGGAGAATGGTGCTTCGTAGCAATGACCTACGATTCAAGCGAGAAAAAGATCAAGCTCTACTACAACGGAGAGGAAGTACCCTCCTATTATAAGCAAGATACAGTGCCCGAGGACGGAACTATAGATGCTTCCACAGTCGACCTCTTCGTCGGCAGGCTTCTCTACGGCACAACCAACTATTACTTCGACGGACAAATGGACGAACTTAGAATTCTGAACCGCACCCTTACCCCAAGCGAGATATTAGCCGACTATGGAGCTATGTATAAATCCTCAGGAAGCCTCACCTCAGTGTTGATCACGCCTGGATCAACATGGGACCGATTCTACGCCATCGACGAATGCCCAGCAGGCACCAGCGTCCAATATTCCATCCTCAACGAAGCAGGAAGCATTCTCATACCATCCGTCAGCGACGGAGACGACATATCTTCCCTCGGAGACACTCCAATACGGCTTCACGCAGAACTAACAACAAGCGATCCCTTATCCACGCCGATACTACATGAATGGAGCGTCACATACGTTACGGAAGTTCCAAACACGCCTCCGGTTGCAAGTGGTCTGACGATAACTCCATCATTACCATACACAACAAATAATCTGGTTGGAATCTACACCTACGACGACGCTGATGGCGATTCCGAATCCGGAACCGAGATCAGATGGTACAAAAATGATGTTCTACAACCAGAGTACAACGATCTGTTAGCTGTTTCATCCTCGTCGACGACGCCAGGAGAGGTATGGTACTTCACGGTCAGACCCAGAGACGGAAAAGACTTCGGGACTCTGCAAACTTCGCCCTCTGTCACAATCAGAGCCTTTATTTTCAGCGACGGCTTCGAAGCTGGTGTCCCTGGAAACTGGGATCGTCGATTTCAGACTAGCGGAACGATTACTCAGTCTAGTGAGCAGGCGCATCATGAAAGCAACTCTGCAAAGGCAGACGTGACTGCGGCCGGAGGCTACGCTGTTGTGTCTGAAACGTTGAGTCCTCTACTTTCCACCGCTCACATGCGATGCTACGTTTACTTCACCGCCTTTCCCGCCGCCACTTATCAAACAGGCTTCTTGTGGAGTTCGGGAGATACGGGAGCTGCGCCTGTTTATAACATCGTTGCAGCTACTGTTTATAACGATGGTGGAACCGTTAAGTGGGCCATGGTGTACGAAAACGCCGGCGATTACAGAGCTGTTGCTAGCACTCCTTTGCCTCAGTTAAACACATGGTACTGCGTAGAAATCAAAATACTTGTTCATGGAACTTCTGGCGAAGCCCGCATGTATGTTAACGGCGTGGAGATTCTAACTCAGACAGGATTAGACAACGATGCCTACGGAAACGTTGAATACTGTGTTGCGGGAAGCTCCAGGTTGCCTCTCGGAACAAACGGTGTTGCCACGTGCTACGTTGATTGTGTTGCTGTTGCTGACACATACATAGGAGCCGAAGAAGAACTACCTCCACCTCCTCCACCAGATATTACTCCTCCAACCTACTCTGATGTTGGAACCAACACGACTGTTGCGGGTCAACCATGCCTCTTCCACGCAAGATGGACAGATGACACGGGCTTAAGCGGATACATCTTCTCGACCAACAACACGGGAACGTGGGTGGATGATGCTTGGACGCCACTGAGCGGTTTATCAGATTGGAGTAACGCAACTAAAACATTGAATCCAACGCCTGGAGTGGTTGTTCAGTACCAATTCCATTGTAACGACACATCCAATAATTGGCAGAGTACACCAATTCAATCACTGGTCGTAACTGAAGTAGTCTGGTACCCTGACCAAGTATTCTCTGTTTCATCCAACTCAACAGTGTCAGAACTAATCTTTAGTTCTACCGCCAGAGAGATCACTTTCACCTTAACAGGTCCAGACGGCACCACGGGATACTTGGACATATTTATATCAAAGAACCTGGTTCCAAACATTGATGATCTTACAATCTACTTTGATGGGGTCGAACAGAGCTATGTGGCTATTTCCCTTGATAACATCTGGTACATCCATCTGACCTATGAGCATAGTACTCATACCCTGAGAATCACGCTAGCTTCAGCTTCGCCGACATATACTTTCACCGAACTAGCAACAAAATTGATCGTAGGCACAATGATAGCCTCGGTTGCCTCGTTTACGTTATTAGCTCTGTTCCGAAAGAAGAAGATCACAAAGTAACCTCCCACTCCCCCTCTTTTTTTCAGCGTATGTTGGCCATCAAAGGAACTGTAACTTATGATCCGCACAAAAAACAGCGACAAGGAAGCTTGGATAAGGCATAGTTTTTGACAATTCCAACTTTTACATACTAAACGCTGTGTTGCTTTAACCTATGCGACAAACTTAACGGTGAAGTTGGTTGGGGTGAGCTTTCAAACCCTTTGCAACCGAGAAAGCCTTTTCTGCTATGGAGATGCAGCACAAAAGGTCGTCAATCGTCGCCATGAAGGTTTGGAGTCTTGTTTCGCATCTCACCCACGTGAGCACCTTGAAGCCTTTTCGTGTAGTTTTGATAAACAAACCGGACGGAACCTTTATGTTGTCTGGTGAAACAGCTTTGACAACGGCTTCCGCCTCCCTCTCGTTTTTGTAGGAAAGCGTAATCTCAGCCTCCAAGCTTCGTTTCTCCTAACTGCTTTTTGACAAACTCGTCCACAAGTTTGACAAAGGATTCCACGTGTTTGATGGGAATCTGCGCTCCAGCAGCGATGTTGTGCCCTCCCCCTCTACCTGAGTGCTCTTCCGCGGCAATACGCATAATCTCTCCAAGGTTGAGACCCCTACTCGTTAGAAGGTCTAGTGCCCTCGCCGAGACCTTAGCCACGTCTTCCTCTGGAACTGTGGAGTAGGCGATGATGGGTTTCTCAGGCTTGGGAAGGCTTGTGGAGAGGATAGAGGACACGGTTCCGATCACCTTCTCATCGATGAAATCTTCTCCCCGCACCACGTAGATGCTGTTTAACTCCTCGATGCGGCCAGGTTTTTCAGTTAACCAGCCCAGATACTTAGTGATGGTTCGACGGTATTCCTCCAGCACGGTGTTAGCTTCCTCAAAAGCGGTTCCTCTATCACCCATGCAGATGGCTACACCGAGACCAGGCTTATCCATTCGTCCGGTGGCGTTGAGCAGAACCGCAAACTCCCGAGCGTCCCTGAGAGGGGTCCAAGGCTCCTCACGCGTTAGCGTGTAAACGCTTCCAATCAAGGTCAGCGCGACGTCACTGGAAAATCCCTTCGACACGAGGTAGTCAGCCAGTGCAGAAAACAGCTTCTTTTTCTCCTCTTCTGAAAGGTCCCTCAACGCCCTCCACTTGTCCATGTGTTTCGGGGTGATCCCTAAGCTCGCGAGAAAGGCTAAGCTTTTGTCTTCCTCCCCACTTATACCCGGTATAAAGGGGTTTGTGGTGCAAGCCAGTGCCTTATGAATTGGGCGCGTTTCTCTTCCGAAAAAAAGAAGGTCGGTTTCAAGCTTCAAATAGCCGGCGTTTACCGCATCTTCCAGTATCGTCTCGTTAACGCCCCCCAGTCTTCGCTGAGCATATTTGTCCTGTAGGTCTCCAAGTGCCCCTACAATAGCGAGGCAAGCCAAATCAACGTTCTTTTCATCCAAAGCTTTGGCAATAAAGTAAGCTACTCCGGCTCCGCTGAGGTCCCGGGATCCGTCGATCCCGTGAATGTGAGGGTTTACCTGGATAAACGCCGACGAGGTTTCTCCAACAAGTTGATGGTGGTCAATTATGACTACGCGATAGTTGGAGAGTTTTTCGCTCAGCAGGTCGAGGTAGCCGCTTCCAAGGTCGGTGAAAATGGTTAAGGAAGGCTTTTCCGCGGCTATTTCATTCACCACTCCCTCATCGATCCACTTCTCGATTCGAATGCGAACTCTCCCTCCCGATCTAACCAAGGACCTTCCCATGATTCCCGCAGCCGCCAATCCATCCGCATCGAAGTGGGAAATAGTGTGGATGACCTCTTCCTTTTCAATGTGCTTTAAGATGAGATCAGCTGCTTCAGAGGCGGTGTTCAAAAGGGCGCTGACTTGTTCTTTCTTGATAGACATAAAAACCCCTAAGAAGTGGAGATGGCCTTAAATTGGTACTCCCAGTCTGGAGGCAACAAACCCTTACGTTTGTAGTATCTCGAGAGATTGTAAATCTTGGCCTCAATGACTTGAAGAGCCCGCTTATTATACAGATCCTTTTTGCTCCTTTCAAGATGAACACGAAGGCGAGTAGCCTTCCCCAGCAACGTTTCCAAGTCCTCGGGAACGGAGGGCGCCAACTCTGCCTCCCTTAAAATTTGGGAAACGGTTTTTCCTGTGATGGGCTTAGTGAGGGGAATACTGTGCTGGTCGCGTAGAATGGCCCCGATCCTGCTGGGGCTGTGACCCTCCTTCGCAAGTTTGATAACCAAGGCCTCCACCTCTTCAGGTTTGTACTTACACCAAGTGGGAGGCCTCTTGCTGACGGGTCGGGTGGAATGCGACCCTCCCTTTTCTCTCTTTGGCAATTTTTATCCTCCAAAGACCCTTTAAGAGCGAGCAAGTGCTAATATTTAAAACCTTCGATACACCGTTTTAATCCCGTTGTAACTAGCCATCCGCACATAGCATGTGACCAGTAATTGATTGGAAATCTACGTATGATAATATATAAGAACGAAAACCCTCATGTGTTTTAGAGGCCATACCATAGGGTTAAGGTCTATGAGGGGCTGGCTTAAGAATTTAGAGGTACTTTGATGTTTAAGGCTGGGAAACGCCTAGCCGGAGCCTGCATAATTTTAATCTGCATAGTATTCGGTCTTCTAGTTGCCTATCGTTTGAGCGACCTCCTTAGAGTTCGTGAGGATATAGAGTACAGGCGTACCGCAGAGGCGGTGTTTAGTGACGTTTTGAGGGAAATGGAAAAGATTAGGGGTCTCCCTTTTCTCGGCAGGGTGGAGTTGGAGATAGTTGAGGTCAGCTGGGTGAGGGAGAACTGGGGGTGGAAACAGGTTGAAGCAGCCTCAAGGGAGATTGAGAGCATCTCTTCTTCCGCATGGAGTATCCCATAGGCATCTTTATACTAATCGAGTTCGCCAAGTGGCTAACCCTACTTTTTTCTGGAAGCTTACAGTATGAACCTTTCCTAGCCACGAATACTGTCATTCTGGGAGCCTTCGGCCAAGGGGCGAGTCGACATGAAGTATTTTACCTTAATCCGTCTATTCTGCTTCATGTTTCAGAGAAGATTTTCTGAACACAAAGAGCTGGTGTATCAACATGGCCGTTAGGATGATGTGCCTCGAGAATATGGAGTGCCAATAATAAGAGGGGAAATTCAGGAACTCGATGCTCCCGACAAAAAGTAAAGCCGCCAGTATAATGGGAGTAAAGATGGGGTAAACGATGGCTATCCACGGGAACAGCCAGAAAATGAAATAAGAGGATATCCCCCTTGAAAACATCAACAGGGAAAGGAGGAAGATCAAGACCCCGTTGGACAGGAACTCCCTTTTTCCCAAGTACCTGAAAAGGAAAAGTAGAGTTAAAAGCAAGAGTCCGATTTGGAGAACGGTGAGAGAATCAGGGCCCGCGGATACCGTTCCATAAACCGGTTTCGTTGTGTCGGTGAAGGGGTTAGGTTCCGGGGGAAACGATATAGAGGGGTAAGTGAAGGGCGTTTCCCACGCCCTCCTTTCAAGGGACCAAAAGAGTGTTGACAGGAAAATCTCTGGGTTCACGATCAGAAAAGGGGTTACGGCGAGGGCGCAGAGAAACAGAAAAAGAATGACGTAGACTTTCACTCTGCCTCTTTCTCTTTTTTTCCAAAAGTAGATTAAGGATAGGGGCAGCATTATGCCGGGAAAGATTTTCGTCATGGTTCCAGCTGCACAAAAGGCGGATGACAGCTTCACCCTGAGTTTCAGTAGCATATAAAAGGAAAATAGCAGGAGGAAGATGGGGAGATAGTCGAATTGGTCCATTTTTATTCCGATGAGGATTTGGCTGTGCCAACTCATGTTGAACAAGAAGAAGTTTAAAGCACAAGTCACCGCAAACCTCCCGGAAAGTTCTTTGACGATTAAATAGACAAGAATGGTCGATGAAAGTAGAAGGGCAATGTTGAGAACTATCCAGACTGCATAAAGGTACAGTATATTGTCTCCGCTCAACGAGAAGAAACCATAGAAAATCGTTGGAAACAACGGAGGATAGGGCGTCCAAACGTTGAAGAAACCGCGGGTCCTCATGCTTCTACCGATCCCAAACCACCACTGAATGTTGTTGCGCTCCATCCACCCAGAGAAATCGAAACGACCGGGAAACATCAATCTCAAGATGACCTCAAGGACGACGAAGGTTGAAAATGTTACAAAGACACGTTTTGGAATTTTCTGACAAAAACGCTTCAGAATTTTCATAACTGTGGTTAGTTAAACCACAATCTGGTATTAAAAGACTTACAACAAAAAGAGAACAACTGAGCGAGGGTGTTCCATACCTTCTTGTTTGCCACGAAGGTCCTTCCCCTCTGGCACGAAATTGTTAAAACATGCGGTATACGTAGTTAGTATGTTCGGGCAGTGAATGAGATGAAGAGTTAAATGAGGGAGACTATACTTAAAGCTGGTTCAATTATTTAGAGGGTATTTTAAATGTTTAAGGCTGGAAATCGACTAACTGCGGTCTGCATAATTTCGATCTGCGTAGTTTCCGGTTTTTTGGGTGCCTATTATTTTAGCGACCTACTTAGTATTCGCGAAGATATTGAGTACAGGCGTACGGCGGAGGCGGTGTTTAGTGAGGTTTTGGGGGGGATAGGGGAGGTTAGAGGTCTTTCCCCTCCTATGGGGGTGGAGTTGAAGGTAGTCACGGTCAGTTGGGTGAAGGAGAATTGGGGATGGAAACAGGTTGAGGCAACCTCGAGAGAGGTGGAGATCGAGGAGAGAATCTACAAGGCTCTGCTCCTCATCCCCGAGAACGTGAGCCTTCAGGAGGTCAAGGTTCAGCAGGCAGGCGCCATCCTAGCCGCAACCTTGGAGAATAACCTCTACATCGTCAAGGAGTACTTCGACCCCTACGATAGATTGAAGGCTAAGGAAATATTCGCCCATGAGCTCACCCACATCATACAGGGTAGATACTTTCATGCTCCTGAGAGAAGGAGCCATGACGGGAAGCAAGCTTGGTCTGCCCTCATCGAGGGGGATGCAGGACTAACCGCCAAGGAATACATCGAAGCACAAGAAGACCCCCCAACCTCGATGCTAAAGGCTTCATTTTCGTACACGTACGCCTCGGAGAAGACAGACCCACTGACGGAGATTTGGCTGTTCCCTTATCAGTACGGCGAGAACTTTGTTAAAGCACTCTACGCTAAGGGAGGGTGGGAAAGGGTTAACCAAGCATATGAAGACCCTCCTCAAACCACAGAGCAGATTATGCATCCTGAGAAATACCTTGAGGGTGAATGGTACGCTGAGGTTGAAGCTCCACCTCTAAACGCTTCAGGTTGGACTAGCGCAAAGACCGATAGGCTTGGAGAACACCTCATACTCGTAATGTTGGAAACACATCTGCCGACGGATGAGTCAGCGGAGGCTGCAGAGGGCTGGAACGGAGACAACCTCACCTTCTACGAGAAGGAGAACGACTACACGTTCACTTGGAAGATTCTGTGGGATACGGAGGAGGACACGGTGCAGTTCTCCGGTACATTCGCCGATATGATGACAGCCTTGGGCGCAGAGAGTTTGGCCACGGGCTTCTGGAAGGTTAGGGGAGAATACATCAGCTTTAAGAGAGACGGTTTAAGCACCCTTATCGTAGGCTCCACAACCATGAGCCATCAGATTAGTATGGTTGCCTCGGCCAAAGAAAACCCAGATTAGGTAAAGGTGGATGGAGCGAGGATGCCTTGATCTTTCCACAACGGAGATTGCGGTTGGTAGAGGTTATAGCTGCCATGAGTGCAGTTTATCTCTTTTCTGCCCTGTATCATTTTCCAGAAAGTCTGGTCACACCCTCCCACTATTCGGATATAAACTACATCTGGTTTCGGGAGTCTCTGGGGGTCGATTCACACAAGTTTCCGTATTTGGATTATAATTTAGAGTATCCTCCTATCATCGGCTTGGTTATATGGGTTGCGAGTTTTTTTAGGAGTCAAGTCTTCTACCACTATACCACCGCAGTCCTCCAGTATCCCTTCGCGCTAATGACGGTTATCTCCTTATATCTGACCTGCAGGATCAAAGAGATAGACAGCAGCCGGATCTTCATATGGTGCATCTTCACCCTTTCGATGATCTGGTTTGTCTACTATTCTTGGGACATCATTGCCATTGGCTTTATGGCGGCCTCCATCTATTTCCGGGCGGTAAACCGAACCAAAGTGTCCAGCCTACTTCTCGGTTTAGGGGCGGCAACCAAGCTCCTGCCGATATTTCTCCTTCCCGTCTTCATGCAAGAGGAAAAAAAATGGGCTGGGCGTTTCTTGGTAGCGGGCATCGCTTTAGGGGTTGTGCTGGTTTTCAATCTTCCCTTCATGATCTACAATTTCAGCGGTTGGCTCTGGACCTACGCCCACACTGCCTTCTGGGTCAATGAGGACTCTTTCTGGTTATACGTATTTGGACCTTACGAGACGTTTCTGTCAAGGGTAGGTTCTGCTCTGCTCTTCTACTTTTTTATCATCGTGGTCTTAACAAGCAAAATGGGGTTCTTTCAAAAGTGCTGGGCGATGATGGCTTCCTTCTTATCAAGCACCTATATCTTCCCCCCTCAATTCACCCTTTACCTTTCACCCCTCTTCACACTAGTGCCCGCCGTATCCTTACCCTTCTTCTACATTCTCGACTTCGCAAATGTCTCAATCATAATTCTCTGGTTTAAACAGTATGGAGCATACCCTGCTGGCCCTATGGACCCTGCAAGCCCTGTCCAGTGGATAGCCTCCTTCAGGCAACTTTTACTCATGTTCCTACTCATAAAATTCCTCTTGCAACGACCCTTAGAAGAGAAATGCTAGGCCCTGTCAGAATTTAATTCCTTTCTAAAGCGGTTAGGGAGGTTCTGTAAAGTCTTAGGTTGATTGATTTCCTTGTAAACTTTCGGTTGATAGAAATCTAACTAACGGAATTATAGGTTATCGGTCATGAACTGATTTAATGTTGATTTTACTTGTTCTACCTTTTGAGTTTGAAGAGCTCTTGTTATGATTCCCCAGTATGAATTGCCACTGACTATAGCTTCAATTTTTGACTCATTAATCTCTCCATTAGCTATGGGCAAACTAATTATGGTCTTTGCAAATTTTTCTTTATAACACTGGCGACCATAAGAATATCTCCATTTTTCCCTATTTAATGCGAAGCAAACAAAAAAAATGGTAGCTAATCTAAATCTCCTTTTCGGTTTGCATATTACAACATTATCAGTAGCGAGGAACTGTTCCAATTGAACAAAAGCATCTCCACTTGTTGTTGATACAGTGATTGCTGGTGGCTCACGCAACTTGGCATTTCTAGGAATTGAAAAGTAACCCACTATTCCATTATTCTCAGTTGTTCTGGATACGGTTGGGTAAGGACCTTCTTTGAGTATTCGCATCGAGTGAAAGTCTCCTCTTTCTAAGTAAAACAACTCTTCCATCGTGAACTCTTTAAAGGAAAGGTCCTTAACTTTCGTATGATATTTGATGAAAGTGGGTGTTATCTTTGAAATGTCATGTTCAATGCTCACTTTTCTATATTCTGCAACTTTAAGTTTACGCAATCTATCACGCCTAACCATTCTCCCAAAAGAGAATTTCCAATGTAACTGCAAGTTTATCAGAGTTGCGTAGTATAACATTTCTTCATAGATCATTTTTCGCTTTGGTTCAAGCACTGTTAACCCACTTCCACCATTTCCTCTTGCTACAAAAGCTGGAAATTGGACAGTAGCCTCACAAAACGCTGAGACACATATACCCATAAAATTGAAAACTCTTTCACCTTTTAAAGGCTCCACATAACCAACAATCCCATTATTAGTGGTGCCATTAGAAACGAAAGATACCTCTCCATTCTCATGATCTTTGAATGCTTTTGACCTTGCATTATGTAGCTTAAATAGGCTTTCTATTTCGACCATTTTGAAACATCTCCTTCTTTGCCAGCTTTGATTAGGTAAGATACTGTTTCACGCATTAATCGTTCTATTTCTTTCTCTATTTCTTCTGGCGAAATTGGTTTGCTGTCAAGATAAACTTCAGGAATTAGTTCAAGTTGTGGGTCATCGAAATCTATTGGAGTAGCCTTGCAAAACTCAGGGATTGCTTGGATAGGAAAAGAAGGATTATGTATAAAAGCTCTGACAAGATGTAGAGCTTTCTCAAGATCATTGGGTTCTGTTGACGATGGTAGTCTTTTGCCTTTCATCTTAACATAACCATCATGGATTGCTCTAATCCATAATACATTTTGGTCTTTTGGATGAGGAGTCCCTTTCTTCACAAATATTCCGAGTGTGTGCACTCCTATGGGATAAAAGAGGTCTATAGGAAAAGTGATTACTGATAGCAGTGTGTTTTCAGCGATTAACCTATTCTTTCGCCACTCATATTCTTCTCCACTTTCAAGCATAGCTCCGACAGGTAACACACTGAATAATAATCCTCCATCTACTATTTGGTCTAGTGCGTGCTGAACGAACTTGTATTCTTTTATATCGCTTTTCTTGATAGCAAAAGAGGGGTTCATCAAAACATTTGTAATGGCTAGTTTATCCTTTTCTGGTCTTTTGTTTGTGTAGGTTGCAGTTGGAATGCCCTCATGTATTGAAGCTACTAGCCATTTGGTGAAGCAGTCTCCCTCAATTATATTATTCTTGCCGTCACCTCTGAATATCATGTTGACAATGGCAAGGCATGCGAGTTGAGGTTGCTGGTCTATGCCAAATAAGTTATTCCTCTTGAACTTGTCTATTTGTGTCTTGTTTGATGAAGCTTTAACATAATCAAAAGCTGCAACTAGGAATCCCCCAGTTCCGCAACATGGGTCAAGCACAATGTTTTGTAAATTTATGTCTGAAGCCTCAGCAGCAAACCTAGTTATATGTCGGGGTGTTAGCACTATTCCCATTTTTTGTGCCCAATTTCCGTATTTAAGAAAAACTTCATAAAACTGACCTAATATGTCAGTTCCAGAGTTCATGGCTGATTTTATATTAAGACTGTACAGTTCTCGTAAGGTTTCGACTAATGCTTTTTTGTATTTTTGATGATTATCTATGGAAGTTGGTAGTGAAAGTCTTACATATTCAAAGAACTCTCCTTTTCCTTGGCGAACTAGGGCATTCTCGGCTCTCGTATTCACATCTTTGATTAGAACTGTAGGACTAGCATTAAGATTAGGTAAATCTTCATCCAATGTTGAGAGTAGAAGAGCAGCCATTACTCTTGCACGGTCATTTATATTTACTGCTCCAAGATGTAGAATTTCATTTATCCGATGTGCTTTTTGCATGAAAAATGATTGGTCAATTGGTATGTCCTTCAAAATAGGCTGATTGGTTTTTAGTATTCTTTTACTAATCTCTGGGGAAAGCAGCCCCGTCATTTCTTTATCATTCAAAATTATCGATTTGAAAACATCACCTTCTAGGAACCTATTTCTGATTATATAGCTATCGACATCATTTCCCGCTACTCCAGAGATGAATTTTGCCTTCAATGTCTTGCTTTGATTTATTTTCTTAGCGTAATCATTCTCTGCTTCTTCAAGAGCCTTGTCAATCATAGTTCGTTTACTTTTTGTTTCTATGACCCAAAGGGTTGTTTCATTAACCTTGACTATGTATTCTGGTCTTGCTTTGTCGAGCCACTGCTTTATTTCAGGGTCACTCAAGCACTCATTCTGTGTATATACTTGCCCTTGTGCGATTTTGGCTGGATTTCTAATGTCCCATCCTAACTCTTTAAGCTCCTTTTTTGTATAGATATAAGCGTCAACTTCACTAGGAGACGCTTTTTCACTCATTTCTTTCTCCCTCTCGCCAAAATATTCTGTATCGCCCTATTTTCTTCCATTTAACGTCGCTTTTTATGTTTGCTAGTTCCAATAGAATACTTTGCACTGTCTTCTGATTTAAATCTAAAGTCTTAGCTATCTCGTTAGGTGTCTGTGGTTCCGTATTCTTTAACGCCTTATAAACTCGTTCTACGTTTTCCGCTGACATGTATATGTCTCCAACTGACATTCATCAATACCGATATATATCACTTTAGGTAAGTACCGATAGAAAGCACGCTTGAGTTAGGGACAACCCTTAAATAAATCCACAGAAACTCAAAGGTTGAGTGTGATCCCATGATTACGGGCTGGGAATGGATAGTGGTATTAGGAATAATTGCAGTGTTAATCCTTTGGGGCCCGAAGAAACTGCCAGAACTGGCTAAAGCGATCGGCGAAGCAAGAAAGGAGTTCCAAAAAGCCTCTAAAGAGGTCACGAAACCTCCGCCTGAGGAAGAGATTAAACCTTCCAGCGACGATTTGCTTCTTGAAACCGCTCAGATGATGGGAATAAGTACTGAGGGAAAGACGAAGGAGCAGATAGCTCGAGAGATAGTCGAGAAGGGTAAGGCAAGTAAGGAAACTAATCCGTAACTTGAAACTACGGAGCGACGGTTCACAAATGCCTGACGATGAGAAAAAGGCAAATGAAGATAGGTTAATGAACTTTTGGGAACACACAGAAGAGCTCACTCAACGACTTCGGATTGTCCTCTACGCACTTTTCATATCAACCGTTGCCATGATGATACTGCCAGCGGACCTATCTTTCCTTAAAAATCCCCTGCAATTTTACAATCCTCTGGTAGCAGTTATCTTGAGATATATAAGAGAACAAATTCTCCCCCCAGATGTCCAGCTCATAGGTTTAGAGTTCACAGCTCCAATCGAGCTTTATTTTATTGCTTCCTTCATCTTCGGACTCGCTGTAACTGTCCCTGTTTTTGCTTACGAGATCTACAGATTCATTAACCCCGCTCTTTATCCACAGGAGAGAAGAGACGTGTATCCTTTCGTGGCGTCCGTTTCAGTTCTGTTCGTCGTCGGAGCCTCATTTGGTTATAGAGTACTTATGCCCTATCTCATATTAGCCATGTTCCCATTCTTCATAGCCGTTGGAGCAGAAATGGTCATTTCCATAATGGACTTCTATACCATCGTATTCGTTACAACCCTAATAACCGGGTTAGCCTTCACTTTTCCCGTATTTTTTGTTCTCCTCGTGAAATATGGAATAGTAGGTACTGATCTGTTTACGAGGAACAGAAGGTACCTGTATGCAGCCTTTTTCATCATCACCATGATTTTGACGCCGGATGGGGGATTTCCTTTAGGCAACTTGATGGTATGGATACCGATGGTCATGCTCATGGAGATCGGAATCCTCTTTGCACGCCGTTACGAGAAGGGGGGCCAAGAGCGTCGTGTAAGGTGGCTTTCAAGTGAATCCGGCTGCAAATTCTGTGGAGCAGCTGTTTCAGCTGACACAAAATTCTGTCCCCAGTGTGGAAAATCGCAGAAATAATATCCTAAGGTTGGCTCTTCTGAAAGAGTATTAAAAGCTCTACAGTTAGCCACCCAAAAAATCTAGGGGCAAAGCAAATATAATGATCTTCGCCTAAATGCGGTATGAACAGACAAATAACGAACAACTTATAATCGGCTGGGGGCTTTGTCCAAGCTGGACAAAAACAAATGTACAAACAATAGTACCTCACGGCTGAAAACACCAAGCTATAGGGACAATAAGCTATCGCTCATTATCCCAACCTACAACGAGCGAGATAACCTGCCCATTCTTTTAGGGAGAGTTCATAAAGCCTTAGATGGCGTTGACCACGAGCTTATAATAGTTGATGATAACAGCCCAGACGGGACCTGGATAGTTGCTGAGCACTTTTCACAAAAATTTAGCAACATCAAAGTCGTTAGACGGCCTAAAAAAATGGGTCTCGCCTCAGCCTTCCTCGAGGGTCTAAATAACGCTGAAGGCACCTTTATAGGATTAATGGACGCTGACCTCCAGCACTCACCCGAACTATTGCATAAAATGCTTGATACAATTCGTGCCGGGGCTGATTTAGCCATTGCCAGCCGCTACATTCATGGCGGTAAGATGGAGAGATTGCCGTTGCATAGGAGAATCATCAGCAGAGGCGCCACAACACTGGCACATCTACTGCTTCCCAAAATTAAGACCGTTAAGGATCCCATGTCAGGCTTCTTCATTGTTAAAAGAGAGGTGGTTGAGGGTGTGAAGCTGAGCCCTCTGGGCTTTAAAATGCTGCTTGAAATACTGACTAAAGGCAACTACAACAGAGTTGCTGAAATCCCGTATACCTTCACGTTTAGGAAGCACGGTAGAAGCAAACTGGGCTCTAAAGAGCTTTGGAATTACCTGAAGCACCTCTACAGCCTTATGAAAGACACGAAGGAACACCTGAGATTCTTCAAGTTCTGCATAGTGGGCTTAAGCGGAGTTGTTGTTAGTGAGGGTGCTCTGTGGCTCTTCACAGAAATCACGGGACTATTATACCTCATATCAGCCGTCTTGAGCCTCGAGTTAGCGATCATTAATAACTTTGCCTGGAACGATGTTTGGACCTTCAGGGATAGGATTGGTGATCTGTCAATCAAGTCAGCCTTGAAAAGGTTCCTGAGGTTTAACCTAGCTAGGATTGGAAGTATAATCGTAGGACTGACCGTGTTAGCGATTCTAACAGAGGTCTTAAGGATACATTACCTTATATCGAACCTCTTTGCCATATGCGTTGCTGTGCTATGGAATTACTTCATGAGCACCCACCTAGTTTGGGAGAGCCGATAAAGCACGCGTAGAGTTAACAGCACCCCAAATCTGCGCTGCAAAATTTATATTTGGAACAACTTTAATTGAACTTTGGGGTTTGATCCATGAAGGACATTCTAGACAAAATTGCCCATAACTTT
>Ga0315314_1000359_pt1 | contig 53900 bp, 59 predicted proteins | sample TDP9_MG_FD_203631 | JGI IMG/M metagenome (GOLD analysis project Ga0315314, IMG submission 203631) | Freshwater sediment microbial communities from Lake Towuti, South Sulawesi, Indonesia - TDP9 | ecosystem: Environmental > Aquatic > Freshwater > Lake > Sediment | place: Indonesia: South Sulawesi... | reverse complement strand
GCAGAAAAGAAAATACAGCCCTGCGACGGCTGCAGAAGCTGCGTAGAAACTGGAAAATGCCACATCAAAGACGACTTCACTTCCGTATTTAAAAAGATGAAAAAGGCCGACGGCATCATTCTTGCTAGCCCTGTTTATTACGGTGCAGCATCTCCCCAAATCGTCAGCTTAATCAGCAGATTCTATGCCACACGCAACAAACCACTAAGGCGTAAAGTGGGCGGACCCATAGTCGTAGCCCGCAGAGCAGGACACAACTTCACCTTGGCGCAGCTCACGTTCTTCTTCATGATCCAAGAAATGATCATACCCGGCTCGTCATACTGGAACATAGCCTTCGGACGCCAAAAACGAGACGTCCTCAAAGACACAGAAGGCATAGACACAATCAAAAACTTCGCACACAACATGATTTGGCTACTAATAAAGACGCACAAACGACCACACAAAGAGAAGAAGTAGTAGTTCCTAAGGCGCTAGACCCGACTACTTCCAACCTACTGGTTCATAATCGAGAAAACCCTACCAGGGACGAAGGATCCTCAATCGATTAACTCATGTTCAAAAAATGATCGCGTGGCTTGCCACAGTGCAAGAACTGATTCGCATAGGAGTTCTCTACTATGAAAAATCATAGGCTGTTCGATTGATTTTTGATATAGGCTAAGAACACTTTTCCTCAAGAATCTGGTAGGGGCGGTCTGCGTCAACTCTGTGAATGCTTTATCCACGCGATCCTTTTCAGGTTTAAGTGACAGTTGATTCTCCAATAAACTGCAAACCTCTGCTATAGTCGGCAGATAAGTTGCTGTTCCAGCTAACTGATACTGATACACCTGTTTGATGCTAGTTTTCTTCCTCATCTCCTTCAGCTCGTTCAAAATAGATTCATTGGCTGATTCCTGCAATCTTATATTGGTCTCGATGTTGCTTATTATGTACTCAGATATCTCCGAATGGTAACCACTAGATATTGCATACTCAGACGCCATATGCTCTTCTGAGGCCATCGCGATCTTGAATAAGACATCCCTGATTTCCTGATCACCGAGCAATTCCAAGGCTTTATGAAAACGGACAAAATCGGGTCCAACACTCGTCACAAAAGAAGTCATCACACCTCTTTCCAACCAATCCTTCAGGTGTCCGATCTCGTGGGCTACTAGACCGCCAAGACCTTTACGAGAATATCTCTTTTTAGAGACATCATTGACAATCACTATCTCTGGAACACCAAAATCTAGAGAAGAAAATGACGACAAGAAATATTGCCCAGTGACAGACGATTCCATTCTAGAAATCATCTCTGTTTCAGGATAGAGCTTAGAAAGCTTCTCCAATCTTGTCTTTTCGAAAAGATGTAAAGCATCTTCATCTTCGCAAATGTGCAGATCGATAACCATAGCTTCCCTCAATATACTGTCTGCGCAGTTCTGGACCACATCAGAAATCGTCTCCGCGGAAACGCGATCTACATCTCCATGTATGTGTTTCACGACACGGGTTAACACAGACCAGCACCAACAGTATAGTTCACTAAACCACGTTTGAATAGATGATTGATCTGTTGTTTATTTTGATAATTAAGTGTTCTTAAGTCAAATGTTCTAGCTTACCTAATTACCTTCTCAGCCTATCGTCGTTCTCCAAGCACTATATCCCTTTTCTTCTATGGCATTGGCAATCTTCTCTTGTATCTTCTTGTTTTCGGCTAACCCTATTACCAAGCCACCCCGACCAGTTCCTGTCAATTTGGCGCCAATCGCCCCATTTTCCAAAGCAATTCCTACCAATTCATCATTAACTTTTTCTGATACCGTAATCTGCTGCAACATCTTATGATTCTGATTCATCAAGTCACCAATAGCAGCAATATCTCCCTTAAGCAGAGCCTCTTTCGCTGCATCAGCCAACTTCCTATATTCACCAAAAATCTTTTCGACTCTTTCAGGCTCTTTTTCTCTTAACCGACGGACATCAGTGACTACTTCTGTTGTTGAGGCTGTTATTCCCGAATTCGCGAGCACAATTTGCATCTTTTTTGGTGATTGCAGGAAATCCATCGCATTCTTTCCAGTGTTCAAGTTTTTTACAAACCAAATCAAACCGCCATAGGTAGAGGCCGTGTTATCTATACCAGAAGGTGTCCCATGGTATGCTTTCTCTCCTTCATAGGCAGCCTCATTTATCTTTTCGTCGTCCAAATTTAGTTTAAAGGTCTCGCTCAAAGCGCGAGCCAAGGAAGTGCACTGAGCAGCAGAAGCACCAACTCCGCTTGCAGCAATCAAATCACCAGCAAAAGATATCTCAAGTCTTTGATTCTTAATATCCACTTTCAAATGATTTATTACGTTGGCAATTGACTGCACAGCATCATTGTGTTTATGTTCTTTGTATCCGGGAGTGGCTGGTCTCTGATCGTTGACGGTCCACCCGTTTCCTTTGACCACTCTGACCTCAGCGGTCGTGTAAGCACCTAACGCCGCTGCTATTGACGGCAACCCGTAGACGACAAAATGCTCCCCGAAAAGAATCGTCTTTCCATAACCCTTCCCAGTGCCCACCTATTTCACCTCGACAGTCCCTTCAGAACCATTAACAACCAGCTTTTGCCCAGTTTTGATTTGATTAACATCAATTTTGTCCACGCATGGAATTTCACTGATTATACAACCCACGGCTACGATTGTGTCAATCTGCCTGTTCACTATCGCTGCCGGAGCCGTGTTGTTCTTCTTCATCCTATATAACGTGTATGACCCAACTGTAGAACCTTTGCCCGTTGGAAAGACCAAAATCTTTCCAGTTATCGATTGCCCCTCAAGTTCATGCCCAACCTCAACAACCTTACCAGTATCAGGATCGACGCCCCCATAGAACGAAATTCCATCTTTGGTAACAATCGCTTCTCCTTCTGCAATGCCTTTGTAGATTTTTCGTCCGTTTAGATTCATTTCGTCGCCTCCTCGACACACTCCACGATTGTTCCGATTTTCACCTTAAGCTTATTCGTTGCACGGCCATAGTAGCATGCTTTAGCAGAATCTACCATCATGCCCTTGAAGCGTCCTTTTATTGGAGCAACAACGCAACACGTATCTGCTGCGAATTTTGCTCCGGCATCCTCAATTATTTTGGAATAGCCTGCTTCGTCCGCTATTCTCTTTATGGGTCGAGCTGTAGTAATCCAAAACTCCTTCTTAACTTTCTTGCCCTTCAACAAACTCGCTATTTTTTCGATTTCATAGATCGAAGCTTGGGGACAACCAATACTAACGAAATCCACTTCAAGACCATCATCGACAAGTTCAGATCTGGCTTTTTCCAGGTCCTCCTGATTAATCTCAGAAACATCGCCACTTGGTTTCTGATATCTATCAAACTCGGGAGTGATACCTTCCATGTGAAATAATGCCGTTCCACCATAAGTAGCAATAGATGCACAAAACGACTTAAGCTCTTCAACGGTGGCTGAAGGAATTCCTGTAATAAGTGGTATGTTTTTTCCCAGTTTAATCAATCTATCACCAATTGCTTTTCCCAACACGCCAAATCCGGCAGTACCTTTGACTTGAGCATTCACCTTTACCAAGACTTGACCACGGCGATTTTCGTCCAAATGAAAGCCATATTTTGGGGTTTTTCCAGTCAAAGCCGAGGCCAATGCGCTGGGTCCTCCCTCACGATTAGTTCGAGCACCAATAACCGAGTTTGCGTAACACACGGCACTACTCTCTGCCCATGCAACGTGTTGCCCAAAATGCGGAACGTTGCCAATGAGATACGGGGTGCAAGAACATGTAGTAATTATGCCCATTTTGGCAAAAGCGTCGATAACCCGAATTTGATTCTTGGCAAACTCCTCACTTATTCCTAACGCTTGCCAGTTTTCGCGATCCATTCCTGCAGGGTTCAAAGTCGTCAAAACTCTGACTCTTCCATCTTCAGCCATTTCGCTTAGGAATTCCAACCCTGCTTCGCCAAGGTTGGCGTAAGAAACTCCAGCTACTTGGACACTGCAAACGTCAACCATGCATTCGGCTTCGAAGATTTCACCCAATGTGGTCAATATTTCCATGGACTTCCGAACTGCTTTTCCGTGGTTGCCATCCAGCATGTCCTGCTCTTCTGGTGTTAATTTCATACCCAGTCATTCCTTGTGATGAAGATACTTCTTAATATCTACTTTTGGGAATTCTGCGGCATCGAAACTCTTCCCTTTGGCTTCAAGCGGTTTGGTCAAGTCAAACCCAACCTTCGTAGTCACGTATGTTCCAGGTTCAGCACTGGGATCTAGACTGCTTCCACGTTCCTTGTCCTTAACAATCATCCGGGTATCTCCCTGAAAGCGAGTGGCCATTGCCCATTCAATAGATAGACAATTGTAAATGTCAATATCCTTGTCCACCACAAAAACATGCTTACAACTTCGGTGTCCCTCGAAACCGCCCTCTATTGCCTTCTTGCCGTCCTCCTCTGATTTCTTGTCAATTTGAATGATCGCATGCAACCAGGAACATCCACCAGGACTCACGTTTACATCTAGGCACTTTACACCTTTTTCATTTACTTTATTGAAAATCGTGGGTTCTCGAGGCATTCCCATTAGTATTTTGTGTTCAAGTGCACCAGGCAATAAAGCCTGCCATATCGCATCTTTTCTATGAGTGATTTTTCTGACTTCAAAAACAGGCTCTTCTCGAATCACATCGTACGTTTCCGTTAAATCGACAAAGGGACCTTCAGCGTGTCTTTCTTTCAAATAGACACGTCCTTCCAAAACAAATTCTGCTTCAGCAGGAACTAAGAGATCATTTGAATAAGCTTTGGCAACTTTTAAGGGCTCTAATGCGTTTGCTATTTGCAACTCGTCTATTCCGATATCCACAGAAGTTGCTCCAGCAATCAGAACATTGGGCGTATTACCAACGCAAAATGCCACATCTAACTCGCCGTTTCTTTCCAAAAATTGGTCAAAATGACGACCCTTAACTACTCTTATCGCAAATCTGTCTTTGGAAAACTGCATTGCACGGTGAAAATCCAAGTTTTGACCGTACTCGGGATCTCGGGTAACGGCAACAGCAGAGCTGATATAGTTTCCACCGTCTCTTTCGCAATGGAATAAAATTGGCAATTTGTCCAAATCTACACTTGATTCGATAACTTCTTGACAAGGAGCTTTAGTAACTCTCTCTGGTTCTGACCGTTCAGAGATGGCCTTAGAGAGCAGTGGAATAAGATCTGCCGGTGTCACACCAAAATACTCAGCAATCACGTCTTTGGTGCAAAACACATTGCCAGCGACTCGAAATTCAGATTCCTTGACATTATTGAACAATATCGGGGTAGGCTCAACTTCCTTCAAGATTCCAGAGATCTCCAATCTCTTCGATACTTCAACATCTACCTTTTGAAGAACTCCTTTCTTCTCGATCTTTTCCAAATATTCTCTAAACCCCATGAAATCTCATCTCAGTACTTTCTTTAGCACGCGCTCGCTTATAATCGCCACTGTGTGGGAATCTGCACAAAAACCACCAGAAGCAACACTAGCGCGTTAACTTGCCAGAAGAAATTTGCGAGACCTGCCTGTTTCGTTAGAATCTTCTCCCTGGTCTTCTTTTGTTGCTCAGTCTGCAATCCGAGTCGTTCTATAAGCTGCAGACAGTTTTCGGCACATAGCCGCGAAAGTGATTATTGAAATAGCCAAAGACCTTCTTCACTTTCGTCGAAGCATCCTCAACTTTAGAAACCCCAAAAGCAAGCGACAAAAGAGGGAAAGTGCGGGAGAAAGTGGGGGCCTCGCCCACTCCCAACAGATGTAACCGGACTATACTACCGGAGCACGGGTTGAGTACTGCTTTTTTCATTTGTGTTTGCGGTATATAGCCGTACCGTATCTGGTCACTCGTAAATTATCATTAAGAGTTGCAGACGTGTTCAAGAAGAGGAAGCGTAAGTTGGAAAATTTATGATTGGAAACACTTTTATTCTGTGGGGTCATGGTTTGTGTGTTTGAACGGTTTGGTTGATGATGCCATGAGCGGACAGGCTATAATCGAAATTGAAGGCTTGATCAAGCGTTATGATGAAGTTATAGCACTTGACGGTGTTTCTTTCAGTGTTAGAGAGGGAGAAATCTTCGGGCTTCTCGGACCAAACGGCGCTGGAAAAACCACTTTGATGGAGGTTCTTTGTGGCTTAAGAAGGTTCGACGAAGGCAGAGTACTCGTTCAAGGTTTCAACCTGGCTACAGATGCGTACAAGATTAGAAGTTTGATTGGTCTTTGCACTCAAGAAACACTACTGTACGACTTGCTGAGCGTACGGGAAAACTTTGCCTTTTCTGCTTCGCTTTATTCGCTCGACCGCAAGAAGTTCAAGGAAAGGGTCGAGTTTTCCACTAAGGTCTTAGGTGTTGGAGAGTTTTTGAATAGAAGGGTTCAGCAGTTGTCGGGTGGCATGAAACGCCGTGCGAACCTTGCTGCTGCGATTATTCACGACCCGCCGATCGTGATTTTGGACGAGCCTACTGTCGGTTTCGACCCTACAATCAAACGCGAATTCTGGGAATTAATCAAGAACCTTAAAGGCACGGAGAAAACTGTTTTGCTTTCCACTCATGACATGTACGAGGCTGACGAAATCTGCGACCGAGTCGCCATAATGGAGAAGGGAAAAATTGCGGCGCTCGACAAGCCACGGGTTCTTAAGGAGACGATAGGAGGCGCGGCGTCTATCCGCGTCAGAGTGAAGGAAAACCAAACGAGACAAGCGCTCGCCGTTCTAAAAGAGTACAATGGCGCACAGAGAGAGGACGACGAAATTCAAATCGTGGTGAAAGACCCGTGGAAGACCATGACCGAAGTTTCAAACAAATTAGCCTCCAAAGGCATATTAACGGAAAAAATTGAGGTCGTCGAGCCGACTTTGGAGGACGTGTTCATTAAACTGAGCGGCAGAAAACTCACGGAGGAAACACCACAATGAACTCGATACTAGGCATAGCCGTAAAAGACACCAAGACTTTCTTCAGAGAAAAAGGCACAATATTCTGGACCATAGCCTTCCCAATCCTCATCATGCTACTGTTCACCGCAATCTTCGGCAGAGAAATACCCTTCAACGCAAACATAGGCATAGTTGATTATGACAACACACCCCTTACTACAGGGATAATGACAGGGCTCAACAGCACAGGAGTCTTTACAGTAAAAAACTTTACCGATAACCCTATTCAGGCACGAGAAGAATTGAATGCAACCGCAGTACGTGCTATCATAACAATTCCTAAAAACTTTACACAGAACCTCTACTTCCAAAACGCAAGTGTATCATTAGTCGTGGACGAAACCAACCCCGACGTTGCCAGACTCTGCAGAGACGGCATAAAGACCTATTTCTCAGAATACTACAAGGCATTCTACTACCAAAACTACGGCACGAACTACACAACGCCCTTAACAGTGAACGAAGAAGAACCAGTAATGGGACGGTCAATCGGCTACAAGGAATACATAGTTCCTGGTATGCTGTGTTATCCGCTTTTGTTTTCGAGCATGGTCGTCGCCACGGGAGCGATTGTTTATGAAAGAGAAAAAGGCACGCTCAAAAAAATCAGAGCCTCTCCCGCCCGCCCATTAAACGTGCTCTTCGGCAAAACCTTGGCTGCCCTGTTTCAAACTGCCGTTTCAATCCTGATAATGGCATTGTTAGCCTATTTTCTGTTAGCTCCCACTCTAAACTGGAACGTTCCGTTGCTGATACCAATAATGTTCTTGGGTTCAATCAACGGAATCTCCTTGGGCTTGATAATCTCCTGTACACTTAGGGCGCCGCAGGCAGCATCAAACGCCGCGACAACAATAGCGGTCGTGCTTCAGTTCTTCATCGGTATGTACTTCCCGGCCGAGTATCTCCCCGCTTATCTTCAACAAGTCGGTAGCATCATTCCCATGACATACGCAGCCCAGGCAATAAGAAGCGTAATGATTCGAAACGCTATGCTGAGCGATTTGGTTTACCCGATAATCACGCTTGTTGCCTCCGCGGTTGTTCTCTACGTTATTGGAGTGCTTCTCTACAAAAGATGGGTAGAAAAAGAATAGCTTGTTTAGCCGATTGTTTAGCTAAATCTTATAAAAAGTAGTGTTTCTGTTAATGTTTAACGCGTCAAGTTGGGGTTGAAGGTTGCCTAGTAAATACAAGTCCACGAGAGCGAGAAGGAAACGCGGTTTCTTCACACCCCGAGTGAAGGTTCTCTTAGCACTTGTTTTTATTGCTCTCATCGCAGTGGTGGCGTACCAGATGGCTGGAGGCGGTCCAGCACGTAACCCCCCTAGAATTATTCTCATCACCAGTAAGGGAAACATAACCATCGAATTGTATGACGACATGCCCATCACTTCTGGAAATTTCAAGAATCTAGTCATGAACGGGGTTTACGATGGAACAATCTTTCACAGAGTGGTTCAGGATTTCGTGGTTCAAGGCGGAGACGCTAGCATGAACGGAATTAATGTGCCTACGATTCGCGACGAACTCCCGAACAAGCACAGTAACGTCAGAGGGTCTGTGGCGATGGCGAAGACGAGCGAGCCAAATTCTGCCACGAGCCAGTTTTACATAAACCTGAAAGACAATCTGGACTTGGACAGCAATTATTCTGTTTTTGGGAAGGTAGTCGAAGGGATGAATGTTGTCGACGCGATTGGCAATTCGCAAACCGATGCTAACGACAAACCCTTGGAAGACATTACATTGATCGCGGCAGACCTCGTTAGCTGAGTTCAACGTTTTCGGGGTTATTCTCTTTCGTAGAATTCTTCGGGCGGCGGCGGGTTCTTGTCCAAGCCTCGGCGTTCGCGGATTTGTCCGATGATTTCGAGTTGCATATTTTCCGGCACTGGTGCCCAACGGCTGAATTGGGTTGCCCAGAAGGCGCGTCCTTGCGTGGATGAGCGCAGTTCTTCTGCGATGCCGAAGGATTCGGCGACGGGCATTTCGGCTTTGACAACCATCATGTCCTCTTCAGTAACCATGTCCAAAACTTTGCCCCGTCGTTTCTGCACAGTCGCAAGCACGGCGCTGACGAAATCGTTTGGCACCTTGCATTCAAAACTCAAAATGGGCTCTAGCAGTTTCGGGTCGCTGAGCAGAAAAGCACACCAGATTGGACGCCAAGTCATGGGAAGAATCTGGGCTGGTCCTCGGTGCACGGGGTCTTCGTGAACTTGAATGTCCTCAAGATTAATCTTCAAACCGTAAGCAGGTTCTTTTGCTAAGACGCAGGTGTGGACGGCTTCGCGGAAGCCTGATTTGACGTGGTCGATGACTTCTTCCACGTATTGTCTGCCCTTGATTCGGTTGACGAGCAGGTTAGTGTCTTCGACGGCGATTACGTTGCGGGCGTCGTCGGTGTCCCAGCCGAACTGGGTTCGGAGAAACTTTTGTCGGTCTTCTCGTGTTTGCATCTCTGAAATCTTGCTCATCTTGATGGCTTCGATTACGTCATCAGGCAGTTTTTCCATGGTGACCCAGAGTCGGCTGTGTTTGTTGGGGCTTTTGCCCATGATGGCGGGTCCTTTGTAGTCGTGGCTGATGGTTTCGCGGTAGATGACGATGGGTTCGCTGGTTTTAACCTTTAAGCCCGCTTCTTGCATGCGGTAGGCGGTGATTTCCAAGTGGAGTTCGCCCATGCCGCTGAGGAGGTATTCTCCGCTTTCTTTGTTTATCGTGAATTTGAGGTTGGGGTCTTCGAGGGTTAGTTTGTGGATGACTTTGTCGAAAAGGGGCAGGTCTTTAATATCTGCAGGCTCAACGGCGACGGTTACAACTGGGTCAGAAACATACTTTAATCCTTCAAAAGGCGGCGTTTCCATTCCCTGTTCGGCGATGGTTTCGCCCACGTGAATACCAGTCATTCCTGCGATTGCCGCTATGTTGCCTGCTGGCACCTTGTCGACGATTACTCGGTCGGCTGCCATGCTCATGTAAACCTGTTGAATGGTTCCACTCTGGCGGGCGGTGATTAATCGTACTTGTCTGCCTTTTTCCACTGTTCCGCTGAAGACGCGGCCAATGGCTACGACGCCTGTGTGCGGGTCGACTTCAATCGTGCTGATGCACATGAGAAGCGGACCGTTTGGGTCGACTTTTGCCATGGCTTTGCCTATGGGGCTGTTGGGGTCGCCTGGCCAGATTTGGCTTTGGCGGTATGGTTGGGCTTGGTATGGGTTGGGTAGGTGTTCGCAGAACATGTCGAGTATGGGTTCTTGGAGTGGTGCTTTTTTGCTTAGTTCGTCGACTTTTCGGGCTACTTCGTCGGGTTCGCCCGAGTAAGCGTCAATTATGTCTTGGAAGCTGATGCCCTTTGCCTTCATGTGAGAAAGATTCAAGCCCCACTTGTGAAGCGCCGAGCCGAAAGCTACGCGGTCGTCTTCGACTTTAACTTGCCAATCTTTTTTGTGGTCGGGTGGGGCGTATTTTTCGATGAGGTTGTTTGCGCGGGCGATGATTTTTGCGAATTTGCTTTGTATGGCTTGGGGTGTGAGGCGGATTTCTTTTATGAGTCGGTCGACTTTGTTGATGTAAAGTAGCGGTTTTACTCTTTCGCGGAGTGCTTGCATGAGGACGGTTTCAGTTTGCGTCATTGGTCCTTCTACGGCGTCAACAACCACTAGTGAGCCGTCAACAGCTCGCAGGCTTCTTGTGACCGCTCCGCTGAAGTCGATGTGCCCGGGTGTGTCGATGAGGTTGATGAGGTAATCGTGGCCTTTGTAGTTGTGTGCGAGGCTGATGTTTGACGCGAACACGGTCATTTGGCGTTTTTGTTCGAGTTCCCACGAGTCGAGGAAAAGTTTCTGCCCTGCGGTTTGTTCGCTGATGATGCCCGCGGCTGCGAGCAAGCTGTCGCTTAGTGTGGTTTTTCCGTGGTCAACATGCGCGATTATGCTAGTGTTGCGTATGTGTTCGGGATCGTTCATGAGTTTGACGATTTCTTCGACCTGCTTGTATCTTCCCATTTTTCTACTTCATCCTTCTGTTTTGTGATTGTGAATGGTTTGAGTTTGGTTTTTGTGAATGAAACTCACATGGTGATGCCAAACGTCACATAAAAAAGTTTTTGTCAAACGCGGATTTCAGGAGTGTGCTTCTCCACGCAGGTCTAGACCCTCTTCACTATATGATCCAAATATGATTAGACCTTTTTTGTCATGTTTTAGGTTCTCTGAAGGAACACACACGCTATCCTCTCTATAGGTAGTTTTTTGCATAGTACTACACAGGGCTTAAGTTTCTCTGGTTTTCAGCGGGGAAAGATTATATTTCTCTCTTTAGCCTATGCTAAAGGCTCACGACATGGGCATCGGTGAAGCTTGTGGGTTTTCTGCAGAGCTCCGGAGGATATATTCATCGTGTGGGTATGCTTAGCCGTAACGCTAAACTCTATCTATTCGCCACTGTCATGCAGGGTTTGAGCTTCGGCATCTGGGGCGTCATATTTTACCTATACCTCAACTTGGGCGAGATTGGCTTCCAGCCCGACTTCATCAGCAACCTCTTCACCGCCGGAGCCATAGCCACGGGCATAGTCGCACTCCCCGCAGGACTGTTTTGCGAACGGTTCGGCCCAAAAAAGGCAATCCTCGTCAGCTTAACTTCAAGCCTCCTAAGCCTCCCATTGATAATTCTCCTCGAACCCTCAATCCTGCTCATCACTAGTTTTGTTTCTGGCTTGATTGGAACCATCGGCTGGGTCGCCGGCGCGCCTTTCATGATGGAGAACAGCGAAAAAGAAGAACGCACCTACTTGTTCAGCCTTAGCTGGGCGTTGATGATGATCATGGGAGTCGTAGGCGGCTTCGCAGGAGGCGTCATGCCCGACGCGTTCAACGCTTATTTTGGCTTGCCTACTGGCGCGGAAACTGGCTCACCGCTGGGATTCCGCATAACCCTCCTAATCTCTATAGTCCTAGCCCTAGTCAGCGCGATTCCCATTTTCCTAATTAGAGAAAAGAAGGTTGAACGACAGAAGACGTTAACCCTCCTAAGCCTGAAAAACATCAAAAGCCCAGGCACCATCATCAAGTTCATGATACCCGTGGGGCTCGTGGGCTTCGGCGCAGGCTTCATCGTCCCGCTTTTCAACCTCTTCTTCAAACTCAAACTCGCAGCCACGACAGAACAGGTCGGGATTATTTCCGCCATAGGTAGCATCACCCTAGGCGTGGGCACACTCATAGCACCAGTACTGTCAAACAAGATAGGCAAAGTCAAAAGCGTCGCCTTCTGCGAATTCCTCTCCATCCCCTTCATCATGCTCATCACCGTGGCGCCCAACCTTGCATTAGCAGCAGCTGCATACGCCGTTCGTGGAACCTTGATGAACATGGCTGGACCCATATCGACAACGCTGCAGATGGAACTCGTCAGCGAAACCGAACGTGCCACCACCAGCGGCTTCATGGTCATGGCGGACAACATCCCAAGAGCCGTTACCGCTTCAGTCTCGGGTGAGATGATGACGGGAAGCGATTTCTTCACGCCTTTCCTAGGCACGACACTTACCTACATCGTCGCTAGCACGTCATTCTACCTGTTCTTCCGAAAAGCCGAAAAAGAAAAAACTACTTCTTCTCCATGAGGTTAATGTAGAAACTGTGTTCCTCGCCAAAAGAATCTTTTATCGTGATTTCCTTGATTTCCAAAATTTTGAAGAGTTTTGAAAAGTATTCCTGAATATCTTTTTTCGTAAAACGGTTTGGAGCCCAGCGGTTCCTGTAACTGAAACACATCATGTAATACTTACCGCCTTTCTGCAAGATACGGTGCACTCCCAAGATGAACGCTTCTCTCTTCTCCTTCGGGATGCTGTGGAAGCAGCCTCTGTCTAAAACAAACACGAATAACTCGTCAGGAAACTGCAGGTTCGTCGCGTCCGCGGTTAATAACTTGCACGTGACGCCTTCTGCGCCGCATTTTTTCTTTGCCATCTTCACCGCCGTGGGTGAAATGTCTATTCCATAAACCTCAAACCCCTTCTTAGCCAAGTAGATGGTCTGCGTTCCAAGCCCCGAGCAGATGTCTAAAACTCGTCCCTTCGCAATAGTGCCTTTCTCTATAAGATTGACAAGGTTAGGGTCTGGTACGCCTCTTTCCCAAGGCAAACGGTCAGGAGCACGTTCGCGGTAGATTTCTTCCCATTCTTTCGAGTTTTCCACGATTTCCTAATGACCACCCCGTTTTAAAACGGTTTCGTCACTTACTCGCAGACCGCGAAGTAGACACTAAACAATTGTGCACAAATAAACAAAGTCGGAGGTTTACAAAAAATAAAAGGGGTATGTTTTTTATTCTTCGCCTGCTTCTGGTGGTTCGCCTGGTCCTGCGGTTTTCGGCTTGGACGCTGCGATTACGTCGTCGATTCTGAGAATCATGCATGCGGCTTCTGTCGCGGATTTGACGGCTTGTTCCTTTACGCTTAGGGGTTCGATGACGCCCTTGTCCTGCATGTCAGCAATCTTGCCCGTGAAAACGTCAACACCCATCAAGTGCCCGTCCGCTTTCTCGTGCGAAGACCTCAAAGCCACCACAATGTCAATCGGGTCGAGTCCGGCGTTTTCAGCAAGCGTTTTGGGTATGACTTCAACCGAATCAGCAAACGCCTCGATAGCCAGCTGCTCTCTACCGCCCACCTGCGTAGCATAACTGCGCAGTGATTTGGCGACTTCTGCTTCGATGGCGCCACCGCCGGCGACGATGCGGTTGTTCTCGATTACGTCGGAGACCACTGAAAGCGCGTCGTTCATGGCACGTTCGGCTTCGTCCACCATCCGCTCCAAACCAGCGTGAATCAGAATCGCGACTGAACGGGGGTTCTTGCAGCCTTCGACGAAAACCATCTTGTCCTCGCCGACTTTGCGTTCTTCAGCCAATTCCGCCAAGCCCAAGTCCTGCTTCGAGAGGTCAGTGAGGTTGGCGATGAGTTTTCCGCCCGTAGCCCGTGCGAGTTTTTCCATGTCCGACTGCTTCACTCGTCTGGCTGTGAGGATTCCTTCTTTGGCGAGGAAATGCTGAGCCATGTCGTCGATGCCTTTCTGGCAGAAAACCACGTTCGCGCCCGCAGCCTTAATCTTGTCCACCATTTCCTTCAGCATACGAGTTTCTTGGTCGAGGAACGACTTCATCTGTTCTGGGTCGCGGATGCGGATTTCGGCGCTGAACTCGGTTTTCTCCACTTCGAGCGCTGAGTCGAGCAGTGCGATTTTTGCTTTTTCGACTCGTTTGGGCATGCCGGGGTGGACGACTTCTTTGTCGATGATTATGCCTTTGACGAGTTCGGATTCGAAGAGGCTTTTGCCTGTTTTCTTTATGATTTGGATGTTGTCGATGTCCGCGACTTTTTTGTCGCCCCTGTCTTCAAAGATTTGCAGAACCGCTTCAGTTGCAATGTCTGCAAAGTGGTCTCGCGCCGTGCCTACTGCTTTGCTTGACATGGAAGTTAACGCGACTTTCTTCAGGGTCTTCTTGTCAGTAATGTTCACAGCAATCGATTTCTTGGCAAGCAGTTCCATGGCGTTTTTTGAGGCTTTGCGGTAGCCGCTCACGACCACGGTTGGGTGAATGTTCTGGTCTAGGAGTTCTTCGGCTTTTTTCAAAAGCTCGCCTGTTAGTACTACGGCTGTGGTGGTGCCGTCGCCTACCATGTCGTCCTGCGTCTTAGCGATTTCAACCATAATCTTCGCTGCTGGGTGGTCTACTTCGATTTCGTCGAGAATGGCGGCGCCGTCGTTGGTTATGGTGATGTCTCCGAGGCTGTCGATGAGCATTTTGTCCATGCCTCGTGGTCCAAGCGTGGTTTTTAGTACTTCGGCTACTATCCGTGCAGCCATGATGTTGTTTCTTTGTGCTTCTTTTCCGCGGCTTCGAGCGGTTCCCTCTTTAAGAATCAAAACGGGTTGTCCGCCTTGGGTTGTTAAATAAGCCATTTTTTAAGTCCCTTCCATTTGAAATTTTGCGTATTACAGCAATTCCCACGAAAATATAAACTTTGCCCACAAAGGCTTTAGGCGGTGTAGCTCTGTGCGCCGCGCCTCTAGACCCTATTAACTATGTGATACTATTAGGATCCAAATATGAACAGAGAATGGCAGGTTTCACTTTTTGGCAGTTGTGAGTGGGGTGTTGGCGAGATGGGTTGGTGTGATTGGGTAAGTTTTAGGCATGTTGCTCATCTTTGTTTTGCCTTGGCCAATGAAATTACGCGACTCAAAAAACAGATGTAAGGATAACACATAATAGAGGTTACATAATTAAATAATCAATGGGAAACATCTTGCAGGCTTCAGAATCTTATCAGATAAGCCATGAAGAAATGCGGAAATATGCAGGCCAATACGTGGCTATAATGAACGGGAAAGTAGTGGCGTCTGGGAAAAACCTCTACAAGAAAATCGAAGAACTAGAAAAAAAACATCCACGCAAAAAAATTCTGGTCACCTACATCCCAACAGAAGACCTGCTTATACTATAAGCCGAGCAAGGACTGATTCTCCAAATGAAACAGTACATTTTTCCCTACAGGCGAGAATATTCAACCCTAATCGGCGAAATCCATAGACCCGTAGCTACAATTTATATAGAAGCCGAAAACAAAACATGGAGAGGCTTCACACTCTACGCCGACTCGGGCGCGGACATAACATTACTCCCAAGATCAGCATGCAAAGGCTTGGGCTATAACCTAACGGCAGGAAAGCCCGGACAGGTGGGAGGAATAACAAAGGGCAAAATCAAAGTTTACGTCCATGAACTTAACGCAAAAATAGGCGACGAAGCATTCAAAGCCAGAATAGCCTTCGCTCAAACAGAAAACATCCCACCACTTCTTGGCAGAGCAGACATATTCGACCACTTCAAAGTCTGCTTCAACAACAAACAAAAACAAACAACCTTCACCCAACACGCTAGGTTGACCGGATTCTGAACGGTCTTTACTCTGCATTAGCGAATGAGGTAGGCAACTCGAAAACCAATGCAAAGATAAAAAACGCCCAAGCCCATTTGGGGTCCTATAGAATGGTCTAGTCTACTGCTGCGTGTGCGCTCACAGTCGAAAACCACTCTCATAGTGCATTGCAGAAAACCTACCTAGACTAGGGAGAGCGTGTGTGTTCTCAGAGAACAGAGATTGCTCCTGCAACAGAACATGTGATAAATAAAAAAGAAGGAAGAGAGAAGTTTAGGGGTTGTCTTTGAGCACTTTTTCTTCGCTTGGTGGCGGTGCGATGAGCCCTTGCTTCATGAGCGCCATCGTGGATTCTCTTGCGTTCTTGATTATCGCGACCGCGTGGTCCCAGAGTTCTTTTCGGCTCGGCTTGATTCGTGCAACGCCTTCTTTTATGCTCTCCAAGGCACAAGCAACTGCCACTCTTGGAAAGACTTCCCACTCCTCCATACGCGGTGAAATGTCGCCTTCATTAATTCCTCGTTCTTCCGCAAACTTCGCCAATTCTTCGGCTGCTGCTACACACATGTCATCAGTAATAGTCTTAGCCTTCACATCCAACACGCCCCTGAAAATCCCCGGAAAACCCAAACTATTGTTAATCTGATTCTCAAAGTCGCTGCGTCCCGTACCCACGATTCGCGCACCGGCTTCTTTCGCTTCCCACGGCCAGATTTCTGGAATCGGGTTTGCGCATGCGAAGACTATGCTGTTCTTAGCCATCTTTGCGACCCACTCTTTCTTGATTACGCCGGGTCCGGGAGTTGAAGCCGCAACGACGGCATCTGCACCTTTCAGCGAGTCGGGGAGAGTTCCTGTGCGGTGTTCGGCGTTGGTTTTCTGTGCCAGTTCGTATTTCCACGGGTCTTCTGTTTTTATGGCTTGAACGTCGGGTCTGTCGGCAGTGACGATACCCTTAGTGTCGACCATTAAGATGTTGCCCGGCTTGAAGCCCGCTTTAATCATGACATAAGCCGTACGGATGTTTGCCGCGCCTGAACCGACAAGCGTTACGAGGACATTCTGCTTATTCTTGCCCACGACCTTAAACGCGTTGATTAAGCCCGCCAAGATAATCGTCGCCGTCCCCTGCTGGTCATCATGCCAAACTGGGATTTGGAGTTTTTCGCGGGCTTTCTCCAGCACGTAGAAGCATTTTGGCTTGGAGATGTCTTCGAGGTTGATACCCCCGAAAGTGGGTTCGATTAGTTCGCAGGCTCTGACGATTTCGTCTGGGTCTTTGGTGTTTAGGCAGATGGGAAACGCGTCGACTCCGCCGAGATACTTGAAAAGCAACGCCTTGCCTTCCATGACGGGCATGCCTGCTTGTGGTCCGATGTCGCCTAAGCCTAGGACTCGTGTGCCGTCAGTTACAACAGCGACGAAATTGGAGCGGTTAGTCTGCCGCCACACTTCTTCTGGATGTTCTTTGATTAGCTTACAAGACGCTGCGACGCCGGGCGTATACCAAATCGCAAAGTCTGCGGGGCTTCGGATTGGACATTTGGGTAAAACTTGAACCTTGCCTTCATAGAACGGGTGATAAGCGAGTGCAAGTTTGCTAGGTTTCTTGGCTTTTTCCAATAATTCTTCAACCGTGACTTTTTTTGCCATGATGTTTTTCTCCTTTGTTTTGGCATTTAGGAGACTACGTTCTACCGTCTATAAGAGATTTAAGGATTTTGCAAGATATCCCGAAAAAAGAAAAGGGCGATTTTGAATGATTACACGGGCTTGTTTTTCTGCAAATCTGTATTTAAAATTCATAAGCCTATTTAATAGTACTAGTCTATCACAATCAAAATCAGAATAATGAAAATCAAAAAAAGGAGAAACAAGAATGAAGACTAAAGCATTGATGGGCATTTTCCTTGCATTGTGCTTGACTTTGAACGCAAGTTTGATTCCGCTCTCAGTAGCAGACACTCTGCAAAGAACAGACTTTGAAGGCGAAAGCTTTTCCAAAATCGTCGACTACTTCCAGTACGCAAGAGCCTTGGCCACGGTTTACGGGTTGCCCCAAATCCCCAGCTACTGGTACGCAAATGTGTACATGACCTACGTTAACAAGTCCGGCGTGCAAATACTGTACGCGGGCTTGAGCAACCTCAGTTTGGCGAACCTGATTTACTTTACGATTCCTATGCAGACTCTTCTGATGCGTTACAAGACTCAAAACAACAGCAGAGACGTGATAGTAGGGTCATCATTCTTGATGCTCATGGGGTTCAACGACACCGCAAGGTCAATCTATCAGAACTCGCCCGACCGAAACGACACACTCTGGAGCTCGTTCAGCTTTGGCATTAACCTGAACGCACTCAACGTCACGGACTATCCGTCACTCAGCAGCAAATCAGAGATTTTCCCCTTGACCCGTTCTGACGACGGGCTGACTTGGAAGTGGGGCATGAGATACACGAATCTTACAGCTCTTTGGATAACCACGTTCATCGCGGGCACAAACCAAACCGACACCAGCAAACCGTGGGGGTTGGCTACTTATAATGAGTTGACCTTCAACTACACGCTCACAATAGACCCAGCAGCAAAAACAGCGACCATTCGCCAAGACCATGCTATCGGCAGAATACGAGACATCTGGATTTTCTGGGGATGGTTCATCGTGCCGCTTTACAACCACTACAACAGCACGGGCACCTATCGATTCGGAAAAAATGTCGGCAGCGAAACCGTCTATCAATTCCTCACGAGAAACAAGGTGAAAATGAGCATAGTCGACTACCAAACGTCAATCATGCTGGACAGAGAAACCCGCAGCACTTCGACAAACGGACAAAACGTCACCGACAACGAGGTCTTCGTGACTGACTCATCCATCTCGACAGCCTCGGACGATGGAGAAAAAATCTCCAAAGCCGATTTCGGCGTCAAGAAAACCTACAAGCTCTTCAACTACACGCAAGACCCAACCGAGACCACGTCGCAAACTTACGACGCCGTCGCTCGAACAACCCAAATCAGCGGGTACGCAAAAAATGATAACCTCTTCGTTGCTCAGAAGAACTTTGCCAAATACATACCTCTTATGCTAGTGCACATGTATCCCTCGCTCTACGCTAAAGCCAAGGAAACTATAACCAACATGACACGGGCAAATTACCTGTACCTGGTCTCGTACCCAACCTACGGCGGCTACAGAATCGAACACGACCCCACATACACGTACTACATCGCGCCTTTGGAAGCAGCACCAGACGCCAGAAGCTGGCTGCCTGCCATCGGTTTAGTGGCAGTGATAATCGCCATAGTGCTCATAGCCAGCATAGTGATAAGACGACGCAAGCAACCGCCAACAGTGACCGAATCTCAACTATCGCAACAATAGAATTTCTCGTCCTCTCTTTTTCTTTATTTGTTCAGAAGGATAGGGGATTTTCTACGTTTTCGTTTTCAAGACTTCAGCCGCGTGTTTTAGTCTGAGGAACGTTAGTCCGCCAAGTCCAGCCAATTCTTCAGTCGACAAATAATCATTCGCGTTAGAATCGAAAAGAACGTTCGCCGACGCGGGAAATTCCTCTGTTTCAGTCCACAAGATTATCGTTAAAGGCACCATGGGAAGCGAGTAAATTTTCGTCGAGTATTCGCCGTGAGCATGACGAGTTCCTCCTAAAAGTTTTGCTGCTTCAACAAGCAACGCGGGTTCGTGACCGAAGGTTTTCGCGATTGGTTGGATTGAACGTTCCACGAAAGCCTTGTAATAAGCTTGACCGCCGACGAGCTGATTAAAAGATACTAGTTTTGCTGTTTCGGGAACTGGTTGCTTCGCGTTTGCATAGCCGTGAAGAACAAAATAGGCACTTACTTCCAAGCCCGTTGATGGTTGATTCCTCAGCAGGTCGCAGATGCTTCCATCGTCGAGACAAAGGCTGAGACCCAGAAACTTTAACTCGTCAGCGTCTGGAAAGCCAAGACGACCCCGCAAACTACGTATTGGGTTTTTGCAGCGCTCCCAATTCCACAATTCACGCACGAGGTCGCGGGGCTTTGTCAATTTTGAATGGTATCCTTTTCAGAATTGTATTCCTTTTGTGGTCGGCGCCTTCTCTGGAGACTTCATAGGCACGACTTCGTTCACGAAATCCGCACGATCGACAAGCTCTTTGGGCGCATAACGTCCAGTCAAAACCACCTGCGTGCGCCTTGGAACAAGGTCAAGAAACGCTAGCACATCATCAATGCTTAAGAGCTTGCAATAAAGCGCCAAGTTGATTTCATCCAGAACAAGCAAGTACGGTTTTTTGGCTATCATAACCTGCCGCGCAAACTTCAGCGCGTTCTTGGCGAGTTTTCGGTCTTCTTCGTCGAGGTTCTTCAGTCCGTGCCATCCTTTTCGCCCGAATTGGTAAATCTCGTAGTAGGGTGCTAGCGTTTTTCTTATCTTGTATTCGCCCGTGTTCTTCCACCATTTCAGGAACTGAATAATCACAACATGACGCCGATGTCCGACTGTTCGCAAAGCCAACCCAAGGGCGTTTGTGGTTTTTCCGCCTCCTAACCCGGTGTAGAGATAAATGTGTCCCATGTTTTCTGCCCTTCACAGTCTCTATTTCTTTTGTGTATTAAAAGTTTTTAAACCGCCGACGCCCTTCCTATGAATAAACCATCCCGAAGTGTTGAATCGAGAATGAAAACGGACTACAGGCAACTACTGAAACGTGCTCAGGAAAAGCTTCCGCCAGAAATCATGAAGAAAGGCAGGTTCGAGATGCCCGTTTTTCAATCTTACACTGTTGGCATGCGGACTTATGTGCGGAATTTTAAGGATGTTGCGGATGCGTTGAACCGTGACCCCCAACATGTGCTCAAGTTTCTCACGAAGGAGATGGCAACCGCGGCAACCACCGAGGGCGGAAGAGCCATTTTCCATGGGAAATTCCCTGCTGAAACGTTGAACTTGCTGTTGGGTCGTTATGTTGATCGGTTCTTGAAGTGCCCCATCTGTAAGGGTTATGATACGAAAATCGTAAAAGAGAGACGTCTCTCATTCTTATCATGTGAGATATGCGGTGCACGGTCGCCCGTGCCGGCCATGTAAGTGCAAGAAGTAGAGTCTGAAGCTTGGAAGTCTACGTGAACCTGCGGAAATGGGGCAAATGCGTCCTCTTAGCCACGTGTGACGCTGAGCTTTTGGGGCGGACTTTGAAGGAAGGGAAAATCGTGTTTCATGTGCACGAGAAATTCTATAAAGGTCCAAAGGTCACGTTGGAAGAAGCATTGGAGCTTATCAGGCAGTCGACCATCGTGAACATGGTGGGTCACAAGATTGTCCGGAAAGCTATTGAGAAAGGTTTTGTGCATCCTGAGGCGGTTTTGATGATTGAAGGCGTGCCCCACGCGCAGATTGTGAAGGTCTGATGTTCGTCAGGGCTCTGTGAGAGAACACGCACGCCTCCCTCCCACCTCTTCACTATATGATCCAAATATGATTAGACCTATTTTGTCACTCGTTAGGCTCTCTGAGAAGACACACACGCCTCCCCCTAGTCTAGTATCGTTTTTGCATAGCACTATGTTGGTTTAGGGTTTCTGTGAGAACACACACAACAGCAGACTAGACCTTCCTATTAGGCTCCTAAGAGAAACTGTAAGTCTCTATTTGTAATCTGGATTGCCTCTTCACAAAAGAAAAGCATGGAGAGTGATAGAAGATGGAAGACATGGGAAAGCAAGAATTGTTATGAAGATTTTAGGATATGTCTAGTAAGATTTGAAAGATTCAGGAAATAGACTTAAAAACATTTGAAAGACTCTTATCTGATTATGGAATTGCATATTACTATTCACTCATCTGACCCTGATGTAGGAAAGGAAATCACAACAGAACAAGTAGCTAATGGAATCACTGTTGAAAGAAAGAGGATATTGCGAGAGACAGTTGGTGAATCCTTCATTGATTTGGCTTTCCATGTTGGAGAAGGCATTTTGATACAAGTTGTTGCGACACTCATTGCGAAATATCTTTATGACAAACTCAAGGGAAAAACTGACAAGGTTGATATCAATAACATAAATTTGGACGTCAATGTGAATGTCTTTAATAACTTCTTCCTAGAAACTCTCAAAAAAGAGAGTCCAGATAACATGGTGTCTAAAGAAAAAGAGCAACACATCTATATAGCCAAATTCGAATTCCCACAGATATCTAATGATGAATTGCTCAAGTCAGCTAGAACATTAACTGATAGACCTATCTTCTTTGATGGAAGACAACTTTCTATGAAAGACAACAGAGTGATGGGCGAATGTGAATCGGGTAAGCTTGAGGTAGTGGTCTTTGTTACGGATGAGGAGCTAAATAGCGTGTACAAGAACAGACACCAATTATTTGGCTTGGCTAGATATGAAATTAAGCATGTGGAGTTCTTTAAGATAGATGCAACTCTCTTCACAGGTTTTTCAATAAACACAGAAAACATTCCTCAAAGTGTTCCATTGAGAGAGCAGAAGATATGCCTAGTTGGTTACCACCTAGCTTTTTCAGAACTAAGATATAGTTTCGGAAATATTGTAGAGAATTCTTCCACAAAAGTTCCAAATCTGGAGGCATCACATTTCATAGTGACAGAGGCAACAATAGGAACGCCTAGTTTCTTTTAGGCTCCAAATGCACTCTGCCATTATCCTTGTATCTGCACCAAAAAAGCACAAAACAACTCCGTCGTCGCTCACGAGACAAACTACATCATCAAAAGACTAGAATCTATTTAAGCCACTTGCGTGTTTCAGTAGCAATATAGAATCGAAGGTGACCCTTTGGGAAAAAAGAAAGTCCTAAGCGAAGAGGCCATCAACCGGCTCGTGATTCCCGCACAAACCGACGTGCTAGGCGTCGCCGTAAAACTGCTGGGCTTCGACCGTATCCTAGTCAAATGTCAAGATGGACACGAAAGACTCTGCCGAATACGGGGCAAGATGAAACGCCGCGTCTGGATACGCGTAGGCGATGTCGTACTCGTTTCTCCATGGGATTTCCAATCCGACCAAAGAGGGGACGTATTCTGGCGTTACACTAAAGCGCAGGCTGAAACGCTCCGCAAACGGGGCTACTTAACCATGTAGCAGAGGAAAAGAAGGTGGCTTACCGAAAACGCCTTCGAAAGAAACTTTTGCGCCAAGAAAAAACCTACGAAACCGAACAGTTGATGAAGGAGAAGCGAAGCGAAGAGTACGAGGTTCTGGAAGAAGTTTTCGACCGCTCCACCCTCATGACGATTTACGATTTCATGAATAAGGGCGTGATAGGCGAAATCTACGGCGTAGTCCGAGCCGGAAAAGAAGCACGAATCTACTGGGGCAAAACACCAGACGGAAAAGAACTCGCCATAAAAATCTACCTCACAATCTCCTCAGAATTCAAGAAAGGCAAACTCATGTACATCGAGGGCGACCCGAGATTCAAGAACGTAAAACACGACACGCGCTCGCTCGTCTTCGCATGGGCACTCAAGGAATACAAAAACCTCGAGCTCGCCGCACGCGCGGGCATCAAAGTGCCCAGACCCCTCGCCGTCAAAAACAACGTGCTCATCATGCAGTTCATCGGCAAAAACGGCGACCAAGCACCCGTGTTGAAGGAGTTGCCGCCTAAAAAACCAGCAGAATTTTATGAAGAATTAATAGAAAACATACGAAGGCTTTATCAGAAGGCGGAACTGGTGCACGGCGACATCAGCGAATACAACGTCATGATTTGGCGAAACAAACCCGTACTCTTCGACATAGCCCAAGCAGTGCCCTTAGAGCACCCGATGGCGGACACCTTTCTAAGGAGAGATTTAACCAACCTGTACCGCTATTTCCGAAAACTCGGCGTGGCTGTATTGTCCGAAGAAGAAGCTTACAAGAGGGTTACAGGTGGCGAGTCCTAGCTCGTTCGTGAGAGTTCCCAAAGAACGCGTCGGCGTACTCGTCGGACCAAACGGGCTCGTCAAAACGCGCATAGAAGAAAAACTCAAAGTAAACCTCCAAATAGACAGCGAAACAGGCAATGTAGACATCACACTGGCACCAAAAACTGACGACCCTTCGCTACTGTTCACGGCAAAAGAGCTGATCACAGCCATCGGCAGAGGGTTCTCGCCTGAACACGCTTTTCGGCTGTTGGATGATGAGGAAGCCCTTTTTGAAATGATGGACCTGCACGATTTTGTGGGCAAGTCAGAAGCCGACCTGAAAAGGCTAAAAGGCAGAATCATCGGAGAGGACGGCAGAACAAGAAGGCTCATTGAAGAACTAACAGAAACTCACGTTTCAATCTATGGCCACACCATTGGCATCATCGGCGGAGCAGAAGAGGTTGAAATCGCAAAACAAGCCATCCAAATGCTGCTCAAAGGGAGCCTTCACGCCACTGTTTACCGGTTTTTGCACGCGAAACGGAGAGAATTGAAGAAGAAAAAGTTGGAATTATGGAAAACTCCCGAAGAAAGGCTCGATCAGTAACCGAAGCATTTTTCAAACCCTCCAGAATCATTATAGGCGAAGAAGAGGAGACGTCCGCATGGCAACCCAGACCTTCCAAGAAATAAGCCCTGCCGACTTTTTCTACCGTAACCGAGACATTGCTGGGTTTACTAATCCGTCGAGGGCGATATTTGCTTCTGTGAGAGAACTTGTGGAGAACTCGCTGGACGCAGCAGAGTATGTTATGATTCCGCCCGACGTTTACGTGCGCCTTTCATACGTGGGCGAGGCAAGCCCAGAGTCGGCGATTTACAAGCTAAGAGTCATGGACAACGGCTCAGGCATACCACCCCAACACATACCCGCAGCGTTCGGGCAAGTCTTGTTCGGCTCAAAATACAAACTCAAACAAACCCGCGGCACCTTCGGACTCGGCGGAACCATGTCAGTGCTTTACGGGCAAATTACCACGCACCAGCCCGCGTGGATTTCTTCCAGCACGGGTATTTCGAAGATTTACATGTACAAGATAATGATTGACATCCAAAAAAACCGCCCCCTAATCTTAGACAGAAAAATCATACTCAACAAAGAACGTTGGCGCGGCACGGTTATCGAGTTCAGCCTCGAAGGCGACTACATTCGCGCCATGCCGAAAATCCTCGAATACCTAAAACAAACCGCACTCGTAAACCCGTACGCCAACATCACCTTCGTCGACCCTAGAGGAAGATTGTACAAGTTTACACGGGCAACCACAAAGATGCCACCGCCACCGAAAGAAACTCTTCCGCATCCATACGGCGTCGACGTGGAGACCATGCTGAGGCTTATACGCCTCACACGCTGCGACAACATGCAAGATTTCATGAAAACCCACTTCCATCGCGTCGGCGAACTGACAGCCAGCAAATTCTTAACCTTCGCCGAGATTCCAGCGTCCAAAAGTCCCAAAAAACTAAAGCGCGAAGAAATCGTGCGCCTCGTGCAGAACATGAAACGGTTTAAAGAATTTCTTCCGCCAGACGCTAGTTGTTTATCTCCGCTGGGAGAGGAACTGCTAAGAGCAGGAATTTTGAAAGAGTTGAAACCCGAATTCACCGCAGTGCGCATGCGTAAGCCTTCCACTTATTCTGGGCATCCATTTATCGTGGAACTAGCCATCGCTTACGGTGGAAACATTCCTCAAAAAGGCGACTTTATCCTCTACAGGTTCGCTAACCGCATTCCGCTGTTGTATGACGAAGCTAGCGACGTTTCATTCCGTATCGTGAAAGGAATAAACTGGCGAAGATACCGAATCTCCCCCGACATGCCCATCGCCATTCTTGTCCACATCTGCAGCACCAAAGTCCCATACAAAACCGTGGGCAAAGAATTCATCGCCGACCGTCCCGAAGTTAAAAGAGAAATCCTGAACGGAATGCGAGAAGTAGCCCGTGACATCCAACATTTTCTGTCGAAACAAGAACACGTGGAACGGGAAAGGAAGCGATTAGGCGTATTCTCCAAATACCTTCCCAAAATCGCCCAGTTCTCAACCAAACTGGCAGGCAGACAAGAACCGCCCGACATTAAGAAATTGTTAGGAAGCGTGAAAGCAAATGAAGAAGACGAGTAGAGACGAAAGATTTTCCGCAACAGAGAGAAAGAAAGAAGTTCTGGACAAATTAAGCGGGGTCGGTGAAGACCTCTATCAACAGATGGCGCAAGGCAACTTTCCGTCGATAAAGATGCCCAGCCGCTCTATCGAGAACATCTACTACAACCCCGAACTAAGGCAGTACGTGCTGGGCGACAGAACCGTAAAACGCACCGCCCAAAACGTTCGCCACATCAAACCCTTCACCCAACTCGTGTGGACAGGCTATTTCGCCCACGAACTCACGACCAACCGCAAAACCTCGACGCTGCGAGACGTTTATTATTCTGCGCAGGCGTATGAGATTTCGTTCCAAGACCAAGCCGAATCCGACAACGTCATTACCGACTTGGAAACGGTCGCGGGCTTTGCCCGAGAGGACTTCAACATTTTCCCAGAAGAACGTTCGGCTATTTTCGGCGACTTGACCATCGAGTACACCGTGCCGGGCTACGAGGGCAAGCAGCTAAACCTGACCAGCCACCCCGACGGCGTCATGATAGGACCAGCATTGACTTACAGCGAATTCGTCAAAACCACCGCCGACAAAGTCATCGCCATCGAGAAAGGCGGCTTATTCACACGGTTTATTGAAGAAAACGTGCATAAGAAATACAACTCGCTCCTCGTCCTCACAGCCGGTCAAGCGCCACGAGCCACACGACATTTCATCCGTCGGCTCAACAAGGAACTCGACTTGCCCGTATATGTTTTCACGGACGGCGACCCGTGGGGAATGCACATCGCCATGGTCATAATCAGCGGCTCAGCCAACGCGGCACACCTACGCGAGTTGACGACGCCTGATGCGAAGTGGAGCGGAGTTTGGGCTTCGGACATAGTGGATTATAAGTTGCCTTCAGACCCGTTAACAGAATTGGACGTGAAACGTTTGCACGAGCTGCAGCGTGACCCTCGGTACAAGAATGACCTTTGGCAACGGGAGATTAAGGTTTTCATGAAACACAAACGCAAAGCCGAACAAGAAGCCTTCAGCCGTTATGGATTAACATACATCGTAGACGAGTACTTGCCCGCGAAACTGGAAGAAAAAAGCTGAAAACCCGTTTTTCTCCTTTATCGTTTCGTTTCTGGTTTCTTTTTGGCAGAGGTTTCTTTTGCCGGTTGCTTTGGCGGTGGCTGTTTTCTCTTTCTCACCCACGACATGATGACATAGGCTATGCTGACTGTTAAGAGTCCTATGCCTCCGAAGGACATGGTTTGTCCCCACACGGCGTACGGCTTGTCTCGTGTGATGATTGACGGCCGAAGAGAAACAGTAACATTGGCGGCGCCCTCGAAACCCTCTGCCCAAACCGTGTAGTTGCTCGGTGCTGGAACATAATACAACAAAGCGTCTTCCCCGCCGATGCTGAATTTGCTTCTTTCATATAACGGCAGCAGGGAATCTTGGACAACCAAGATGTAGATGGGATGGGTGGAGTTGAAACCGACTCTGACGCCGCTGTTCCAATCGAGAAACGTGGGCGCTAAAAGCAAGTATTCTTGTTGAACGCTGAAGTTTAGGCTTTGGAGCGGAAGAGTGGTCACGGGTTGCCAGTCTTCAAAACGGTCTATTGAAAAGTTGGAATAGTACGGTCCGAAAACGAAAGCCAAAAGAAAACTGACTAAGAAAAGCGAGTGAAGTATGATTAGTTGTTTTCTGCTCAAGCCTTTATCGCCTCAGTTACCGTTCTTTCAGTTTGTAAAGATTCAAAAACCTTCCGACTACGCCGTCTTATACCGTGCCCAGATGCGGCAAGTGCCTTCCATAGAAACCATACAAGCACCTCTTGGCGAAGCGGGTTTACACACCTTCAAGAACAGCGAGCACTCGTCGGGTCTAATCTTCCCAATCATCACCAAATGACACATACACCCCGGCAACAAATCCCTGCTTTTTTCCACACGCAAATCATACTTCTTACGCGCATCAAAACCCTCAAACTCTTTTTTCAACGCCAAAGCAGAAAAGGGCAACCTGCCTAATCCTCGCCAGTTACCGTCTGTTACATCAAAAACACGGCTAATCAACTCTTGCGCTTTCACGTTTCCCTCTGTTGAAACCGCTCGGACGTATTCATTTTCGAGTCTCGACTTCTTGTCGCGCAACTGTTGAAGCAGCATCGAAACCGCGAACAACACGTCCAAAGGCTCAAAACCTGCCACTACAACGGGCATGCGGTAAGCTTTTGGAAAAATTTCGTAGGGCTTCAAACCGATAATCGTGGAAACATGTCCTGGCGCGATGAAACCGTCAATGTGCAAGTCGCCAACTCCAAGTAGCAATTCCATCGCGGGTGGGATTAAACGATGCGAAACCAGAAAACTCAAGTTCTGCGGCGGATTGCTTAGCACTTCGACTGCGGTTGAAGGCGCCGTGGTCTCAAAGCCAACAGCGAAAAACGCGAATTCCTTCTCTTTCTCTTTTCTAGCCATCTTAACCGCGTCGCCTACGCCGTAAACTACTCGGACATCTCCTCCGTGTGCGTGAGCGTCCAAAAGCGACTGCTCAGAACCTGGCACACGCAAAACGTCGCCAAAACATGTGACGACCACGCCTTTCAAAGCTAACTGCACTGCTTGGTCGATTTCTGCCGCGGGGATTATGCACACGGGGCATCCTGGACCAGCGATTACTTCGACGTTTTTGGGCAAGAGCGACCGTAGCCCATAATGCGTAATCGCCCACTCATGCGTGCCACACACGTGACAAAACTTGACCAAATAGTCGGGCGCCAAGGATTTGATGTGCTGGGCTGCTTGTTCCGCTAGTTTCGGGTCTCTGAATTTCGATTTTTCAGTCATGGGTTATATCATCATTTTGATGTTTCTTATTAGGCAGTCTTTTCCACCAGTTATTTCTACGGTTTCGCCGCATTTTGGACAGTTAAGCGTCGGTGTTGGCACGTGCAGGGCTGGGTCGTCGACGTACTTGAAGTTGCCCTCGTAGCCGCATTTGGGGCATCTGACGGTTCCTTCGCTTTCTTCGATAACCAGCTTCGAGTCTTTCATTATAGTGTCTTTTGTGAGGATTTCATACCAGAAGCGAACCTGCTCAGGATTAAGAAACGTCAACTTTCCAATCACCAAGTGCACTTCGACGATTTTCTTGGCGTTCCTCTTGTCTGCCTCCTGCAAAACACTCTGAACAATCTGCGTGGTGATGGAGCCCTCATGCACTCTGCGGCAACTCTCCTAGAGCCCCAACGCCTCCACAACCCCGTCAACGCCTTCGCCTGTTCGGCAGTTGGTCGCAACAACCTTTGCTTGGGGGTTGATTCGTTTCACGTCGGCTTCCAAGTTTTTCACGTCGACGTTCATCGCCAACGCTAAGTCAACCTTGTTTATCACGACCACATCGGCATCCATGAAAATGAACGGGTGCTTGACTACCATGTAGGGTCCTTCGGTGACGCTGATTACGACTATGCGTTTGTCCGAGCCTAAGGGGAATTCTGCGGGGCAGATGAGGTTGCCAACGTTTTCGATGAACAAAAGATTGATGCCGTCGAGTTTCAGCCTTTGCAGAGCCTTCTTCACCAAGTTCGCGTCGAGGTGGCACTCTTTGCCCGTATTTATGGCTACGACCTCAACACCGTGGCGTCTGAGCATTTCCGCGTCTATAGTCGTGGTCAAATCACCCTTAAACGCCGCGATGCGGTAACGGTTTTTGAGTCGTTCAATCAGTTTCTCGATAAGCGACGTTTTGCCCGCACCGATGGCACCCATTATGTCTATCGCTTTTATCCCATGTTTCTGCAAAAGCAAGTGGTTTTCTTGGGCAAGTTTTCTGTTGGCTTTGAGCACGTCTTCTTCTAATTCAACGTCGAAGACTTCGCCTTCTTCGGCTTTAACAACATCCTTCAATTTTGTCAATTTTTCGCCCCACTCTTAACCACTTTTAATTCTGCTGTTGAGCCAGAATCTCTTTCCACAACTGCAGCGTCTCTTCTGCCGATTCCTTATCCAAGACCTGAATGGCATATCCAGCGTGCACCAAAACATACTCGCCCAGCTTAACGTCAACCAACGTAACGTTCACGTCGCGGAGAACACCCTCGCCAAAATCCACTTTCGCCATGTTCTCCTTAATCTCGACGACTTTTGCCGGAATAGCCAAACACATTTTCCATCACCTTTTAAGCTATAACATCAGAGTTAAATGCATTCTCTTTTCATTCAATCCATTCTCAAACTTGCAGCATAGACCTGACCAAAACTGATGCAACCGTCGCCCGCGGGCAATTTTTCGTGAACAAGAAAGTTTAGCCCGTTTTTTTCAACAGTTTTCCGTATCGTAGAAGTTATATGTTCATTGTAAGCTACTCCGCCCGAGAATCCAACATGTTTCACGTCGGTTTTCTTTGCTTGTTCAACCGCAATTTGCGCCAAGCCTCGGGCTAAGTAGGACTGTGCAGAAAAAGCCAAATCAGCAACAGAGAACTCGCCGCGTTTTTCAAAAACTTCGCTAACCAAAACTGTCGTATTCAAAATGTTTCCTTCAATTTTTGGCTCCAACTTCAGCTTTTCTTTGCCGTCAACCGCGGCTGATTCTAACTTCATCGCGGGTTCGCCTTCATAAGTTCGTTCAGTGCATACGCCCAGAATCGCTGCGACGGCGTCCAATATTCGTCCGCAACTCGTAGTTTTTACCGCGGACTCTCTAGTTTCTAACTGTTTCAAAACTACTTCCGCCTCGGTTCTGCCGTGTGAAAGGCGGTTGCTGTTAGTTAAAAGCCACTTGGTGATGTCCTTAGTTTGGTGAAGGATTCCTGCCGCCATCCGTATGGGGAATTTTGTTGCAAGGTCGCCTCCGAGCATGGGCTGTTCTTGCAGGTGTCCGAGACGTTTGAAGCCCTTTGCGTCGCAGTGGAGGATTTCGCCGCCCCACGCTTTGCCGTCTATGCCGAGTCCGAAGCCGTCGCATGCTATGCCTATCATCTGGTCTATGTTGTGTTCGCCCATGAGCGCGGCTATGTGGGCGTGATGGTGCTGGACTGGAACTACAGGAGAGTTTTGTTCTCTTCCAAGATGGTGAGCTAAGGCTGTTGTGGAAAATTTTGGATGTACGTCGCAAGCCACGATTTCGACTTTGCTGTTCGTGAGACGAATTAAATGTTGTATAGCATTTCTCAGGAAATCCAGCGTCTCAACGTTTTCCACATCGCCAATGTGCTGAGAAATAAACGCTTTATCATCCAAAAGAACACACGCAGTCGCATTCTGTTCCGCGCCAACCCCCAACGCACAATGTTTCAATGTTTTCCCGAGTTGAACGGGTTCGGGTGCGTATCCGCGGGAACGACGAATCAAGGTTGGATAAACCCCGTGTAGACGAGTCACTGAGTCGTCGCATCTGTGCGCGATTGAGCGGTTATGGAACAAGAAATAGTCAACGCTGTTTCCCAGTTTTTTCAAGGCTTCTTTGTTGTCGGTGACGATGGGTTCGTTGGGTGGATTCGCGCTGGTCATCACAAATGCAGGTTCTTTCACCTTGTCAAATAGCATTATGTGCAAGCCAGTGTAGGGAAGCATCACGCCCACGTTGTGCAGTTTCGGCGCAACGGAATCAGAAAGATAGTAATCGCTGCTTTTCTTTAGCAGCACGATGGGACGAATGTAAGAGGCTAGCAGTTTCTCTTCTTCAGTACTTACTTCGGCGAAGGTTTTTATGGTTTCAAGGTCGCGAGTCATGATGGCGAACGGTTTTTGTGACCTGTGCTTGACGTTTCTGAGTTTTTCTATGGGTTTGGCGTTTGTGGTCGAGGTGGCTACGTGGAAGCCTCCGTTGCCCTTCACGGCGACAATGCAACCTTCTTCAAGAAGTCTTCCAGCCTCTCTAATCGGGTCTTTAAGATCGAGCATTTCACCGTCTTTGGTTGTGAGGTATGCTTTTGGACCACACTTCGGGCAGGCTACGGTTTGCGCATGAAATCTTCGATCAAGCGGATTTTCATATTCGTGTCTGCATTCGAGGCACATCTCGAATTCTTGCATCGTTGTGTTCGGTCGGTCGTATGGCAGTCGATGGATAATCGTGTAGCGGGGTCCGCAGTCGGTGCAGGTTATAAAAAAATACTCAAAACGTCTGTTTTTGGGGGTTTTCAATTCTTTTAGGCATTCATTACAAATGGCGACGTCCGGTGGTATGACTGAGCCAGAAAGTTCGGTTTTTTCGGTGCTTTTGACGATGGTGAACTTGTCGAATTTTCCTTCGTCTTTCTTGCGGACTATTTTCATGTCGTAGATGCGTGCGAGGGGCGGTTTCTTGCTCTCCAAATCGTGAATGAATTGGTTTACTTTGTTTTGGTTTCCTTCAACCGTGATTTCGGCGGTTGCGTCGCCTCGGTTTCGCACAAAACCCACAAGCCTGTGCGTTACGGCTAGTCGGTAAACGAAGGGACGGAAGCCCACGCCTTGAACGATGCCTTTTACTTTTATCTCGGCACGCAACTCTGTTCACTCTTTCTCTCGTTGCGAAGGCTATTAATAAATAGGAATTTCTTGTGGTTTTCTTTGGCACTTTGTGATTAGATTATTTTCCTATTTTTTCGAGAACCGAATCCACGGGCACTGCGTTGTTGAATAAGCCGAGTTCTTCGGGCTTCAAGCCTATCGCTAAACCGAGAAGTTGTATGTAGTGCAGTATGGGCATGTTGAAGCTGGTTCCTGTGCGGTCGCGGATTTCAATCTGTCCTCTGTCGAGTTGGAGGTGACAGAAAGCGCAAGGGGTTACGATGCAGTCGGCGCCCACTTCTCTTGCGTTTTCTAGTTTTTCTCGTGTCATGTCTAGAGCCGTATCCAAATAAGCGGTTCTGACTCCGCCGCCCGCGCCACAGCACGTCATCTTGTCTTTGTAGGGGATGCTTTTTGCGCCTAAGACTTCGACGAGTTCGTCGAAGAATTTGGGGCGTTCAGCGCTTTTGATATTCTCTCTTTCCTTGGTGGGCTTCACGATGTGACAGCCGTAATGCACCGCGATTTTGAGGTTTAACGGTTTTTTGACCATGCCTTTCATTTTTTCCAATCCGATGTCGCTGTAGAGAACTTCCAGCAAGTGTTTGACGTTTATGGTGCCCTTGAATTCCTTGTCAAACGGCTTGAGAATCTCGTTCACTTCGCTCCGCTTGCCAGAATCGTCTTTCAGAACCTTGTTCGTTTCTCTCAAAGTACTATAGCAACCATTACACATCGTCACGATGTCAGCACCAACCGCTTCAGCGATAACCAAGTTTCGCGCAGCCAAAGTCAACCACGTAGCCTGATCGAAAGACTTGAAAACGCCTGGCGCGGGGCAACACGAAGCTCCCGGCAAGTCCTTGAGCCCGAACCCCATGTTTTGTGCGACTTTTTTCATGGACAGTTCGATGCCTGGGTAGCGGTTGGGGATGATGCATCCGAGAAAAAGTGCGTAGTCCGTTTTTTGTTGCCTCCTTTATCTCCATTCGTAGCAGACGAGTTTGTCGAAGCCCTTCTTCTTTATGATTTCCTGCACTTCCTTCAACGCCTCGGGAAAAGCGTGCACGGTGGGCGGGTTTTCGCCTAAACCCATTGTTGTGCGCAGTTTGCGGGTGGCTTCGTCTATGGGTACGGCGTGGCCGAATTTTATGACTAGGCCTGCGACGCGTTTGTGGGGGTCGAGCATGTTGCCTGCTTGGACTGCCATTCTTCGCATGGCGAGTATGATGTCGGTTGGGTCTACGCCTCTTGGGCATCTTTCTAGGCACGTGTAGCATGTTGTGCAGAGCCAGAGGTCTTTGTCGCTGAGGATTTCGTCCTTTAAGCCCAACAAGCCCTTCCGCATAAGCTGGCGCGTTCTGAAGGCGGTTCTTCTTCCGGATGGGCAGCTGGAGGTGCATGTGCCGCATTGGATGCAGACGTTGATTTTTTCTGCTCCTGCTTTGATAATCGTGTCTAGGAATTCTTTGTCCATTTTGTCTATTTGTATGGGCGGTTTCAGTTTTTCGCTCATGTTTCTGTTTAGCCTTGCCGTGTTTTTTGGGTGAGTTTGATGGTTTGAGAGTAGTTTTTGTTGTTTTTCGAGTTAATAAATGCATGCTTCACGGAAGGCGTGGTTGGTCAAACTTAATTAACCGCAACGCTCATGTAAAAACGAAGGATTCCGATGACTGCGCCAAGTGTTGAGGAAAGCCTGAAGCGTTTGCTTGGTCCGTTGCTGTTTGTTTCGATTTTGTTTCTCGTGGTCACGTATTTTGTCGCCATGGTTTTGGGTCCGCTCGTGTTCTTTTCGACGGCTGATGGCTTAACCGTGAGTCAAAGAACCGTTCATCGTTTACCGATTGTTATCTTCGGCGCCTACGCTATTATCAATGTGAACATAAACGTGGGGTCGTTCTTTCTGGGTATTTGGCTCGTCTTTTTCGCGTGTTTCTTCATAGCCCTAGAAGTTAGAGAGAACATTTTCACTTCTTTAAGCAAGCTGAACAGGGGCATGATTACTGCTTCGTTTCGTAACTATTTGTTGTTCATGCCTTTGGTTACGAGTTTTTCGTTGGCAACCGTGCTTTTGATGGAGTGGTTTCTGGAGCGCGTGTTGGGTTTTCCTGTTGGTGGTCCTTCGGTTCCGGGGAATGGGGCTCCGGGCGAGTTTAGGGAGTTTCAGTTTTTTCTCGAGGTTTCGTACGCGCCGATTGTTGAGGAAATCGGGTTTAGGATAATCCCCTTGGGCGTTTTTCTGGTTGTTTATTTTTTCTTGGTTAGAAGTCAGATTAGGTCGCAGGGTGATGGTTGCTCGTGGAAGTCGGTGGCTATTTCGCCGTTTTATCCTGACAAGGCTAAGCGGGATTGCGGGTTAGCGAGCGTGGACAGTGCGGGTCTTCTGAGGGGCATAAGCGTCGGCGAATGGGTTGTGATTTTTGCTACGGCGGTGGTTTTTGGTTTGGCGCATTATCCGTTTGGTCAGTGGGGTCCGGCGAAATTTGCGTCGGCGACACTGGTTGGGGTGGTTTTGGGTGTGGTGTATCTTGCGTACGGGTTTGTTGCGCCGATTTTGCTTCATTGGTTCTTCAATTACTACTTTAACATCTTCTATCTTGCGTCGAATTATTTTGTGCGGTTGTCGCCGTTGATGTTTTTGGTGTATTTTGTGAACCTTCTTTTTGGGTTGTTCATCTTGGTGGCGATTGTTTTCACGTTCGTGAGGCGGGTGGGAAGAAAGCCGGCGAGCAAGCCCGAAAGCGTACCGATAAGCATGGTTTAGGTTCTTCTGGGAACACACACGCTATCCTCTAGTATAGGTAGATTTTCTGCATAGCACAATGTAGGCGGGTTACGGTTTTTCTGTGAGGACACACACGCTAGGTCTAGAGGGGTCTACTATATGATCCAAATATGACCAGAGAACCTATGGTTTACTTTGCGCTAAGGCTTTATCTATGTATAATCGGAGAAATACTCAAAATATCCCCTTTAGAAGAGCCTGACTTGCTTCTTTTCACGGGGTTTCGAAAAAGAAGTTTAAGCGATTGATTAAACTAACCTATAAGGACTGATAGAAGAAAGCTCTACTATGGTTGCTCTCTTTTCTTCATTTTATTGTTGACGTGCGCTAATCTAACGAAGGGTTCACTGAATCCTAATCTAACGCAATAAGGACCAAAGCTACTAATGCCAGTATTACGCCCAATCCCTTTACGAGTGATATTTGTTCATGTAGAATAAAGTAAGACAGCACAATCGTTACGACTGGATAGATTGACGTCAATGGAATAACAATGATGGCTTTTCCTTCCTGTAGCGCTAGGTAGAGGGCGATGGTGCCCACAGTCATCATGATGCCCGCTAATAAAGCGTAGTTGAAGCCTGGAGAGCCTACGCTGATGGAAGGCCTCTGGCTCAAATATACAGCTAGAGAGAGAACAAATAAGGTGGCCATTTCTACGACGTAAATCTCGGTCCAATGCGAGTATTTGAACGCAAGCTTTAAGAAAAAACCTACAATGCCCACGGTGACGATTGTGATTATGGAAAGTACTAGCCAGTTCGCAGATATCACCTCCAGTAGGTTAGGTGGTGTCTTTCAGTTTTTATGACTTGTGGGAGAACCTACTCCGCATCGTGTAGTCTTCTGTATGTCGTTGAAATGATTGATTATTCAATGAATTGATAGCTTATTGTTGCACTTGTTGTAGTCTTTGTTCTCTTTTCTTCATTTCATTATAGAGATATTCGAATCCTGGTCTATCCTTTGAGTATTCCCCCACTTTCTCCTTAATGTCTTTGACTGCATCACCAAATAGGTCATTGACTAGTTCTATATCTATGAGCCTTCTTCTCAAGAGAACTCCTACTTCATCAAAGACAGCCATCACTTGGTTAAGTTCCAAGGCACCATACTTTTTCTTGTAATCACTAATGCTCTTGAATTCTCTGTCTCTGAATTTTTCCCATGCTTCCAGAAAATCCTTGCTACTAACAGCTGAATACAGTCTGATGACAAGGTCTGTCTGTCTAATTATAGTCTGATGTCGCATCTCCAGAATATAGTAAGCAACACCAACCAGTACACCAGCAGCAGCAACAATGGCTGAAACCTCTGTTATATCAACCACTCTTGACACCTCTTTGCTCTCTTCTTTTCGTTTCGTTGTAGAAGTATTCGAATTTGTTAAAAAGTGTTGGGAAGTTGTACTGTTTTCTAGCTCCCTCAACGATAGGTTTCACTTTTTCCCACATTATGCTCGTTGGTATGTTTGAGATCGATTCATAATCTGCAAGACCTCTGTAAAGAAGCTCTCCAGCTCCCTCATACAAGTTGCCAACTATAGCAAATGCTACTGCAACCGGACTTTCAGCAAATGGCAGACCATACTTCTTTACGAAATCGTTGTAGTCCTCGAATTCCAGGTTCCACACCTTATATGTGGCTTCAAGAAACTCTTTGCTATTAAAACTCTGATAAATTCTCCAGGATACATCGGTTCGTCTTGCTTTAACCAGATTTCCGACTTCCAAGTATGTGAAGACAACGCCTACTAGCACTCCTACTGCCGCAACAATAGCTGAGATAGATGGTATATCAAGCATTCTTGACGCCTCTTTGCTGCAGTTGTTCTCTTTTCTTCAATTCGTTGCATAGGTATTCAACCCACACATATGCTCGTGGGTAATTCAACTGTGTTTGAGCTATTTCTTGTAAAGGCTTTATTTTTTCCCATGTCAGCCTAGCTGGTCCGCTGAAGAGTCCATATACTAGGTCAATTTCTACAAGTTTTCTGCTCAGAAGAAAGCCGATCTCTGCAAGATGCCCGCAGACCATTCTTATTGCAACTGGGACGGGTTTCTCGGAAGTAAGTTCTCCATACTTATTCACAAAGTCGTCATAACTCTTGAATTCCATGCTCAGAACCTTGCCCTATGCCTCTTGAAGCTCCTTTGAAGTGGCGTTTGCATGTAACCTAATGACGAGGTCTGTCTGTCTCGTTTTGACCAAGTGCCGAACTTGAAAAGTGTAATAAATAGCTCCTGCCACCACGCTTGTGGCTGCAATCACTATTGAAATCGTCTGTATATCAACCATCCCTAACACCTTCTCTCTCTTCAATGTAGTCTGTTTCAGTTCAGCTATAACTTTTCCGCACTCATCCGATTCGCATAACATGAAATTCGCTATGCCAAACAAAACTTCTAAACAATCTCTTCTCTAACTCGAGTATAAAAAAGTGGTTTGAAATAGCGGGCCAGAAGAGAACGCTTGGAACAGTTTAGTCTGGTAATGCTAGTCCGAGTTGCCGTTTTAGGCTCTTGTAACGATTCCGCACCGTAACCTCAGTCACGCCAGCAGCTTCTGCAATGTCTTTCTGCGTCTTCTTCTCGTTATTCTGCAGACAAGCAATGTACAAAGCCGCAGCCGCCAACCCCATAGGGTCTTTTCCAGCAGCCGCACGTCGTCTCTTTGCGTCCGTGAGAATCTCTATAGCCAAGCCTTGAGTTCGCCCAGAAATCCCAGTTCGCTCCGCAATCTTCGAAATATACGTCAACGGATCAGCGATGGGCATTTGCACGCTAAGTTCCCGCAGTAGCAGGCGATAGCAACGAGCCACGTCCTTCTTGTCCACAAGACTCGCCTCGGCGATCTCCCTTAAAGTTCGAGGCGTCCCAGTGTTTCTGCAAGCCGCATAAAGCGAAGCCGCAGCAATCGCCGCAATCGAGCGACCACGCACCAAGCCCTTGTCCAGGGCTTTGCGGTAAACCACGGCAGCCTTCTCTTTCACAGAAGGCGGAATATACGCTTTGTCGGAAAGCCGGTCGAGTTCTGCCATCGCTTGAGCAAGGTTTCTGTCGACTGAAGAATGAACGCGAGATCGAATCTGCCACTTTCTCAACCGCCACATCTGCAGCCTGGTTTGAAGCGGAAGTTTTCTGCCAAAAGCATCCCTGTCAACGCGGCCGATGGCTGTTGACAAGCCTTTATCATGTACAGAATAAGACGTTGGAATACCGACACGACTGCGAGATTCCTTCTCTTCCTGCGTAAAAGCACGCCATTCGGGGCCTTTATCCATCATTTGTTCGTGAAGAACTAATCCACAATCTCCGCACACAGTCTCGCCAGTGTCGTAATCATGCACAAGGTTCGCACTGCCACACTCAGGACATTTATCAGCGAAACGCTGATGGGCAATTCTCTTTTTTTCGCTCACAGTTGACGCCTCTCCATAGAGGGTAGCTGCTTGCCTTCACAATCGATGGTTCCTCATCAACGCGTCTTGGAATCAGAAACCGTTCTTCTGGCCCGCTAAACTCTTTTTATGGACGAGATTTGCTATATAAATCTTTCGACTTTCCCGTAAAAATCGAAACAAAAGATTTTGAATAGAACTTCCACATATTGAATACTCGAAAATAGCGAGAAGCAAGAGCCAAAACCAGCAATCGAGAATGAGCAGAAAATGGTTGATCTGTCTGAGAAAGTTCGAAAATCGTTAGAGAGACTCGTTAAGAACCTGAAAACACGGGAAACCGTCTCCAGCATAAGCCTTTTCGGAAGCCAAAGCAGAGGCGACGCTGCGCCTTCAAGTGACATAGACCTGATGATTGTTGACAGTCGAGAGTTTGACTATGAATACGTGGAACGCATGGAACAAAACGGCGTCCTCATCGACTTGAACTATGTTCCCCGAAAATGGATAATCGGACCCGTCCCTTCCGAGATTGACCAAAAAATTTTCGAGTCGTACATCCTCTACGACAGAGACTGGGCACTGGCAAACACGAAGGAGCAGATGATGAAATCGTACTACACTCCAGAAAGGCTCAACATACGCGCTGACGCCTACCTCATAGACACAGACATCTACCTAAGCAGAGCAACATCCGCACAAGCAAGAGAAGACATTGAAAGTGCCCGAATATTCGCTGCCATAAGCGCACAGGCTATACTGAAGACAGTAATCGAAGCATGCAAACTGCCAATTTTGAACAGCCATTACATCGAAAAGTTGAGAACGGCTACACAACAATTGGGCATGGCATCGTACTTTGCAAGTTATCAGGCAATCGCCGGCCTCGACAACCTCGACCAGGGCATTGTTGAAGCAAAGTTGAGCTGTTTCAAAGCGGTTTGGGACGAAATCGCCACATCCGCAAAAGCGAACAGATCTCTTCTGGATTCCATGCACTTCAAGATAAGAACCCGACTCAACTACTACATCACACCCGCGTTCTTGCAGGGCATGATTCTGCGGTCGCAGGCACTACTGAACGAGGGCGCATTTCAGGACATCGCGCATTATGTTTCCAACGTCTTGGTGGACATGCTTGAGAATTATGCATGGTTCAAGGCGTCTGAACAAAACGTGAGGCTCGACTACTCGACTCTGTTTCGCTCACTTAAGGGGTTAAAGCAGAAACCTTCCACGATTCATAAAAACGCTGTTATGGCACTTGGTTTGGAAAGCATAGACGCTGAGCGGGTTGGAAGGGCTGTGGCGCTGGCGCGGCAGGTTGCCTTAGACGTGCGTGGACGGAGAAAAACGCTCTTCAGCCAGATGCAGCAAGAAACTTATTAATGCGTGAAATTACAGCACAAGAACGATAGTGCTTGTTTCAATAGCCCGGTGGTGTAGCGGTCAAGCATAGGGGCCTCTGGAGCCCTCGACGAGAGTTCGAATCTCTCCCGGGCTACCACTCTCTAGAGATAGATAATACTTTTTAGCCGAGGGGCTTCGCCCATTTCCCCTCCTTTTTCTGTGAGGTTGGGCTCGTTTTGGCTGGTACTTATTCGCTGCCCAAACCCGTTTTACATTACTCTATAATGTAAAATAGTCCATCGTTTTCGTTCCCCAGCCAGATTTTCCTTTGACGAGGAGGAAAAAGAGGTACACGTGAGCGCGCGCTACAGTGCAACACTTGTCTCACTGGCTGGCTTGATTGCGGAAAAGCTATAGCCGAAGTCAAGGCAGATAGGTACAGCGCACAGAGAGTGAAAGAATGGAGAGCATATGTAGGCGGCTAGAAGAGCATTTGATCTCTCTTCAGTCTCTAGTAAACGAAGCAAGAGACATTGGTCATGCCACACTCGTCTCTAACCGGAAAATCCCTTTTACAGCCTACAATCTTGCCTACAGAGTGAACGTTCCAGACTCCAAAGTTGACAAATTGATTGCTGATGTTGTCAAGCATTACACTTCTATCGGAATGAATCCCTGTTTTGCAGTGTCTCCAGCAACCCGTCCAGTTACTTTTGCCAACTCTCTTCAAGGAGCAGGCTTCAAGCTCGCGTTGGAAGAAGACGCCATGGTCTACAAAGGAAGGAGTACGGATCTCAACAATATCTCTGATGTCAAGATCGTTTCTAGTGATCAAAGTATGCTCGATATTTGGACTGATGTCAACATGGAAGGTTTTGGGGTTCCCAGTGTCTTTCGTGAAGCCCTTTTAGAGATGTTTAGAAAGGCCAGTCAATACAAGGGCACCAGATCCTATCTGGCGTATTTTCATGGCAAGCCTGCTGGGGTCTGCGGACTAGTATCACTCAACAATGTGGGAGGCATTTTCAGCGTCGGAACAGCTCCAGAACATAGGAGGAAAGGAGTAGCCTCGGCACTCTTGCAGAAGGCAATAGCCGATTCCTTGAGCATGGGAGACGACCTGCTGTATCTGATTACTACGAAAGGAAGTGACGCTGAAAGACTTTACACGAGCCTTGGTTTTGTAGTTGCCTACACGTATCGCCGCTACCTACTCCAGTTACAGAAGCAATAGCGCACGCGATGGCCCTTTTCGACAGGTCAGGTTAAGGGACTTGGCCTACTGCAAGAAAAGTGGTCCCCATGGCGAATGCGCCAGGATGATTCAGAACAAGTTTGACTTCCTTCATCGCTTCTTCATAGTCCCTTGCTGTAATCACGCCTCCCTTTATCATAGCATCTTTGTCCTGCTCCACGATTTGAACCGGAACGTAAACAAGCATATTCAACACATCTGGGTTTTGTTGGGTGGCATACGCTGGAAAAGGATAGATTCGGATGGAATTCAAGCCTGCCTCTGAGAATATCGAATAGAGCCTTCTGCCAATGTAACGGTCATCTCCCCTGGCTTTTGCCCGTTCACCAAACTTTGACCATACTTCTAAGAATCTTGGCGCTGGCGGATAGGTTAGCATAGTGCCATCATCAGTATCAGATGCCGCAACAATCCCGCCTTCCTTAGTGACTCTTTTCAACTCTGCAATGGTCTTAACGGGGTTTGTCACGTGCATGAGAACAAGTCTGCAATACGTCAAATCGAAGAACCCGCTATCATAAGTCAGATTGTCAATGTTACCCAATTCGAAACGTATGTTCTTTATGCCTTCGTCAAACGCCGTCTTCTTTGCATTGTCGATAAACAATGGGTCAATATCTATGCCGCAAGCCTCTGCTGGAAAAACCTTCGAAGCCATCTTTCTAGTAACAGCACCCGTTCCACATCCAGCATCGAGAACCTTCAAGTTCGGCTTCAGACCCAGAATCTCAAGTTCTCTTTCGATTATCTTGCCAAACGCCTTGGCCTGCGCTTCAAGCCTAATCGCCTCTTCAATGCTACCAGCATACGCATAATCACGCGGCTTATCGCTCAATACTCAACCCTCACTTTCAATTCAGTTCGGTTCAGTTAAAACTGTTCCGCAAAACCGAGGGCTTGATGATGTCCAGTTCTAGGCTATCCTTGCGATCTGGATTTGCGAAATTGCAGACCTGGTTTGGCTATGAACAGATATACTGCTACGGAAAGCATTGCCCACGTAGCTACTTGGGCAAGAGCAAGATACATGAGATTCCAGAGGAACGACAGCAACGTAGTTATGATGCCCATAGCAGAAGATGTACTTGCCAAGAATAGCACATTTGCATTGTTCATCCTTTTTGTCGTAGGTGGAAGGTTTCTGCAAGAATAGAGTGCCATCGTGACAAAGAATCCTAGTAGGAACAGGAAAATGCCTAGAAAGGTTGACAGGACGTAGAGTGCAAGTTGTGCCGTGATGTTGGCCGGATCTGGAAGCCTCGTTATCAGTATGGTGTAGGCTGTGAACATGAAACCAGAAAACAAAGACATGACGCTGATGAGGTTTGACATATGCTTAATATAGTCTGAGTATTCTTTCTCGTCTGTAGGCAACACGCCTCACCACAGTAGATACTTCCACTATCGTTTCGCTTGAGCTTTAACCTTTCCGCAAAATCAGAAAGTCAGCTTTCTTCAAGTGGTTCTTGTTAGTGCTTTCGGTTCTTTCCAGTCTTCTTTGAGGGTGCTGTAGAGCACTCCAACTTGCCAAGCTCCTCTTATGAAGACGGGTTTTCTGATTAGCCCTTCCTTTTGGAAACCTGCTCTTGCCAGAACTCTCTTTGATAAAATAGAGAAAAAGAGGATGTTTGGTGTTGTCTCCAGTTTGCGGATGGTCCAAATCCCACTCCCCGCTACTTGGCGCGCTCTGACACTTCAATTGTCTCTATGGAATCTCTCCTTGCAGAATCTTGACTAGTTTGGATAGGTCGATGTTTCCGCCTGAAACCACGCAGATGGCGCGGCCTGTTCCGGCCTTGCCCGTAAGTGCCGCAGCAACAGACGCCGCCCCAGCATTCTCAGCAATGACGCGATTTAGCTCAAACAGCAATGCAATCGCGGAGACAATCTCGTGCAACGATACGACAATTGATCTTCAGGCAGCGGGCTTCAAGAAGATCAAGTGTTACCCCGATTGGAAGACTAAGCCGCCCAAAAAACCCAAGGCAGAGATGCTAATCTTCGTTGCCCGAAAAGATTGACTACTCAAGAACTAGCAGGTCTAGCAACAGTCTCTCCTGCGTCACCAACAGACTTGGAAGGTCGACGTTCAAACTCTTAGGTTCTGCGAAATTTGTGCATACCCATGTTAAATCTTCGCTAACACTTTTTCGTAATCAAGAACAACGAATTTTTTGCCCTTTTGCAGAATCTTGTGTCCTTCTTTTGCAAGAAGCCTCTTTTGCGCTTCGACTCCGCCTGGATATTTCTCGTTTATTTCTCCGCCTGTTTTCAGTGTACGCCAGTAAGGGGTAGTGTTTCTCTCGCTTTGCTGTCTTTGTTCTTCGGCGGCGTTGGCTGCAACCCAAGCGAAAATGCCTGTGGTCATTGGGCAACCAATAGAGGCGCCGTGTTTTTTGGCGAGGGCGCAACGGATTTCGTTGATGGTGGTGAGTTTGCCTTCGGGTACTTTTCGCATGATTTCGTCGACTTCAAGCGGTGCTGGGATTACCAACGTGCCTGTGCCCCATCGTTTGCTCATCTTGTCCGTGATTTTTTCCACTTTTGGCAAGTCTTTGCTGTCGCGTAATTTTTGTGTCCAGCTTTTTCTTGTCGCCATGACATTTGCCTCGTGACTTGTTCTCGTATTTTTTCTAATAAACTTTGGCATGCATTTCTTCGTTGGAAGGTAATTCTTATAGGCATGCAATCGTTGTTTAAGCGAACTAACCATCAGAGCGGGGTCAAATGGACATCTTCACCATCATTCTCATCGCGTTCGGACTGTCAATGGATGCGCTGGCGGTTTCCGTTACCAGCGGAATAACGATAAAACGCCTAAAGGTCAACAACGCCTTAAGAATCGCCTTGTTTTTCGGTGGTTTTCAGGCGTTTATGCCCATAATCGGATGGTTGGCTGGGCTTAGTTTGTTGGATTTCATTTCTGGCGTTGACCATTGGGTGGCGTTTGGGCTTTTGGCGTTTATTGGTTGTAAAATGATTTACGAGTCAGTCAAGATGAAGTCTGGCAGAGAGGAGAGTAATCCGCTAAGCTTGTATGTTTTACTGGTGTTGTCTGTTGCTACTAGTATTGACGCCTTGGCTGTGGGTTTGAGTTTCGCGTTCTTGCAGATTTCCATAGCGACTCCCGTAATAGTGATTGGAACCGTAACGTTTCTGCTGTCATTACTAGGCGTTTTTGCGGGCAACAGGTTCGGACACTTTTTCGAGAACAAGATCGAAATCGTCGGCGGCTTCATTTTGATTGGTATCGGAATAAAAATACTCATGGAACATCTAGTTTAGAAAGCGTCAGTTGCCACCACTCATCTTGCGTGTTCCTGCAAGTCCATAACGTATTCGTACGTGTTTGCTTTAGTAAAACCTAGGCTTTCGTGGAATCTTTGTGCTGTTACATTGTTTATGTTGACTCTTGACTTAACTGCCCTGCATTTTCTTTTTTTTGCCACACCAATGAAATACTGCGTCAGTTTTTTGCCAATTCCCATCTTTCTGTTAGCCTCTTCGACGATTATTGCGTCGATTCTTGCGGTTCTTCCTTCCCAATCAATGTCTAAGTGATAGCTCCCTACGAGAATTCCCACCAAACTGCGTGATCGCTCCGCAAGCAAGATTGTGCCTTCTTCTTTCATCACATAATCTTCAAAAACACGTTTGAAGCCTGGTCCTATATCTCCGTGATACAGCAATGAAAAAAGAGGCAAACACTTGGAGTAATCATCTGCTTCAGCGATGCGAATAGTGTCTCGTGGTTCGTTCATTGAAGATTTCACTTCCACTTTACTGTTTGAAAGTTTAGTGCGGGGGGTGGGATTCGAACCCACGAACGCCTTCGCGACAAGGTCCTAAGCCTTGCTCCTTTGACCTGGCTCGGAAACCCCCGCGTGCGCGAGTCTTCTGGCTATTCTTCCTTTAGAAAGGGTGAATTAAGGTTTTCTTGAAAACAGACTACTTCAAATCGTGAGGGTTTTTTGCCAGTTTTGGCGGATGATGTCTGCGTCTGCTGTGTTTATTACTGTGTCCATGTTTAGGTCTGCGTGCGGGTTGTAGTCTATTGTACCTTTTGTGGTATTCCATGCTATGCCTATTTGTGTGGCGTCTTTGATGTTGACTATACTGTCGTGGTTTGCGTCGCCAAGAACATAAGGTTTCATTAATGGATAATCGTCTTGGTTGTTCGCGTCAATCACGTAGGGCGTTAGTCCGATGCCTGTTGTTAGGTTGAATGAACCGCCATAAGCGCTCCAGTAGTTGCCTTCCAGAAAACCGTTGTCCCAAAAATTCACAGAGTCTATGCTGAACACTGGGCGTGTCATGTTAATGAAGCTGTTGTGATAAAAAGTGTTGTTGCTGCAAGTGTAGAGGTGCAACGCTGTTTTGTTGCTCGTTATAATAATGTTACCCGTCACTGTGTTGTTTTCGCAGTAGGTGCTGAATAAGATGCCATTGTCCGTGGCTATTGTGTTGTCTGCGATTGTGTTGTTGTCGGCTTCAAACAAGTAAACACCATAATCGCCGTTGTTCGTGATGTTATTGTCTTTTATGGTATTTCCATGCGACCATTCCAGCCACACCCCAGAATAAGGAGAAGGCGCGATTAAATTGCAGTCTTCTATACGGTTTTTGTTAGCGAAGTGTAGCCGGATTGGAAAATTCTTAGCAGCATTGCCAATATTTTTTATCGTAAAGCCCTTTATGAGAACATTCGTTGCATTAACCAATTCCACAGTACCGTTTACTGCTCCTTCAATAATTGTATTGTTTTTGTTTTCTCCGATGAGCTGGAGAGTCTTGTTAGTGATAACAATATTTTCTTTGTATGTGCCGTTTGATACGAGAATCGTACCTTCTGGCTGCACAGCGTTTATTGCTGCTTGGATTGTGGGATAATCTTGCGGGACTCTAACCGTCGAAGACGAGGCTTCAGTGGTGTTGGCTTGAACGTTGAGGCGGAGCAATAAGAAAAACAGCCAGAACACGACGACTGCCCATCTCTTCATAGTATCTCCACTTGTTCTCAAGTTGTAGTTATGATAATTGTGTGAAAACTGGGCTATATGTAGTTTCCATTGACAATTTAAATGACGCTTAGGCTTTGGACAAAAGTGCCCAGATTATTATCAGAAGCAGAATGACGCCCACGATTACGATAAGAAGGAAAATCTCCTGCGGCATGCCGAAAATTTGGCGAGACACATTATAGTTCAAGGTAACCGAAACCGAGGAAGCCTCTTTATTGTACAAGTGGAGGGAAAAAGTGCCAGAACTTTCCGCTGTGAAAGAGAACGTTCTTTGTCCGACGCTTGTGGGGGCGGTTGCGTTGTTGTTTTGTGGGTCTGAAATCCAAAAGTCAATGGCGCCCTCGCCGTTAACTACGACAGTTCCAGAAATCTTGTCTCCACTGTTCAAGTTAACCGTGACAATCTGCTGTTGCTGTGACAAGATGTCGAAGGTTCCTGTTTCAGCGATTGCAGAATAGACAATGATGGAGAAAACTACTGCAAAGAATGCGGCAAAGGGTAAAATCGTCGTCTTTGGATGCATTTTTCTTCCTACATCGTGGCGTATATGTTGACTATTTTTTCCATCCTCTTCGGCGGCATCCATCCACCGTTCTTGAGCTCTTTTATCACTTGCATCATTTTCTGGTCCATGTGGGTTGTCTTCGCGATGTCCGTGAGTGTGATTAGTCCTACGAGTTTGCCGTTTTTCATAATGGGTAATTTCTTGACCTTTTTCCGGAACATGAGTCTCGCCGCGTCTTCGAGCTCCATGTCTGGGTCACCGTATATTATTGGTTTACTCATAATCTCGGACACTTTCACGGTTTGCGGCGGTTTTCCCGTTTCGAGAACTCGTTTGAGCAGGTCGCGTTCCGTCATTATTCCAACTGGTTTTCCGTCGTCGACTACGATGAGGCAGCCGATTTCGTTTGCGTTCATGATTTTTACGGCGTCTCCAACCAGCACGTCGCGGTGCACTGAAATTACTTCTTTGTTCATCAACTCTTCAACATTCATAGAAACCACTTTATTCTGGAACTACTCGACTTCTTTGTCTATAAACTCATGTGCAGACACAGAAACTACACACGACGCAGGAATCGCTATTTTTTCGTTAGTTTTTGAACTCCTTTCCGTGTGCCCACGTAGACGACATCTGCCATGTTTAGAAAGAGCCCATGTTCCACGACGCCCGGGACAGATTTAATCTGTGTGCCTAGTTTTTCCGCGTCTTTGATTGTACCAAAATCAACATCCAAGACGAAGTTGCCGTTGTCAGTAACAACTGGACCCACTTTGCCTTTTCCTTCTCTCAGTCTCGGGTTTCCGTTCAACTTTCGGAGTTCTGCCGTCACTGGCGCAAACGCGAAGGATATGACTTCAACAGGCACTGGCTGCTTAAAGCCGAGTTTTTCTGTCAGTTTTGTTTCGTCAACGATTATGACAAGTTTTTTCGAAGCCGTCGCCACGATTTTTTCTCTCGCGAGTGCGCCGCCCATGCCTTTTATCATGTTTAACGTTTTCCTTTCAACCTGATCTGCGCCGTCTATGGTGAGGTCTAGTTGTGGGTGCTCGTCCAACGTAGTCAGAGGGATGCGGTTTTGGGTTGCAAGGTGAGACGCTTGGTAAGATGTGGGGACGGCGAGAATTTTTAATTGTCTTTGTCTTGTCAGCTTTCCTAATTCTTGAATCGCATACGCGATCGTGGTTCCACTGCCCAAGCCTATGATGTGGTCATTTTTGACGTGTTTAACTGCTTCTTTGGCAGCGGATTTTTTTGCTTGTTCCTGCCAATCCGTTGTTTTAGGTTTCACTTTCCATCTGTCCCAATCGGTCTAAAACTTTCTCCACTTCTGATCTAATCTGGTCAATACGCTTCTCTACGTCGGTTTTCGGAGGAGTTGTCGGTGCGGGTCTTGGTCTCGGTTTTTTCTTCTTCACAGGTTGCTTTTGCTCTTCTTCGGTGGTCTCGGTGATTTCTACTTCCTCTTCTTCTGGAGCCTCTATTTCTACGGGGATTTCGGGGGTTTCTTTGAGCGGTTTTACTTCTACTCGTGTGCGGAGGTCTTCGATTTTCGTGTTCAGTTCGTCGAAGCGTTCGTTGAAGAGCTTGATGAGGTCTTCCTGCATGGCCTCCAACTCATGCAACGCAACGACGGATTGCCTTTTGGCTATGGCATTTTTGATTTTGAGCATCCGGGATTTGTAGCGTTCGGCGAGCATGTCTCTTTCTTTTTCGGTAATTTTTCCTTCCGCTTGTGCCTCGTAAAGCCGTCTTATGGCATCGCTTAGGACTTCGCGCTCCAGTTCCAGCATGCGGAGTTTTTCGCGGGCTTCTGTTGCTTCATCAGGTGAAACAGTTTGTTCGGTTTTGAGGGGAATTTTCACTGTTAAGGCGGCTTCTGAGGGGGCTGGTTTGAGCAACCGTGGGATTTCGGTTTTCTTTTGCCCACGCATGAGGCGCATCGTAACTATCGTGATGACGACTGCCCCTACCGCAACAGCCACGTAGGGGAGGTATTCCTCAAAAGCCACGCTTGTTCTCCCTCAACAGAAAAGAAGGTATATTCATGTTGTATATAAAATTGAGCAAACACGCTGACGAAACTCCGTAGGTTAAACAAAAAATTTGGAAACGGTAGATATTCTTTCATGAGTAAGAACGTTGGTGTCGTTGCTAAGAACGATTTTCATGCCCACGTTCTTTCATAGTTTTTCTTTTCTTCAAGCTTTCCAATTTTGGTAGGATTGGCTGGCTTTGGTTCCAGAGACGTTCAAAATGGTCATAAAGAATCTCTGCTAGTGGAGCGCTTGTGACCCATACGGCGATGAGTGACATGGTCGGCTTGTTGTTTTCGGGTAACCAGAACACTACCGATTTCTTGTCGAAAATGCTGTATCGAATGGTAATTTCGTCTCTTTGACGAACCTGACTCCCTAACTTTAAGACCTTTTCATAGTTTTCAATGTCCTCCGCGGTCCACTGCTCTGTTATCCGCCTCACCACTCTGACGGTTTTTTTCTCTTTCAAGACATCTTTTACCGCTTCAAGGATTTCTTTTTCCGGTGGTCTAGGATGGTTTGAAAGTACGACAAGCTCGTTTTCGATGTTTCTTATGGCGTCGGCGTACTTTGCGAGCAAGGCGGTGTCTCTTCTCGTAACCCACACCAAGCCACCTTCAGGCAAGGCTTCCCTTTCTTTCCTATACTGCGGCATCAAAGATTCGGCAATCGTGTAGACTATTTTCCGCTTCTCCTCAAGCTGGGCTAGAGCATCTTTCTCAATTTCTAGCAGAAGATTTTTAAGGCCATGCTTAGGTTCGATTGCCTCGTAAACTGGAGGCCTTCCCGGCTGCTCCAACAGAAGCCCTTTGCCGACAAGGCTGTTTAGAACGTCATAAGTTCTCGGTCTCGGGATACCTGCTTTCTGGTTTAGGTCGCTTGGCGACATGGGACCGTGGATGATTAGGGCTATGTAGGCTTTTGATTCGTAGGGAGTGAGCCCTAAGTCTTGGGTGAGTATTCTTTCGAGTTTCTGCTTGTCTGGTAACATGTTTCCTTTTTCTCACTAAAATATCTGTTCGTCGTGTCTTATAAGTTTTGTTACACGCTTTAAGTGTTACTTAAAGCAAGACTTATATTCCTCTGTTGACTATTAGATAATTAGTTACACTTTAAAAGTGTAACAAGGAGAGGGTGAAAATGAAAATGACAATCAGAAGAAAATTGACAGAAAAACTCCACTTCAAGTCGTCGAAAACAATATCTTCGCCTAAAATTCAGGCTCTCGGAAAGGAAAACTACTCATCATCTTTCTTGGAAAAAAAGGAAAAGTCGAAGGAGAAACCGTTTCTCTTGCCAACGGAGGCCAGAAAGTATCAACTTATGGCAGAGATGGACAGAAGCATGGGAATTGAACAATGGACTCGCGGACGAAGATACCAGACTTCTTAAAAGGTGCGAATATGGTGAAGTTAAACAAAACCTTCATCAGTTACATAGTGCTGATGTTTTGCATTTTCCTTCCCACTATTTCTTTTGTTCCATTCCCACAGCAAGACACGCCACTCGTAATCAAGGAAGTGCTTACTCAAACTTCTGCTACGTACCTTGGGATAAGCCCGATAATTCACGTCTCTTTCCTGATACTTCTCATCCTCCTATACCGATACGGGCAAAAAATGGGGAAAATTGTGAACGCGTATTTTGCGATACTATTCATTTTCTTTGCATTCAGCCAACACATTGCCGAGACTCAGAACTATGGGCTCGTAGTGATAACTGGTAATCTTGCGATCATCTTTGTTTTGGGTTTGTTTTGGATGTGGGAAGTCTATAACCCCAAGAATGTGTATGTCTTCAAGCGACTTTCTTTGTGGAGATATTGGGTAGTACCTCTAGCCGTCTTGGCTTTTTGGTTTCCTGTAAACGCTGACTTAACTCCCAACCTTAGCCCTTTGCTATTAATTACCTCATCTTTCGGCGTAGCATTTTGTCCCACAGCACCAGTGACGATTGCGATTTTGACCCTAATCTATCCGAAGGTTAACAAACATCTCCTCAGAATTACCAGCTTTGGGGGCTTAATCATAGGGCTCTTCAATGTTCTATCGTTATTCACGATGCCTGGCTATACGCTGTGGATGTTCGTCCTTCACACACCGCTGGTTTTCATCTCATTATACGGCTTGCTACTTCCGAATCTGAGAATTGAGCCTCGGGCGGGATTCGAACCCGCGACCTACAGCTGTCTAGTGGTTTTTGAACGTTACAAGGATGCATGGCCACGCTGGCGTCAGCCGTCGCGCCGACACTGCTATGTGATTGCCCCCTAACTTGACTCTATCGTTTTCCTCAGCTTTCTATGCTTTGCGGACGGGTCTCCAGCTAAGCGCCAAAGCGCCGCCAGCCATTCCCAACAACGCGCCTATAAAGAATCCACCCATGTCCAAGAAGCTGATGGCTGAGAAGACAAGTACCACCACACCCCAAATTAGATGTTCAGCTGGTCGCATGTTAAGCATTACCGCACCGACGATGACAACTATACCCGCTACTAACCCGACGACTGAAAAACCACCCGTGAAACCTGGGAAAAACCTCCAGCCACCCATCATATCCATCATGTCCCAAGGGGAAGAGTCTCCGAACATGAACCACATTGAGAACATTATTCCATTCAAGAATATCAGTATGCCACCGATTAAGGACAAGACGAATGCAATACTTGGAGCCTCTTGATAACTCATTTTGTTTTCACTACCTCTTAATCATATTCCACCATACTAATAAACTTGCCATGCACATCTAATTGATACCTCTTTTTTAGAGCCTCGGGCGGGATTTGGACCCGCGACCACCACCTTACCAAGGTGATGCCCTACCGGACTAGGCCACCGAGGCGTTCGGGTATTACACTGTTTAGGTTTTGTTTTAAAGGGTTTCGTGCTGTTCTAGTTTTTTGTTTCATAAAACTATATGCATGAGGAGTTGATTCGTTAATAGTTGATGAGAATGATCACAAGAAAAGTTTCGTTTCTTTTCATTCTGGTCATTTTACTATTGGCTGTTTCAGTATCAGATAGGAGAGTCTGGGCAAGCGGTTACACCAACGTAACTGCTGAACAATCTAAAGTGATGATTGATTCTAATCCCTTGCTCGTGATTCTCGATGTAAGAAATCAGAGTGAGTATGATTCTGGGCACATTAGAAACGCCCGCCTAATCCCACTAAGCCAGCTTGAAAGCAGACTAGGAGAACTTGACCAGAACAGAGTCATCCTCGTTTACTGCCAAACAGGAGGACGAAGCGCTTCTGCAAGCCAAATCCTAGCCAGCAACAATTTTACTCAAGTCTACAACATGCAGGACGGAATAGCTGCATGGTTAAACGCTGGCTATCCTGTTTACGTTCGTTATTCTTCTCTGCAGGGAGCCATAAACAACGCCACAGCAAACGCCATAATCCGTGTCTCGGCTCGAAATTACACCGAAAACATAACCATAGACAAGCCAATCGTACTCGAAGGCGAAAACAAGACAACCACCGTCATTAGCCACAATGCCTCCTACTACACGATCACTTTGAATGCTGATAATGTTCGCATACGAGACTTCACCGTAAAGAACGGTTACTATGCGATATTCTGCTCGGCCGCTCACTTCAACATTACAATCGAGAACAACATAATCAGTGACAATAAAGTTGTAGGCGTGTCCCTCGTCGGTAGTGGGCACAGTGTTCGCAACAACGTGATAGCCAACAACAATTTCGGAGTCTTGTTAGGAAACTATGGAAACAACACAATCGCCAACAACACTATAGTAGGCAACTCTGCGACAGGCGTGGAGCTGAGAAACTCGAAAAATAACGTGATAGCCAACAATACTGTCTTAGACAATTTTGTCGGCGTCAGGTTGTACACGCAATCAGACAACAACACAATCACAAAAAACAACATAACCAACGGCTTGAACGGCATCAGCATACACGATGCCCACTGGAGCCGCATAACGGAAAACTCGGTCAAAAACAACGCAGGCGTTGGAATCAGCCTTTTCCAATCGCACATCAATGCTATAACAAGAAACGATGTCAGTTACAACACCAAAGGCTACTTTCTGTCATTCTCAAACAACAACACCGTCTACCACAACAACATAATAAACAACAGCCTGCAGTTGGAAAACAGAAACTCGACAAACAAGTGGGACAACGGCTTTCTCGAAGGCAATTATTGGAACGACTACAATGGCACAGACAGCGATGCCAACGGCATAGGCGACACGTTTCTTCCTTGGCACAATGTTGACTATTATCCGCTGATGAGTCCGTTCGTGCCCGGCGACCTGAATCACGACGGCACCGTAGATTGGCTGGATGCAGACCTGCTGACCGACGCTTGGCAATCTCTGAGCGGTGCGGTCAATTATAATCCGCACGCTGACTTCAACATGGACGGCATAGTCAACATCAAAGACGCCACAACCATAGGCCTCAATTGGCTTAAAGAATGGCAAGGCTGAGGCGTTTGATGTTTTAGCAGAAAGCCTCAAATCACCCTGCCCATAACAAAAGTAACCACACATAAACCATGCGCCGGGGTAGCCCAGCCTGGCTAGGGCGCCAGACTCATAATCTGGAGAACAAAGAAGGGCTTAAGGAGCGCCCGATGTCCAGAGGTCGCGGGCTCGAATCCCGCCCCCGGCACCACGGATTCAAGAAAGGATGGTTGTTTTTTTAGGAAAAACTAGCGTGTGAATTCTTCTAGCATGGGGCCAACGGTTTTCTTTATGGTGTCTTTGAACTCGTCGGCTTTTACGAGGGTGATGCAGCAGATTTTTCCGTCTTTTTCGCACGTGACCGCGGCTAGTTTGTCGCCGGGTTTTATGTCTGCCTTTTCTCTAATTTCTTTAGGTAAAACTATCTGACCTCTTTCGTCGATGGGCACAAGGGCTTCGAGTCTGCAGCCGCTTCCGATGATGATTGCACGTGGTTTTGTTGACTTGCGAGGCACGATTCTTTTCACCATCATAACATTGGCTTTGCCTAGCTACTTAAGGTTTT
>Ga0315314_1000358_pt1 | contig 53952 bp, 42 predicted proteins | sample TDP9_MG_FD_203631 | JGI IMG/M metagenome (GOLD analysis project Ga0315314, IMG submission 203631) | Freshwater sediment microbial communities from Lake Towuti, South Sulawesi, Indonesia - TDP9 | ecosystem: Environmental > Aquatic > Freshwater > Lake > Sediment | place: Indonesia: South Sulawesi... | reverse complement strand
GAGGAAGCCCTGCATGAACTGGCTGCTGAGCCCGAGCACGTGAAGCACCTGGCCGGCTGGGATTGGATTCACCAAGCATTTGTGGAGTTATCTCGAAATATGGCTTTTCCATAGGCAATTGGTATAACATCTGGGTAGCGGTGATCACCGGCTTGCCGGCCTGGTTGCACTTGCTGATGATCATCTTCTGCACCATGGGCACCTCCTCCGGCGAGGTCTCGATGCCCAAGTCCCCCCTGGCCACCATGATGGCATCGGCCACGGAGATTATCTCATCAATGTTGGCCACCCCCTCACGCTTCTCGATCTTGGCGATGACCTGACAAGCTCTCTCGCAGGCTCCCGAATTCGTTTGGGAGTTAGTGCGAAGCTCTCGCATTGATGCGAGAGAGCTTGTCACCGGGGCCGGGTGGCCGAAGGCGCTTATCATCTCCTTCAGCTCCATCACCTCGCTCGCGCTGCGCACGAAAGAGAGGGCCACCCAGTCCACTTGGTGCTCCAAGCCGAAGCGCAGGTCGTCCGCATCCTTCTCGGTGATGGCAGGGATGGAGAGGGAGGCCCGGGGGAGGTTGATCCCCTTATTGGACTGGAGAGGTCCCCCGCTAATCACCCGGCAGAGGACATCTGTCTCGGTTGTGGATAGGACCCTCAGCTCCAATAGCCCGTCGTCTAGGAAAACGGGATCCCCCGGCTCCACACTCCGCGGCAGCCCCTCGTATTGCACCGGCACCTGACAAGCTGTCTCCCCTTGCGAACTCTCTCCCCGCCCTGCGCCTAAGTTCTTTGTGCGCATATGGAGAGAGAGTTCGCAACCGCCTTGCGCCTCAGTTCTTTGAGCGCACCTTGGGAGACAGCTTGTCACCTCCCCTGGCCTGCCGACGATGGGGCGGGTGGTGAGGACGACCTCCTCCCCCTCCTTGAGGGACACCCCTTCGCCTGTTATCTCGCCCACCCGCAGCCTGGGCCCCTGCAGGTCCTGCATGATGGCGATGGGTTTGCCCAATTCGGCGGCCACAGCCCGGATATGGGCGATGTTCTCCCCATGGTAAGCCTGATCGCCATAGGAGAAGTTCAGGCGAGCCACATCCATCCCGGCCAGCATCAATTGGCGCAGCATCTCCGGCGAGCGGCTAGCTGGCCCAATGGTACAGACGATCTTCGTCCGCAACACGATGACCTTCCTTAACACTTTAGTCGTTGCATTGCAAAATCAGGGGATTTTGCGCTCCACAGCCTATCTCTCAGCCCAAGCCCAACCTCTCCCGCAGGGCGGCTAAGTCAACGTGCTCCTCCACCAACTCCTCCACCCTTTTGACCTGCTGGGGATTAGAGAGGCGGGTGCGGCCCATGGCCCTTTCTACCGCTTCCACTGTGCGCATGGTATCCGTCTTGACCAAGATCATCGGCACCCCCATCTCGGTCGCTTTCGCCAGGACCGCTGCGCTGGGGTAAAGATTGCCGGTCAGAAGCAGGCATTTAGTCGATGTTTCGAGGGCGGCTAATTGAATGTCCGCCCTGTCCCCGCCGGTGATCACCGCTTTGTTGGGTGTGCGGCGGAAGTATTTCAGGGCAGCGTCTACGTTCATCGCCCCCACCATGAAGTTCTCCACCAGCTCGCCCAGCTCATCCTCACAACAGAGAACCTCCCCGCCCACACACTTCGACAGCTCGCCAACGGTGATGGACATCAGCACTGCATCTCGTGGCAAGATGCCATAAAGCTGCAGCCCATGGCGAGCCAGGAAGGGAGTTAAAAGCTTCTGGCAACGAGGAATCCTTCCTTGGGGGAGATCGTTAATGAAGATCCCGATTAAGGGTCCCCCCAAGATGGCCTTGGCCGATAATATCCCATCCTCTGCCGGGAGGTCGGGATGACATTTGATGACCACAATCGTTTTGGCCTCAGTCAAGGACGCCACTTGGGCTGCGGAGAGCCCCAAGGAGAGCCCTTGGGTCAGGTCGGCGGGACCCTCCATGATGATCAAATCGTATCCCTGCGAGAGGCGTTCGTGAGCCTCTTTAACTTTCTCCACAAGGTCTGTTAGCGGCCCTCTCAAAGACCTCTCCACCAACTTGGCGCTGAACAACACCGGAGAAGCTAACTCCCAGTTTCCCTCGATCCCTAGCGCCCTCCACATTAAGAGGGCATCCTCGTCGACGCATTGGCCGTCAACGGGCACGCAGCCCTGCCAGCCCAGCGGTTTCATGTAGCCGACCTTAACGCCTTGCTCCTTGAAACGCAAAGCCAGGCCGAGGCAAAGGGCGCTCTTGCCGGAATAGGGCTCTAACGACGTTACGTAAAGGGTTGCCATTTTTCACCTCACTTCATATATTACCCCCAGGGCCGGGGTGCACAACTTAGCTAACTGACGCTCTAAACGGATGGCCTCGCTATATTGCACTGGGCGCATGGCCTATTGTTGCAATAGGTCATTCGATCACCAGGCGGCAGTCTACGGCCAAAGCCCCTTGGCCAGCCTCGCCGACCATCAAGGGGTTGATGTCCAGCTCAACGATCTCCGGAAAGTCGGTCACCAACTGCGAAATGCGCAGTATGCAATCAACGATGGCATCGGTGTCTGCTGGCTTCTCCCCCCGCACGCCGGAGAGGAGCAGATAGGAGCGTATCTCATGGATCATCGCCCTGGCCTCCTCTCGAGTCAGCGGTGCTACGCGGAAGCTCACATCCTTGAGAGCTTCGACGTAGATGCCGCCCAACCCAAACATAATCAGGTGCCCAAATTGAGGGTCTTTCGTTACCCCGATGATCACCTCCCTCTTATAGCGCGCCATCTCCTGAACGAGGACTCCCCAGACGTCGGCCTCCGGCATGTATCTCATAGCTCGATAGGTGATGAGGTCGAAGGCATCGTGCACCTCGGAAGGGGTCGGCAACCCCACCCTGACCCCACCGATGTCCGATTTATGAAGGATGTCGGGGGAGACGATCTTCATAGCCACAGGGTACCCGATCCGCTCCGCGATGGCCACCGCCTCCTCCGCACTCTTGGCCAGCGCCGCCTGAGGCAAAGGCAAACCATAGGCGGAGATTATCTGGCAGGCTTCGAACTCTACCAGGCGAAGCCTCCCTGCTGCCCTGGCCTTATTTATGGCGGCTTCAGCCTCTGCTTTGTTCACCTTGAAGGTTTCAGGAAGTCCCACTTCCCGCTCCCGCCATTCACGATGCTCACACATGGCTGCTAATGCCCTCACCGCTCTCTCAGGATACGGATAATGAGGGATATGCCCTCGATTCAGGATCTCTATGCCTGGCCCCATCTTCTCCGCGCCCATGAAGCAGGCAAGGATGGCTTTATCTGAGTGTTGCGAGGCCTCGACCATACCCTTGGCTGTCTCCTCCACTTGGGTCATAGCTTGTGGGGTGAGAAGGGCGACGATAGCGTCCACATTGGGGTCCTGAAGCGCCGCCCCCAAGGCGAGACGATAGCGGTCAGCCAGGGCATCCCCTAGAACATCTATGGGGTTATAGATATTTGATGCCGTGGGCAGATGAGCGTGAAGATATTCGATGCTTTCAGCGGTAAAGCTGGCTAAGCTCAGCCCCTCCCTCTCGCAGGCATCGGTGGCCATGATCCCCGGGCCGCCGGCGTTGGTGATGATAGCCACCCGCCTCCCCTTTGGCAACGGCTGGCGGGCGAAGGCTATCGAGTAATCGAAGAGCTCCTCCACCGAGCGGGCGCGGATGACGCCGCATTGCTTGAAAGCGGCATCGTAGGCCGCCTCGGAGCCGGCCAGGGTGCCTGTGTGGGAGGAGACGGCGCGGGCCCCAGCGCTGGTCGTCCCCGCTTTGACGATGACCAAAGGCTTCTCTTTAGTTAGTTCCTTGGCCACCCTCATAAATCTCTGGCCATCAACAATCCCCTCCAAGTAAGCGACTATCACCCGTGAGTGTTCATCTTGGCGCCAGGCCTCCAGCATGTCTATCTCGTTGAGGTCGGCTTTGTTGCCCAGGCTGACGAATTTGGAGAAGCCAACCCCTGCCGGGCCGGACCAGTCCAAGATGCCAGTGCAAAGGGCACCGGATTGCGACATGAAGGCTATCTTTCCCCTCTGAGGCATGCTGGCAGCAAAGCTGGCGTTTAGGGAACTGAAGGTATCGATCAGCCCTAAAACGTTAGGCCCTAGAAGGCGCATGCCTCCTTTCTGAGCGATCTCCAACACCTTGCGTTCCAGTTCAAGCCCATCAGGGCCTGCCTCTCGGAAACCGGCGGTGATGATGATGGCCGCTTTCACCCTTTTAGCCACACAATCCGCAGTGACATCGGGCACATACTTGTTAGGGATGACGATGACGGCCAGGTCAACTTCCCCGGGCACATCGCTGACCCGGGCATAGCTCTTCAACCCTAAGATCGTATCAGCCTTAGGATTAATGGGGTAGACATCACCTCGATAGCCGTATTGGAGGATGTTCTTGAGCACGCTGTGTCCCAGTTTGCCTTCGCTCTGCGATGCTCCAACCACAGCTATCGAACGCGGCAAGAACAACGCCTCTAGCATGAAATCCCCCTTGTGGCGTATCGCATATCGCCCATCGCTCGCTCACTCCGTTCGCTCTATTGCCTATCGCTTATCGTTCTAATGTGCGATAAGCGATACGCGATATGCTATATGCGATATGCTATATGCGATAAGCCATAAGCTAAAACACGAAGACGAAGGTGAGGTCGTTGACGTTGGTGTTGGTGGGGCCGGTGACGATCAGGTCGCCAAGCTCTTGAAAGAAGTGGTAGGAGTCGTTATCGGCCAGATAATGGGCGGCGTCAAGCCCCCTCTCCTGCGCCCTATCTAGGGTGGAGCCGTCGGCGATGGCCCCGCAGGCGTCGGTCGGCCCGTCGCTGCCGTCGGTGGCCGAGGCGACGATGATCACATCCTCCACGCCAGCGATCTCCAGCGCCGCGGCCAGGGCCAGCTCCTGGTTGCGCCCACCCAAGCCCCTCCCCCGGACGGTAACTGTCGTCTCCCCGCCGGCGACGACGCAAGCTGGACGGGGGAGGGGATGGCCGGAGTGGACGATCTCTTTAGCGATGCCGGCAAAGACCCTGGCCACTTCCCTCGCCTCGCCCTCAACAAAGGTGGATAGGAGTATAGTGTTGAAACCAAGCTCCTCAGCCTTGCGCACAGCGGCTATGGTGGCGATCTCATTGCTGCCGATGATCAGGTTATAGGTATGGGCGAAGATGGGATCCCCCTCCTTGGGCGTCTCCGGGATGAGCCCATCCCGACCCCGGCGGAGATGCTCGATGATGGATGGAGGGACCTCCTCCAGGAGATCGTAGTCCTCGATGACGCCATAGGCATCCGCGAAGGTGGTCGGATCAGGCACCGTCGGCCCAGAGGCGATGACATCCAAAGGGCTGCCCACCACGTCGGAGAGGATGAGGGAGACGACCTCGGCGGGGTAAGCCAGGCGGGCCAAATTCCCACCCTTCACCTGGGAGAGGTGCTTGCGCACGGCATTGATCTGGTTGATGGTGGCCCCGCAGCGCAGGAGGGCGTCGGTCAGCCCCCTGACGTCCTCCAAAGCGATCCCCTCGCTGGGCAGGGTCATCAGGGCCGACCCCCCTCCGGAGATGAGGCAGAGCACCAGGTCGCCCTCCCTCGCCCCCTGCAGGAGCTCTGCCATCCGCCGCGTCCCGGCCACCCCCCTCTCATCGGGGATGGGGTGCCCCGCCTCGTTGAGCTCGATCCTTTCGGTGGGCATGATGTGGCCATATTTCACATTGACCATGCCCTCGGCAATGCGGTCGCCCAGGACCCCCTCCACCGCCTTAGCCATGGACCCCCCGGCCTTGCCTCCGCCGACGACGAGGATACGCCGACCTCGGGGCAAATCATAGGTTCGCTCGCCGATGTGCAGCGCATCGCCAACGAGGGAGAGCTGCCGCTCGATGGCGTTAATGGGGTCCACTGCCATCAGCGCCGCCCCCAGGACTTCCAGGGCTCGCTTTCTCCTCTCCCTGGCTTCCCCCTCCTTGAGCAGAGCAGGGCTAAACCGGAACATCCCACACTTCCCTCCTATCAATTTTACCACACATGGCCCTCGAGGGCAAGGGCGATGCTTCGTCCTTATTTCGAGGAGCACAGAAGAACTGAGCAGGGCAATTTCATTTCTCTATCCCATAAGACCTTGAGCAGGCACTTTCCAGCCAGCGCTGCTTCCAAACCCTCGGCCTTTACTGCTTCTTTGAGCATTGACATCCTGCAAATTGATGATATAATATTATGCACTGAAATACACCTCAGTGGGGTGAGAAGCGAGAGGGGGTGATGATTAAGGATTAGCCGCACACCTATCGTCAGTGTTAAAACGCCTCCCGCGAGCGATGGAAGGTTCCATGCCATCGTTCTAGAAAAGGAGCACAAGGATGAAAGCGACTAAGATATTGGCGCTGGGGCTGATCTTGGTTTTGATCCTGTCGCTCTTTGGCCCCACAGGTGTGAGCCTGGCCCAGCCGCCGACACCGCCAAAAGCGAAACCGCCGATAGAGGTCAAGACGGCCACAGACGAAGCCATGGCCAAGATCGAACCCAGCCTGCGCCCCAAAGCAGCTGCCGGCGGCGAGGAGTTGGTCAGCGTCTTCGTGACGGCCCTGGGGGGGACGGATGTCAGCCAATACATGGAGGAATCGCTGACCCGCCCCTTTGTGGACGCTGGAGAGCAGACCACCTTCGGCAAAGCCAAAGCCGGCAGCCTGCTGAAGCTCGCCGCCTTGCCTGAGGTGACCTCAATCCAACCCCTTGTCTTTGGCCCCAATGCCGCACCGCCCCCGCCCCCTGATGGCCATCAGAGAAAAACCCCTTCCTTGGAGGCGCTGTGGAGGAGGATGGAGGAGCTCAAGGCCATTGATGTGCCCTGGTCTGCCACGGCCGAGGCCGCCGGAAGGCCCCTGCCGACAGGCTGGTTTGACGTGCTGGACACCCACAAGTCCTCCAGGGCCTGGGCCAAGGGCTATCGGGGCGATGGTGTGCGGGTGGCCGTCCTCGACGACGGCATCGACTTCGCCCATCCTGACCTGATGGGCACCCAAGCCGTGGTTAAGGATGAGACATCGCCCTACTACGGCTGGCCCATAGCCTTTAACCCCTATTCCATGTTCCTGTACGCCTATGACCAGTACCTGGGTTATTGGTTTGTTTATGCCGGCGCCACCTGGTACGCTGACACCAGCGAGATGCCACCCGTGGTTCGCTCCTTTAAGGACCTCCAAGAAGGCACGGCCAGGCTCCCCTACACCCCCTTGGCTGGCTCCGATGGCGAGAGGAGCTACGGGCATGAATACATCTTCTGGGATACCAGCCAGAGCGGCGCCTACCACATCGGCAGCCACCCCGACGACGCCTTGCTGGAGGTCTTCGGCGAGCGGGTGGCCGTTTTGGCGGCGGATGAGAACGAGGTGGGCGTCTACGACACCGTTTACGTGGACCTGGACAACGACTACGACTTCCGCGACGAGAAGCCGGTCACCAGGAACTCCCCCATCAGCTACCGGGACATGGACGGCGATGGCTATGCCGACATCTCCGGCGGCATGGTCTACTTCATCGCCGATGGAGTTAACCCCATCCCCATTGCCGACTGGTACTGGGGCTTGGGCGAGGCCGGCAACGGTGTGCAGGACTTCGGCGAACCAGATAACGGCAGCCTGATTGCTTTTCACGGCGCCCTGGACGGCTTCGACTGGGAGCATGGCACCCTCTGCGCTTCCAATGTGGTGGGGCAGGGGGTGATCAACGGCGGCGCCCCTGACTACAAGCCGCCCTACACCGGGCCCGGCACGGGCATGGTGCTGGGCGGGGCGCCGAAGGCAGAGATGGTGGGCATCTCCAACATTTACTACGACTTCTACAGCTCGATCCTCGATGCCTACGTCTTCAGCGTCTACGGCTACGACGGCGTCCTCGACAGCGGCGACGAGATGCAGATCACCTCGAACAGCTACGGCGAGTCGGACGTGGACAACGATGGCTGGGACTACTACTCGCGCTATGTTGCCCGCCATCAAAGGCTCTATTCACCCACCACCAGCTTCATCTTCTCCACCGGCAACGGCGCGCCCGGCTATGGCACCGTAGCTCCCCCCTCCCCCCCAACAGCCATCGGCGTCGGCGCCTCCACCCAGATGGGCTCCACCGGTTGGGATTCCATCGCCAGCATAGACCAGATAACGTACAACGACATCCAGTCCTGGTCCAACCGTGGCCCCGGCGCCAGGGGGGACGTCGGCGTCCACGTGGTGGCCGAGGGAGCCTATGGAGCCGGCGATATGCCCCTCAATGTGAGCGGCTTCGATGGCTGGAATGCCTGGGAGACCTGGGGCGGCACCAGCCGCTCCGGGCCGGTGGCCATGGGCAACCTGGCCCTGGTTTACCAGGCCTACAAGGAGGAGACCGGCGCCTGGCCGACCTACGATGTGGCCCGCCAGATCCTGATGTCTGGCGCCACCAACGTCCACTATGACGTCTTTGTCCAGGGCGCTGGCTCCGTCAACGCCGATCGCGCCACCGACGTGGCCGGCGGCCATTACGGCGTCTATGTCGCCCCTGACGCCTGGAGCGCTGGCGACTACCGGGGCACGGAGTACGGCGGCTTCGCCAACATCGTGCATCCAGGCGATACGGTCAACAAGACCTTCACTATCTATAACCTCAGCCCCCATCGCATCACCGTCTCCCTTTCCAACGACACCCTGGTCAAGGTTGGAGAAGCAAGCTTCGACTTCACCACCGAGGACATCTCCAAGGAGGACGAGTACGTGAGCCGGGATGATCCCCCTCAGTACATCGTCCGGAACGCGACCAACGACATCCCTGCAGGGACGGACCTCTTGGTGGTGCGCATGAGGTACGACTTCGCCGATTTCGACGTTAACGGCGACTACGAGGCCGACAACAACTGGTGGCTGGTGCCCTACGACTGGACGGACGTGAACGGCGACGGGGATTGGTGGGAGGACCTGGACGGAAACGGCGTGCTCAACTATGGAGAGATGGACCCAGGGGAGTTCATCCGCTTCTCCCATAACAGCAACAGCGCCCCTATCAAGGAGGTGCGGGTGCAGAGGCCGCTGGAGCGCATGCACGACGGCGTCCTGGTAGGCCTGATCCACCAGGCCAGGACCGCGGCTATGCCCACCACCACGCTCCACTTCAAGCTGGAGTTCTACCAGCACAGCGACTGGGATATGCTGAGCCTGAGCAACCCTACCCTCACCATTCCCGGTGGCGGCTCGGCCGACTTCATAGCCACCGTTACCGTGCCCAGCGATGCCCCCTATGGCATCTACGAGGGCGCCATCCTTGTAGATGACCCGGGCAGTCTGTTCCCCTGGAAGCTCTTCCTGCCGTTGGTCCTTAAGAATTACAGCGGAGAAGGCGGCGCGGCATCGGCCAGCAGCATAAAAGCGGGCACCTTCGGCGGAGGGGGCGGCTTCGCCCCTCACCAGACGGTGGTGCCCGTGGTGGTCAACGTAGCCGCGGAGTTGACCGATGTCTTGGAGCTGGGCGGCGCGGCAGCCGATACCCCGAATCTGTTGTACAACAACGGTGGTATGGGCGGCCACTTTACCTGGAACTGGCGGGCCGAGTCGGGCGATTGGCGCTTCTTCTTCCTCGACGTCCCCACCCCTCCCGCGGCCGGCACCAAGCTCATCGTCCGCGATGTTTGGGACGACCCTGCGCCGCCAACGGACGCCGACACCCTGATCATTGGCCCGACCAGCGATCGCTTCAGTGACCCTGATCACCCAGACAATTGCCCGCCTACTGATCCCTATTACCCTGCTTGCAACTGGGCCGATCCCGACTACTACGGCCCCTACACCCTGGACACAGTAGGCAAGAGCCCCAACACGCATCTGGGCGAGGGCAAGTGGCGCTTCGATACGGCCACGGGCGGCGCAGAGGAGTGGGTCACCGCTCCCCTGCAGGAGGGCCTGCACCTCATCGCCGAGCACAACGTCCTTTTCTCCGGAGCGAAGTTCAGCGTGCCTTTCACCAAGACAGTGGCCACCGTCGCTGTCCAGCCCCCGGCTATCGAAATCACCACCACGGTGAACAGCGGCTCCGTGCCCATCACCTTCACCTCGGGCATCGAGTTGGCTGGCTTGGCTGTGGCTGGCTTGGCTGTGGATGGCTACGGCCTGAGCATGCCGCAGGTCTTAGCCGATCAGCTAGCCTACCAGGACGACCCCTACGACCCGACGACGGCCAGCTACACCTACGTCTTCACCCTGACCCATGCCTCTTCGGTGGCGGTTAGCACCGGCGATGCACCTGGCCAGGACCTGGACCTCTACCTCTATTACGATGCCAACGACGACGGTGTCTTCGACCCCGGCGAGGTAATCGGGTCCTCGCTCACTCCTTACGATACGGAGTTCGTCTTTGTGAGACTGCCGTCCGATGGTTGCTACATGGCCGCTGTGCACGGTTATGCTGTCAGCCCCAGCCCCACCACCTTCACCCTCACCGTTGACGCCATCCAGGGCTACGACCTGACCATCAGCGGGGTGCCCACTGGCACCATCCCAGCCAACACGCCCATCGTCTTCACCACGAACTACAGCAGGACCATGGCGGCTGGTGAGACCTGGAAGGGCGAGGTTCTCCTCGGCCCGACGGTGGCGCCGGCAGCCCTCTCCATCCCGGTGACCATCCACCGGCAGTAGCCATGGGCAAGGGAAGCCAGCGGGGCGATGCCCCGCTGGCTTCTTTAATGTGCGCTTACAGCATGGTTAGCACTTGTCATCTGCAGAAGACCACCCTCGCTCCATGTCCATGGTACACGTGCTCCTCGCCCTTTGCGGAGAGAACTATCTCGTAGCCCATGACGAAGGCGGGGATAGTGAACCCAGGCTCCCCCTTTCCAGGGCAACCGAGGTTCTGGATCGGCAACTCCATCTCCATCACCCTGACAACATCTATCTCATCGGTGGATAACCCCAACCGTTGGGCCAGGTCCCTCCTCGCCAGCTCCACCAACCCTTCAACGGAAGGAGGAGTGATGGCTGGTGGTGCGGGTTTCTCCCCCTCTGCACATAGGATCACTCGTTTGCCCCTATCGCTGTGGTACTCGTATCGCTTCCCGCCCGCCTCCAGGATGATTCGATAGCCGGGGGTGATGACCTGGGCATACATCATCCCTGGTTTCGGGCAGCCAAGGCTCGCATCCGGCCATTCCACCGCCTCCATGCTCACGATGGCTATCTTGTTGATGGGGATGTCCAAGCGTCCGGCTAGGTCCTGCCTCGCCAGCTCCATCGCTGCTCCAAGACCAGGAGGGATCCCTTTCGGGATGGGTGTCGCCTCAATGGGAAACTCCGTTGGGGTGGTGGGCAGGGGAGGGCTGGTTGGGGTGATCTCCCCACCGCTGATGCCCTCCTCCGCAGCGGGGGCGCATCCCACAGCTATCGCCATCAATCCGCCCAAGATTGCAAGGATTATCGCCTTGCTATCTCTCATCTCTGGCCTCCCCTCGCTTGTACGTGTCCATCAAATAGACGAAGCTCGAGGGAGAATAGTTCCAGCTTTTCGGCAAATTATGAGCTTGACAAACCAGGTCCGATGGGATAAGCTTTAACAGGGATAGGAGTAAAGCATATGGCGGGCCGTTTGGGCAGCCCGCCATAACACAGGGGTTGGGCAAGGGGGTTTCTTATCACTGGCCTTCACTGGGGCCTGGCTCAGGGGGCTTCACATCGCCTTGCATGGCGCTCTGCCCGTAGAAGAAGCCTCCCTCATCTATCAGGAAGGAGGAAACGGAGATATCCCCCCAGACGCGGCCCGTCGCCAATATCTCCAATCGGCCAATGGCGTTGATGTTACCCTTCACCGCGCCAGCGACGGAGACGTTGTTGGCGGTGATATCGGCGATCACCTTCGCCCCCTCGCCGATGATGACGTTTCCAGCCGTCTCAATCCCTCCCTCGAAGACGCCATCAATGCGCACGCCTCCATCAGCCTTGAGGTGTCCGTTGAAGCTGGCGCTGGGGCCGATGACATTCTCTACCTTGCTGCCGGCTGCCAGGGCAGGTTCCTTCCTCTTCCTGAACAACTGTGACCTCCTCGTATAATTAGTGTAGAAGCCGACCGCTGTGACTTCGGCGAGCTCAGTCGAGCCGTCGGCCTTATGGCGGACAGAGCCGTCCGCCGCTACTTTAAGTGATTGATTCATGTGCTGTTGAAACCCGCTGATTGGAGGGCGCGCCTTATGGCCTCCCTCTCCTCGGCGGACAGGGCATAGGCCGATTCCCCTCCCTCCACAGGCTTGGCATAGACGCGGCTCTCGGTGCGGCCGTAGAGGCTGCTGATGACGATGCCGTCGCCGTGGCCGTCGAGGAGGGCGATGGCGAAGCTCTGATCCCCACCGGTATCGGGGAAAGGGTTGAAGCGCACCACCCCCACCCTCTGCAAGCTGCGCCCCAAGGCGCTCTCCATCTGCTGCGAAAGTTGGGCTAGGTCGTCCACCTCGGCGGTTGTGCGCTGAACCTGGGCAATGTGGTCCCTGAGGATCTCCTCCAGGTTGCCGCCCTCAGTGCCCGTCATCAACGCTCGGTATTCCCTGAGCATCCTGTCTAAACGCCTCTGGAGGACGGCTAGCCAGGCGAGGAGAAAGGCGCCCAGGAGGGAGAGCCCGATCCAAAGCGCCACATCGTATTCCTGAAATAGCTTGCGTATCCCTTCTATCGTCCCACCTCTAAAATCTGCCTTGCGTCATAACGTCGCCCATTTTACCCCACTTGAGGCGAACAGTCAACCCTGAAATGATCAAATTGCTAATCGCTACCAACAACCCCGCAAAGCTCAGAGAGTATCGGGAGATCCTGAGGGATCTCCCCCTGGTCTTGACCTCCCTTGCCCAGGAGGGGATCGGCCTCGTGGTTAAGGAGAGGGGAAGGAGCTATGCTGAGAACGCCATCTCGAAGGCGAAGGCCTATGCTTTAGCCAGCCGCCTCTTGACCCTGGCCGACGACTCCGGGCTTGAGGTCGAGGCCCTAGAGGGGGAGCCGGGCATCCTCTCGTCGCGCTACGCCGGCCCCGGTGCCAGCGATGAGGAGCGCAATCAACTCCTGCTGCGCAGGTTACAAGGCATCCCCTGGGAACGACGGGGAGCCCGCTTCCGCTGCGCTATCGCCATCGCCACCTCCGAAGGGGAGGTGCAGACCGTCGAGGGGGCCTGCGAGGGGATCATCGCCTTCGAGCCAAGGGGGGAGCACGGCTTCGGCTACGACCCCATCTTCTATCTGCCCCAATACGGGTGCACTATGGCTGAGCTGCCTCCAGAGGTCAAGAACAGGATCAGCCATCGGGCACAGGCGGCGCAGAAGGCCAAGAAAATCTTGAGAGAAATGCTCGAGAGATGAACCCCTCCATGGCCCGGGTCACCTCTTCTGGCTTTTCGAGCATCACCATGTGCCCTGCCCCTTCCATTAAGACGAGCTCCGACCCAGGGATGTGATCGCGTAGGTAGGCAGAATACTTGGGCGGCGTCAACTTGTCCTGAGTGCCGCAGATGACCAGTGTCGGGCAATTGATCCGGTTGAGGTCGGCCATTACATCGAAGGCATCACAGGCGGCGAAGTCTCTATGGAGCACCTCCCGCGGGGTCTGCCTCATCTGCCTCCGCCCCTGACGCACCAGCTTTTCCGGGGCATCAGGGCCATAGGACCACTCGCAGATGAGGTCCACCGCCGCATCGAAGTCGGCGAGGATGCCCGAAAGGATGGCCGGCGCCACCCTCAGGCGCGCCCCCGTCCCCACCAAGATCAACCCCTGGGGAGACAGCTTGTCACTGCGGCTCGGATGGCGCAGGGCGAAGTCGAGGGCTATCGCCCCGCCCATGGAGTGGCCGACCAGGATGGCCTTCTCCAGCGCGAGGGCCTCCAGGAAGGAGGAGAGGAAGTCGCGGTAAGCGGCGATGGTTTTACACCCCCTTCCCTCTGAGCATCCGTGCCCAGGCAGGTCTAAGGCGTAGGCATTGACCCCTTCGAGGGCCCGGAATTGATGCGCCCAGAAGCGATGGTTTCCCCCTGCGCCATGGATGAAGAGCAGGTTCCTATCTGACGCGCTCTCTCGTTGCTTCCTCTGATATGCTCTCGTGTTGATGCGAGAGAGCGCGTCATCGCCTCCCCTGCGTTGCGCGTAGAAGATCCGCTCCCCGGCGACAGTCACATAGGGCATCACGTTCGCTCTGGGTAACCCCTGCCCTCCAACTCAGCGATGAACCTCTCCGCCTCCATGGCTGCCTTGGCGCCGCTCCCCACGGCGGTGGCCACCTGTTGCAGGACCCGCTCCTGCACGTCGCCAGCGGCGAAGACGCCCCTCACGCTGGTGCGCTGCCTCTCATCGGTTACGATGTAACCTTGCTCGTCAAGCTCCAGTTGGCCGGCGAAGAGCTGCGTGTTGGGGACGCTGCCGATGTAGACGAAGACGCCATCGGCTTCCAACACGGATTCCTTTCCCGTTTTGACGTCCTTAAGCCGCACGCCTATCACTTTGGCATCGCCCAGGATCTCGGTCACCACCGAGTTCCAGACGAACTTGATCCTCTCGTTACTCTCCGCCCTCGCCTGGAGGATGCGATCCGCCCGAAGCCTGTCTCGCCGGTGCACGATGTAGACCTTGGAGGCGAATCGCGTGAGGAAGAGGGCCTCCTCTACGGCGCTATTGCCGCCCCCGACGACAACCACGCTTTTGTCTTTGTAAAACGGCCCATCGCAGGTGGCACAAAAGGAGATCCCCCGGCCGATGAATTCCTCCTCACCTGGCACCCCCAACCTGCGGGGTGAGACGCCGGTGGCCACGATTAGGGCCTTGGCCGCATACTCCTTGCCGTAGGTCTTAACTTTAAAGGGGTGGGCGGAGAAGTCAACTGCAGTAACCTCGTCGAACACCACCTGAGCGACGAAGCGCTCGGCCTGTTCCTGCATCAAGCGGGTGAGTTCGGGGCCGGCAATCCCCTCAGGGAAGCCGGGGTAATTCTCGATCCTATCGGTGGTGGCCGCCCGCCCGCCGATGGCCCTCCCTGTGAGGAGGAGGGGGGATAGCCCGGCACGGGAGGCATATATGGCGGCAGAGAGGCCCGCTGGGCCGGAGCCGATGATGATCACCTCATATGTGTCTTCTTCCATCAGGAATCCACCCATGTCGTTAACTTACAACATCTACTTCTTGAGCGCCCTTCGCAGGGCCTGCAGCAGGGCGTCGTCCTCGGCGGGGAGGACGGTGCGGGGGTCAAAGAGCAGCATATCCCGCTCGATGCGCCCCACCACGGCGGGCTCGCCGGTCCGCAAGCGCCGTGCCAGCTCATCGAGGGGCACGCCTTTGATGGCCAGAAGCCTCGTCGGCAGGGTCTCGCCAGGCAGGGAGCCACCGCCCACGGTCGACTCGCTTTCGACTACATCCACGGCCACGCCTAGATCGGCCAGGCCCTCCGCCCAGGTCTTCGCCCGCTTTTCGATCCCTTCGACCGAGGCGGCGATCATCCGCCAGATAGGGATCTGCTCTACGGCCTCCCCCTTGAGGTAGTGGCGCAGGGTGGCTTGCAGCCCAGCGATGGCTATCTTGTCCACCCGCAGGGCGCGGGTAAGGGGGTATTCCCTCAGCTTGGCTACCAGCTCTCCTTTGCCGAGGATAATCCCCGCCTGAGGGCCGCCGAGCAGCTTATCCCCGCTGAAGGAAACTAGGTCCGCGCCCGCTGCCAGGCTTTCCTGGGCCGTGGGCTCGTGGGCTAGGCCGAAGGAGGCCGTGTCCAGGAGGGCCCCGCTCCCCAGGTCGTCAACGACCAGCAGCCCATGTCTCCGCCCCAGGTCAACCAACTCGGCGAGGCTCGCCTGGTGAACGAAGCCTGAGAGCCTGAAATTGCTATGGTGGACGTGCATGAGGATGGCTGTCGCCTCGCCGATGGCCTCCTCGTAGTCGCTTATGTAGGTGCGGTTTGTCGTGCCCACCTCGACGAGGCGCGCCCCGCTCTGGCGCATCACCTCCGGGATACGGAATCCCCCGCCGATCTCCACCAGTTGCCCGCGGGAGATGACCACCTCCCTCCCCTTGGCTAAGGCGCTCAGGATCAGCAGGACGGCAGCGGCGTTGTTGTTCACCACCAAGGCAGCCTCGGCCCCCGTCAGGCGACAGAGGAGCTCCGTGGTGTGGACGTAACGCGAGCCCCGCCGCCCTTCCTCCAGGTCGAATTCCAGGTTGCTGTAGCCGAGCGCCGCCTCCCGCATGGCCGCCATCGCCGCATCGCTCAGGGGCGCCCGCCCGAGGTTGGTGTGGATGATGACCCCGGTGGCGTTGATCACGGGGCGCAGGGTGGGCCTCAGCGAAGCGGCAACCTCCTTCGCCACGGAGTCCACCAGAGCCTCGACGCCTGGACAGGCCATGCCAGCCATGATCCCACGGCGCGCCTCCTCCAGCGCCTCCTGTATGGCCGCGACCACTAGATCGTGGCCGTGCTCCTCCGCTAAGGCGGCGATGGCCTCCTCCTGTAGCATCTTATCCACGCTGGGCAGCTTTCGCAACTCATTTTTCATAACACTTCCTCACACTTCCTCTGACAAGGCGCTAAGGCGCCGTAGGTTTAGCGATGACGATGACCCGGTGGGTGTTGGACCAGTAAGGCCAACAGGTGACCAGGGTTAATCTCTCATCGGGGGTGGGATCGATCCATTTTTTGTTCTCCAGCTGTTGTTCCTTCGAGGCGTATTTCTCAGGGACGATGAACTTGTCCTCCACGGTGTAGCGATAGGCCACCTCCCCAGCATAGAGGATCACCTCATCGCCGGGCTCCAGGTCCACCAGGTAGCGGAAGACCTCGCCCTTGATGTTGTGGTGCCCGGAGATGACGCAGTTGCCGGCCTGCCCTGGATAGGCAGAGCCCTTGTGATGGCCGGCGGCGTAGTCGGCCACTTCCCATACAGTCACCAACTGTCCGTCCTCCTCAACGATCCTCCAACCGACTTCTACCACCTTGGCGTCCAGCCCGATCTTGGGGATCACGATGCGAACTGGGCGTTGGGGTTGAGGCGTAGGCGTCTCCGTTGGAGGCATCGTCGTCGTCGTGGCTGTAGGGCTAGGTAGCGGAGTTGGCGTGGCCGTAGGGCTCAAGGTCGGTGTGGCCTTCGGGGTTGGGGTCGCCGAGGGGAGAATCGGCTGGGAAGCGACTGCGGCCTGGGGATGCCCTTGCGAGATGTCTCCCCATAAGCGCATAAGGGACTTGGAAGGTAGGCGGGGAGACATCTCGCAACCCTGCAGGTTGCGATAGGCCATGGCACCCCCCAGGCAGAGCAGCAACAGCAGGCCGCTTACAAGGGCTAGAGCCGGGAGTCTTCGAGGGGGCCTTGTTGAGACCTTAGCCTCGATGGAGGAGGCGTATCGTGGGCATAGGGCGTGCCTCCCCCCCAGGCAGAACCGCCCCTGGGTGGCGGGGGAGACGGCTTGGCCTCTGCCACCAAGGTAACATCGGTTTCGACGATGGGGATAGGTCCAAGGGTTATCCCTATCGCCCACTGAGCCCAGATAGGGGCAAATAGCGGCGTCCATGCCTCTCCTTGCGAACTGTCTCCCTGCCTTGTGTATCAATTCTTTGTCCACTCACTGGGTTGCAAGTCGTCTCCCCGGCTTTGCCCTAAGTTCTTTGTGGCGCTTAAGGGGAGACGACTTGCAAGAGAGACAGTTCGCAACCTTTGACGATACTCGTTAGGGATCAACTCTCCCGCAGGTTGCGACGGGATTCCGCTCACTGCCAATCGCCTTTTTTGGAAAGGCAATTTCCGAACCCTTCGGGCTTGAGCCCGTCAGGGCGAAGCCTGCGGGAGGGTAGGTGAATGTGTAAAAAATTTTATCATCTCTTTCCCCATCTGTCAACCACACTGGCATTTTTCCTCCTAATCTGGTATTATTGAATATGCTGCTCCTTTTGGCAGAAGGGTAAAAACGGAGGTGATGGAGATGAAAGGGCAATTCGTCAGGGACCTTAAGATTGGCGACAAGGTGTTGGGCTTCTTCACGGTGAAGCATAAGCGGTTGGAGTACTTCCGCGATAGAACCAAAGGGCAGTTTTTGACCCTCACACTGGCCGACAGGACGGGGCAGATCCTGGCTCGCGTTTGGGAGGATGCCCCGGCCCTGGACGAGACCTTTGCCGTGGACGACATAGTCAAGGTCCTGGGCCAGGTGGAGGAGTACCTCGGCCGGCCCCAAGTCATCGTGGAGAAGCTGCGCCCGGCTAAGCCTGAGGAATACGACTTGGAAGACTTCCTCCCCCATACTGAACGGGACGTCGAGGCGATGTTAGAGGTCGTCAGGGAGACCATCGCCGCCATTGAAAACCCATTCCTCAAAGCCCTCCTGGATAGCTTCTTCACCGATGAAGCCTTCGTTCAGGAGTTCAGCCAGGCGCCAGCCTCGAAGCTTATCCACCACGCCTACCTCGGCGGCCTTTTGGAGTATACCGTTGACACCATCGCCCTGAGCAAAGCGGTGTTGGACATATTCCCCCAGATTGACCGCGACCTGTTGCTGACGGGGGCCATCCTGCACGATGTGGGCAAGGTCGAGGAGTTCAGCTACCGTCGCACCATTGACTACACCGACGAGGGGCGCCTGCAAGGGCATGTGGTCTTAAGCGACAGGATGATCGCTGATCGCATCCGCCAGATCCCCGGCTTCCCGGAGGAGCTTGCCCTGCGCCTTAGCCATCTGGTGCTGAGCCACCACGGCCGTTACGAGTGGGGCTCCCCCCGTCGCCCGAAGACCATCGAGGCTTGCGCCATGCATTACATTGACGACCTCGTGGCCCAGGTAAACCGCTTCAGCCAGATCATCGCCACCCGCCGTGGCTTGGAGGAGCCCTGGACGGAGTACGATCACCTCCTGAGGCGCTACCTCTACGCCGGCCGCTCAGAGGATTTGGTCATCGAAGAAAATTCGCGAGCAGAGGATGTGGGGGGAATAAATAGCTTGCCATAGAGCGACGAATGTTATAAAATAACGGGAGTAAACCAGGGAGGTGCTGTTTATGCCCATCTACGAGTATCGGTGTGAGAGGTGCGGAGCCGAGTTCGAGCGCAGGGAACGTATAAACGATAGGCGGCTCAAGAGCTGCCCCAAGTGTGGCGGTGTCGCCTATCGCGTCATCCGGCCCGGAGGGATCATCTTCAAAGGGTCGGGCTTCTACACGACCGATTACCGTCAGCCTAAGCCCCAAGCCTCGGCTCCCTCGGGCGAGGCTAAAGCTGCTGAGGAAAGCGAAGCCCACTAGGAGGGAAGGATGCGCGCCGTTGTGCAGAGGGTGAAGGAGGCCTCGGTAACCGTCGCGGGGGAGGTCGTGGGGAAGATCGGCCGGGGGCTGGTCGTCCTCTTGGGGGTGCGGGAAGGGGATACCGAGGCGGAGGCGGCCTACCTGGCGCAGAAGATAGCCAATCTGCGCATCTTCCCTGACCGGGCGGGCAAGTTCAACCTCTCCGCCCTGGAGGTGGGGGGTGAAGTCCTGGTCGTCTCCCAGTTCACCCTCTATGCCGACACCCAGAAGGGGCGGCGTCCGAGCTTCGTGGATGCCGCCCCGCCCGAGGTGGCCGAGCCTCTGGTCGAGAGGTTCGTCGAGCTCCTGCGGCAGACGGGGCTCAGGGTGGAGACGGGCCAGTTCCAGGCCAGGATGCTGGTCAAGATATTCAACGACGGTCCGGTTACGATCATCTTAGAGCGATGATCGTTCCGCTGCACGGGTTTGGGCTTTTAGCGTCGGGTTTTGAACTCGACGCTTGGTGAAGGGCGGGGGTGAGAGATGAGGATTCTAAAGAGCGGTTTGCTGAGATTTATTGTCATCCTGCTTCTTGTCCTCATAGCCATCGGGCTGCTGGTCAGGGTACTCCCGATTTGGCCGAACCTTTGGGCCTGGGCGATTGCCCACCCCACCGAGGCGCAGATCATCCTCGGCGCCCTGGCCCTTATCGCCACCATTATAGGCATCATTTATCAACGTCGGCAATGGGAACTCGAAAAAGTAAGGGACATCGAAGAGAAACTCAGGGAAAGGCCCAGCTTCCCCTTCGAGGCCGTGACGCCCGAGGAGCTGCCGGGTAAGTTCCCCACCCTCCCCCTGGCTGACCAGGCCATCGGCTATCTCCACCGGCTTCCCCCGGAGGAACAGGAGGCGATGCAGCGCCTGCTGGATAATGCCACCAGGCTCCTCATCCGGGGGAGGACGGGGCTGGGGAAGACGAGAGAGGCCATTGCCCTGGTGCAGAGGCTTGCCGCTCACAAAAGGGAGCCTATCACCGTGCTCCTCCCCAAACCTCCCCTTACCCCGCCCCCCTTCACCTGGCCCCCTGAGTGGCCCACCCGCAACATCGTACTCCTCCTGGACAACGTGCAGGAGCACTGGGGATTCGCTGCTCCTGGGGGCAGGGAAAGGATGGAGGCCTTGGCCGCAGGTGATTTGCGCGGCTGGCTTCACCAGGCGGTGGCCCACCTCGAGGAGCGCTTCAAGGGCAGCGACTTCAGGGTGATCGCCACGGTGCGGGACGACCCGGCTGAGCTTTGGGAGCGCATCGAGCCCGATAGCCCCTTCTGGCGAGCCTTCACCATCTACCACCTGCCTGACTGGAAGGAACCCCAGCGAGAGGAGCTTTGCAGGACAACGGCGGATTGGCAGCAAATCGGGGAGGTGGAGGAAGATGCCAGGCGACTAATGGTTCAGAGGTGCGACGGCACCCCGGCCAGCATCATCACTTTCTTGAAGGGCCACAAAGGTGCGGAGCGCCTCTCCCTGGCCGAGGCCCGCGAGTTCGACGGTCGCTATCCCAATGACTGGGAGAGGATTTGGCGGGACAAGATCGCTCCCTACCCTGCCGCCCGTTACCTCTTCGCCGCCCTGAGCATTCTCAATCAGGCCAGGGTAACTCCCTACAAATACCTGGCTGTGCGCCTGGCGGCCCGGCTGTGGGACGAGCGCTTTGCCTGGCAACGGGAGCCGGAGGTGGAAGGGCCCTCCGGCCTGAAATGGGTGGAGAGTTGGGTGGCCGAGGAGGATGGCATCCTGAAGTGCCCTGAGGCCTATCTGGAGGGGAGGGGTGACCTGCGGGCCAACGCCGCCCTTCTGACCGACCTCCTCCTAGCCGCCAGCCGGGAAGAGGAGCGTAGAGAGGAGCTTCTCCCCTCCTTGTTCAACCTGGGTTACACTTTGCAGGTAGAGCTGGCTGACCCGGAGGGCGCAATCAAGGCGTATAGCCGGGTGGTTGAGTTAGACCCGAAAGACCATGTGGCCTTCAACAACCGGGGGACTGCCTACGCCGTGAAGGCAAAGCTGGCTGAGGAGCCTGAGGAGAAGCTCTCCCTCCTCAACCTGGCCATCGCCGACTACGATAGGGCCATCGCGATAAAGCCCGACTACGAGATGGCCTTCTACAACCGGGGGAACGCCTACTACAAGAAGGCAAAGCTGGCTGAGGAGCCTGAGGAGAGGCTCTCCCTCCTCGACAAGGCCATTGCCGATTGCTCAGAGGCCATCGGGATAAAGCCCGACTTAGAGGCGGCCTTCAACAACCGGGGGACTGCCTACGCCGATAAGTCTGAGCTTGTGAAGGAGCCTGAGGAGAAGCTCTCCCTCCTCGACCTGGCCATCGCCGACTACGATAGGGCCATCGCGATAAAGCCCGACTTAGAGGCGGCCTTCAACAACCGGGGGACTGCCTACGCCGATAAGTCTGAGCTTGTGAAGGAGCCTGAGGAGAAGCTCTCCCTCCTCGACCTGGCCATCGCCGACTACGATAGGGCCATCGGGATAAAGCCCGACGACGAGGAGGCCTTCAACAACCGCGGCCTCGCCTACGCCAAGAAGGCAGAGCTGGCCGAGAGGCGTGAGGAGAGGCTATCCCTCCTCGATTTGGCCATCGCCGACTACACAGAGGCCATCGGGATAAAGCCCGACTACGAGGCGGCCTTCAACAACCGGGGGACTGCCTACGCCGATAAGGCAGAGCTGGCCGAGAGGCGTGAGGAGAGGCTATCCCTCCTCGATTTGGCCATCGCCGACTACACAGGGGCCATCGGGATAAAGCCCGACGACGAGGCGGCCTTCTACAACCGGGGGGGCGCCTACGGAAAGAAGTCCGAGCTTGTCGAGGGGCGTGAGGAGAGGCTATCCCTCCTCGATTTGGCCATCGCCGACTACACAGAGGCCATCGGGATAAAGCCCGACTACGAGGCGGCCTTCTACAACCGGGGGGTCGCCTACGACGATAAGGCAAAGCTGGCAGAGGAGCGCGATGAGAAGCTCTCCCTCCTCGACCTAGCTATCGCCGACTACACAGAGGCCATCGGGATAAAGCCAGACCTCGAAGCGGCCTTCAACAACCGGGGGGTCGCCTACCGCAAGAAGGCAGAGCTTGTCGAGAAGCGTGAGGAGAAGCTTTCCCTCCTCGACAAGGGCATTCAAGACTTTGCTAAAGCCACTGACCTGGATCCCAATAACCCTGTACGGTGGGAACGCTTGGCCGATACTTGTTACGAAGCAAAGCGCTATGAGGATGCTGTTATCGCCTACCAGAAGACCACCGAGTTGGAGCCTCAATGGGCAACCTACTGGAGTTGCCTGGGTAACGCCCTATACGCACTTGACCGCCATGAGGAAGCCCTGGAGCCCTACACCAAGGCAATCGAGCTCGCAAAGGACGAGGAAGCGAAAGCGAGGTACCTCCGCAATCGGGCAGACACCTACATCGAGCTGGGGAGGCTGAAGGAGGCGGAGGAGGACCTTGAGAGGGCAAAGGAGTTGGATCCGGAAAACGCCTACCTCTTCGCCCGCTACGGGCAGCTTCACCTGTGGCGCGAGGAGTTCGAGCAGGCCATCGCCATGTGCCGGGAGGCGCAGGGCCGCGAGCTGAAGGAGGCCTGGGTGCAGCTCAACCTGGCCCTGGCCATCCTCTGCCAAGGAAAGCTGGAGGAGGCCAGGAAAGAGTACCGGCTTGGGATGGAGATGGCGGATAAGAAGGACTTGGAGGGGGCGATGGAGGACCTGGAGAAGATGCGAGCCAGGAGGCCGGGGCTGGAAGGGGCGGAGGAGATAATGGAGACGTTGAGGAAAGCATCAGCAAAGAGCGGTTAGTTTGCATTCTGGAGTGCGCAAGCTCTGCTTGCACAGCCGAAGCATAGCTTAGACACTCCAAATCTTGGAGGTGAAAAATGCTTATCATCAACGGCACGCTCATCACCTTCGGCGAGAAGAACGAGGTCATCCCCGGCGGCGCCGTCCTCATCCGGGACGGCTACATCGCCGACCTGGGCCAGACGGCGGAGCTCAGGGCCAAGTATCCTGAGGAAGAGGTCCTTGATGCCCAGGGGAAGCTGGTCATGCCGGGGCTCATCTGCGCCCACACCCACTTCTACGGCGCCTTCGCCAGAGGGATGGCCATCCCCGGCGAAGCACCAAGGAACTTTCCCGAGATCCTAGAGAACCTTTGGTGGCGGCTGGACAAGGCCCTGACTTTGGAGGACGTCCGCTACAGCGCTCTGGTTTGCCTGGTGGATGCTATCCGCCACGGCACCACTACCCTCATAGATCACCATGCCTCCCCCAACGCCATCGAGGGCTCGCTGGACGTCATCGCCGAGGCGGTGGAGGAGGCAGGGGTGCGAGCCTGCCTCTGCTATGAGGTGAGCGACCGGGATGGAGAGGAGAAGGCGAAGGCGGGGATAAAAGAGAACGAGAGATTCATTAAGAAGGTTCAAGGTACAAGGCACAAGGCACAGGGGTATGAGCTTGAACCTTGCTCCTTGAACCTTGTATCCGGCACCTTTGGCTTGCACGCCTCGCTGACGCTCTCGGACGAGACGCTGGAGGAGTGCGCCGCCCTGGCCGGGGAGCTGAGCGCGGGCTTCCACATCCACGTGGCCGAGGACATGGCCGATGTGCAAGATAGCCTCAAGAAATCGGGGCTGCGCGTCGTCGAACGCCTGGAGAAGATGGGCATCCTGGGTTCCAAAACCATCGCCGCCCACTGTGTCCATGTGGACGAGCGCGAGATGGACATCCTGCGGGAGACGGGCACCAAGGTGGTGCACAACCCCCGCTCCAACATGAACAACGCCGTAGGCGTGGCCCCAGTGCTCGAGATGCTGAGGCGCGGCATCGCCGTCGGCCTGGGCAACGACGGCTTCTCCAACAACATGTTCACCGAGATGCACGCCGCCTATCTGGTGCACAAGCTGGCCCAGCGCGATCCCAGGGCCATGGGCGCGGACCAGGTGCTGCGAATGGCCTTCCAGAACAACGCCCAAATCGCTAGCCTCTTTTGGCCCGAGCACCCTTTGGGAGAGCTCTCCGTCGGGGCTTGCGCCGATGTCATCCTCGTTGATTACCAGCCGACCACCCCCTTGACCAAAGGCAACTTCCCCTGGCACATCATCTTCGGCGTGGACGGCACGGGGGTGGACACGACCATCGTTGGCGGTCGAATACTGATGCGGAACAGGGAACTTTTGAGCCTAGATGAGGAAGAAATCTGTGCTAAGTCGCGGGAGTTGGCGGGTAAACTCTGGAAGAGAATATAATCTGGCAGAAGGAAACAGCGAAACGCCCCAGCCCCATCGTCCACAACAGATGCCCAAGTACGCCGAGGCCTGTCTTCTGGCGCTCTCAGCCCAGGGGCTGGGGAAGATGATCTCTTTGGGTGGCGCGCTCGGCCTGGCCCACTACTATGAGTATCGTCCGACCCAGGATGTGGACGCCTGGTGGATGCCGAATGCGACGGCGAAGGAACGGCAGCAGGTCGTCCAGGTTATCCAGGACGCGCTGCGGCCCTTCGGCGCGGTGCGGGTGCGAACGTGGGGCGATGTGGTCAGCGTAGAGCTACAGCAGGAAGGGCGGACAGTGTTCAGCTTCCAGGTAGCTCACCGGTCTGCCCAACTGGCATCGCCCCAGCCTGTCCCTTGGGCAGACGTCTGCCTCGACAGCTTCCAAGACCTGGTGGCCGCCAAGATGGTAGCCTTGGTGGAACGGGGAGCGCCGCGCGATTTCCGGGATATCTATACCTTGTGTCAGGCTGGCCTGACGACCGCCGAGCAGTGCTGGAAGCTGTGGCGACAACGGCAGCAATTGGCCAACAGTGATACCGATGCAGCCCGCGCCCGCCTGGCTGTGCAGACTCACCTGGCTCGCATCGCCTTGCATCGCCCCCTGAATCAGATCGCCGACCCGACCGAACGGGCGGCGGCTGAACAGGTGCGCACCTGGTTTGAAACGGAGTTCTTGAATGTCGTCATGGATTGATGGTGCCCTGTATCCTGATACAGAGCCTCCTGAAACACTGGATACTCTGGCTGATAGGGTGGATTTTCTGGCCCGGCTGTGTGCCGCGTGGGACTTTGGGGTGTTGCCCTACCCAGAGACGGTGGCCGAGATCCGCCGCCCGGAATGGCGGGAGGCGGTTGACGCATGTCGCCTCTTAACCTCTCCGGCTTATCACCTGCTGCGAGCCTGGCACAACTTGGAACCTTTGCCTTACCTGGGAGCGCGCCTGGCCTACATCTGGGAGGACCCAAGCCTGAAATATGTGTAGCCCACGGCTGAAGGCGCTATTGAGGAGGGAAAAAGCATGTCTGATACCATGAGAGTTCAACCCTTCGAGGTTCTTCTCAACTGGATTCTGAAAGAGTACGAAAGCAACCAATCTATCTTCGGCATCCATCGCTCGCTCTTCTACACCCCCAAAGCCGACAGCCCTTATGCCATCCCCAACCTCTTTGGGCATTACTTGGCCACCCCCATCGGACCGGGGGCGGGCCCCCATACCCAGTTGGCTCAGAACATCGTCTGCACCTGGCTCTCCGGGGGCAGATTCATCGAACTGAAGACCGTGCAAATCATGGATGAACTGGAGATCCCCAGGCCCTGCATTGACATGGAGGACGAGGGCTATAACGTCGAATGGTCCCAGGAACTCAAGCTGGAGCAGTCTGCCAGTGAGTACGTCAAAGCCTGGGCCTTGATCCACGTCCTCCGCCGTCTCCTCGGTTTCGAGAACCTTCCCTTGGGCACGGTTTTCAACATGAGCGTCGGCTACAACCTGGAGGGGATTCAGAGCCCGCCCATGACCCGTTTCATGGACAAACTGGAGGATGCATCCGAGGAAATCGCCGAAATCCAGGCGCTTCTGAAAGAGAGATTTCCCCAGTTCGCCGACGTCGAGATGCCGACACGGGTCACCAACAACGTCACCCTTTCCACCATGCACGGCTGTCCCCCGGACGAAATCGAACGCATCGCCAGGTATCTGCTGGAGGAAAGAAAGCTCCACACCTCGGTCAAGCTGAACCCCACCTTGCTGGGCAAAGAGGAGGTGATGCGCATCCTCCACGACCATCTCGGCTTCAGGGAGATCCACATCCCCGATGCGGTCTTTGAGCACGACCTGCAATACGACCAGGCGGTGGGGTTGATCAGAACTCTGAAAAAGGTTGCCGCAGAGCAGGGCCTGACCTTCGGGCTCAAGTTAAGCAACACCCTGGCCATGGCCAACCGCAAGGGCATTCTTCCCGGCGACGAAGTGTACATGTCGGGACGCGCCCTCTACCCGATCACCATAAACCTCTTCCATAAACTCTCGCAAGAGTTCGGCGGCGACCCTTCGTCAGGCTCAGGGCAGGGCCTCAACGTTTCCTTCTCTGCCGGGGCTGATGCCTTCAACCTGACGGGCATCCTGGCCGCCGGCGCCTGGCCGGTCACCACCGTATCGGACTTGCTGAAACCGGGCGGCTACTCCCGGCTCCTCCAATACCTGGAGAACCTGGAGAGGGATATGGAGAGGCTGGGGGCAAAGAGCATGGAGGAGCTGGCCCGAAACAAGCTGGCCAATCTGGAAAGTGCGGCCGCCCGAGCCCTGGAAGACCCACGCTACAAGAAGGGCTACCACCCCTACGGCCTGCCCAAGGTCGAATCAAAGTTGGATCTATTCGACTGCATCACCGCCCCCTGCGTGGAGAAGTGTGCAATCCAGCAGGACGTGGCTGAATATGCTTGGCTGATTTCGTGCAAGGAATACGACGAGGCGCTAGAGGTCATCCTCTCCCGGAATCCTTTGCCCGGTGTCACCGGCTACGTCTGCAACCACCTGTGCCAGACCCGATGCACCCGCAACAACTACGACGAACCGGTTGCTATCCGGGCGCTGAAACGGTTCGCCGCCGAGCGAGGAGCAAGGGAGCAAGGGAGCAGAGGAGCAGAGGAACAGGGGGGCACCTCCGCACCCTGGCCCCTCCGCACCTCTGCGCAAGTGGCCGTGATCGGCAGCGGCCCTTCGGGGCTGGCTGCGGCCTGTTTCCTGACCCTGAACGGCATCCAGGTGACCGTTTACGAAGCCAGAGACCGGGCGGGGGGGATGTCGACCTCGGCCATCCCCTCCTTCAGGCTGCCCGAGGCCATCGTCCAAGAAGACATTGACCGGATCGAGAAGTTGGGGGTCAAGATCGAGCTTTCCCACCCCATCACCGTCCCTCCGCAGGAGCTTCTGAGCCAGAGATTCGATGCCGTCTACATCGCCACAGGAGCGCAGAAAAGCACCCCTTTGCGCATTGAAGGCGAGGAGGGCGAAGGCGTGTACGATGCCCTCGATTTTTTGAACCGGGTGAGGCGCGGTGAGCCAGTTGCCTTGGGCCACAGGGTCCTGGTGATCGGCGGCGGGAACTCGGCTATGGACGCGGCCCGAACGGCCAGACGGATCGCCAGCGGCCCAGTGACAGTCGTCTACCGGCGGACCCGCCAGGAGATGCCGGCCATCGAGGAAGAGGTCGAAGAAGTCTTGGCGGAAGGGGTCACCCTGGAAGAACTGGCTTCTCCCACCAAGGTCATTCTGAAGGAGGGCAGGGTTGCTGCCCTGGAGTGCATTCGAAACCAGTTGGGAGAGCCCGACGAAGACGGGAGGAGAAAGCCCATTCCCATCGAGGGCAGCGAGTTCGAAATCGAGGCCGATTCCATCATCGTGGCCATCGGCCAGGCTCCCGACGTTTCCTTTCTTGAGGGCAGTTCCATTTCGCTGCGCAAAAACGGCACTATCGCCGCCCATCCCCAAACCTGCCTGACAGGAGAAAAGCACACCTATGCGGGAGGGGACGTCGTAAGAGGGCCTTCTACCATTATCGAGGCCATCGCTGACGGAAGGCGGGCGGCGGAAGCCATCTGCCATGAGTTGGGGGTAGAGGCTGCTCCGCCGGCCGTCGTTCTCCCCCAGCTCTCCGAGGAAGAAATCGTGAGCCTGAAAAGGGCCAGGGCCAGAAAAGAGCCTCAGAACAGAGCCAAAATGCTTCCCCGCGAACAAAGGGGCGGTTTCGAACTGGTGGAAGAAACCCTGACCGAGGAAGCGGCTTTGAGTGAGGCGGTCAGGTGTCTGCAATGCTCGAACCTGTGCGACAAATGCGTGGAGGTGTGCCCTAACCGGGCCAACTACACCTACCTTGTCTCGCCTATGAGTCTGACGCTGCCAAAGGTCTCCTGCCAGCAGGGCCGATCAACTGTGACAGGGGAGGAGGTCTTCCGAATCAAACAGGCCAGGCAGATCATCCACGTTGATGACTTTTGCAACGAGTGCGGCAACTGCGAGACCTTCTGCATCCACGACGGCAAACCCTACCTGGACAAACCCAGACTCTTTCTCAGAGAGAGCGACTTTGAGCTAGAGGAGGACAATGCCTTCTACGTCGAGAGAGACGCAAAGGGGTGGACCATCAGAAGGCGGGAGGGCGGGAGAGAGTCGCGTCTGTCTGTGGAAAACGGCAGCGACGAGGTGAATTTTGAAAACGACCTGCTGAGAATGAGAGTCTCCCCCGCTGATTTCCAGATTAGGGCGATGGAGATGAAAAAGGACTTCCAGGGCGAGTTTTCCCTGGTCGGTCCGGCAGAGATGTATGATATCCTCAAGGGTCTTTCCACATCCCTGTCTTTTTTGCCCTTTGAAGGATCGTAACCATTTATACTGAGTCGACCAAGAGAAGCGTGCCTTCCGCACCTAACGAAAACTCTCTCCGAAAATAACGAAAAGTCTCTCCGAATCATATGAGGGAATGCATATAGTGAAGGGAATGCGGAACTCCGTAAGCAAACGGAGAGAGTTTTCGTTACCACCCACGTACCCCCGCTCTTAGATGTGGGGAAGTGCAACGGCTGCGGCCTCTGCGTCAGCCGCTGCAAGCCCCGGGGCGCTGTGGATAGGTATTAGATGAAGAAGCCGAAAGTAGCCGCCATCGTGCTGGCCGCTGGCGCCTCCCTGCGCTTCGGCCGGCCGAAACAGCTCCTCCCCTGGGGCGAGAAGACCCTGCTCCAACACGTAGTGGATGCCGCCTTGGCCTCCTCCATCGGGCGGGTGATAGTCGTCCTCGGCCATCGGGCAGAAGAGATCGAAGCGAGCCTCGGCGACAGGCCCGTCGAGGTCGTGGTGAACGGTGCCTGGGAGGAAGGGCTCGCCAGCTCGGTGCGGGCTGGCCTGAGGGCGATCGGTCCCCAAGTAGAGGCAGCCCTTTTCCTCCTGGCTGACCAGCCCGGCATCACTCCCCAGCTCATCGAAGAGCTGATCCAGCGGCATCGCCAGAGCCGCAAACCCATCGTCGCCCCCTTCCATCGCGGTCAGCGGGGCAATCCCGTCCTCTTCGCTCGCTCCCTCTTCCCGGAACTCATGGCTTTGAAGGGCGACCAAGGGGGACGGGCGGTCGTCGGCCGACACCAAGCCGAGGTGGAGAGGGTGGAGGTGGACTCGGAGAACTTCTTCGTTGACATTGACACGCCGGAGGATTATGAGCGCTTCCTGGCCGGAAAGCCAGTGGATGACCTGGATAAATTGAAGTCGATACAGGCTTTGATCATTGACATGGATGGGGTGCTATATCGCGGGGATAGGCCCATGACTGGGGCGAAGGAGTTCATAAGACTCCTGCAGCAGCAAGGCGTCCCCTTCGTGCTGCTCACCAACAACTCTACGCGTACGGCAAGGCAGTATGTGACAAAGCTGCAGAAGATGGGCATCGAGGTCGAGGAAAACGCCATCCTCACCTCAGGGCAGGCGGCAGCCATGCACTTGGAGAAGGTGGCTCCGCCAGGGGCGAGGGTTTACCTCATCGGTGAGGATGGCTTGCGCCTTGAGGTGGCGAGGCGAGGCTTTACCATCGCTGAGGAGGACGTGGCCTTCGTGGTGGTGGGGATGGATACCCAGCTCACCTACGAGAAACTCAAAAAGGCTACCCTGGCCATCCGCCGCGGGGCGCGGTTCATCGGCACCAACCCCGACAGAACATTCCCCTTGCCAGAGGGGATCGTCCCCGGGGCCGGTGCCATCCTGGCAGCCCTGGAGGCCTCCACTGGCGTCAAGCCCTTCGTCGTGGGCAAGCCTCAGCGGGCCATCTTCGAGCTGGCGCTGGAGAAAATGGGCGCCGCTCGAGATAAGGCTGCTGTGATCGGCGACCGATTGGATACAGACATCGTCGGCGGGATCGAGGCCGGCTTAACGACCATCCTCCTCCTTTCGGGCATCGCTCGCAGCCAGGATGTGGAGCGTTCGTCGGTGAAGCCGGATCTCGTCTTTACGGATGTGCAGGAGCTTTATGAGGCTTGGCGGGAATGCCACCTCCTTGCAAACTCTCTCCCTATAAGCGCATCAGGAGCTCAGACTAAGAACGGGGAGAGAGTTTGCAACCTACGCGGCTCTTGAGGAGGGAGAACTTGGGAGTGGAACAGGGGGACATGATCATTGAAAGGCTAGTCGTGGGCCCCCTGCAAACCAATTGCTACCTGGTCGGTTGCCCACAGACAAAGGAGGGGATCGTCATCGATCCAGGCGGGGATGCCAAGCTCATCCTCGCTGAGGTGCGACGACTTGGCCTGAAGATCAAATATATCGTCAACACCCACGGCCACTTCGACCACACCCTGGCCAATGAGGAGGTCGTAGAAGCCACGGGCGCACAGCTGGCCATCCACCCCGCCGATGCCGCCATGCTGACCAAAAAGACCCATAAAGCACTGGCTTTTCTAATGGGGTTTCATCCCGCCAGCCCCCCCGCCGAGATAATGCTTCACGAGGGCGATGTGGTCGCCTTCGGCAACCTCCGCTTATCGGTTTTGCACACCCCAGGCCATACACCAGGGGGTATATCCCTCCTTGCAAACTCTCTCCCTATAAGCGCCTCAGGAGCTCAGACCCAGGGTGGGGTTGCGAGATGGCTCCCCATAAGCGCACAAAGAACTTATCCGCAAGGCGGGGAGACATCTCACAAGGAGAGAGTTTGCAACCTCGGCCATGGGGTGGTCTTCACCGGCGATGCCCTCTTCCATATGGGGATCGGCCGCGCCGACCTCCCCGGCGGCAACTACCAGAAGCTGATGGAGAGCATCAGGAACAAACTGCTCACCCTGCCCGATGAAACGGTGGTTTACCCCGGCCACGGGCCGCCCACGACCATCGGCGCGGAGAGGGAACATAATCCCTTCCTGCGATGAACTCACCCGCCATATTGTCGAAGAGAACATTCATTATCGAGCGAAGGCCATCAGGGATAGAGCGGCTAACCCCGCGGCCCAGCAGTAGACGGCGAAGGGATATAGCCTCCCCCGTCGCAGGTAGATCAGCAGGTACTTGATGCCCAGATAGCCGCTTGCCAGTGCTGCCAGGAAGCCCATCACCAGCGGCGGCAGCGAGCTGATGGGGGGATTGGCCTCGAACAGACGAAACAGTTGCAGCAAGCCTGCACCGAGGATGATGGGCATTGCCAGCAGGAGGCTGTAACGGGCGGCTGCTTCCCGCTTCAAGCCCAGGAGGAGCCCCATGGCGATGGTGGCCCCTGAACGAGATATGCCGGGGGCGATGGCGCAGGCCTGGGCCGCGCCGATGAGGAGGGAATCAAGGAGGTTGAGGTCCTCCACTCGGCGCCAGCGCTTGCCTAGTCGTTCGCTGGCGGCCAGGATCGCCCCCGTGATCAGGAGAAGGCCGGCCACCTTGGCGGGGGAGCTGAACAGCCCCTCGAAGAAATCCTCCCAGAGGAGGCCGGCAAGCGCCCCGGGCATGGTGCCGAAGAGGATGAGCCAGGCGAGCCTGGCTTGGGGTTCGTCCAGGCGGCAGGTGGCGAGCCCTCTCGCCCTCAAAGGAATGATTTTCCACTGTGGCGAGAGGGCTCGCCAAGTGACGAGGCTCCGCTCCCATCCCCTGGCTAGGGAGAGGAGGTCTCGCCAGAAGAAGGCCACCAGGGCTGCGAGCGTTCCCCAGTGAACCATGGTGTCGAAAGCCAGGCCCGGCCCCGGCCAACCGAGCAGCCAGGGCACCAGCACCAGGTGGGCCGAGCTGGAGATGGGCAAAAACTCCGTGGCCCCCTGCACGAGGCCCAAAATCAGGGCCTGGACGAGGGTCATCGCCTCCTCCACCACTCTTGCACTAGCTCCACCTGGAAGCGATAGCCCTCGTCCTCATGCTCTAGAAGGTCGCGGCGGCACAGCCTCTCTAAGGCACCGCGCAACTGAACCTCTTCTCTCCCGGTCTCTCTCCACAAGTCCTGAAAGGTGAGTGGGCCATCTTCCCGCTTGGCGATCGCGGTGAGCACCTCTCGTTCCAAGGGATCGGCGGTGTTCCAAATCTCGACGAAGTGAAACTCGCCTCTAACCAGAGCCTCCTCCAATGCAGCTTCCACATCCTTCACCTGAGCGAAGCGGCGGCGTTGGCTGTTGAGGAAGTTAACCAACTCTTGACACGTGAGTTGCACAAGGAAGGGCTGACAACGGGTGGCGGCTATGATGCGCTCGACGGCCTCTTCCTCGTAGTTCAGCGGAAAGTCATCAATGGGGTTGGTGATGAGCTGGCGGGCGTCGGCCTCCTTGAGATAACTCACCTTTAGAGGCTGGACGTTAATGAAGTATGTCGACCACCGCCGTCCCATCTCCTCCAGGGTGTGGGAGCCAGAAAAGAGGAGGACGAGCCTAGGGCGGTGCTCTATGAGGTCACGCAGGAAGTCGAGGGACTCAGTGCCAATGCGTTCGATCCGTTCCTCGATCTTCTCGAACTCATCGAGGCTCAGGAGGGCGACGCGCTCGCCCAGGGCTTTTTCTGCCTCGTTTAGCCATTCATCGAAGGCAATGAAGGGTTCGACGGCCAAGTCTTGCTGAGCTAGGGATGGTAGCCTTAGTCCTCGGCTGCGGTGGGCTTCCTCCGCCACGGCCCTTGCCAAGTTGTAGAGGAGCCCTGACACACCCTCGACATTGGCCGCCCGTTGCATATTGACAAAGGCGGGAACGACGTCTGGGCCCAGGCGGCGGGGGAGTTGCAGAAGCAGCGATGTCTTACCCGTGCGCCGCTGGCCATGGAGCATCAGGGTGGGCTTGCGAAAAGGGCTGGACAGGATGTCCTCTATGGTTCGGAAGAGGTCCTCCCGCCCCACGAAGAGCCTCTTCTCCTCGCCTGGCACGGGTGGCCCGGCGATGTAGACTTGGGGTATCTCCTCCACCTCCTCCTCGGCGGTCAGGCGAGCCAACTCGGCGGAGATCACATCCCGCCATCCCTCTACGGCCGGGCCTAGTCGGGCCGCCACGCCACCTCTAGTAAAGGCTATGGATTTGCGCAGGTCGTCCAGCCTGGCACGGGCCTTTTCCAGCTCCATCACCTTGCGGTATCGGCTGGTGCTAGCCATGACAGACCCTGAGGTCAGGGTGACTTCCCAAATGCCCTGGAAGGCCTCGTAGGCGCCTCTCGGCAAGGCCTCGGGTTCCTTAGGTAGCCATGCCAACACTTTCTCGGCCTGGGCCATTTGTGGCAGAGAGCTGGCGGCTTCCAGGTCCCTGGCAGCCAACTCCAGCAGCGCGGCCTGTGCCGCCCAACCCTGACAGAAGGAGCGGGCCACATAGGCTATCTCCTCCAACCCGGCCTCACGGTCCTGCTCAGCGATGAGGACGAGGTGGCGGTCAAGGAAGGGAAGCGGGAGCCAGATTACCTCGTCGAAGTAGATGGGGGAAAGATGAAGGTAAGAGGGGGCTCGCAGGGGGTTTAAGCGACTTAGGAACAAAATGAAAACAGCCCAGGGGAGTTCTAACAAGTAAAAGGGGACACGAAAATAGCAAGGTATGAATATCACACCAGCCGCCACGCCACCCGCCACGCCAAACGCCATGCCAGCTATCACTCCACCTGCCACGCTCCACATCACGCCCAACGCCACGCCAGCCGCCACGCCACCCGCCACGCCAGCCTCCATGCTAAACACCACGCCCCACATCACACCCAACGCCACGCCAGCCGCCACGCCAACCGCCACGCCACCCGCCATGCCAGCTATCACTCCACCTGCCACGCTCCACATCACGCCCAACGCCACGCCAGCCGCCACGCCAACCGCCACGCCACCCGCCACGCCACCCGCCACGCCAGCCACCACGCCAGTCGCCACGCCAGTCGCCACGCCAGCCGCCACGCCAGTCGCCACGCCAACCGCCACGCCAAACGCCACACGCAGCCAGTCAAAAGCGGCCCCCCCTGGAACCGACCTGATCAATTCGGCCATTAAGCTAAGGGCTATCGAGGCGATAATGAGGGCATAGAAAGCTTGGATTAAGAAGCGGCGCAAGGGAACATTGGTTCGCAACTCGCGGCGAGCCTGCTTTTGCAAGAGGGAGGCATCAGGTGGCAGGTTCGGGGCGAGGGATCTGACATGCCGCTCCAAGGTAATGGGCTTGAAAATTGCCCAGTAGAGTAAGCGCAAGCTTTCGAGAAGGAATTGTTTCATTTCCCCTTCCACCTCAATATCACATCCACCAAAGACTTCCCAACCTCCGCAAGCTTCCTTCCATGCCTGTTTAGAAACGCAAGGGCCTTTTGTCCCCACGGTAATGGCCTCACCGCCGTTTCGTAGGCCTTCCTAACCGCCAGCGGGTCCACTTTGCCCTTGGCCTTCTCCTCGTAGATAATCGAACAGGCGATCTGCAGGCAGAAGGGGTGACAGCCCGCCAGTCTCAGCGCCAGTTTGACCTCCTTCTCAGTGAAGGGGCGGTCGCTGGGCTGGGTGATGAGTCTCCTCGCCTCATCTGGCTTCAGCTCTCCCAAGGGCACCTTGGCAAAGATGTTGAAAAAGGGCGAGGTGAGCTTGCCGCTGCGGGAAAGCACCTCCAAAGGCACCTGCGAGGCGGTAACAAAGGCTATGTGCCCCCATGATGCCACGCCGCGCCAAGAGTCGAAGAAGCTATCATCAAACTCTTGGGGGCGCTCGATGAGTTCTTCAAACTCGTCCAGGCAGACCACGGGCTTGTAGTTCATGGCACTGAGTTGTTTCAACACCTCCTCGAAGGTCTCCAAATTGACCATCCGTCCCTCAGGCGCTTTCTCTCGCAAGCCATAGAACCATCTTCTGTCCCCAGTACCGAGCCTTAGATTTGCTTCGTTCAGCACCTTTCCCAGAATCTCCGTCAAGAGCCCAGTTGCGCTTTGACACCTGGCACTTTGCAGGTCTATGTAGGTGAAGAGATAGCGCTCGGCCTCACGAAGCCGCTGGGGATAGACCTGGGTTAGGTGGTAAAGCAGCGACGACTTGCCGATACGCCGCTCGCCCACCACGGAGACACATTGCGGCGGAGTCGTCCCCAGGCGGCCAAAAATGGTGCGAAGTTCCGCTTTACGGCCGAAGAATTTGTTAGGATCAGTGATCATCCCGCCGTAGAAGAAAGGATTAGGCATTGAACACCTCCCCGTCGCCCAAAGTTTAGCACAAAGCGCAAATTGTGTAAAGCGATTAGCCGCTCTCGCCAGCTCCCCAGCCCTGCCTTTCGCTTGGCCTTCGCATCCGGTAGTCCTCCCTGGCCTCGTAGCCCGCCAGGAATTCCTCCTTGAAGGCAGAGAAGGTGCCGTCGAGGATGGACTGGCGAATCTGGCGCATCAGATTCAGCATGAAGTGCAGATTGTGAAGAGTGGCCAGGCGGAGGCCCAGGATCTCTTTGGCCCTGATGAGGTGACGCAAATAAGCCCGTGAGAAGTGGCGGCAGGCGTAGCACTCGCACCCCTCCTCGATAGGAGCGGGGGCATCGGCGAACCTGGCGTTGCGCAGGTTCAGGCGGCCGGTGCGGACGAGCACCGCCCCGTTGCGGGCCAGGCGGGTGGGCAGGACACAGTCGAAGATGTCTATTCCTCGGGCCACGTAATCGAAGAGGTCCTCAGGGGAGCCGACGCCCAGGAGGTGGCGAGGTTTGTCCTCCGGCAGGAGGGAGACAGTGAGGTCCACCATCTGGCGCGTCATCTCCTTGGGCTCCCCCACCGATAGCCCGCCGATGGCGTAGCCGGGGAAGTCCAGGGAGACAAGGAACTCGACACTCCTGCGGCGCAGGTCAGGGAAAACGCCCCCTTGCACGATCCCGAAGAGCACTTGGTCGTCGCGGCTCTGCGCCCTCTTGCAACGCTCGGCCCAGCGGTGGGTGTGTTCCAAGGCCTGCAGGTTGTACTCGTAGTCCAGGGGTTCGGCGCACTCGTCGAGGCACATGATGAGGTCGGCCCCCAACTTCTCCTGGATCTCGATAGCCTTCTCCGGGGTGAAGAGGTGTTCGGAGCCGTCCAGGTGGGAGCGGAAAACTATCCCCCTATCGCTGACCTCGCGCAGTTCCTCCAGGCTGAAGACCTGGAAGCCTCCGGAGTCGGTCATGAGGGGGCCATCCCAGGCCATGAAGCGGTGCAGGCCGCCCAGCTTGGCCACGATGTCGGGGCCGGGGCGGAGGTAGAGGTGGTAGGTGTTGGCCAGGAGGAGCGAGGCCCCCAGCTCCTCGAGCTCCCGCGGCGAGAGGGATTTGACCGTCGCCTGGGTGCCCACGGGGGCAAAGACGGGGGTGGGGATCTCGCCATGAGGAGTGCGCATCAAGCCAGCCCTGGCCCGGGTGTGCTGGCACCCTTTTATCACCTTGAACTCAAAGCTCGCCATGCTGCTGATCTCCCGGAAAGCGATTTCAGCGGCCTCAGCATCGAAAACGTCTCGCGGGGCATACGCCCCGCGTTTCTGCGCCCGAGAATTGTGCTGGGCTGGGTTCTGCTCGTTGCTGTGAGGCGTCCCCTTCCTCCCCTTGCCCCTCTATGGATAGTTCTTCAGGATGATAGGCAGATAGATCCAGTGGATCGGCGTAACTGTACCCGTCGGTGTCGCCGTAGGTGTGCTAGTTGGTGTGGCCGTGGGGGTTGCTGTGCTGGTAGGCGTAGGCGTCGGTGTCAGGGGAGGTGCAGCCCAGCTATCAATCATGTCGGCAGCCGGGTTTTCGGTCAGGTTCTCCTGGTCGTAGCCCCGATCGGTCATCTTGTAGACCTCCCAGTTGCCGTCCCTGTCGGATTGGAAGAAGATCCGGTCGCAATAGGGCCACCAAACAGGTGACGTGTCATCATCCTCGTTGTCGGTCAGGTTCTCTTGATCGTAGCCCCGAGCATCCATCTTATAGACTTCCCAGTCGCCGTCCCTGTTGGATGCGAAGGCGATCTCCTCCCCATCCGGCGACCAGGCAGGGGATGTGTCATCAGCCGGGTTCTCGGTCAGGTTCTCCGGGTAGAGGCCACTAGCGCGCATCTTGTAGACTTCCCAGTCGCCGTCCCTGTTGGATGCGAAGACGATCTCCTCCCCATCCGGCGACCAGGCGGGAGCTATGTCATCAGCCGGGTTCTTGGTCAAGTTCTCCTGGGACAGGCCATTGGCGCGCATCTTGTAGACCTCCCAGTCGCCGTCCCTGTTGGATGCGAAGGCGATCTCCTCCCCATCCGGCGACCAGGCGGGGGATGTGTCATCAGCTGGGTTCTTGGTCAGGTTCTCCTGGGACAGCCCATTGGCGCGCATCTTATAGACCTCCCAGTTGCCGTCCCTATGGGATGCGAAGACAATCTCCTTCCCATCCGGCGACCAGGCGGGGGATGCGTCATCGGCCTCGTTCTCGGTCAGGGGCTCCTGATTGTAGCCGCGATCGCTCATCTTGTAGATCTCCCAGTCACTGGCCCTATCGGACTGGAAGACGACATCCTCCACGCAGAGGATGGTGAAGACGTTATTGCTGGTGTCGAAGCCCACGTTGCCAGCCAGGTCAACCGCCTCTACCTTCACCAGGCATTCATCCGAACTCTCGCAGGGGACCGTCCAACCGTACTCGCCGTCGTTGGCCTCATTGCCCCTAATCTGCTTCCAACTTCGCCCGTTGTTAGTGGAGTAGTAGAGGCTGATGGGCTTCGCAGGCAGGCCGATATTGTCGACAGCTGGGATCCACGTGATGTCGTGCTCAGAGCAACCGAACCATACCTCTCCCCCGTCAGGGTCGGTGAGGGTGACCACAGGCGGGGTGTTGTCTACTACAACTGCATTGCTTTCGATATCAGAATCAGCACCGACAATTACTGTGAGATCATAGAATCCCTCGGCAAAGGGCGAAGGCAGCGTAGCTGTCGCAGTGTTGGTGCCAGCTACGGCAGAGCCCGAGCCGACATTGGTTCCATTGACCCGGATATTGTAGGTGCCCGGTGAGGTTGAAGTGAACTTCACGGTGAAGCTATCTCCCTGCCTCACGTACACCGGTGCCCCGGCTGTGGGCTCAATAATGTTGACAGTGTTCCCTGAAGCCGGCCGGTGCTGCAACTCGATATCGAAGTTGGCGTTAGACGATGTGGTGATGTTGGCATAGGCGATAGCTGCCAATAGCAACAAAGAGAAAGCGACGACTGAGAGCATGAGAATTGCCCTTTTCATCACTTAAGCCTCCTTGCTCAGTTTGGTTCCCAGCCGCCTCGATTTCAGGCGGCTGGTCAGTCTATGAGACACAAAGCGATTCCTGGCACAATTATACCCCATACTTGAGGCTTGTCAACCTTTTGCAAGGACCGTTACTGTGCAGTTGACATCTTGATCCCTTGTGATATGATTGATGGGTGACGAATCCTCTCCCCCATATGGGCTCAAAAACCTGAGCGCAGGGCGGGGAGAGGATTCGTCAGTGGAACTTTCCGCCTTTAGATTGCGTCTTACAGTTGACCCCCACACATAGGATGGTTTATAGCGTTATGCTAAAAGGAGGGATAGATGAAAGCGATGGATCCGAGGGCTGAATGGATTTGGATGATCGTCCCTTCCCTGCTAGCTGTCGCTCTGCTGACTGGCTGCCTGCCGGAGGCGGAGACGCCGACGCCTTCCCCAACCAAGACCCCTGTGGCCGTGGCCTACGCCATCAAAGAGGTGATTCCCACCGGCTTCGCCAGCTATGAGCCCATCCTCGTCTCGGTGACCCTGTCAGGGGAAGCCTACGAGATCGAGCTGGGCGAGGTTATCAACCCCGACCTGCTCGGCCAGCTCACCGACGAGCAGCGAGCACTCCTGGAAGAGAAGGGCTTCGTAGTCGTGCCCAGCCGCATAGCCCAGATCTACGAGGTTTACAAGAGGGCTAAAGAGCAAGGCATCCCCATCTTCGTCACCACCGACGCCCTGCTCCACACCTTCCACATCCTCTACGACTACGCCCTGCGCTTGGCCGAGGTCGAGCACTTCGTCCAGGACCTCAAGGGGCTGAACGAGGCCATGGTGGAGGCCGCCCTCGATCAGCACGCGAGCGCCTCGGGGAAGGCGCGAGAGGCGGCCAGGAGGAACGTCGCCTTCTTCTCCGTCGCCGCCAGCCTCCTCGACCCCGGTTTCGCCGTTCCCGAGGAGGTAGCCGAGTTGGTCGAGAAGGAGCTGGCCCTCATCGAGGCCCACCAGGGCTTCGCCGTCTCCCCTATCTTCGGCTACAGGGAGGACTACAGCCAATACGTGCCCCGCGGCCACTACACCCGCAACGAAACCTTCGAGCGCTACTTCAAGGCCATGATGTGGTACGGGAGGATGATGTTCCGCCTGAGGCCGGGCGAGACGCCGGAGGCCATTGAGGCCGGGCGGATGGAGACCCGCCAGGCAATCCTCATCGTCGCCGCCCTGCAGAACGCCGAAATCGAGGGACAGCCGGCCATCGGGGTTTGGGAACGCATCTACGAGCCGACGGTCTTCTTCGTGGGCAAGACCGACGACCTGAATGTCTACGACTACAGCCAGGCCATCGCGGAGGTCTATGGCGACCGGCTAGCCTTGGGGGATCTGGAGGACGATGCCAGGCTGGACGGGTTCATCGAGCGGGCCATGGCCCTTCGCCCCCCTAAGATCATCTCCTCCTACGTCACCGACCGCGAGAGGCCGGAGGAAGTGACCAAGGGCTTCCGCTTCATGGGTCAGCGCTTCATCCCCGACTCCTACGTTTTCCAGCAGTTGGTCTACGACAAGGTGGGCACGCCGGACAACCCCCGCCTCTTCCCCAAGGGGCTGGACGTGGCCTCTGCCTTGGGCTCGCCGCGGGCCTACATCATCCTGCTCGACATCTATGGCGAGGATCAGTACGCCAACTATTGCGAGCAGATGGAAAAGCTGCGAGAAGAGTTCGGTAAGCTCCCGCCGGAGCAGTGGGTGGAGAACCTTTACTGGAGTTGGCTCTACACCCTGCGGCCATTATTGGAGATCAAGGGCGAGGGATACCCCGCCTTCATGCAGAACCAGGCCTGGGCGGACAAGGCCCTCGCGACCTTCCTGGGCTCTTGGACGGAGCTACGCCACGATACCATCCTCTATGCCAAGCAGAGCTACACCCTGAAGGCCACGGGCATCATGCCCCAGCCGAAGGAGGCCAGGGGCTATGTGGAACCCCAGCCTGAGGTCTTCGCCCGCCTGGCAGCGTTGGCCCGCCAGATGAGGGCCGGCTTGGGCGAGCGAGGGCTGCTGAGCCCCGAATACCGAGACAAGCTGAACCGGATGGAGGCGCTCCTCCTCGACCTCAAGGCGATGGCCGAGAAGGAACTGGCGGGCGAGCTCTTGAGCGGGGAGGAATACGAGACCATCCGCAACATCGGCGACATCCTGGAGAACCTCGCCACCTTCAGCGTCCAGGTGCAGGAGGAGATAACCTCCGAAGCTGACGAGAGGATGGCCGTCGTAGCCGATGTCCACACCGATGTCAACACGGGGCAGGTGCTGGAGGAAGGGGTGGGCGACGCCTTCCTGATCTACGTCGTCGTCCCCCTAGAAGGTGAGCTAACGGTGACCCAAGGCGGCGTCTTCTCCTACTACGAGTTCACCTGGCCCATGGCTGACCGCTTGACCGACGAGGCCTGGCAGACCCTGGAGCCCAAACCGGATCTGCCCATCTGGGCTGAGAGCCTTATCAGAATGACGAGATAGGCTCCTTCTGTGAATACTCCAATTAAGCTCTGCCTGATGCCGCCATCAGGGTCATCACTCCCTGCCAGCCCTCGCAGATGAGGGAGATGGCGCCTAAAAATCGAAGAGCGCGTGCTTGATTTCGGCCGCGCTCGATGCGGGGGTTGATGACCTCAATGGGGATGTCACTCAGATAAGGCATTCTTGCGCCTGGAACTCGTCCTCTAAGATGGACATCACCACACAATCAACAAAGCGACCTTCAACCCAGTCGGCTTCTCGCAACACACCTTCGCGCACAAACCCGGCCTTCTCATAGGCGCAGATGGCACGCAGGTTATGGATGTAGGTCCCGAGTTCCACCCGGTGAGCATGGAGCTCATTGAAAAGATAACCCAAAAAGGCTCTGATCGCATCCGTGCCGTAGCCGCGATCACGATATCGCTCCCCTCCGATCAGAACGTCGATTTCGACCCTTCTAGCAACCCGATCCCTCATGTGGTAAGCGATCATCCCAATAGGGAAGCCATCGGCCTCAACGATGAAACACCTCCCCTTTTCAGGTTTGGTTCCGTCGAAGTAGTACGGCTTCCAATCCTCTAATAGAGCTTCCATCGTCATATAGCGTCCATACCAGTATGGCCTCACCCCTGGATCGTTCACCCACCTGTGAAATAGAGGGATCTCTTCTGGAGTCATAGGCCTGAGGCGCGTTTTAGAGCCCTCAATCACTGGCTCACCACCTTTCAGGATCAGTCAGTGGGGCTGCCACCAACTCCTCCACCAGGGCGATAGCTCCCTAGAGCAGGGCATCGTCGCCCAGCGCCGCCCGCAGGTGCATACCGGCGGTGTGGCTGAGCCTGCCGAAGCCCCGCCGGGCTGTCGGCCCCGCGATAGATCCGCCCATCTAGGACCCACCCTCCGCCGATGCCGGTGCTGACCGTGACCTAGAGGAGGCTGCCGCAGCCCCGCCCGGTGCCGAAGCGCCACTCTCCTAGCGCCGCGACGTTGGCGTCGTTGTCCACCGCAGCGGGCGCCCCGAATCGCGTCTCTAGCCATTCACGCATAGGTGCTATCTGGCCTTATCCCGCCCATCATCAACCCTATCTCCTCCCGGTTGAGCTCCTCAGCTTTCCCGACGCCCAGGAACTCGCCCTCGTACATCACCGCGATCCTGTCGCTGAGCTCCATGATCTCGTCGAGATCAGCGGATACCAACAGGACGCCCTTCCCTTCGTCCCTCATCTTAACAAGGAGCTCCCGGATGTAGACCGTGGAGGAGATGTCCAGCCCCCGCGTCGGGTGGGCGGCCACCACAAGAGCCGGCTCTTTGCTCAGCTCCCTGCCAACGACGAGCCTCTGCTGGTTCCCCCCGCTGAGGCTTCTCACCGTCGTCCTCACGCTGGGAGTTATAATGTTAAATCTCTCTATCAGTGCCTTCGTGAATTCTATTATCCTCCTCCAATTCAACCGGCCCATCCCCAGGAGGAACTCTGGTTCCCACTGCCTTCCAAGGATGCTGTTCTCGGCGACGTCCAGATGCAAAGCCAACCCAAACCTGGCCTTATCCTCCGGGATATGGCAGACCCCCATCCCATAAAGTTTTCCAGGGTTTAAAGCGATGACATCAACACCGTTGAGCTTTATCCCGCCGCTTTTGGGGGATCTGAGCCCAGTGAGGGCTTGAACAAGCTCGCTCTGGCCGTTGCCCTCCACGCCGGCCACGCCTAAGATCTCCCCGGCCCTCACCTCAAAGGAGAGATCCTTCACTGCCAGGGTGCCGAAATCGCTCATCACCTGTATGTTTTTGGCCATTAACACCGGCTCCCCGGGCGCCTTTTCTTCCCTGGCCACCCGCGGCACCACCTCCTTCCCCACCATCATCACCGCCAGCCACTTGGGGGTGGCTTCCTCAGTCGGTATCTTCCCCGTGACCAGCCCATTTCTGAGGACGACGATCCTATCGGAGATCTCCAGCACCTCCTTGAGCTTGTGGGTGATGAAGACAATGGCTTTTCCTGCCTCCTTCAACCTGCGCAGGATCCGGAAAAGCTCGCCCACTTCAAGTGGGGTTAAAGAAGAGGTGGGCTCGTCCAGTATCAAGAGAGCGGTGCCCCGGTAGAGCACCTTCAGGATCTCAACCCTCTGTTGGACGCCTACGGGCAGCAACTCGATAGGCGTATCCAGCGGTATGCCCAACCCTGTCTCCTCAGCCAAATCGGCCAGCCTCTTCTTCGCCGCTTCCAAGCCGAGAAACGACAGGGGACCAGCTGCCTCTTGGCCGAGAAGGATATTCTCAACTGCGGTGTAAGGGGGCACGAGGGCGAAGAACTGGTGAACCATCCCGATCCCGCGCTTGAGGGCGTCGGAGGGATTCCTGAAGCTCACGCGTTTGCCGTCCACGGATATCTCCCCATCGGTAGGAGGGAGGAGACCGGAGAGGATCTTCATCAGGGTTGTCTTGCCGGCGCCGTTTTCGCCCAGCAACCCGACGACCTCCCCCTTCCCAACATCGAAATCCACGCCGCGCAGGGCCACCGTGCCGTCGGGATAGACTTTTTCGATGGATTTCATTTCAATAAAGGGTTTGGATTCCATACTTGACCTTCCTCTCCAAAGTGGATCGTATTGAACTATCTCCATATCATGGCCATGGCAATGGGCGGATACGTACTCGGGTCCTGTGGATAATGACCAAATTATTAGTCATAGGCCCTACAGCGTCCAAAACTTGCCCTAAACGCTGATTACATTCCTGGACATTACGTGGCCTGAACTTAAGCACAATGATCCCTGGTGGGTAGACAGGGTTAGCGTATGCCATCTGGCCGAAGTCAGAATCGAATGTCAACACAATGCGATCCTCATCCACGGCCATCTGGTAGATGGACTTGTCTTCAATGCCCTGTAGACCTTCCTCGACCAGCCATTTCACCTCAAATCCTCGGCGGCGAAGCATTTCTACTGTGGAACGGGCAATGTGCTCATCAGCTAGCAGCCGCAAGCACCAGCACCTCCTCTTCCGCTACTACTTGACTGGCATATTCTAAGCAGGCGAGTACATCCTCACGGGTTATCGTGGGGTGTTCGGTGAGAATTTCCTCGATGGTCATACCACCTGCCAGATAACCGAGGATCAGGCTAACAGGCACTCGTGTTCCCTTTATAATGGGTTTGCCATGCATTACGTGAGGATTTATCTCGATCCGGTCTGCTAATTTCAACGGTTTCACCTCCCTCCAAGCAAGCCTTTCACCTTTGGACACAAAGGATCGAAAGAGTACATTCCCAAAAACAGGGGCAAGCTGCGGCTTGCCCCTATTTGGTCCGCGCTGAGGTGGATGCGACGGTGAAGAGAAGGCACTTAGTTATGCTTGCTTAGCCGAGTTCGCCGCGCCACTTCTTTATCTCATCTTCGGTGAATGCCAAGGGAACTTCGACCTCGCCGGTGCGGATCTTCTTCTCTAGCTCAGCCACCGCCTCCCAGACCCAGGCCGGCTGGGCATCCCTCATTGCCTTCGCCTTGGCGCGAATCTCCTCCGGCGCCATCGGGAGGGCCTTCTTGCCCGTCAATTCTTCCGCCCTCACGCCCATGGCGATGAACTCGTCCAGGTCAGCCAGGGTGCTGACGGAGATGCCCTCCATCAACCGGCCCGCTGTCTTGGTCCCGACGCCCAGCAGGAGGCTCCCCTTTGTTTCCTCTACTATGTCCCCGAACGTGCCGTCCAGGACCAGCTTGGTGGCAAAGTAAACGCCGTAGTCAACCCGCTTCATCATGCTGGCGATGACGAAACCGGGGTTGATCCAGTCCTGGTTGGCGTCCACGCCGGTCCAGAAGGGAGGCCCGCTCTTCAGGCCCTTCTCCTCGGCGATCTCCGCCACGGCCTGGTTGATCCCCAGTCCGAGCGGCCCGGCGATGTTGTAAACGGTCACCGCATCGTCGGCGTACATCGGCTTGGCGGCCTCATACCCCTTGGTGATGTCGCTGAAGGTCCCAGTGTACGTCCAGAGGACGAAGTCCTTGGTGTAGTCGAAGGCCTCCTCAGGCTTGTTCTTGGCCAGCCACTCGGTGGCCCACCGGGCACCCCATTTGTAGCCGATCTCGAACTTCCAGAGGACGGGGATCTCGATCCCGAAGACGCCTCCGATGTGGGGCTTATCGTAGTGGGCCGCCAGCAGGGCGCCGAGTGCTCCGACCAGGGCACTCCCCTTGTGCTCCTCATAGACGATGTCCATCAGGTTGGGCAGCGGGTATTCGTCCGGATACTTGTCCAGCACGATAAATTGGGAGTAGGTGTCAATGCCGGCGAAGTTCTTATCCGGATACTTCCTCGCCACCTCAGCCAGGGCATCGCTCAGGAGGAAGCCCACGCCGACGATGAGCTTGACGTCGGGGTCCTTAGCGGCGGTGGTCAGGTTCGGGACATAGTCGGCCTCCACCTTGCTGATAAGCTCCACCATCTTGACGCCAAAGTCCCTTCCGGCATCGTCGCCCCCCTTGAAGGCCATGTCGTTGAAGCTCAGGTCACCCCGCCCGCCGATGTCGGAGACGACGGCGATCTTGGCCTTCGCCCCCGCATACCAGGCGGCGGTGAGCTTGTCACCTTCCTCCTTGCTGGGGATGAGGAACTTCCAGCCGGGATGGATCAGGCTGGGGTTCCTGATCTTAGCGAAGCTCGGGTCTTCGAGGGCTTTGAGATTGGTGGCCATGACGATGGCGTGGTAAGCCGGGCCGCTGCCCAGATACTTCTCCGCCAGGTCCCACAGGGTGTCACCCTTCTTGACCGTATAGGTTACCTCCTGCCCCAGCGGGGCGGCGTTGGCCACCATAGGGAGCAGCATAGCGAGCAGCAGGGCTAAGCTTACAACTTTCTTAAACACCTGTAACCTCCTTGTTATTGGGACTGTTTTTGACAAGGTCTACACTCTCGCGATAGGCATCCCCCCTTTCCGCCGATTAAAGCCATAATCATTATAACCTATTTTTTCTAAACACGCAAGTGCCTCTGGCTTAAAAATCAACAGCTCGTCTTATCGCTCTCACGGCCTCCATATACCGCTTTACCCTCTCCACGTCCACCGGGTTTTCAGGGAGGCCGTCCACCTTCAAGCTGGTGCCCACGATGGCCCCGTCAGCATAGCGCAGGAATTCGGCGATGTTCTCGGCGGTAGTGCCGCTCCCCAAGAGCACCGGCCGTGTTGCTAACTCTTTGGCCTGCCTCACCTTCTCAATGTCGGGTGCGATGCCCGTCATCCTGCCGGAGACGATGAGGGCATCGGCCAAGTAGAACTCCGTCCACTCGATGTGGGTGGCCAGATCAATCCCGGGGAAGGGCACCGAGTGCTTCTTGTCCACATCGGCGAAGATCTTGATGTGCTCTGCCCCAAGGCTCTTCCGCAGGCGGAGGAGTTCAGCGGCGCAGCCGTGGTCAAGCTCCCCCGTGTCCCAAACCCGCGCCCCTGTGAGGAGGCAGACGCGAATGAAGTCAGCGCCCGCAGCCAGGGCGATGGAGAGGGTTACCCGGCCGCCGTTGTGCACCACGTTGATGCCCACTGGCACGTTAGCCGCCTTAACCACCTCATAGGCAGCCACGGCCTGTGCGGTCATCTCCTCTGGGGGCACATCCTTCCCCACGTAGTAAGGCAGGTCCCACATGTTCTCCACGATGAGGCCATCCACCCCTCCCTCGATCAGGGCCTCCGCATCTTGGAGGGCGTGTTCGATAACGGTCTCCATGCCGTAGAAGTCGTAGCCTGGCGCGCCAGGAAGGGGCCAGAGGTGCACCATACCGATGATGGGCTTCTCCACCCCGAACATCTCCTTCAGCGAGTTCAATCGCAGGTTATCCAACCTCTCCCTCCATTTCGCGGCCATCTTCGAACACCTCCTTTTCAGAACCCTCCCGCAGGCTGCAAGCCTGCGGGAGGGTGATCTACTTCAGAAAATCCAAGAGGCAGCACAGCTCCCTTCGCCACGCCTGCCAGGAGGGATCGCCTACATGCTCCCGCAGGAGGGCATGTGCCTCTTCCCTGCTAGGAAGGGAGCCTCCTGCCCCCTCGACCGTGGCGGCCAGCGCCCCCAGGGCGTTGGCCAAGAGGGCCGATTCCCGCCACCCCAGGCCCCTCAACTGCCCGCAGATGAGGCCGGCGTCAAAGGCATCGCCCGCGCCTGTGGTGTCCTTCACCTCCACAGGGAAGGCGGGGGCGCCGAAAAGCTCGTCTCCAGTCCCAACCAGGCAGCCCCGGCCGCCCAGCTTGAGGGCTACCGCCCCCACCCCCCAGCTCAGCAATCGCCCCACGGCCCCCTCGGCATCGCTGCAGCCTGTCAGCCGCCCTGCCTCGGCCAAAGTGAGGAAGACGAGGTCAAACTGAGATGAGAGGTTTCTTACCTCTCCCGCGAGCCTGGCCGTTGCCTCCAGCCCCACATCCAGGGTTATCCTTAGACCCGCCCGGTGAGCCACCTCCAGGGCGCGGAGGGCGGCCTCCCGTTGGGGCGCTTCCAGGAGGGCATAGCCGGAGAGGTGGAGGAGGCGGGCCTCAGCGATGTAAGCCTCGTCCAGGAGGTCAGGGTCTGTGCGGGTGTTGGCCCCGCGATAGCCGAACATGGTGCGCTCGCCGTCGGGGGTGACGGCGATGAACATCAGCCCTGTCATGGCCTCGGGGTCCCGCTGGACGGCGCTGAGGTCAACCCCCGCTTCCGCCAGCTCCGCCAAAGCCCACCCGGCCAGGGGACCCTCCCCCACCCGTCCGATGAGCCCCACATCCAGGCCCAGGCGGGCCAGGGCGATGGCCGTGTTGGCCGCGGAACCGCCGCCGTGCACACTCATCCGCTCAGCCAGGCCATCGCCTCCTTGGGGCGGGTAGCGGGGGATATGGGCGATGACGTCCACGTTGATGTCGCCCAGGGCAACCACTTGTGGCATCTCAGCAAATCGTAACCGGCTCTATCTGAAGCAGAGCACACACCTCGATGAGCTTCTCAAGGACATCGCCCGGCGCTAAGGCCAGGTGATTGCCAACAGACTTGTCCACAAAGTCAGCCACCGAACCCCTCAGTTTGACCTCGGCTTGTGTCCGGCACATGTGCCCGTAGCCCATATCGGCATCAACGACCTCGCCGGAAAGGACCATCATCCTGTCCAATTTGGGCCCTCCCGGGCGCGCCATGGTCACCTCCCCCTTCGCCATAGGCCCCTGCACAGCAACCCCCCTCCCCGATTCGAAATGGCTCCGCAGAGCGATTTTACCAGAGTCGGAGATGAGCTTCATGGGAACGGTGCAATGGGCCAGGGTCAGGGTGTTCCGCTCATAATTGATGGAAACGGGGTTTGCCATCCACGCGGGTCGGCCCGTCAAGTAATTGAGCAGGAGCATGGAGAGGGCCGCGTTGATATCTCCTTCGCAGCCGGCGACGATGCCCTCATCGTTCAGCTTCGACAGGGCCAGGCACATGGTATTATCAACCACGGGGAGCATCTCAAAGCACTTTATGGTCAGGGCGTTCAGATGCTCCCTCTCCGCTATTTTTCGGATTGCGAGGTATAGTTTCGTCGCCTCGACGAGAGTCTCGAAGGAGGGTTCCTTTAACTCACCAACGCCGCCGAGGATTTGTTTCGCCTCTTCTTGAGCGATAGTAGGGGGGAACTCTTGGAACTCCTGGTAGAGCGTGAGGAGGTCTATATGCTTGACGGTCAGGCCGAACTTGTCCTCAAGCAGCCGATAATCCGATGTGCACCCAATCAGCCAAGGGGAGAGGGAGCCGAAGATGCCGAGGGTGGTCTCTTTAAGTCTCCTGGCGGCTTTCCGGGTCGTGAGAAAGCTCTCGAAAGCCTTGAAAAGGGCCTCATCGTATTCTTCGACGAAGATTAGCTTGACATCCTTCCCCATATCCCTCAATCTGGGGAGCATCTCCAGGGCGGCCGCCAGGCTGTTGGCGCGGTCGCAGGCCAGGAGGATGAGGGGCAGATTTACGTCGCGAAAGGCGAATTGGATAATCCTCTCCGTCCCGCCGGTCACGAGGGCCACAAAGACGTCGGGGCTCTTCGAAAGGAGCTCCTTGACGGCCTTTTGCCCCTCGTCGGGCGTGGTAACTATGGGCTCATAAGCGAGGAGCTCGCCCAGCCCAGCAAGGAAAACCCTTGATGCCTCAATGAATGGAGCCACTATCTCCTCGGCTCCTGGCCTCAAGGGTTTAAAAGCGGTGAAGAAGGCTATCCGCGTGGCGTTCATCATTTTGAGGGAAGGGCTCGGAAGCCCTTCCCTCCCGCAAGTCTGCCCACTGCAGGCACGATGCCATCGCCGGGCCTTTTTATCAAGGAACATAGTTCTTCATGACGATGGGCAGGTAAATAGAGTATGGCCACGCAAAAACGATCCGCCCCTCAACGGTGGGGCTGATGGGCGAATTGGGGCCGATGTACTCGTTGACTGCCTCCTGCATGTCGTAGTAGGTATCCCAGCGGTTGGTTCCCTCGGCGAAGGTCACCCAGCCGTCCTGCCCGCCGGCCAGGAAGTTGTTGGTCACGATGCGGTAGGTCTGGGTGTAGACCAGGGGTTCACCGCCCACCATCACCCCGTACGCGCCCCAGGCGGTTGGGGCGTCGCACTTGCAGTCGTTGTACCAGTAGTAGGTGACGCCCGAAGACTGGAGGATGCCCTTGAACAGCTTGGCGCTCTGGTCCAGCAACTTCTGGATCTGGGCGCCGGTCAGGTCCATCAGGTACAGGGTGTTGGCGAAGGGCAGGACGTTGAAGGTGGCGCCCCAAGTGATGGTGTAAGGCAAAGTAGCACCCTCGGGGATGACGATGTCCGCCCGCAGGCCGCCGGGGTTGGTGAAGGCGATGTCCACTGAGCCATTGACCGCGCCATCATCATACCGGTCCGCCTTCCACAGCATCCCATCGGTCACCAGGTTGCCCATAGCCGACTCGTTGTTATAATCGCGGTAAATGCTGACCATGGTGGTGCCCACAGGCCTTTCTACCACCGGCTTCACGATGTTTGCCCAATGCGCTACACGCGCCTCGACCTCTGGGTCAGGGGTGAGCTGGTTGGTGATGGTGATCAACTCATAGTGGTCGATTGAGATCTCCTTGGTCGAGGGGTCAACGGTGACGTTGGCCCGACCCAGCCAGCGGCCGTAGTAGCCCGCCTCGATGATGGCGGTGTCACTGATCATTATCGGCTCGTATAGCGGCTGGTGTTGGTGGCCACCGATTATCAGATCCACCGGCTTGCCAGCGTCAATCAGCTCCTGGGCCACGGTCTTGAGGCCTTTGTACTCCCCCGAATCCTCGGTGCCCATGTGAGCCAGGACGATCAGGGCATCGGACTGGGCCATGGCCTCGTCGTAGTAATGGAGCACGGTCTCGGTCAAGTCCTTGAACACCAGCCCCTCGGTCGTGCCCTTGAGGGTGACCAGCGGGGTCTCGTCGGTGGTCAGGCCGAGGATGCCCAGTACCACCTCGTTGCCGGCCGTGCCCACGGTCATGGTCACGTAGGGCGGCGACCACCAGGGAGTTGTCCACTCGGTACCAGAGATCACGATGTTAGCGCTCACCCACGGGAAGCTTGACTGCAAAGTGCGGCTGATGAGCACCGTTTGCCCCTTGTCGAACTCGTGGTTGCCATAGGCGACAACATCGTAGCCGATCATGTTGTAGATGTCAATAGTGCTCTCGCCCAGCAGCAACTGGGAGATGGGCGCAGCCCCCAGGTAGACGTCGCCGGCATCCAGCAGGGCCACGTTCTCCTCGCCAACCTCGGCTCGGATCTCCTTGATCTTGCCAGCCATGTAGGCCGAGCCGCCGCGCCCCCTGTAGTCGGTCTCCAAGTAGCCATGGAAGTCGTTGGTGTGCAGGATGGTGATGTGGACTTCGGACGGGATGTCCGCCTCCGCCTGAACGCCCAGCAGAAGGACCAGCAACGCCGCCATGGCCAACACGATTGCTGACAAAGCCAGAAGTTTCCTGCGCATTTCCTCCTCCCTCTCACACCCATCATCTTTGACATCCTAGCCAAGAGAGTGACGAGCACTCCTTGGCTCACAGCCGTTGTGCTTATGCGCTAGCTACCACCTCCTTTCGATGGAGTGCCTTGCCCTCCCTAGCTACAAGCGGGGCTTAAGGGTAGGGCGCCGAAGAAACAAAAACGCCAGGATGGGCAAGGAGATGCCCCTCACTGGCGTAGATTAGCCTTTTGCAGGCATAATCGCTTGGACGGTGGGTTTTCATACCTATAAGGATGACATAGTGAGGATAAGTAGCAATCTCAGCCCCCATGCTGTGGGCCTCCTCGAATACTTTAGGGCCAGTTTGATTATACCAGATAAGGAGAGGGCTGTCAACGGTATCGGGCTTTGCGAAGTGCGAAGCATTTGGACGAACGGAGTAAGCCGTAAAGCCCGTGGTATACGCCGTTTCGCTTCCATATCTATTCCCCAATTATTAAAACTTCGGAAGTTATGCTATTGCTAAGCACATATTTATAATTATCAAATGTATGAACATGAACATCCCTTTTGAAAAGTTTGAGGTCAGATTCAATCTGCTGGATTGCAGGGATTCCATCAGACCTATAAGATACTACAAGAATACTATTCCGAAATTTCTCAAAGAGTTCTCTGAACTTTCCTCTGATTTTTAATCTGTTATTCCAAAGATTATTCTCTCTATGAAACCGTTTATTTATAGTCCTATGGTCTATCATGCTTCCCCACTCATCATAATTTACTAACCCTTCAAGGAAATGGTAGAAATTCTTATAATCAACACTGATACCTTTTGATGAAGTATAGGGGGGGTCAATATATACCAAATCAAAGTCGCCTTTTATTTCAAATACATCCAGATTATAAGCCTTATTTTCTTTACCATTATCGTAGACCAGGTAATTAACTTCACGAATAAAATCCATGAAATGTTCTTCGAACGGCCTGTCCCATGTTGCTTTATTCCCAAAAGTCCTTTTTACTTCAGCAAATCGAAGATAAAGATTTTTACGGTGAAAGAGATTAAAAGGTCTCTTTACTAAACAAGCTTGAAAAAGGGCATAATAGGCTAATGCCTTCTTATAAATATTACCCATCGTTTCGATATTCCGAACCACCATATCCAACCATTGGTTTTCTTCATCTGTGTAGTAAATATCTTTAAAGGTTTTAGCTATAAATGAACGGTAATCATACTTTGAGTGTTTTGTTAAAAGTTTCTCAATTTCATCCTCACTCAATCTGACGGTGTTATTTTCAATTAAAGCTACTCCTATATAATAATTTGATTTGAGATAATCGTTGTAGAAAACTTGTTTACCCTTTTGTTTTAAATAATAGCCTACTACTCCTGTGCCACCAAAAGCATCAAGAGCACTTGAAAAATCCAAATCCTTTATGTTTTCCCAGATCCAATCTACAAGTTTTGCTTTACTGCCCTGGTACCGAGTTGTAGGTATCCTTACCTCTTGAAATTGTTGCATGAAAGGCAATACAACTTGTTTCATCATATCATATTTTCGCGCCATTTATCACCTTCTCCTTTCTTCTCCCCGCCTCCTCCAATAATTCTCAAACTCGTCTTTGTTCTTAAACACTCCTTCGCCCTTTCTCAACTTGTCTATATCTTTAATTGAACCAATAGCGAAAGTTGTTCCTGTCCCGGTAGATTTTGAAGCAATCTTCCACTTAGGCTGAACAATGGCTTCAACGTCAGAAACCATATGTAAAGTGTCTGCATCTGGATTCCACGTATAAATGAAGCCTATAATCCAATGTTCATCGAACTCTCCATATGGGAATTTGCAACCGGGCATTTTCTTCTCGGGATGCAAAAAATACCCTGCGAAGCTACCAACAGTAAATCCGCTTATTCTGTTTTTGCTGAGCCTTCTGGTAGTTTTTATATCAATAGCAATCTTTCTATCGCCAATCTTACCTCCCATAATGGTAATTTCAGGATATTCCCTTGGCCCACCTTGAACAATCTCGCATCCATAATTTTCTCTTATAAACTTTTTGACCTTATGCTTTGTTATTTCTTGAAAAACCCCCGTTATGACTTGGGGTATAGGAGGAATTGGGTAAATATTCCCATCTTCGTCGATCATGCCTTTCATCTTCCATCTGAAGTCCGAAAATAATTGTTCTAAATCTGCTTTCAGATTTACCTTCATATTCCTATCTCCTTTCCATTTCTCAAGGTCTCCTCCTATCAAGCGAAATGGCGTATAACATAGTCCTTGGCGTTACTTATTTCCCCCTCCCTCGACCGACGCCTTTCACGACCGCCTTTTCCCCAGACGCATCTGCTTGCTTTGTCGGCCTTAAGGCTTGTCTTGAGCCCCCGCTGGCAGATGCGCCCTCGGCGGGGGCGATTATCCCCTGCTGCTCCATCAGCCCCATCAGCCTCTCCGCCCGAGAGCGGCCAATCCCCAGGCGACGCTGCAGAAAGGAGGCCGAGACCCGCTCCCGTCCGCGCACAAGCTCGATGGCCTCCTCCAACAGGTCGTCTCCAACGGGTGGTTTCTCCCCAGCCACCATATCGGACCAAAGGGGCCGCTGCACAGGCTTTCCCACCCTGAGATCAGGAGGCTTTTGGAACCCCTTCCAGAAATCCACCAATCTCCCCAGCTCCTTATCGGAGACGAAGCTCCCCTGCAGCCTCACCAGCTGGCTCGTGTCCGAGGCCATGTACAGCATGTCCCCACGCCCCAACAGCTTCTCCGCACCACCCACATCCAACACCACCCTAGAAT